>TARA_R110000787_G_scaffold44093_7_pt1 | contig 27367 bp, 29 predicted proteins | sample TARA_R110000787 | Tara Oceans TARA_R110000787 (sample SAMEA4397920) | marine metagenome | biome: Polar Biome; feature: [DCM] deep chlorophyll maximum layer (ENVO:01000326); material: water (ENVO:00002006), including particulate matter (ENVO:01000060) such as... | depth 35 m | reverse complement strand
CTTCAGCACATTCACCGCATATTCCAGCGCCGCACTGACACCATGCAGACCGCCATCGGGCTGATAGGGGGGCACGAGATTGGCGACGTTACGGACGACAAACAACTGGCCGGGCGCGGCATTGAAAATATCAGACGGCTCTGCGCGACTGTCGGCGCAGGCGATCAGCATGATATTCGGGTCCTGCCCCTGGCCGAGTTCACGATAAAGATTTGCCTGTTGGGCATAATCACCTGCGCGGAAGCGCCGGTAGCCTGAAATCAGGTCATCAATCGTTTTCATCTGACATAATCCTGTGTCTGCGCCGCTCACGTAATCCATATTGAGCAATCGGCAAGCTGAATCGGGACAATTTGTTAGCGATATGTCTATAATAACAAAATAGGCGTCATGAGACTCATGACCAATCCTCGCCTTTCCAGGAGACTTCAATGGCGACTACGACCGACGGCTCCAAGACCTCCCGCAAGGGCCCGACGCGCAGCGAAGAATCGAAAGCCGCGATCCTTGAGGCCACACGCGTTGAAATGGCTGAAATGGGCTGGCGCGGGTTCAGTGTGGACAGTGTTGCCAAAAGGGCGAGCGCTTCGAAACAGACGATTTATCGCTGGTGGCCCTCGATTGGCGCCATGTGTGTTGACGCCGCGCTGGCATTGATCCCTGACAGCCCGGACGGCGGTCGTGACCCACAAGAGCGTGTGACGGCGCTCATCGTCCCACTTGAAGCCACGGCGCGGACCGGGCAGGGCCATGCCGTCTTGCGCGTGGCGCTTCTGGCCGCTGTGGATGACAAGGAGGCCGGCGAAGTCTGGCGCGCCTGGATTGGCCGCGATATCCGTCAGCCGCTGCGCATGCTGCTCGCCGAACTCGCCGGGAAAAAGGTGATCCGCCGCGATTTTGACCTGGATGAAGTGCTGGAACTTCTGCTCGGACCGCTTTGGCACCGCCTGATGATCATGAGAGCGCCAGTCCGCGAAGGCTTTTGTGCCGAACAGGCGGGAAACTTCCTCAGGGTTTACGCGACTTTCTAGACGCCCCTCGCCGCCAAGCTGCATGATTCTTGCACGGCTATCCCCAAAAGCGATGGGGAGTGTAGGAAATGCCACTAGAACGTGTAGATTGGGTCGATCACGCAAAAGGCGCGTGTATCATTCTCATCGTCGCCCTGTTCTCGACACAGGGATTCAGCGCGTCAGGCCTGCATAGCGGCTGGATGGACCTGGTGATGCGCTGGGCACACCCCTTCCTGATGCCGGCGTTTTTCTCTCTCGCGGCGCTCTTCCTCAACAGAACACTCTTCGGACCCTCCCGGTATTACATTGACCGCAAGATCCTGCATTTCGTCTATTTCTATGCCGTCTGGCTCATCTTGCAGGATGTAGTCCTGAACAGCGAGTTGTTGCTCAGCGCACCACACATCTTTCTGGGCAACCTGCTCAATGCCCTGATTGAGCCCCGCGATAGCCTCCTCCTTGTGTACATGCTGACTGTCTTTCACACCGTGACCTGGTTTCTAAGGCGCGTGCCGGCGCGCAAAGTCTTCGGCGCAGCGGCCATTCTACAGATGGGCTTTGCAACAGGCTGGATCGACACAGGATCCCTCGTCCTCAACGAATTGGGTCGTTGGTATGTCTTCTTCTTTGCCGGGTTCGTCGCTGCACCGGTCATCTTTGAAATGGCTGAGCGCGTCGCGGGGCACAGCGCGCAAACATGGCGTGTCCTGATCGGGTGGGCGGTCGCCAATGCAGCCTTCGTCGGCCTCCACGTCGCGGGTCTGCCGCTGATCAGCCTGGCCCTGGGCTTTGCCGGCACCGGAGCGATGATTGCGTTCGGCCTGATGCTGTCGCGCGTCAAATGGCTTTCGATCATCGGATATGCCGGCCGCCATTGCCTGATTATCTATCTGACATGCGCCATACCCGTCACACTGATGCAGCGCGGCCTGATGGCAAAAGGTGAGATTGACCACGCGGGTTTGACCATTATGGCAACGGCCTTGGCCGGTGTCGCCCTGTCGCTCGCATTCCACCGGCTGGTCCGCCGCACGCCCCTGAATGTGCTGTATCGCAGGCCCATGCGCCTACGCATCAAATCGGTCAGATTCAGCCACTCGTCAGCCTTGCTACCCCCGCCGCCGACCGCCGCATAAACCTACTTGGCGCGGTGCCAGACCATCAAGGGATCGAAGGCACCGGTTTCGGCCGCCTTCTGTAATTGGGCAATCTGGTCTGAAACGACATTCTTGGCCTGACCGGGCATCGGCGCATTGTAGAGGGCCTGATCGAGACGGCAGATCTGCTCGAACAGGGCTTCCGAGCGGGCGACGAGTTCCAGGAAGCGATGGGGCAGGCCCTTGTCGCGCTGCGCATCGGCATCAAGCGGCGGGTCATCGCGATTGACGCGATACTTGCGGGCAGAGGCATCCTCGCGGCGCATTTCGCCGTCGCGCACGGCTTTTTGCATGACCAGCCAGCTCGCAGCCTGCATCAGGCGCGTCGTCAGCTCCATGCTCCATGCGGAATAGGTAAGGCCCGCCTCACGCGGCAGGGTGCGGGCGTGATCGCGGCCGGGACCGTCCAGATAGGACGCTGTTTCCTCAACCAGCGCCATGCCCTTCGCGAACACAGTGTCGAAAAGCTTACCGCCAGTGAAGGAGTTGAGGCTGTCGGAGCCGTTGTCGGGTGACCCGTTTGCCGCCATCTTCAAGACCTCAGAACGCAAAATTCAATCTCAATACTTAAGTCATAACCCGTTTCCGAGGCCTTAACTCTTTCCGCCAAACAAGGCGTCTGCCGCAGATTTCTGGGCTTCCTTCTTGGCGATTTCAGCCTCGCATGCCGCGATCTGGTCGCGCAAGGTGCCGATGCGCGCGTGCAGCTCGTCGATCGACATCTGATCCAGTGTCTGGCCGCGATTTGTCAGGATCGGTTCTTCTTCAAACACAGGGCCTCTCCTTCTCTGCCTTAGCCGGTAGGCTTTCATAAAAACAGAAAGGCGCGCTAGAAGCGACTCCCAGACCGCCATTTTCATGAAGGAACGACGCCATGACCGAGATGATGAAAGCCGTAATCGTGGAGGATGGTGCACCGCTAAGTCTTGGAGACGTTGAAGTGCCAACGCTCAAGCAGGGCGAGGTTCTCGTGAAGGTGGCCGCAGCCGGTCTTAACCGCGCTGACCTGATACAGCGCAAGGGCGCCTATCCGCCGCCGCCGGGTGCGTCCAACATCATGGGGCTCGAAATTGCCGGCCATATCCAGACAGTCGGCGAGGGCGTTACGCGCTGGAAGGTGGGCGATGCGGTCTGCGGCCTGCTGGCTGGTGGTGGCTATGCGGCGTTCGCCGCCGTTGACCAGGGCTCGCTCCTGCCCATTCCTGAAGGCATGGACATGGCAACAGCGGCTTCTTTCCCCGAGGCGCTCTTCACGGCCTGGGCCAATGTATTCGACCGGGTTGGCCTGAAGGCTGGTGAGGATTTCCTCTGCCATGGCGGCACCAGCGGGATTGGGGTCATGGCGATCCAGATGGCGCGGGTTGCAGGCGCGGGAAAGATTTTCGCCACGGCCGGGAGCGACGAGAAATGCGCCCTCGCTGCAGAACTTGGCGCTGATCGGGCGATCAATTACAAGACCGAGGACTTTGAAGCTGTCGTGCGCGAGGCGGGCGGCGTGGACGTCACGCTCGACATGGTCGGCGGTGATTACATACAGAAGAATATCGGCGCGGCGAAGGTGGACGGCCGGATCGTCAATATTGCCTACCAGAACGGCTTTACGGCGGAGGTGAATTTCGCGCCTGTGCTGATGAAACGCCTGACCCTTGCGGCAACTACGCTACGGGCGCGCCCTGTGCCGGAGAAGCAGCGCATCCGCGACGCGGTGGAAAAGGATTTCTGGCCGCATGTCGTATCGGGCCGCATCAAGCCCGTTGTGGACAAGACATTCGCCATGTCGGACGCCGAAGCGGCGCAAGCCTACATGGGGAAAGGCGGCCATTCGGGAAAGATCATCCTCACGCTCTGAGACGCATGTCTTTTCATTCAGCATTGCATGTTCTATAATGTTTTCAGGTTCCAAGCTTGCCTGAAACCTCGACCGCCCGGCACGATGTGTCGGGCGGCTGCATTTCAGGCCCCAACGTGCTCCAAGGAGACATCCCATGTCCGAGATTCTGATGCCCAAGGCGACAGCCGTCTGGCTGCTGGACAATACGACCCTGACCTTCGCGCAAATCGCAGCATTCTCAGGCCTGCACCATCTCGAGGTCAAAGGGATCGCGGATGGTGACGTCGCCGAGAACATGCGCGGCGTTGACCCGATCGCAGGCGGTATGCTGTCGCGTGAGGAGATCGCGCGCGGCGAGGAGAACCCTGATTACGTTCTGAAAATGGCGGCCTCCAAGATCGCGCACATCCCGCAGCCGCCGCGCAAGGGCAGCCGCTATACGCCGGTCATTCGCCGCCAGGACAAACCTGACGCCGTGGCCTGGTTCATCCGCAACCACCCGGAAGTGTCGGATGCGCAGATTTCCAAGACGATCGGCACGACAAAGTCGACGATCAACAATGTGCGGGACAAGTCGCACTGGAATTCGCAGAACATCCGTCCCGTTGACCCTGTAACGCTGGGCCTTTGCACCCAGATCGAGCTGGATGAAGTGATCGCGAAATCGGCGGATAAGCGCCGCCGCATCGAAGCTGAAAAGAGCCTCAATACGGAAGGTCCGGGCCTTGTGCCGACGCAGGACGATGCGGCTGCGTACGAAGCGGAGAAGGAAGAGGACCGTCAGAAGAAGGACGTGTCTGCGGCCGACGTCTTCCGCGACTTCAGCTAGCCGGATCTGCAGTCAGGACTGCAGTTTACGAAGAAACACATAGAACGCACCGGCGCCGCCATGGCGCTGGTGCGCTTCGGCATAGCCTGACACGAGCGTGCGGGCATGATCACTGTCGAGCCAGGCGAGGAAATTGCGCTTCAGCACGCCTTCGCCAAGCCGCCCCTTACCTGTAATAACCAATACACAACGCGACCCGTCTGCCTGGGCATTTGACAGGAAGCCGGGCAGGGCGCGCGCGGCTGTGGCTTGTGTGTGTCCGTGCAGGTCAAACGTCGCCGAAACGACCAGTTTGCCCCGCTTCACGCGCTTTTCCTTGCCGCGATTTGCCGGACCACCGACGGGTATTCCCGGACCGTTCGCGGGGACTTCCCGGACCGTTGCGGGGCGCCTGCTGGGTATTCCCGGACCATTCCCGGGGGCTTTCTGGTCCGGTTCGCCCGCTTCGAGCGCAGAAATCAGCGCGCCAAAGTCTTCCGGCGCGGGTCCGATCGGTTTGATGGATTTCGCGACGCGCGACCAGGCCTTGGCTTCATCAGGTGTCAGGGGTCGCTTCGACATGGGGCCCGTCTAGGGCGCTGCGGGCGGATCGCCAAGACCCGGGGTTTCAGACACCATCATGTTGCGCAGGAGCCTGTCGGCCACCGCGCGGGGCAGGAGGACCCAGAGACGGCCTGGTGCGTTCATGGTGCCGGCGCGCGCGCCCGCGTCGGTGCCCGTACCGAAATAGAGGTCACCGCGCACCGCCCCTTTGATGGCGCCGCCCGTATCCTGCGAGATGAGGAGGCCCGACCAATGCCCGCCCAGACCCGGCGCGCTGGTCTCGACAAACATGGGCATGCCGAGCGGCTGGATGTCGGTATCGACCGCCATGGAGGCGAGCGGTGTGAGGGGCACGCCCTGCGCGCCGACCGGGCCCAGTGTGGGATCGCCTTCGGGCTCGGCACGGAAGAAGACGTAGCGCGGGTTATGGTTCATCGCGAGGCGTGCCTCGGCAGGACCGGCGCGGTCCATCCAGGCGCGGATGCCCTGCATGCTGGCCTCCCCGCGGGTGATGCGTCCGGTTTCGATGAGCCAGTTGGCAGTGGACTTGAACCTGTGGCCATTGTGAGCGGCGTAGACAGCCCGTGTGGTGGACCCGTCCGGGAAGGTCAGCCGGCCGGAGCCCTGAATCTGCAGGAAGAAGACATCTGACGGATGCGCATAGGCAATCGGCGTGACGCCTGCGCGGCTGATTTCCTCACGCGAGGGATAAGGGCGGGTGCGGCCATCCGGCAGACGCTGTAGCGGCGACGCGCCGTTCGGAATGAGGTCTGCCGGCATCGCGGGGACCGGCTCGGTGAAGGGCGGCACGGGCGTGCGGCGCGCTTCATAGGTCGGCTCGAAATAGCCAGTGAAGCGGCTGTTGCCATCCGGCGAGAGCGCCTCGATGGGGGTGAATAGGCTCTGATAGGCGGCGCGGGCACTGGCTTCGTCGCGGATACGGGCCATGGCCGCGCAGGCCGGGAGCCACTCGCCGACCTGACCAGCCCAGGTAGCCTTTGCGGAGAGATCGGCGTTTCTGGGCCGGGCCTGCAGCTTGGTGCAGCTGCGCTGGAAAGCCTGAACGCTGTCCATCAGGCTGACGCCTGACCAGCCGGGCAGATCCCCATAGGCCCCGGATGCAATGCCGGGCGGAGGCAGGAGGACAGGCCCCGCCTGTGATGGCACGGACCGGGGGGCTTGCGTGCTCTGGCACGAGACAAGCGCGAGCGACAGGAAAGCAATAGCCAGTGTGCGAAGCATGGGCGTTTTATGGCCCGCTTTGCGCGCAGCTGTCATCCAAAACTGTCAGGAAAGGCCGGGGCGGCGTTCAGGCGACCGTATCGACGTCATCGAGGATCCAGTTGGGATCCGCTGCGCGGACATTGCGCATGAAGGTCCAGTGTTCCTTGGCGGTGCGGGTGATTTCACCATCGCCGAGTTCAGCCTCATAGCGCACAACGACGCGGGCGATATCGCCATCAAGCTCTGCGCTTTCGATCTCGGCCCGCTTGATGCGCAACAGTTCGAATGTTTTCTCACCGTTTGTCTGGCGGGCCGTAATGGCTGCATCCCAGGCCTCATAGACATCATCGTCCAGAAGCGGACGCAGGGCGGCACGGTCGCCCTTGGCGAAAGCGGCGACGATCATGGTGTAGGCCATCTTGGCGCCCTGCATGAAACCGGAGACCGTAAAGCTGTTATCCACATTGTAGATGTCTTCGAGGCCGCCAGCGGCAGGCCCGGTGAAGATGGGGCGCTCGTCGCTGACACGCCGTTCGCGGCGCTCGGCCAAGTCTGCAACCTTGCTCTCGGCGGGCGTGGAAGAGGCGGTTGGACGCTGCACGGGCCGATCATTACCGCCCCGCCCGAGCGCCATGTACAGGCGCGACAGGACGATCAGCGCAACGGCCGCCAGTACTAAAACCTCGATCACTGGGTCGAACATGTCTTATGGAATTCCTTCAAGTATCCGGCCTCTTACCCTAGATAGGCACGCGCGGCCACAAACGCCAGTGAACGTTGCGCCTTTGGAGGGCGCATGCTAGGCGCGCGGTGCGATCCAGGTAGAGGAAACATCATGACAGACACGAGCGCACCGGGAAACCCCAATCCCCCGCAAGACCCTAATGACCAGAAGCCCGCGGCACCCGTGATGCGCGTCCTGGGTCAATACGTGAAGGACTTGTCCTTCGAAAACCCGGGACACTCGCCTGTTCAGTCGCAACCGAATATCGATCTTGGCATCGATGTGGGCGCAGCGCCCCATGCGGATGGCAATGGCCTGTTCGAGGTGTCCCTCAAGCTTTCAGCCAAGGCCCTGGCCGACGGCAAGGTGATGTTCATTTCCGAGCTGGACTATGCCGGCCTGTTCCAGCTGCAGAATGTTGCGCAGGAACAATTGGAGCCGATGCTGCTGATCGAAGCGCCACGCCTTCTGTTCCCGTTTGCCCGCCGCATCATTGCAGAGATCACGCGCGAAGGGGGCTTCCCGCCGCTGCTGATCGACCCGGTCGACTTCGTGGCGCTGTATCAGGCGCAGGTGCGCCGCGCCAACACAGCCGGAACGCCGACCCAGCAATAGGCCTCAAGCCTGTTTCCACAGACAGTCGGGGCCGAGTGTCTCGATGAAGGCCGCGTGAGCGGCCTTCTCTGATTCTGTCAGCAGGGATGGCAGCTTCCGGGGCCGTTGGCGGGCTGTGCGGCGTTCGCCGGCAGCCAGCTCGGTTTCCGGCGCGTCGAAGGAGAAGGCACGCGCGCGGCCGCCGAGCAGTTCCAGATAAACGCTGGCGAGGAGCTGGCTGTCGAGCAGGGCGCCGTGCAGCGTGCGACTTTCGAGCGAGATGTCGAAACGCTTGCAGAGCGCGTCGAGGCTGGCCGGGGCGCCGGGATATTTCTTGCGCGCAAGGGCGGCCGTATCGAGCCAGCGATCATCGGGGATGGGGTCTCGCCCGCAGAGAGCAAGTTCCATGTTGAGGAAGCCCCGGTCAAAGCCCGCATTGTGGGCGACGAGCGTGGCGTCGCCGACAAATTCCAGAAAGGCGCCAACGACATGCTCTTCCTCGAAGAAGGGCGCATCCTTGAGATGATCGTCCGTCAGGCCGGTGATGCGGATGGTCGCCTCGGACACGGAGCGGCGCGGATTGATGCGGGTGTGAAATGTCTTGCCGGTCGGGATGTGGTTGATCATCTCGACGGCGCCCATCTCGATCACCCTGTCGCCTTCGTTCGGGTTGAGGCCTGTGGTTTCCGTATCGAAGGCAATCTCGCGGATGAGCGGGGTCATGAACGGGCTTCCTCTTCCTTGCGATTCATCAGGGCGATTATGGCCCGGACATGGTCGCGCGCAAACTCGAAACCATGCCCTGTGGAGATCACAAAGTCAGCGCGGGCGCGCTTTTCTGCATCGGGCACCTGGCGTGCGAGGATGGATTCAAAGGTTTCGACCGTCATGTCGGGCCGCGAAAGGACGCGCTCGCGCTGGACCTCTGCCGGGGCGCTGACGACGACGACATAATCGCAGAGCTGCCAGCCGCCTGTCTCATAGAGGAGGGGGATGTCGATGACGACGAATGGTGCGCCGGCCTCACGCGCCTCCTGGCGGAAATCATGCTGGGCTTTGCCAGCCAGCGGATGGACGATGGATTCGAGGCGCTTCATGGCCTCGGCATCGTTCAGTACCCGTTCGCGCAGGCGCAGGCGGTCGATCGCACCGTCGACAGTAACGCCGGGAAAGGCGGCTTCAACGGGCGCCACAGCTGCGCCGCCCTTGCCGTAAAGTTCGTGCACGGCGGCATCGGCGTCATAGACAGGCACGCCTTCATCGCGGAAGAGCTGGGCCGTGGCAGATTTTCCCATGCCGATGGAACCTGTCAGCCCAAGGATGATCATGATGTGGTCTCCACGACCTTGCGGCACTTGCGCTCAGCCGCTTCCATATCGGGCACGATGCCGAACCAGTGTTCGAAGGCGAAGGCCGCCTGGGCGACCAGCATGCCGAGGCCATCCATGATGGTCCAGTCCTTCTCGACAGCGGCAGACAGTGTTTTGCTGGCGGCGGCGCCATAGCTGATATCATAGAAGGTGCGCCCGTGTCCGCCTGGCAGTCCAAGCGATTGACCGGAATGACCGAGGCTGAGTGTGTTTATGACGATTTCAGCCGTGAGCAGACGATTCATGCCGTCTTCAAGCGAACAGATATCGGGCGTCTCCAGCAAGTCAGCAGCGATGGCCTCTGCGCGTGATACTGTCCGGTTACTGATTGTCAGTTTGGCGCGCATGTCTGTCAGGACAAAGGCGAGGGCGCGGGCAGAACCACCGGCACCGAGGAGGAGCACATTCTTGCCCGCGATATTGATGCCGGCCTGATCGAGCGTGTGGAGGAAGCCGGGCGCATCCGTGTTCTCGGCGCGCCAGCCACCTGCATCTGTACGGATCAATGTGTTGGCGGCGCCGATGCGGCGGGCGAGATCGCCTGCCTCGTCAGCGAGCGCCAGCGCCGTGTGCTTGTGGGGCAGGGTGATGTTGAGGCCGCGGGCGCCCTGGCGGGTCAGCGTATCAAGCGCCGATTCCAGTTCGCCGTCGGGCACCTGCATCGCTTCATAGGTCGCGTCGATGCCGTGTTCGCGCAGCCAGGCATTGTGGATGAGCGGGGAAAGCGAGTGGGCGATCGGATCGCCGATGACGCCGTAGAGCTGTGTCATGTGGCAAGCGCGCCCCTTATGCGCAGATAGTCGAGCAGTGGGAGCAAGGGCAGGCCGAGGATCGAGAAATAGTCGCCTTCGATCTGCGTGAAGAGTTGCGCGCCGAGACCTTCGAGCTGGTAGGCGCCGACGGTGGCGAGGAGCGGCTCGCCGACACGGTCGACATAGTCATTGATGAAGGCTTCGCTCAAGGGGCGCATGGTGAGTTTCGGGCGGGCAAGGTGGCGCCAGACGGGCGTGCCGTTCTCGCAGATGACGATGGCGGTTTCGAGCGTGTGGGATTTCCCGGAGAGCTTGCGCAGGTGATCGCGGGCACCTTCGAGATCGGCGGGCTTGTCGAAGGCTTCGCGGTCGAGCGAGAGCATCTGGTCGCCGCCGATGACGAGACCTTCGGTGCGGTTGGACACCTTGACGGCTTTCAGTTCAGCCAGCTGCATGGCCTGGTCGCGGACCGACATGCCCTCGGCGCGCATGGCGGCCCTGGCGGAGTCCTCGTCCACATTCGGCTTGATACTGGCCGCTTCGACGCCGGCGCCGGCGAGCAGGGCCCGGCGGCTGGCGCTGCCGGAGGCGAGGGTGATGGAAAGACTCATATCTGGCCGCGCCGTTCGTTCAGGAGGTTGAGGATGGCCGCAGCTGTTTCTTCCACCGAGCGGCGGGAGACATCGATCGTCTTCCACTTGTTGCGCTGGAAGAGGCGGTTGGCCTGTGTGACCTCGTCGCGGACCGCGTCCTCATCGGCGTAGATCGTGTGTTCGTCCTGGTTCAGCGAGATGAGGCGCTGGCGGCGGATCTGGACGAGGCGTTCGGCGCTGATCTTGAGGCCGACAACCATGGGGCCTTTCTCGCCGAGCTTTTCCATGAAGTCAGGCAGGGCAACTCCGGGCACGAGCGGGATGTTGCCGGCGCGGACCTTGCGGTTGGCGAGGTAGACACATGTTGGCGTCTTGGACGTGCGGCTGACGCCGAGCAGGATCACGTCGGCACCGATCAGGCCGTCGACATTCTGGCCGTCATCATGGGCGAGCGTGAAATTGATCGCTTCCATCCGGTCGAAATAATCCTGATCGAGCGCGTGCTGGCCGGCAACTTTGTGGTTTGCGGATATCCCCAGATGGCGGCCGAGCATGGCGATGGAGGCATCCAGCACGGGCAGGGTGGCGACGCCGCGCTCGCGGCAGAAGGCTTCGAGACGCGTGCGCAGCGCTTCATCGGAAATCGTGTACCAGACGACGCCGGGCGCGGCCTCGATCTCGCGCATCACACGTTCGAGCTGTCGCTCGGACCGGACGAGGTAGTAGTTGTGCTCGAGAGGCTGTACATTCTCGAACTGCGCACACGCGGCCCGCTGAACGGCATTGAGGGTTTCGCCCGTACTGTCTGAGACAAGGTGGACGTTGAAATAGATGCTGGGGCGCTGCGGTGGGGTCATGGCTTCCTCTCTTGCCGATGGCCGGGCGTTTTCACAAGACCTGTGTAGTTCCTGTGCATAGATGATTCCTCACACCGGGAGTCACAATCCATCCACATGCGGCGGAATCTGACTCCCGGGGAATCCCCCTATGTTCCATCCTGTGACTCCAGAAGGGGCGTTAAGGGGTCGTTAACCAGCGCGTTCATTGAGGGTTAAGCAAGTCTTAACGGGGTGCGACACCCTGTGACTCCCATGTGGAATTTGCTGGACAAATCCTGTGAGTAGCCTTTCTCCCCTGATATCACCGGGTAGTAATAATAAGCGCCCTGACGGGCTTTTGAGAGATGAGAGATTTGAGGGTCATGGGGCAAGCGAGCACACCAAAACTGATATCGGTTCTCGGCGGAGAAGCTGCCAAGGTGCCTCCGGTATGGATGATGCGGCAAGCCGGGCGTCACCTACCAGAATATCTCGAGTTGAGATCACGGGCCAAAGACTTTCTCGATTTTTGCTACACACCCTCAATGGCAAGTGAAGCGACGCTCCAGCCTGTTCGCCGCTATGGCATGGATGGAGCGATCCTGTTTGCGGATATCCTGCTGATCCTCGATGCGATGGGCCTCGGTGTGAAGTTCGAAAAGGGTGTTGGCCCTATCGTTCAGCAGATTGAGTCGGCTTCAGACCTCGCAAAGGTGCCTGCGAAGAAGGCGGCTGACCGTTTGGCGCCTGTCTATGAAACAGTCTCGCGTGTGAAGGCTGAGCTGTCGGCTGAAACAGCTTTGATCGGTTTTGCCGGTTCGCCCTGGACCGTGAGCCTTTATGCCATCGAAGGCAGGGGCAAGACGGACAAGTCGCTCGCCTGGCGCTGGGCGCATGGCAAGCCGGATGAGCTGGCCGCCGTGATGGACCATGTGATCGAGGCGACAGCGCATTACCTGCTGAAACAAGTGGAAGCGGGCGCCGATGCGCTGATGCTGTTCGATAGCTGGGCCGAGGGCCTGCCGAACAATATTTTCCGCGAAGTGATCATCGCGCCGACGAAGAAACTCGTGACGCTGTTGCGCGAGATGGGCGTGACCGTGCCGATTATCGGTTTTCCGCGCGGTGCAGCGGCTATGTTGCCGGAATATGCCCGCGAGACGGGTGTGACTGCTGTTGGCCTCGATACGGCAGCTGTGCCGACTTTTGTGAACGCTGAACTTGTGGCCGGGATGCCTGTGCAAGGTCATCTGGACCCGCTGCTGCTGATCGAAGGCGGTGCGCGTATGGACGCACGCGTTCGCGAACTTGTGGCAGCCTATGCCGGGCGCCCCCATATCTTTAACCTCGGCCATGGTATCCGGCCGGAAACACCTATCGGGAACGTGGAGCGCGTCCTGAAAATCATTCGGGAAGGCTGACCGGTCATGGGTCGCAAGATTGCTGTTGTGCTGTTCAATTTGGGTGGGCCTGATGGCCCGGACTCGGTGCAACCCTTCCTGCGCAACCTGTTTGATGACCCGGCGATCATTCAGGCGCCTTTGCCCATCCGCTGGGCGCTGGCCCGTTTCATTTCCAAGACGCGCGCACCATCGGCGAAGAAGAATTACGCGATGATGGGAGCAGGCGGCGGCTCGCCCCTGCTGCCGGAAACAGAGAAACAGGCCGAAGCGCTGCAGATCGAACTCGCGGCCTCGCTGTCGGGCGACGAAGTGAGAACCTTTATCGCCATGCGCTACTGGCATCCTTTCACACGTGATGCTGCCCGCCTGGTGAAGGATTGGGGCGCCGATGAAGTCGTCCTGCTGCCGCTCTATCCGCAATTTTCCACGACAACGACGGGTTCCTCGCTGAAGGAATGGAAGAAATATTATCCCGGCCCGACGCGGACTGTGTGTTGCTATCCGTTCGAGGAAAGCTTCATTGCCGCGCATGTCGATCAGATCATGGCGGCCTTTGACCGGGCCGGACGGCCGGAGAATGTGTCCCTGCTGCTGTCAGCGCATGGTTTGCCGGAAAAGATTGTCGAGGCGGGCGATCCCTATCAATGGCAATGCGAAACGCTGGTCGCGATGATTGCCGCGCGCGTGCCGCAGGACTGGGAAACTGTCGGTTGTTACCAGTCGCGCGTTGGGCCGCTCAAATGGATTGGCCCATCAACCGATCTGGAAGTCGAGCGCACATCGAAAGAGAAGCGCAACATATTGATCGCGCCGATTGCCTTCGTATCGGAGCATATCGAAACCCTGGTCGAACTCGGCGAGGAATACAAATTGCTGGCCGAGCAGCACGGCGCCGCGAGCTATACGCGCGTGGAAGCGCTTGGCACGCATCCGGGCTTTATCCGGACGCTGGCGGGCGAGACACTGGCCGCGCTTGCCATGGATGAGACGATCCGGTCATGTGCCGGCAGTCGGCTTTGCCCAACCGGCGCATCGGGCTGTCCGCACGCTGATGTCGTGCGCCGGGCCGGCCGCGCTGTCAGCATGGCAGCAAGCTAGGGAGGCCGGCGATGCTGTACCTGTTCGTGAAAGCGCTTCACATCATTTTCGTAGTGTCCCTGATGGCGAGCCTGCTCGTCTATCCGCGCTACAAGATCCACCAATTGTCGAGTTCGCCGGGCGAGCCATTGTTTGAGACGATGAAGAAATCGTCGCAGCAATTGCGGATGATCATCATGAACCCCAGCCTGATCCTGGTCTGGGTGCTGGGCCTGATCATGCTGTGGATGAACCCTGCGCTGCTGTCGCAAGGCTGGCTGCATGTGAAACTGCTGCTCGTTTTGATCCTGTCCGGCCTGCATGGCTATTTCATCAGCCTTGGCAAGAAAGTGGATCGGGGCGGCGATGGCGTCTCGGCCAAGCGGCTGCGCATGCTGAATGAAGTGCCCTTCCTGCTGATGATCGTGATCGTCATCCTGGTGGCGGTGAAGCCCTTCTGAGGGCCACAAGTCATTGAAGACTTGACGAAACGGGCGTCCGAGGCACATATGCCATTGAACCGGCGCACAGTCCTTGTGCAGCGCGATGTCCTATTCGCCCGGTCCCCCACATTTCAGTCCGACCCAGATCACACCCGGATTCCACCTTTAATTGGCCTCATCCATGCTCGATAACGTTACCAGCGTCACCCTCCGCGAACTCAAAGCAAAATCCCCTGAAGAACTTCTGGCCTATGCCGAGGAACTTGAAGTCGAGAACGCCTCGGCGCTGCGCACGCAGGACATGCTGTTCGCGATCCTGAAAGAGCTGGCCGATAGCGAAGTCGAGATCACGGGCCAGGGCGTTCTGGAAGTGCTGACCGATGGCTTCGGCTTCCTGCGCTCGCCGGAATCCAACTATTTGCCCGGCCCGGATGACATCTATGTCAGCCCGGAAGTGCTTAAAAAGGCGAATATCCGGACCGGTGACACGGTTGAGGGCCCGATCACGGCGCCGCAGGACAATGAGCGCTATTTTGCGCTGACCGACGTGTCGAAGATCAATTTCGAGGAGCCTGAAAAGGCCCGCCAGAAAGTCCACTTCGATAACCTGACCCCGCTTTATCCCGAAGAGCGGATGAAGATGGAAAGCCGCGATCCCACGAAGAAAGACCGGTCGGGCCGCGTTATCGATATCGTGTCGCCGATCGGCAAGGGCCAGCGCGCCCTGATCGTTGCGCCGCCGCGGACGGGTAAGACCGTGCTGCTGCAGAATATTGCGGCTGCGATCGAAGAGAACCATCCGGAATGCTACCTGATCGTGCTGCTGATCGATGAGCGGCCGGAAGAAGTGACCGACATGCGCCGCACGGTGAAGGGCGAAGTTGTTGCCTCGACCTTCGATGAGCCGGCGACACGCCACGTTCAGGTCGCCGAAATGGTGATCGAGAAGGCGAAACGACTGGTTGAGCACAAGCGCGACGTGGTTATCCTGCTGGACTCGATTACGCGTCTTGGCCGCGCCTATAACACGACCGTGCCAAGCTCCGGCAAGGTGCTGACCGGCGGTGTGGACGCCAATGCCCTGCAACGGCCGAAGCGCTTCTTCGGCGCGGCGCGGAACGTGGAAAATGGTGGCTCGCTGACCATTGTTGCGACGGCGCTGATCGATACCGGCAGCCGGATGGACGAAGTGATCTTCGAGGAATTCAAGGGTACGGGTAACTCGGAAGTCGTGCTCGACCGGAAGATTGCCGACAAGCGCACCTTCCCGGCCATCGACATCATGAAGTCCGGTACGCGGAAAGAAGAGCTGATCACGCCAGCCGACCAGCTGTCGAAGATCTACATCCTGCGCCGAATCCTCGGCCCGATGGGCACGAACGATGCCATCGACTTCCTGATCGACAAGCTGCGCCAGACGAAAACGAACGACGAATTCTTCGAGGCCATGAAGAACTAGGCATGATGGAGCGCAAATGAGCGAGCGCGACACAATCTGCGCCCTCGCTTCGGGTGCGCCGCCGGCTGCGATAGCTATCCTGCGCCTGTCGGGGCCACACGTGCGCGCGCTGGCGGAGCGCCATCTGGGCAGCGGCCTGCCCACGGCGCGGCATGCAAGTCTGACTGACATGACGGATGATGCCGGGGCCCTGATTGACCGGGGCCTCGCCCTCTTCATGCCGGGCCCTGGCAGCTATACCGGCGAAGACACGCTCGAACTCTACCTGCATGGCGGCGCGGCGGTGATCGCGCATGCGCTGGAAACACTGATCTCCCATGACGGCGTGCGCATGGCTGAGCCGGGCGAATATACGCGGCGGGCGTTCGAGGCGGGCAAGCTGGATCTGACCGAAGCTGAAGGTGTCGCGGATATCATTGAAGCCGAGACGGTTGCGCAAAAGGCGCAGGCGCTGCGGCAGCTCGGCGGTGGCCTGTCGGAGACCTATGACCGATGGCGGGCCGAGCTGACCGGTGTGCTCGCGCTGGTCGAAGTGGCGATTGATTTTCCGGATGAAGGCGACGCGCCGCAGGATACGACTGCGCCGATCCTGGCAAAGCTTGGCGGTGTGATTGGCGAGATTGAAACAGCGCTTGGCGATGGCGGGATTGGCGAGCGGATCCGTGACGGGTTTCGCGTGGCGATCATCGGCGCGCCGAACGCTGGCAAGTCGACCCTGCTCAATCGTCTCGCGCGGCGTGAAGCAGCCATCGTGACGGCCAAGGCCGGGACGACGCGGGACGTGATTGAAGTGCGCCGTGTGCTCGGCGGGCATGTGGTGTGGATTGCGGATACAGCTGGTCTGCGCGTGACCGATGACGAGATCGAGGCCGAGGGTGTGCGGCGGGCGGAAATGGCTGCGCGCGAGGCAGACTTGCGGCTGTTCGTGCTGGACGCAAGTAACCCCGACACAAGCCATCTGTCTACGGATTACCGTCTGGGCACGGATCTTGTTGTTATCAACAAGTGTGACCTTGGCGCCGCGCCTGATGGCATCAGCGCTGACCATATAATCTCGGCCAGGGATGGCGCGGGCGTCGATGCGCTGGAACAAGCGATCGCCCGGTTCGTTGATAAATATGCGGCTTCAGTTGAGGCGCCGGTGATAACACGCCAGCGCCATAGGGCACGGCTGACCCAAGGGTTACGCAGTCTGGAAGCTGCCCGCGACGCGCTTGAGCAGGATGTCGGCGCGGAACTCGCCGCTGAAGATATCCGCATGGCCTTGCGACAGCTCGGGTCGATTATCGGCGTGGTCGGTGTCGAGGATGTGCTGGGCGCAGTGTTCTCCGAGTTCTGCATCGGCAAATGACCCCTAGGGTTTGAGGCCCGGCGCGGTTATATAGCCGCCAGAACAGCCCCCTACTCCAAGGTACTTTATTGATGGCGATGCCAGACCAATTCGATGTGATTGTAATCGGCGGCGGACATGCTGGCTGCGAAGCAGCTGCGGCTGCGGCGCGCTTTGGTGCGCGCACCGCGCTCGTGACGCACAAGCGGTCGACCATCGGCGAGATGAGTTGCAACCCGGCCATCGGGGGCCTCGGCAAAGGCCATCTTGTGCGCGAGATTGATGCGCTGGATGGATTGATGGGCCGTATGGCCGACAAGGCCGGCATCCAGTTTCGCATGCTCAATCGCTCCAAGGGTCCGGCTGTCTGGGGCCCACGCGCGCAGATCGATCGCGCGCTTTATCGCCAGGCGATGCAGGCGGAGCTTGCCGATTACCCTAATCTGACGATCATTGAAGACGGCGCCGAGGACCTGATTATCGAGGATGATATCCTCACTGGCATCGTTGGCCTTTCCGGCAATGTCTATCACGCGCGATCTGTAGTGATCACTACAGGTACGTTCCTGAAAGGCATGATCCATATTGGCGAGAAGCGCATACCTGCGGGTCGTGTTGGCGAGGCGCCGGCAATCGGCCTGTCTGACCGGCTTTATGGCATGGGCCTGCCAATGGGGCGGCTGAAGACTGGCACGCCCGCGCGTCTTGATGGCAGTACGATTGCCTGGGACCAATTGGAAATGCAGGCGGCGGACGAAGAACCGGTGCCGTTTTCCTATATGACAGACAAGATCGAGGTGCCGCAGGTGGCGTGCGGGATCACGTGGACGACGGCGGAGACGCACGCAATTATCGCGGAGAACATCAACCAGTCGGCTGTGTATTCTGGCGCGATTGCGGGACGCGGCCCACGATATTGTCCGTCCATCGAGGACAAGGTTCACCGCTTTGCGGATCGGGACCGTCACCAGATATTCCTGGAGCCGGAAGGCCTTGATGACGACACGGTCTATCCGAACGGCATTTCCACGTCGCTTCCGGAAACGGTCCAGGATCAATTCATTCGGACAATTCCGGGGCTGGAAAACGTTGTGATCCGCCAATACGCCTACGCGATTGAATATGACTATGTCGATCCGCGCGCATTGACGCCTGCATTGGAAGTCCGCGCCCAAACGGGCCTCTATCTGGCCGGTCAGATCAACGGCACCACGGGATATGAAGAAGCGGGGGCCCAAGGCCTTGTCGCAGGATTGAATGCGGCGCGGGCTTCTGCGGGCAAGGCGCCGGTCATGTTCGATAGGGCCGAAGCCTATATCGGCGTCCTCATCGACGACCTGGTCACGCGTGGCGTGACGGAGCCGTATCGCATGTTCACATCGCGCGCCGAATACCGTCTGGCCCTCCGCGCAGACAATGCAGACCAGCGTTTGACACGAAAAGGCCTCGAAATGGGCTGTGTGGGCCCGATTCGGGCCAAAGTGTTTCACGTGAAACAAGATGCATTAACCCGCGCGCGAGAAATGCTCCAATCCCTGACCCTCTCGCCAGCCAAAGCGGCGCAGGCCGGGTGGGAAATCAATCAGGACGGCCGGGTGCGGTCAGCCTGGGAATATCTCGCCTACAAGACTATCGGCTTTACTGAACTCGCCGCTGTCTGGCCGGACCTCTCGGATATTTCACCTGAGACGGCCGCCCAATTGGAAATCGAGGCCCTCTATTCCGGATATCTCGAACGCCAGTCGGCAGACGTTGCCGCGCTTCGGCGTGATGAGGGCCTGACGCTTCCACGTGATCTTGATTATGCGTCGGTTGGGGGGCTTTCCAACGAGGTTCGGCAGAAGCTTGAAATGATCCGTCCGACAACGCTTGGCCAGGCCGGCCGGATTGAGGGCGTGACGCCCGGGGCACTGACGGCTTTGCTTAGTCACGTGAAACGTCGCGCGAAGGCGGTCTGACCGATGACGAGTGAGAATGACCGCGCGGTATTCCTGGCCGCCCATAATGTTTCACGTGAAACGCTTAACCGTTTGGACCGGGTGATCGACACGCTCGATTCCTGGCGGATGAAGTCAAATCTGATCGGGCCTCGCGAGTGGCCACATATCTGGCAGAGGCATGTCTGGGACTGCCTCCAATTGCTCGACCATATCCTCGAGACCGCCCGCGTGGTGGATCTTGGATCTGGCGCGGGGTTTCCCGGGCTTATTATCGCCGCAGCGCGGCCAGACGGCCACGTGACCATGATGGAAAGCGTCGGCAAGAAAACGGCGTTCTTGAATGCCGCGATTGATGCGGCCGGATTATCGGCGGATGTGTATCAGGGACGGGTGGAATCGGCACCGGCAAGCCGCGCTGATTTCGTGACGGCGAGGGCCTTTGCGCCGCTCCCAAAACTTCTGGATTACGCGTCACCCTGGATGAAAAACGGTGCAACAGGGCTGTTCCTCAAGGGCGAACGCTGGGAAGAAGAATTGACGGAAGCCCGACAAAGGTGGAGATTCGCTCATGAGGCGATTCCGAGCCGAAGCGGTGGGTCGGGAGTCGTGTTGATCGTAAGGGAGCTGCAAGGTGGCGAAGCCTAGGATTTTTGCTGTGGTGAATCAGAAGGGCGGGGTCGGTAAGACCACGACTTCGATTAACCTTGGAACTGCATTAGCGGCTGTAGGTCGCCGCGTTCTGATCGTCGATTTCGATGCGCAGGGTAATGCCTCGACGGGCCTCGGTATTTCCCGGGCAGACCGGGAATTGACGAGTTATGATCTGGTCGTTGACCGCGTCGACATGGAACAGACGGTGCTTTCGACCATCGTTCCACGACTGGATATTGTTCCGGGCGACGAGAACCTCTCTGGTGTGGAAACGGAATTGGCAGGGGATGCGCGTCGTTCCTATCGCTTGCGTGACGCGCTCATGAATTATGTCGACCGGGCCGAAATGGGCGGTCTCGTCAAATATGATTATATCCTGATTGATTGCCCGCCATCCCTGTCTGCACTGACACTGAACGCCATGACGGCGGCCGATGCGCTGCTTGTGCCGCTTCAATGCGAGTTCCTGGCGCTTGAGGGCCTGTCTCAGCTTATGCGGACGGTTGAACTTGTCCGTCAGGGCCTCAATCCGGGCCTTGAGATCCAGGGTGTGGTGCTGACCATGTATGACCGGCGCAACAATCTCTCCGACGAAGTGGCCGACCAGGTTCGCGCCTATTTCGGCAACAAGGTCTACAACACGGTCATACCGCGGAATGTCCGTCTGTCCGAGGCGCCATCCTTCGGTAAGCCCGCACTACTCTATGATTATCGGTGTCCGGGCAGCGAGGCCTATATCCGCCTCGCATCCGAAGTCCTGCAACGCGAAAAAGCGAGAGCGGCCTGATTACAATGAGCGAAGAGGCAAAGAGCAAACCCGCACGGCTAGGCCGTGGATTGTCGGCCCTGATGGGGGAGGTGGACGCTGTTGGCGCGGGTAACCGTTCCGACAAGGAATTGTCTGCCAAGCCGGGTGTGGCGTCGAACGAGATCGATATTGACCTTATTCGGCGGAATCCGGCCCAGCCACGTCGCACCTTTGATGAAAGCGCGCTCAACGAGTTGGCAGAGTCGCTTAAGAGCAAGGGCGTGCTGCAAGCGATCCTCGTGCGTCCGGACCCGAAGGATAAGGGCAAATTCCAGATCATCGCGGGCGAGCGTCGCTGGCGCGCGGCGAAGATTGCGGGGCTGAAGTCCATCCCGGCGCTTGTGCGCGACATTGACGAGCTTGAGCTGCTTGAGATCGGCATTATCGAGAACGTACAGCGCGCAGATCTCAATCCGATTGAAGAGGCGGAGGCCTATGAGGCGCTGATGAAGCGTTTCGGGCGGACGCAGGACAGCCTTGCCAATAGTGTCGGCAAGAGCCGCGTTCATATCGCCAACACACTGCGCCTGCTGCAATTGCCGGAAAGCGCGCGCGCCTATGTGCGCGATGGGAAGCTGAGCGCCGGCCACGCGCGTGCTGCTCTTGGCGCACCGGACCCTGAAGCGCTCGTCAAGCTGGCGGCGGAGAAGGGGCTGAGCGTGCGCGAGGTTGAGGCCAAGGCGAAGGAAGCGCGCGAGGGCGGACCTGTCGAGACCAAGTCAGCCAAGCAGATGGCGGAAGAGAAGGATGTCGACACCGAAGCGCTGGAGGCGGACCTGACCCGCACGCTGGGCCTCGCCGTCGATATCCGTCATGGCAAGAATGGCGGTGAACTACGCATTCAGTATCGCGACCTGGAGCAGCTGGACGATGTCTGCCGGCGGCTGACTGCCAAGCGCGGAAGCTGATCAGCTGGCGCTGGCAGCCGCCTTGCCGAGCTCATTCATCAGTACACGAACAACTGGATCGGCGCTGCCTGATCCGGACTTTGCCTGCTGCTCGGCTTCGTAGATCCGCTCCATGATCCGCATCAGCCGCTTCTGTGGCCACTTGCCGAGTCGGGCGCGAAAGGCTGGCCAGTCGCTCTGCCAGACAGGTGGCCGCAGCTTCATGCCGGGGGCGCCTTCGCCAGCTGCCATGCGCTTATGCGCGTCGAGCATGCGCAGCGTCTCGCTTTGCAGCGCCCGCAGAATCGAGATGGCCGACGTGCCAGCGACTTCGAGGCGTTGGAGCGCGACATTTGCCGCGACGATGTTTCCGTCCAGCGCCGCACGAATGGCGGCAGAGAGATTGTGGTCGATATCTGTCGCGGACAACGAGCGGATGTCCTTGAGCGAAACGTCGCGACCCAGTCCGCGCGCATAGAGCGCCAGCTTCTCGATCTCGGCATTGGCGATGCCGCGATGTCCGGGCAGGTCGCCCGTGAAGGCATGAAGCGCGGCGGCATCGATTGTTGCGCCAACTTCGAGCAGGGCCGTTTTTACCCGTTCTTCAATGTCGCCGGCTTCGTCTGCGAACAGCTGAAGGCACGCGGCATTCTTGGCGCTCGTCGCGGCAGCGCGCAGTTTTGATTTCGATGCAAGCGAACCTGCCTCGATGACCAGCCGCGTGACATAGCGATCGGGACGCTTGTCGCCTTCGGCAAAGGCCTCAGCGAGGAGCGCAGCGATCTTGTCGCCATTCGTCCGTATCCGAATGGCGCGCGGGTCGCCGAGGAGGGAGACAGCTTCCAGATTGTCGAACAGGAGGGAGGGGTCTTTCTTGATGGCATCATCGTCGAGGACGGTGACTTCCAGCTCGCCGGCTTTCGGCTTCCAGGCCTTGATCAGGCTGCTGGCAGCATCGCTTGCGAGGCCTTCGTCTTCACCGAAGGCCAGGACAGCCCAGATGGCGGGATCAGGCCTGCGAGCGAAAGCGACGGCTTGCTTGCCCTTTAGCAGCATCACTCAGCCATGAGCTGGAGACGCAAGTCCTGGACGATACGCTTGGCCAGCTCGCGCATTGTACGATCAGCAGCGCTGGTCTGGGCGGCGATATCACCATAGGTCTGAAACGGCACCGAAAAATCTGTCTGCGCATCCGCCGAGCCCGAAACGGTTGAGTTGTCGCGTGCGAGGACGTATCGCGCATCGGCCATTAGGCTGGAACGTGAGGCGGCGCCATCAGGCATAAAGGCGAGCCGCGTCAGATTCTCGTTCAGGACCACATTGAGCGTCGCAGGCTCCGTTACGCCGGGCAGGCCGATGGCCAGCTCTTGTTGAAGGGCCCGTCGCAACACGTAGCCGGACCGCCCGTTGATCGGCTCGACCGTGATGGGCCCACCGGCAGCCAGTGCGCTATTGCCCGGTGCATAGACCGGCTGGAAGCCACAGGCGCTGAGGCTCAGCAAGGCGAAGGCGGCGAGAAGCTGTTTCATGCCACCACGATATTCACGATGCGGCCCGGAACGACAATGGTTTTCTTGACGTCCTTGCCATCGAGGAAGGCGGCAACCTCAGGATCCGCGAAGGCCGCAGCCTCGACGGCGTCGCTAGTGAGGTCCTTGGCGACGGTGATTTCGCCGCGGCGTTTGCCGTTCACCTGGACCGCCATTGTCACACTGTCGTCGACCAGAAGGGCGGGGTCGGGCTCCGGCCAGGCCGCTGCGGAGACGAAGCCTTCGCCGCCAATGCGCTCCCAGCAGGTTTCAGCCAGGTGTGGCATGAACAATGTCAGGCAGCGCGCCAGCATCGACGCGCCTTCCATGCGCGCACCGACAAGCGCGTCCGAACCGGTTTCAGCCTTCTTCAGCGCGGTGACCCATTCATAGATCGTCGCAACGGCCGAGTTGAAGCGGAAATCGGAGATCGCCTTGTCGATGGAGGCGACGGCCTTGTGTGACGTCTTGCGCAAGGCGGTCGATCCATCGTCTGCGCCGATAGCGGCAGATCCGGTTTCGGGCAGCGCATCAAAGACGCTCCAGATGCGCTGCGCAAAGCGGGCAGCCCCTTCGGCGCCGGATTGTGTCCATTCCACATCGCGTTCAGGCGGGGAGTCCGACAGGACGAACCAGCGCGCAATATCGGCGCCAAAGGCTCCGATAATGGCGTCAGGATCGACCGTGTTTTTCTTCGACTTGGACATTTTCTCGATCGGGCCAACGCTTGCGGGTGCACCGGTCGCAATCTCGATCCAGTTTCCGTCGCGTTGCTCAACCTCTGAAGGTTCCAGCCAGGTGCCGCTATCGGACTTGTAGGTCTCGTGCGTCACCATGCCTTGTGTGAACAGTCCGGCAAAGGGCTCGCCGCTTGGCAGGTCCAGCTCACCGACATCGCGCATCGCGCGGGCGAAGAAACGGGCATAGAGCAGGTGGAGCACGGCATGTTCGACGCCGCCGACATATTGGTCGACCGGCAGCCAGTAGGCGCGTTCTTCCATGTCGTCGGGGCTCGCGAAGCGGGCATAGTACCAGGAGCTGTCAACGAACGTGTCCAGTGTGTCCGTCTCGCGACGGGCCTTGCTGTTGCATTTCGGACAGGTCGTGTGCTTCCAGGTCGGATGGCGCTCCAGCGGGTTGCCGGGCACGTCGAAGGTCACGTCGTCTGGCAGGCGCACGGGCAGGTCAGCTGCGGGTACCGGAACGATACCGCAGCTCTCGCAATGGATGACCGGGATCGGGCATCCCCAATAGCGCTGGCGTGAGACGCCCCAGTCGCGCAGCCGATAGTTCACCTTGCCTTCGCCGAGGCCCATGGATTCGATCTTCGCGATTGCCATGCGCTTGGCATCGTCGATGGATTGGCCATCGAGGAAACCGGAATGGAAGATCGTGCCGGGGCCGGTATAGGCATCGTCTTCAACGTCGAATGTAGCAGCGTCTGCGTTTGGCGGCAGGACAACCGGCGTAACGGTGAGGCCGTACTTGCGGGCAAACTCGATATCGCGCTGGTCATGCGCCGGGCAGCCGAAAATGGCGCCTGTGCCATAACCCATCAGCACGAAGTTCGCGACCCAGACCGGAAGCGTGCGGCCGGGTTCGAACGGATGCTGCACGGTCAGGCCTGTATCGAAGCCGAGCTTCGGCGCCTTCTCGATGGCCTCTTCGCTTGTACCGACAGCCGCGCACTCGGCGCGGAAGGCCGTGAGGGCGTTGTTGCCTTCGGCCAATTGCAGCACGAGGGGGTGATCAGGTGAGAGCGCAATGAAGCTCGCGCCGAACAATGTGTCCGGGCGCGTGGTGAAAATCTCGACGCCTTTTTCATAGTTCGCTGGTGCATTGCCGGCGAACTCGAACCGCATCTGCAGGCCTTCCGACCGGCCGATCCAGTTGGCCTGCATCGTGCGGACCTTTTCAGGCCAGCGCTCGAGCTTCTGGACTTCTTCCAGCAGGTCTTCGGCATAGTGCGTGATGCGGAAGAACCATTGGGTCAGCTCGCGCTGCTCGACGATGGCGCCGGAACGCCAGCCGCGACCGTCAACGACCTGCTCGTTTGCCAGGACCGTATTGTCGACCGGGTCCCAGTTCACCTTGCTGGCCTTGCGATAGACCAAGCCCTTATCCAGCATCTTGAGAAAGAGGCCCTGCTGGGCGCCATAATACTCCGGGTCGCAGGTTGCGAACTCACGGCTCCAGTCGAGGGACAGGCCGAGCTTCTTCAGCTGGGCGCGCATCGCGTCGATATTCTGGTAGGTCCATTTGCCGGGATGGACGCCGCGCTGCATGGCAGCGTTCTCGGCCGGCATGCCGAACGCATCCCAGCCCATCGGGTGGAGCACATTATAGCCCTTGGCGCGGCGATGGCGGGCAACGACATCGCCCATGGCATAGTTGCGCACATGGCCCATGTGCAGCCGGCCCGACGGGTATGGGAACATCTCGAGGATGTATGCCTTGGGCGCGTCCCCGGCCTCAGCCGGCGATTTCGCCTTGAACAGGTTTGCTGCGTCCCACTCGGCACGCCATCTGCTTTCCGCGGCCTGCGGATCATAACGGGTGGCCATGTCCCGCTCCTTTAAAGACGTATGATTTGTGGCTTTCTAGCCGATCTGTGAAGCCTTGAGCGTGCGGGCACGTTGAAGGATCTTGTTCTCAAGCTGGATTGCGGTTTCCGGGTCGACGGTCGCGTCGGTCCAGGTGCCGTCTGTGTTGGTCTGGCGGAAGACCGAAACCTTGACGCCATCGGCGCGTAGTCGCGTGTCGAGAATGTAGACTGTGGCCTTGATGCGCTCGTCCGGCGAGTCCGGGAAGGACTTCCAGTCATAGTTGACGATGCCGCCGACGGGATCAGCGCTGTCGACCGGCATGTTCTCGAACGTGTCCAGGGTCGCGCGCCAGAGATAAGGGTTCACAGTGCCGACATTTTTCTGGGTGATGTTGGCATCGTTGGACTTGCTGCCGCCGAACTGGCAGCCGGAAACGATCAGCATGCCAGCCATGGCGGCGGTGAGGATGAGTTTGACCATGAAGATTGTTCCTGAGTGCAAGACCTTGTTGACGAGGGTTTGTATAACAAGGGGAGTCCGGGCTCGCCAGTGCTGATATGCCGTAGAGGGCGCAAGGGGTTTGCAGGAGAGAAACCATGTGGAAACCACTGACACTGCTGGCCGTACTGGGCCCATTGGCCGGACAGGCCATGGCCCAGGAAGACTGGGAGGTCTGGGAAACAGAAGCCGGGGCCGAAGTTGCCGTCGCTGCATCGACTGCTGATGGCGCGCCGGTGACCTCGGCGGGCGCCTTTAATCTCTCGACCAACCGCATTCTGGACAATGGCCTCGAGATTGGTGCGGTCGGCCGGTTTGAGCTGCAGCACGACAATCCTCACAGGGCGGGCTTCAGCGGCGCGACAGGGAGCGATTTCGGGCTCGGGCAGGGGGCTTTTAGCGGACTTGCCCCCGGGACTGGCTATGAACATGTCGGGACAAGGGCGCAGCTGGAACAGGCCTATGTCTATGCTGAAGGGGGCTATGGCGAGGTACGGCTTGGCCGCGACAAGGGCGTGGCCGCGCGCTTTTACGAAGGCGCGCCCAGCATTTTCCTCAAGGCCAGTACGGCCAATCCCGTGCTCGACCCGACCGGCCGGGCCTATGTGCGCACGGATAATGACCTGACGGGGCCTGCATTAAAGGTCAGCTATGCCAGCCCGCGGATCCTCGGCGTGCGGGCCGGGGTCTCCTACACACCGACAGCTGATGTGCGCGGACTGGACCGCGATCCTGAGCGGCGTGTCGCAGGCAATCCGCAGGTCAGCGTGGATTCGGCGGCCGAGGCGGCCATTAATGTGTCGCGACGGTTGCGGGAGAGCGGTGTGCGGGTGCGTGGCGCGCTGGCTTATAGCCGCGCGGATGTAAGCTCGGCACTGCGGCCGGATATTTATGGGACTGTCGAGACCTGGTCTGCTGGCGCATCGGCGGAGTTCGAGACGATCACACTGGGCGCGAGTGTGCTGGGCAGCAATAATGGCCTGGATTCAGGTGCCGGCGACTATTCTGCCTGGAGCATCGGCGCCACAAAACAGGCCTTCTCGATGACATTCGGGCTCGATTATGGCGAGGCAACGGACGATCTGACCGGACTGACAAGCGAATCATGGAGTCTGGGGGCGGCGAAAGAACTTACCGACAGCCTGCGTCTTGCAGGTGGATACCGCAGCCAGACAGCCCGCATAAGGCGAGTACTGCCCCTCGGAGTGCCTCAAAATGAGGATTCGGCGGACGGTATTGTGTTAGAAATCACACTATCGCTTTAATTTGGCCGCCTCAACGAATGTTAATCTTCTATTTACTGGGTCGGCTGACTATTCTCTTTACGGGTAAGGTGCAGAATTATGAA
>TARA_R110000787_G_scaffold71794_11_pt1 | contig 27400 bp, 28 predicted proteins | sample TARA_R110000787 | Tara Oceans TARA_R110000787 (sample SAMEA4397920) | marine metagenome | biome: Polar Biome; feature: [DCM] deep chlorophyll maximum layer (ENVO:01000326); material: water (ENVO:00002006), including particulate matter (ENVO:01000060) such as... | depth 35 m | reverse complement strand
GCCAAGACGGCGTACGCGATTTACACCATCTGATGGGACACTACCGAAATCCGTCTCAGCTCCTATGATGGCAACTGATAAATTATGGAATCAAAAAATAGTGGTTCCGAGTGATTTGACCACCGGCAGTAGATGAGTTCACCTTATCATTAATCGTCAGCTGTGGCTGATCCAAAACTTCGGTGTGTGTGTAATGTTTTGATTTTGTTCGATATGCTTTTGCCAAGCGCGGGCTGTGCTTGACGCGTCCGTATCGCTGAAATGAAAGTCGCCACCTTGGGAATGAGCACATCGCACGTTATAATCCTTAAAATGCGGGCCTCCCCTGTCATCTTCAGGTGGAAACTTTGCGGTCACCTTGCCAGTGAAGCCCGACAAAGCGGCTATTAAGAGCGTGGCTGCTCCTTCCAAGCTCATTGCGCGCTCATTAACCAACCGCGCAAGGTCTGTAAGTTCAATATTGTTTTCTTTGTAGTCACCCTTGTTCACCGAACTCTCCTTTTATTAGAATTATTTTACATTACACCATATTGGGAATTTTGCATTATTTTTCTAGCGGCTCTTAATGGCTTAGTGTCGTCCTTCGGAAGATCACTTCAAAGTATAGGGTGGCTGCGCTAGAGGCCTCTCATGACAGCGACATTCATTCTGGGAGGGGCGCGTTCGGGCAAGAGTGCGCGGGCGCAGGCGCTGGCGGAGGCGGCGGGGGAGACCCGCGTCTATATCGCCACGGCCGAAGCGCTGGACGAAGAAATGGTAGCGCGGATCGCCCGCCACAAGGCTGATCGCGGCGCGGGCTGGCGCACGGCGGAGGCTCCGCTGGACCTTGTGGCTGCAATGGAAGCTGCAGATGCGCCGGTCGTGCTGGTCGATTGCCTGACGCTCTGGCTGTCCAATCTCATGCATCATGAGCGGGACGTGGAGGTGGAGACCCAAGTGCTGTGCGCCTGCCTCGGGCGCTTTGGGGGCGAGGTGATCCTGGTGTCGAACGAGGTGGGTCTTGGCCTCGTGCCGGAGACGCCGTTGGGGCGGGCGTTCAGGGATGCGCAGGGGCGGCTGAATCAGCGCGTCGCGGCGGCGTGTGATGTGGTGGAGTTCGTTGCAGCGGGCCTGCCATTGCGGCTCAAGGGCTAAGCGCGGCGGTGAGGCGGTGCTCGGCTTCGACATTGGCAGGCAGGCCGATGCGGAGGAGATCGGGCGCATAGTCGAAGCGGCGGACATAGAGGCCGGCCTCGGCGAGGCGGTGCCAGAGCTGCGGGGCAGTTTCGGTGCGGACGAGACGGAAAAGGTCCGTCCCGCCTGCGATCCAGAGACCTGAATCCAAAAGAATTTTATCGAGACGGCGACGTGCGGCGGCGAGCCGGTCGCGCGTTTCGGACTGCCAGGCAAGGTCGGCATAGGCCTGCGTGCCAATGGCGAGGGCCGGGCCGGACACGGGCCAGACGCCGAGGCGGTGGGATAGGGAGCCGAGCAGTGGGGGCGGGCCCAGCAGGGCGCCGAGGCGGAGGCCGGCGAGGCCAAAGAACTTCCCGAAGGAGCGCAAGATGATGAGGTTTCCGGCGCCGGCGAGGGGCGCGAGGCTGAGGGCCGGGACAAGGTCTGCGTAGGCTTCGTCGACGATTAGCCAGCCATTGCGGGCGGCCTGGCGGGCCAGTGCCTGACCCAGGTGTGACCGTTCGAGGACCATTCCCGTGGGATTGTTGGGGTTACAGAGGACCAGAGCGTCGACATGGCCAGCCAAGGCAAGCGGATCGGCCGTCTCGATCACCTCGGCGCCGCTCGCCCGCCATGCGCGCGCATGGTCACCATAGGTGGGCGAGAGGAGGGCAACGGTGCGCGGCGCGATGACGGTGGGGAGGAGACGGATCAGTAGTTCGCTGCCGGGTGCCAGAAGGAGGGACGCTTCCGGCGCGCCGATGGCGCGGGTCATGGCGGCGCGGCAGGCCTGTAGGGCGGCCTCGGTGGGGAGGTGCTGCCAGCTTGAGGCGGGGATGTCGCCGACAGGGTAGGGCCATGGGTTGATGCCGGTCGAGAGGTCGATCCACGGCGTCGGCGCGTCGGGATAGGCGGCCTGCATGCGGTCCAGCGCGCCGCCGTGGAGGAGGTCGTCATTCATGCGAGGCTCCTGATCCATGCGGTGGCCGCGAGCAGAAGCGCGAGCATGACCATGGCGCGGACATAGAGGCGGAGGCCGCGCGTCAGTGTGTCGGGGGTCGGATCGGGCGCGGCGGAGTTGAGCCAGGGTTCGTCGCTGACCCGGTCGCCATAGAGGCGCGGGCCGGAGAGGCGCACGCCGAGCGCGCCGGCCATGGCGGCTTCGGGCCAGCCGGCATTGGGGGAGCGGTGGTGGCGTGCGTCGCGTTGCATTGTGCTGAGGGCAGACGTGCCGCCGGACACGGCGGCAAAGGCAAGGCCCGTCAGCCGCGCGGGGATAAGGTTGGCCATATCGTCCAGACGGGCGGCAAAACCGCCAAAGGCGGCGTAGCGGGTATTGCGGTGGCCGATCATGGAGTCGAGCGTGTTGACGGCCTTGTAGGCGGCGAGGCCCGGCAGGCCGAACAGGGCGCCCCAGAACAGGGGCGCGGTGACACCGTCCGAGGCGTTCTCGGCGAGGCTTTCAAGCGCGGCGCGGGCGGCGCCCGCTTCATCAAGCCGGGCAGGATCGCGGCCGACGATTTGCGAGACGGCCGTGCGGGCGCCTGCGATGTCATCCGCGGAGAGCGGGCGCGCGACGGCGGCGACATGTGTGTAGAGGCTGCGCGAGGCGATCAGGCTGGAAGCGATGAGGGCCTCGATGGCCCACCCGGGGAGCGTGTCGGGCAGGGCGCGCGAGATGGCAAAGGCGAGCGCTGTGGCGGCGGCGATGGCGAACAGGGATGACAGGGCGCCCGCCACATAGCGTGCGGGGTGGGGCCATGAAGGCTGATTGAAGGCGCTTTCGAGCCAGCTGATGCCGGTGCCGAGCCAGACGACGGGGTGCCGGATCAGGCGATAGAGCCAGCTGGGCCAGCCAAACAGGGCCTCGATGGCCCAGGCTGCCAGCATCAGGGCCGACGCGCTCATGCCAAATCGGGTCGCCAGCCGGGGGTGCGCGCCGCTGCGAGCAGGCTGTCGACGTCAACGGCGGCTTCGACGCCGTCTGCCAGCGCGTCCAGCGCGCGATCCACTTCGCCATCATAATTGAGCGCGAAATCGCCGCGTCCGCCCGAGCGGGTGATCCAGCTGCGGCGGAAATTGTCCTGCGCAAAGGCGCCGTGAAGGTAGGTGCCTTCGATGCGCCCGTTCGGGCTGCGGGCGCCTTCAGGTTTTCCGTTCAGGGTGAACATGGGACGGTCCGTCGCCGGGCCTCGCGTGATGCCGGCATGGATCTCGTAGCCCGCGACGGGCGCGCCGCTGAGGGCACACTGGCCGCGCGTTTCGTTCACATGCTTGTCGGCGATCATGCGCGTCTCGACATCAAGGAGGCCGAGGCCTTCGGCTTCGCCTGGCAGGCCGTCGACGCCTTCCGGATCGATGATCCGTTTGCCAAGCATCTGGTAGCCGCCGCAAATGCCGAGCAGGCGGCCGCCATTGCGGACATGGGCATGAATGTCATGATCCCAGCCCTGCGCGCGCAGGAAAGCGAGGTCGCCGAGCGTGGACTTGGTGCCGAACAGGATGATCACGTCGGTGTCGCGGGGAATGGGGCGGCCGGGCGTGACCCAATGGAAGTCGACATCCGCTTCCATGCGCAGCGGGTCGGCATCATCGAAATTGGCGATGCGCGACAGCATGGGCGCCGCAATACGCAGGCCCTTGCCGGAGCGGGGCACGAGTTCGTCAAGGATGACGGCGTCTTCTGCGGGCAGTTGCGTGATGGCCGTCAGCCAGGGAATGACGCCGAAACAGGGCCAGCCGGTGCGCTGCTCGATGCCGGTGACGCCGTCATCGAAGAGGCGGATGTCACCGCGAAACTTGTTGACCAGGAAACCGCGGATCATGTCGGCATCCGCGGGGTCAATGACCGTCTTCGTGCCGACAAGGCTGGCGATGACACCGCCCCGTTCGATGTCGCCGATCAGGCAGACGGGCACACCGGCGCGGCGGGCGAAGCCCATATTGGCAATGTCGCGCTCGCGCAGATTGATCTCGGCGGGGCTGCCCGCGCCTTCGACGAGAACGAGGTCATATTGGTTGGTGAGCCGGTCAAAGCTTTCCATCACTGCGCCCATTAATCGGTCGCGATTGGACATGTAATAGGCCGCGTCGACTGTCTGCACGGCCTTGCCATGGACTACGATCTGAGACTTGCGGTCTGTTTCCGGCTTCAGCAGGACGGGGTTGAAATCCGTATGCGGCGCAATGCCTGCGGCGAGGGCCTGCAGGGCCTGCGCCCGGCCGATCTCGCCACCACCGGGGCAGGCGGCCGCATTGTTGGACATGTTCTGCGGCTTGAAGGGCGCAACGCTGAGGCCGCGTCGTCGGGCGATGCGGCAAAGCGCGGCGGTGAGCACGGACTTGCCGACATCCGATCCGGTGCCCTGCATCATGAGCGCGCGTGCCGTCATGCGGCGCCCTCGATATGGACCAGCGTGCCATGCACGCGGGCGCGGACACCATAGATTTCGGCGAGGCGTTCGGCCGTGAGGGTTTCGGCGGGCGGGCCGTCGGCGACGATGCGGCCGTCCTTCATCCAGATGAGTCGGCTGGCATAGCGGGCGGCGAGAGAGATGTCGTGCAGCACGACAAGGGCGCCGCCGCCGCGCGCGACATAGGACTGGACGATATCCATTATGCGGAACTGGTGGCGGGGGTCGAGCGCGGCGACGGGCTCGTCTGCGACAAGCAGCGGCGCTTCGGCCGCGAAGGCGCGGGCGCAGTGGACGCGGGCGAGTTCGCCGCCGGACAATGTGTCGGCGGAGCGGTGCGCGAGGGCGGCCAGGTCGCAGGTTTCCATGGCGCGATCGACGGCGTCGGCATCCGGCTGGCTGAGGCGACCGGGCGCGGCGCCATAGGCATAGCGGCCGAGGGCGACGACGTCGCGCACGGCATTGGGCCAGGCGAGGGGGCGCTGCTGGGGCAGGTAAGCGACGCGGCGCGCGCGTTCCATCGGCGACAGGCTGGCGCAATCATCGCCGTTCAGCGAGGCCGTGCCTGAGGCGCGTTTCTCGAGCCCGAGCGAGGCACGCAGAAGGCTGGTCTTGCCGGCGCCATTGGGGCCGAGTAGCGCGACGAGTTCGCCGGGGACAAGCGCGAAACCGGCGCCTTCCACGAGCGTGGTGCGGCCGGCTTTGACGGTCAGGTTCTGTACGGTGAGATCAGTCATTGCCGGTGCGCCTCCGTATGGCGATCCAGACAAAGGCGGGCGCGCCGATGAGGGCGGCGACGACGCCGAGCTTCAGCTCGTTGGAGGTCGGGATGATGCGCACGCCAATGTCGGCCAGCACGAGGATGAGGCCGGCAAACATGGCGGACGGCACGAGGGAGCGCGCCGGATCATGCCCGACAAAGGGGCGGATCACGTGGGGCGCGACGATGCCGACAAAGCCGATGGCGCCTGCGAGGGCCACAGAGCCGCCGGTCGCCAGCCCGGCGCCGAGCACGGTGAGGATGCGCTGGGCGCGCAGGTTAAGGCCGACGCCGCTGGCGGCTTCCTCGCCGAGCGTGAGGGCAGAGAGGCCGCGCCGCGAGGCGAGGAGGATCACTGCGCCAACCAGAATGAAGGGGGCCGCGAGGCCGATCTCGCGGAAGCTGCGATTGGCGACCGAGCCAAGCATCCAGTTGATCATGTCGGCGAGGGAGAAGGGGTTTGGCGCGAGGTTCATCAGGAGGCTCATGGCCGCGCCGGCAAAGCTGGAGAGGCCGACGCCGATCAGGATAAGCGTGACGACGGATCGTGTACGGATGGCGGCGAGCGTGATGAGGCCCGTGGCGGCGAGCGCGCCGAAGATGGCCGAGAGCGGCAGGATCCACGGCGAGAGCGCGACCAGCCCGTAATAGAGCGAGAAGGTGGCCGCGAGCGAGGCCGTGGCCGAGACGCCGAGCACGCCGGGTTCGGCCAGCGGGTTGCGCAAGAGGCCCTGAAGGGCTGCGCCACTGATGCCGAGCGAGGCGCCGACCATATAGGCGGCGAGGGCGCGGGGCAGGCGGATTTGCCAGATCACGAGCCGGTCGCCTGCGTCGCCGCCGCCGAAGAAGGCGGTAAGCACGCGCTCAGGCGACATGGGCGTCGAGCCGAGCAGGCAGGCTGCGAAGAGGGCCAGTAGCGATGCGGCCACCAGCGCGGGGAGGAGCCAGACATTGGGTTTCATTGCTCGCTCCCTTCGGCCAGTGCTTCGATGGCGTCGATCAGGAACCAGCCATTGCAGGAGGTCCACGCGCCATCAAGTGAAACGACGGGATGGTCGGCGAGCTGCGCGCGGGCGACGGGGTGGTTCATGGGGCTCCAGGCGTCGGGATGATTGGTGCGGGAACCGAAGAAGGCGGCGGCGATCACGTCCGGAGCTTCATAGGCGAGGCGTTCGAGGGGGAGGGAGCGCCAGCCGGGCTGTTGCTGGAAATTCTCAAGGCCGGCGGCAAGGATCATTTCATGGACGAGGGAGCCGGGGCCGCTGGTGACCCCGGCAGGGGTCATGTAAAGCGCAGACTTGCCGGTGTGGCGCCGGGCAAGATGATCGAGCCGGGCCTGCGTTTCGGCAACCAAGGCGGCGCCGCGATCATGTTCGCCGAGGCCATCGGCGATGCGCTGGACATTGGCGAGCACGCCGGGCAGGTCGCCCGCCCAGCCAACGTCGAGCACCGGAATGCCGGCGCGCTCGAAGAATTGCGCCGCGTCCGGTCCGCCGCCATAGGAGCGGACGACCAGATCCGGCTTCAGCAGGATCACGTCTTCCGCAATCGGACGGACGGTGCGAATCCCTTGGGCGGCATCGCGCTTGTAGGAGAACTCCTTGTCCGCATTGGGCGACACGGCGAGTATGCGGTCGGGGTCTGCGAATTCGAGAACGTATTGATCTGCGCAATAGTCGAGACTGACGATCCGGACCGGGCGTGCCGTATCGGCCGCAGGCGGTGTGGGAGGACCACCGCAGGCGGCCAGCAGCCCGGCCAGAAAGAGGATCGCCAGTCTCGACACGCTGCTTCCTCTAGTAGCGCAGTCTCAGGCCGACACTGCCGGAGAGGCCGGGTGTGCCATAGCCGAGGATCTGCTGGTAATGCTCGTCAAACAGGTTTTCGACGCGGGCGAAGAGTTCGACACTGTCCGTCAGGTCGTAACTGCCGGCGAGGTCCACACGGGTCCAGCTGTCGAGCGTCGTGCCGGTCGAATTGGTCTCTTCGCCATTATACCGCACCAGAACCCGGCCCGAGAACGGACCCTCCGGATCGAGCGACACGGTCACGTCGCCCGAATGCTCCGGCAGACGCACCAGCGGGCTGCCCGTGCCGTCTTCGGCGTCGATATAGGTATAATTCGCCGACACGCCGAGCCAGTTCGTGAAGGCGTAGGACCCGAACAGTTCGACACCCCTGGACTTCACCACCGCGATGTTGTCGTACCCGGCCGTGTAGGAGAAATCGATCATGTTCTCCGTGTCCTGGTCAAAATAGGTGATGCCGGCCTGCGCGCGGCCATCGGTCGAGGTCCAGTCCACGCCCACATCGAAGGCTTCCGAGGTTTCCGGCTTCAGGTTCGAATTCGGTTCCGTCAGTCCGCAGAAGGTGCAGATATAGGTCGACTGGAAGATGCTGGGGGCCTTGAAGCCCTGGCCCCAGCTGGCGCGGAAGATCAGATCGTCCGTCGCGGCATAGGCGGCGGCCACGCGGCCCGTCGTCTCCGAACCGAACTTGTCGTGATCGTCCACACGCACGCCGCCGGTCAGCGTCAGCTTCTCGACCGGCTTGAATTCGTACAGTGCGAACAGGCCGTCAATGGCGGCGTCCTGATCGTTCGCAGTTGTCTCTTCCCGTTCCGCACCGAAGGCCAGCTTGTTGCGGTCATCAATCGTGAACGTGCCCTGATAGCGGAACTGCGTCCGGTCGCCCTCGGCATAATAGCTCTGGGCCCCGTCGGTGAAGTTCTCGCGCGTGATGTCGGAATAGCCGACCATGAGGAGGTTTTCGAACCGGCCGTCCATCAGCGGCACTTTCAGCGTCACATTGCCGGACAGGGTTTCCGATTCCGTGCGCTCGTCGCCGTCGGCCACGCTGCCTTGTGCGCCTCCGGCATAGCTGTCGAACTCCGCTTCGGCATCGGTCCACAGCAGGCTGGTGTCCAGGCGGATGTCGCTCGGCAGGTTCAGTCCGCCGCGGGCGGCAATTGTGGAGGAATCGTAGCCGTCATCTTCGGTATTGCCATTGGCCTCGTCGGCCTTGGAGATGCCGTCGCTGCTGATGCCGGTGGCGGCCAGGCGGAAGTCGCCCGTGTCATTGGCGCCGCCGATGGAGGCCCCACCGCGCACCGTATTATAGGAGCCGTACTCGGCAAAGGCGCTGCCGCCGAGGCCTTCTTCGGGCTGCTTGCTGATGATCGAGATGACGCCGCCAATGGCATCGCTGCCCCACAGTGTCGACTGCGGACCTTTCAGCACTTCGATCCGCTCGATGTTCTCCGTATCGAGAAAGGCGAAGTTGAAGCTGCCATCGGTCGTGGACGGATCGCCCACTGGCACGCCGTCGATCAGAACCAGCGTCTGCCCGGAAGAGGCGCCCCGGATGCGCACCGAAGCGTTGCCGCCGAAGGCGCCATTCTGGTTGATCGTGACGCCCGGCGCGGAGGCCACGGCGTCCAGCGCAAAGTCGAATCCCTGTTGCTGGATCTCTTCGCCGGTGATGACGCTGACACTGGTGCCGATCTCGGCTTCGGTCTGGCCGAGGCGCGAGCCGGAGACGATCACGGTGTCGAGCTTGGTTTCTTCGGTCTCAATTGTCTGGGCCAGGGCTGGCGCAGCCATAGCAAGGATGGTCATGCCCAGAAGGGCAGTCTTGAAAGACATATTAGCATTCCTCTGCACCCTTGCCGCCCGCGAGGAGGGTGCATTTCACAACGACATGCTGGCCCACTGCGAGAAGCAGCCGGGCGGCCAGGCCAAATTTTACGAGTGTCGTCACAAAGGACTGGCGTTTAGCCTTCCCGCCCACTGAGAACTTTCCCCGGTTCTCGGACGAACGACGCGATGGCAGGTCTCCTGGCTCACCGATCATCACTTCAGGCCGGCCTTCCCAGGGCAAAAGCCCCAGTGGCAAGTTTGGCCATCAGCTCCTGGCTGACAGTTGCGGGTACAGCGCCGGATTTAAACCGGCTTCCCTCTTAGCCCCCGGTTAGGGGAGCACCATCTGCTGCGTCTGTTGCTGCAAGCGCGAAACGCTGTCAACAGAAATGCGCGCTGCAGGACGCGGTGGCGGTATCAGAAATCGAGGCCGCGCTGGGCCTTGATGCCCGCCTTGAACGGGTGCTTCACCTCGGTCATTTCGCTGACCAGATCGGCATAATCCATGAGTTCCGGCCTGGCGTCCCGGCCCGTGAGGATGACGCTGGTGCGGTCTGACCGGGCTTTCAGACCATCGATCACGGCCTGCACATCGAGATAGTCATAGCGCAGGGCAATATTGATCTCGTCGAGCACGATGAGCTCATAGTCGCCGCTCTGCATCATCTCGCAGGCACGGGCGAAGGCGGCTTCGGCGGCGGCAATGTCGCGGTCCTTGTCCTGCGTATCCCAGGTGAAGCCTTCGCCCATTGTGTGCCAGGTGACCTGATCGGCGAACTTGGCAAAGAACTGGCGCTCGCCGGTGATCCACTTACCCTTGATGAACTGGACGACGCCAACTTTTTGGCCCCAGCCAAGCGCCCTGATGATGACGCCGAAGGCCGAGCTGGACTTGCCCTTGCCATTGCCGGTGTGGATGAGGATGAGGCCGCGGCCCGGATCGCGGGCTTCGGATGTTTTCTTCTTCTGCTCGGTCTGCAGGGCCTTCATCTTTTCCGTGTGCGTCGGGTCAGTGGTCATGCAGGAAGTCCTCGTGAAGTTTGATGAACCGGCCGAAGCCGATGCTTGCATTATAGCCTTGGGACGTGGCCTCGCTGGCCAGCGCGGCCTTGATGACGCCCGCATGAGTGACAATCAAGCCATGGCTTGCGCGGGTCTTCCATTCGGCGAGGGCGGAGTGAACACGCGCAGTCAGCATGGCGACGCTTTCGCCGCCATGGGGGCGGGCGTGGAGGAAGTCGGCCGCCCATTGGTCGATTTCGGCGCGGGGGATGTCGGACCAAGGGAGGCCTTCCCATGTGCCGAAATCCATTTCCCGCAGGCGTTCATCGGTGGCGACGGGCAATCCGTGGTGTTGCGCGATATGTTCGGCGAGTTTCCGGCAACGCGTCAGCGGGCTGGTGACAATGCGGTCCGGTTGGGGGAGGGCGGCCACCACGTCGCGCGCCTCCGCCGCAAATGTCTCCGCCACATCAAGGTCGGTCATGCCGTAGCAGATGCCGGACGCGATGGCGGGTGTGGTGTGGCGCAGCAGGGTCAGAGCCATGCGAGCAGTCCGAGATAGAAGCCGATCTCGCTCGCCTGCTGCACGGCGCCCAGCGTGTCGCCGGTATAGCCCTTCAGCTTGAATTCGAAGAAGGCGCGCATGGCGACATGGCCGATGGCGAGGCCGATGAGGCCAAACAGCAAGGGCGCTGCGGCCAGCAAATATATCCATGCGAGGCAGATGGCTGCGCCGGTCGCAATGGCAATCAAGAGGCTCGGTAGGGACAGACCCCTGGCGACCGGCTTGCCTGTGCCCTCAGCGCGGACATAGCGGCTGGTGGCAATCGTGAGGACGCTGGAGAGGCGCGACAGGCCATGCGCTGCGGGGAAGGCAATAAGCAGCATGTGCGAAGGTAGCGCGGTCAGCGTGGCGGTTTTCAGCGCGAGGGCGGCGACAAGGGCCGCCGTGCCATAGGTGCCGAGGCGGCTGTCGCGCATGATCTCCAGCGCGCTCTCGCGCGTGTGCCCGCCGCCAATGCCGTCGAATGTGTCGGCGAGGCCATCCTCATGGAAGGCCCCGGTGATGAGCAATCCGGCGGCAAGGGCGATGATCACGCTGACAAGCGGGGGGAAGAGCAGGGAGGCGCCCCAGAACACGGCGCTGCAGAGTGCACCGATCAGTGCGCCGACGAGCGGGTAATAGGCGGCAGAGGCTGCCATGCGCGCCTCGGTATAGGTGAACCAGCCCGGTACGGGCAGGCGCGTCAGGAACTGGATCGCCAGCAGGAATGACGCGGCCTGGTTCTTCATGCAGGGCCGCTGACGCCGGCGCTGTCAAAGCTTGCCATCTCGCCCAACATGGCGGCGGCCGCCTTGACCAGCGGCCAGGCAAGCAGGGCGCCGGTGCCTTCGCCGAGACGCATGCCAAGGTCGAGCAGGGGTTCGGCTTCCAGCGCTTCGAGCACGCGGGCATGACCGGCCTCGGCAGAGCGGTGCGCATAAATGAACGAGTCAGCCGTGCCGGGCAGGAGCCCGCGGGCGCAGAGGGCGGCGACACTTGCGATGAAGCCGTCGACAATCACGATCGTCCCGGCGCGCGCCGCGCCCATCATGGCACCGGCCATCATGGCGATTTCGAAGCCGCCATATTCCATCAGCGCGACACGAGCGGGGAGGCGCGTGTCCGTGCGCGCGGCGGCCGCACTGAGCAGCGCCCGCTTGCGGGCAAGGCCTTCATCATCAAGGCCGGTGCCGCGTCCGGTGATCTCTTCAACTGGCAGGCCCAGCACTTTGGCTGCCACGAGGCTGGAGGCGGATGTGTTGCCAATGCCCATCTCGCCGAAACAGGCGACGTCGTGTGTTTTTTCCGAGCCGAGCGCGCGGCCTGTGGCGATCGCTGCGCCCATCTCCGCCTCGGTCATGGCGGGGCCTTCCAGCGCATTCGCCGTGCCAGCCGCGATGCGGCGCGAGACCAGATCAGGATGCGCAATGCCGTCGCCCGCCACGCCGCTGTCGACGATGCGGATGTCTGCGCCGAGGCTGCGGGCGAACACATTGGCTGCCGCGCCGCCGCTCAGGAAGTTCGCCACCATCTGGCGCGTCACATCCTGCGGATAGGACGAAATACCCGCGCGGGCCATGCCATGATCGGCGGCAAAGATGGTCAGCTGGCAGGTTTCGGCGGAGGGTTTCAGCGTTCGCTGGATATGGCCGATCCGGGCGGCGAGTGCTTCCATGCGGCCGAGCGAACCGACCGGTTTGGTCTTGGTGTCGATGGCGTGCTGCAGGGCGGTGGTGAAGTCGGTGTCTTGGGTGATCATGCCGCCTGATAGCAAATGCGCGCGCCTTGGATAGTGGCGCTGTTGCTTTTGCTGGGAATGAGGGGCCGCCAGATGTTCCTGATGACGGCCCTGAACAGATGTGGCACGTTTGGCCGAAGTGAGGCTGGCGCACACTGTATGCGCCCCCGCGAACAACAAAAATTCAAGGCAGGAAACCCATGGCAATCATCTCCCTTTCACGCATCGTGGCGCACTGGGCAGCTATCCAGCCCGACCGGGTCGCACTCGACCATCTCGGCGACACGCGCACCTGGGCCGAGCTTGAAGCCCGCACCAACCGGCTCGCCCGGGCCTATGAGGCGCTCGGCGTCAAACCGGATGATTTCGTGACGATTGCGCTGCCCAATGGCTGCGAGTTCATGGAATCCTGCCTCGCTGTCTGGAAGGCGGGTGCCACGCCTCAGCCGATTTCGGCCAAGCTGCCGAAATTCGAGCGCGACCAGATCATTGAACTCGGCCAGCCGACGCTTGTTGTCGGCGTTGAGGCGGGTGAGTATGCGCCTGTGCCGTGCCTGACCAAGGGCTTCGAGCCAGATGCGGCCCTCTCTGATGCACCGCTGCCGGAGCGGACAGCTGCTTCAATCAAGGCGATGACGTCAGGCGGCTCGACCGGACGGCCGAAGCTGATCGTGTCCAAGATGCCAGCGGCCTGGGACCCGGAGTCCGAATATCTCGAAATCTCGATTCAGGGGACGATGCTGATACCGGGCCCGCTCTATCACAATGGTCCGTTCCTCTGGGCGTTCATTGCCCTCTTCAAGGGCTGCACGGTGGTCATTACGACACGGTTCGACGCCGAACAGGTGCTCGAGCGCATCCAGACGACCGGCGTTGATATCGCCTATTTCGTGCCGACGATGATGCGCCGCATCTGGGCGCTGCCGGAAGAGGTGCGCAACGGCTATGACCTCTCCAGCCTGAAAACGATCTGGCACCTCGCCGCGCCGTGCCCAGCCTGGCTGAAGGAGGCCTTTATCGAATGGCTTGGCCCGGAAGTGATCTGGGAACTCTATGGCGGCACGGAAGGGCAGGGGTCGACCACGATTCAGGGCACCGACTGGCTGAACCATCGCGGCTCGGTCGGTCGGCCCGTCGCGACGTGCGAAATGAAGATTGTCGGCGAAGAGGGTGAGACGTTGCCCGCCGGTGAAGTGGGCGAGGTCTACATGCGGCCACTGGCCGGGCCGGGAACGACCTATGAATACCTCGGTGCGGAAGCCAAGATCATCGAAGGCGGCTGGGAAAGCCTTGGCGACCTGGGCTGGATGGATGCTGACGGGTTCCTCTACCTGTCGGACCGCCTGTCGGACATGGTGCTTTCGGGCGGGGCCAATATCTATCCCGCTGAAGTGGAAGCGGCACTGGATGCCTTTCCGGGTGTTCGCTCGTCTGCCGTGATCGGCTTGCCGGACGAAGACCTTGGCGCGCTGCTGCACGCAATTGTCGATTTTCCGGAAGGCGAGCCGGACGAGGCCGCACTGATGGCGCATCTGGCGGAACGCCTTGTGCGCTACAAGATTCCGCGCTCGGTGGAATGGGTGCGCGAGCCCCTGCGCGACGATGCGGGCAAAGTGCGGCGCAAAGCCTTGCGCGAAGCCCGGCTTGGCCAGCTACAATCGGCAAATTAAGTATACTTGGTGCGATAGAGAAATTCTCTCTAAAGGCGAGAAATAAAAAGGAACGGTCTGCGCCATGAAGGCGTAGGAGGCGTATGCCCAACAATCATCCTCTCCCAAATATCCTGACCACAGCCGCCGACGAAGCCCCGGGTGACAAAGTCTCTTTCGGAGACCTCCTCGATCTTTGGGAGGATCGCACCTTCGGGCCGATCTTCACCATTCTCGGCCTCATGATCGTCCTGCCGCCGCTTGGCGCGATACCCGGCCTGCCCCTGCTGATTGGCATGGTTCTCGTGCTGTTCGCCTTCCAGATGATGGTCGGCACCACCCATGTCTGGGTACCGGATACGGTCGAGAAGCTGTCAGTTTCCAAGAAGAAGGTCCGCACTGCCAATGACAAGGCGAAGGGTGTGTTGAAGGAACTGGATTCCTGGGTCACAGACCGGCTGTCATGGGCCACAAGCCAGCCGGCACGCCAGATTGCTGCAGGCGTTGTGATGATGCTGGGCCTGACCTTGATTCCACTTGAAATGGTGCCGTTTGCGGTGGCCGTGCCCGGACTGGCGATCACAATGATCGGCCTGGCCATCTTTGCCCGCGATGGCTTGCTGATGCTGGGGGCGCTGGGCCTCAGCCTCGCGGCGTTTGGCGTGGTGGGCGCGGCGTTTCTGGCCTAGCTGGCCACGGGCGCGTCATGCCGGCGCGTATAGAGGATGAGCAGGGCGACAAGGCCGATACTTGTGCCCTGGCTTGAGAAGAGTTCCAGCATGGCGGCAAAGAACCAGCTCGGGATCGAGGCGCGGGCCTGTGTCTCGATCAGGATGTCGCCACTTCCTTTGCCCAGCAATTCTGCATTTGCTGCTTCGATCTTGGCCTGCAGGTCATCGCGGCGGCGGGCGAGGCCGAGTTCGTTCTGGGCGTCGCGATAGGGTTTCTGCTCGGTGCGGCCGACGCGCTCGACTTCCGAAATATAGGCTTCGAGGCCTTCGACCGACCGCGTTTCCGGGGGAATGCCGGAGAGTTGTACGCGCCAGTCGGCCAGTTGCTGTTCCAGAAGCGCGCGGTTTGATCCGGCGGTGGTCACTTCGGCTTGTGAGGCCTGATTGTTGGCCGCGATGTACATTTGCGTGCCGAGGATGCTGGTGCCGGCGCCGGCAATGGCGAAGAGGAGGGCGCGGACGCCCTCCTTCATGCGCTTGTTGGCGGTGTGCCAGTAGAAGAAGGTGAAGCCGCCGAACGAGATCACTGCGGCGATAACGCCCGTCCAGCCCCAGATCCCGGCCTGTAGTGGGTCTGTCACGGAGCTGGAAAAGGCCTGGTAATTGGCAAAGCCCGAGAGGGCCGCCGCGCTGAGGCCTGCGCCGAGGAAGACGAGGGCGAGCAGGGTGATGATGATGCGTTCGCCGAGGTTTCGGTGGGGACGGGGAGGGGCTTCCGTGACCGTTCCCTGGGGCTTCAAGGGTGGTTCCGGGGGCGTTTTGAGGCGCGGTGTAAGGGCAGTCTTGGTCGCGTGCGGTTCGGCGCGGGTCACTTCATGGAATTCGGCGTTGCGGACGACCGCCGTGGACGGCACGCCGCTGGACTCGAAAGCGATGACCAGATCGTCAAGGTCGCCATGTTCATGGCAGCTCGTGCACTTGAACGAGCCCTCCTGGAAATTGATGCGGAGTGTCGGGTCGCCGGCATCCTTGCAATCGCCTGACAAGGAGCAGGGGATTGCCAGCGTGGTCTCGTCCTGACTCGCTTCGGGGTCGATGCCGAGCGAGACAAGGCGCTCGATCGCCTTGAGGCGGCGTTCTTCCTGCATGTCGCTCACTTCCCCGATCCCCGGATACAGACCCCGCGTCTGCAGACATTTATCCGAATCCGGCGCGCGGCGTCACCCCTTTGATCACAGGAGCGTCAGCGCTGACAATTTAAGCCTGCAGGCGCTGGCGCGGGGTCTTAAGTATGTGTTAATTGGACCTGCCTGAGAATGGCTTGCAGAAAGCATATGGCCTGCCGGCCGATTGGAGACCACGCCCATGATACCTCGCTCGCTGGCCATTCCGAAGACGTGGAAGACGTTCGATATTCCGAGCTTCTTTTCGGCTTTTGGCTATCCTGCCCTCGGCCTTGGCCTGTTCATCACGATGGTGGTGCTTGGCTTTGCGGTAAGCGAGCTGGCCTTTCACTGGTGGTACCTGCCGCTGGCCATCGGCGTGATCGCGTTCTCTGTTTTCATGTGCAATGCCGGCATCGGCCCGTTGCACCGCATCCTTCAGCATCGCGCTGGCGAGCTGAAGGCGCCTGCGCAATTCCTCACCATGCTGAACCTGATCCTGGCCATGCAGGGCAATGTGAAGGATTGGGTGAACTATCACTCGCAACACCACCGCTTTGCGGATGGTCCGGGCGACCCGCACAACCCGTTCGAGTCCAAGCGCTGGGCCTGGGTTGGCTGGATCCTGTGGCGCGACAAGAAGGATACGGACCGCCCGCTGGCCATGTGGCTGAAGGGCCATCCGATCATCGTGTGGATGGACCGTTTCTACAATGAGATCAGCCTTGTGGTGCACCTGTTCATTCCGGCGGCGATCTACCTGATCGTCTGGGCCTGCGGCGGGTCGCTGGTACTGACCGCGCTGATCCACGCGAGCGTCGTGATCGGCCGCGCCATCCAGTTCCATGCCACGGTCTATGGCATCAACGTGCTTGGCCACCTGAAAACGCCGATCTGGGCGGATCATCTGATGGCGCTGTTGACCGGCGGTGAGGCTTTCCACGACCACCATCATGATGCGCCGATCAGCGCGCTTCACCGCCCGCGCAAGGGCGTCTGGAACCGCATTGTCGATTACAATGGCACGATCTTGCTCGCCTTCGAAAAGATCGGCTGGGTCAGCAATCTGAAGATTGCGCCGCAATTTGCGTGATCCCTTCCGTGAACGGCAGATGAACAAGCCCGCCCCTCAAAAGGCGGGCTTTTTCTTGGCATGGACGCAAGCTGGCCACAGGTGCGCCCTAATCTTCCGTAATGTTGTCCCTCAACAAGGCTGGGGAGCCGATGCAACAGGGAAGGGACGCCCCTATGAAATCCACGCTCATCACACTTGCCATGACCGGTATCAGCCTCGCCATGGTCCTGCCTGCCGCCGCCAAGGCGCCGGCTCCGAAACCCGCCGCTTCCGGCGAGTCTGTTCACTCCTATATCCTCCTTGACCGGACTGGCTCGATGAGCGGCATCTGGGACGAAGCGCTCGGTTCTGTGAACGCCTATGCCAAGAGCGTCGGCGAGGCCGATGAAGGCGAGATCGAGGGCAAGGACATCAGGACCGCCGTGACTCTCGCCGTGTTCGATTATCAGGAATCCCTTCAGTTCGACGTGCTGCGGAAGGATGTTCCGGCCGAGAAATGGACGAATGTCACCAATGACGAAGCCAATCCGCGTGGCATGACACCGCTGTTCGATGCCATCGGCCGCGTCATTTCGCTGGCCGAAGCCGACAAGCCGGAAAAGGCCGTGATCGTCATCATGACCGATGGCCATGAGAACTCATCCAAGGAAATCACCCGCGACGGTGCCAAGGCCGCGCTGGACCGGGCGAAGGCCAATGGCTGGGAAGTCGTGTTCCTTGGCGCCGAGTTTGCGAGCTTTGGCGACGCGGATGCCGTGGGCATGAGCGCCTCCAAGACCATGGCTGTCGGCCAGGGCCGCATGCAGGACTCGATGTCTGCGCTGGCCAAGAAATCCCGCGCCTATGGCAAGGGCGAAGAAGCCGAGATCACCTTTGACGACGCTGACCGCGCCGCCGCCGACGAAGAAGGCGTAAAACAGCGCAAGGGCCAGTAGGCGAAAGGTTCGGGGCGGTTACAGCTTCCCGTTCAGCTGCCCTGATGAGGAAAGCCCGCTCATGCCCGAGCGGGCTTTTTGATTCACGGGAGGCAGGTTTTCCCGTCCGTGCTTTGGGCTATAGTCCAGTCCTTTGGCGGGGGGATTGTCGTAGATGGATATGACGGGGGGATGCAGCTGCGGGACTGTGCGTTATCGCATGAAGGCGGCGCCTATGATCGTGCATTGCTGTCATTGCAGCTGGTGCCAGCGCGAGACGGGGTCGGCCTTTGTCGTCAACGCGGTTGTCGAGATGGCGGAAATGGAATTGCTGGCGGAGGCGCCTGTCATTGTGGACACGCCGAGCCATAGCGGGCGCGGGCAGAAGATCGCCCGCTGCCCGACATGCCATGTGGCGGTGTGGAGCCATTACAGCACGGTCGGAACCCTCGCTGCCTTTGTACGAGCTGGTACGCTGGACGATACGTCCGGGCTTGCCCCCGATGTTCACATCTTTACCGGATCGAAGCAGCCATGGGTGGTGCTGGCTGACGGAAAGCCAAGCTTCGAGGACTATTATCCGAGCCCGGAAGGGGTGTGGCGCGAGGAGGCGCGAGTCCGCTGGCGGGCGCTGATGGCGCAGGTGAAATGAAAAAGCCCGCCCGGATTGCTCCGGACGGGCCTTGTTCATTGCCGTGCCGAAGGGATCAGCGCGGAGCCATGCGGATGGCGCCGTCGAGGCGGACGTCTTCGCCGTTGAAATAGCCGTTGCGGCACATTTCTGTGGCCAGCGAGGCGTATTCTTCCGGATTGCCGAGACGGGCAGGGTGGGGAACCTGAGCGCCGAGGGCGGCTTTCACGGGCTCTGGCGCAGCGGCCAGAAGCGGCGTGTTGAAGATGCCCGGCAGGATCGTGTTGACGCGAATGAATTCGCGGCTGAGGTCGCGGGCGATTGGCAGGGTCATGCCGACAACGCCGCCCTTGGAAGCGGAATAGGCAGCCTGGCCGATCTGGCCATCTTCAGCTGCAACCGAAGCGGTGTTGACGATCGCGCCGCGCTCGCCGTCGATCGGGTCGAGCGTCATCATGCCGGCGGCCGATTTCGCGATGCAGCGGAACGTGCCGACCAGGTTGATCTGGATGATCAGGTTGAATTTATCGAGCGGGAAGTGGCTGATCTCGCCCGTGTTCTTGTCGCGGCTGGCGGTCTTGATGGCGTTGCCTGTGCCGGCGCAGTTGATCAGGATGCGCTCCTGGCCGATGGCGGCGCGCGATTTTTCGAAGCCGGCATCAACAGAAGCATCGTCTGTGACGTTGACTTCGCAGAAGACGCCGCCAAGCTCTTTTGCAAGGGCTTCGCCTTTTTCAGCGTTCAGGTCGAACAGGGCGACCTTGACGCCATAGGAGGCGAGTTTCGTAGCGGTTGCGGCACCGAGGCCGGAGGCACCGCCGGTAATGACGGCGGAAATGGATGAGTCGAGTTTCATGGGGCACTGCCCTCCCTGGTTTTCGTCGGACGCGGATGTGTCTATAATGGTCTGAGGAGTACGCAATGACTGACGCAGCGGAAATTATAAATACCGTAAGGGGCCGTAACGGCACTTATCTGCCGAAGACCATCGAGCGCAATGAGCGTCTCGCCCGCGGCGTGTTGCCCAAAGTGATGCGCGTTCTCAGCCGCGTTCCCTTCGCCGACGACCTGCTGGCGGCCTATTATGCGGCGCGCGACCCGCTGACGCCGGTGAAGGCAAAAGCGATCCTCTTTGCGGCCGTGGCCTATTTCGTGATGCCCGCCGATGCGCTGCCCGATGTGATCGTGGGCCTCGGCTTTACCGATGATGCAACCGTGCTGGCGACAGCGCTGAGCGTGGTGGGCATGTATGTGAAGGAAAGCCACCGCAAGGCGGCCCGGCGCGTGCTGCGCCTGCCGGAGCCGATCAAGCAGGCCGATTAAGCCCGCATGACAGGGGGCGAGATTTCACTTTATGGCGCCTTGGCGCTCGGCGCGCTGTATGGTGCGGGCTTCTGCTATCGTGAGAAGAGCGTTGTGGGGCTTGTGATCAAGACCGGGTCGACCGCGCTGCTGGCGCTGTGGGCCTATCTTGCGGGCGGGCCATCGCTGCTGGTGGCGGCGCTGGGTCTTTCGTCGCTGGGCGACTTGTTCCTCGCGCTGAAGGGCGAGGTCTGGCTGAAACCGGGCATGGCGGCTTTCTTCCTTGCGCATGTGGCCTATGTGGTGCTGTTTTGGGGCCTTGGGGCGGAAGAGCGGACGCTGCTCGTGCTGGCGGCGCAGATTGTGCTCGTGTTTGGCGGGGCGGTGTTCCTGCGCTGGCTGGCGCCCTGGCTGGGCGAAATGCGCATTCCGGTCTTTGCCTATACGGCTGTGATCCTGATGATGGGCGCTGCGGCGCTGAACCTGCCGCCGGTATTGTGGCCGGTGACGCTGGGCGCGCTGATGTTCATTGCGTCTGATGTGATCCTGTCGCTGCAGCTGTTCAGGAAACCGGCCGATGTGCCAGCGGGCATGCTGTCATCGCTGGCGGTGTGGTGTCTCTATTTTGGCGGGCAGGCGCTGATTGGCTGGGGCCTGCTGACGGTGCTCGCCTAGCGGGGCCTGTCGCCATTGACCGTGGCGCGGCGCATGTGGCGGCGGTGGCCGTGATAGTCGTTGAGGGCGTAGTGCCAGACGCAGCGATTGTCCCACATGGTCACGTCACCTTCCTGCCACTGGACGCGGCAGGTGTTGCGCTCTTCCTTTGACACCTCGAACAGATAGTTCAGCAGGGGACGGCTCTCCTTCCGGCTCCAGCCGGCAAAGCGCAGCGTGAAGGCGGGGTTGATGAAGAGGCCCTTGCGACCGGTTTCCGGGTGGGTGCGGATCACGGGGTGTTCGTATTCGGGGGCTTCCGGGGCCGCTTTGGCGTCCATCGACTGGCGCACGGCGGCGGAATAGCCGTCAGCGCCATATTCCTTGCTGGCAGTGTGGATTGCGGTCATGGTGCCAAGCGTCTTCTGCAGGCCGGGGGAGAGCCGGTCATAGGCCGCCTGCTGGTCTGCGAACAATGTGTCGCCGCCATAGGGCGGAACTTCGATTGCATGGAGGATCGAGCCGAGGGCGGGCTCCTCCAGGAAGCTCATGTCGGAATGCCAGCCGCCGCCGAAATTGGTCTTTTCCTCCGGCTCCTTGATGATCTCCAGCAGTTCCGGATGGCCGTCCATGCCTTTGACATAGGGGTGGATGTTCAGCGTGCCGAAGCGGCGGGCAAAGGCCTTTTGCCGATCCGGCGTCAGGCCGTTCTGGCCCCGCAGGACGATGACCTTATGGTCGAGAAAGGCCTGATGAATGGCGTCGAAATCGGCATTGGAGAGGTCACCCGTCAGGTCGGCGCCGTGGATGACTGCGCCCAGAGTGCCGGTGAGAGGCTGGATTGTCATGCTCATGCGGCAAAAGAACCACCGTCGCAGGACCTATGCAAGAATGTCATTTGCAAGCCCCCTTCAAATATGCGACTGACGCGGCGGGCCACATGCCCCCAACGGCATGCAGCCTATCTGTGAGGATAGGAGTAAAACAGATGACGACGACCGCCAAACCCGGCGTGCTTCCAGCATGCCCGCATTTTTCTTCCGGCCCGACGGCAAAACGTCCCGGATTTTCCCTCGAAAAACTCGAAACTGCCGTCCTTGGCCGCTCGCACCGCTCCGGTGATGCGAAGAAGAAGCTGAAGGCCGCAATCGACCGTTCCAAGGCGCTGCTTGGCATTCCTGATGATTACCGCGTGGCCATCGTCCCAGCCTCCGATACGGGCGCTGTCGAAATGTGCATGTGGTCGATGCTGGGCGCCAAGCCTGTCGACGTATTCGCCTGGGAAAGCTTTGGCCAGGACTGGGTGACGGATGCGACCAAGCAGCTGAAACTGCCGGACTGCAAGACCTATGGCGCCGACTATGGCGCGCTGCCTGACTTCACTCAGGCGCGCGACGATGCCGACATCATCTTCACCTGGAACGGCACCACATCCGGTGTGCGCGTACCGAACGCCGACTGGATCAAGCCAAACCCTGACCGCGTCGTGATCTGCGATGCGACCTCGGCTGCCTTCGCGCAGGACATTGAATGGGCCAAGCTCGATGTTGTGACCTATAGCTGGCAGAAATGCCTTGGCGGCGAAGCGACACACGGCATGCTGGTGCTGAGCCCGCGCGCTGTTGCCCGTCTTGAAAGCTACACGCCGGACCGCGCCCTGCCGAAACTCTTCCGCATGACCAAGGGTGGCAAGCTGGACGAAGCGCTGTTTGAAGGCGCGACGATCAACACGCCGTCCATGCTGTGCGTCGAAGACTTCCTGCAGGCCCTCGACTGGTGTGAAAGCCTTGGTGGCTGGAAGGCCCTCGAAGCGCGCTCGAATGAGAGCCTTGGATACCTCACGGAGTGGGCGGCGAAGACCGACTGGGTCGACTTCCTGTGCCCTGACGCATCCGTGCGTTCGAACACCGGCGTGACGTTCAAGATTGTCGATCCGCGCGTTGCGGGCCTCGACGAGGATGGCCAGCGTGATTTCGTCAAGCGCATGATGAAGCGCCTCGAAAAGGAAAACGCCTGCTTCGATGCAGCCGGTTATGCCAAGGCCCCTCCGGGACTGCGCATCTGGTGTGGCGGTTCGGTTGAGCCGTCGAACGTGGCTGCGCTGACGCCATGGCTCGACTGGGCCTTCGCTGAAGAAGCCGCGAGCCTCTAGCCGCTTTCTCCCGCGCCCTCGTCCTTCGGTTTCGCTGAGGATGAGGGCGCGCGGAAACTCCCCCACAAGCAGGCTCATCCTGAACAAGTTCGAAGGAGAGCCGGGCCACGCGCCCCGAAATCGCAAAGAGAATCAAGATGCCAAAAGTCCTTATCGGAGACACACTCTCCCCCGCCGCCGTTGAAATCTTTCATGCGCGCGGCATCGAGACGGTCACCAAGACCGGCCTCAACACCGAACAGTTGATCGCTGAAATCCCGGAATATGACGGCCTTGTCGTCCGCTCGGCCTGCAAGCCGAACGCGGATGTCATGGCTGCTGCAACGAACCTGAAAGTCATCGGCCGCGCCGGTATCGGCGTCGACAATATCGACATCAAGGCGGCAACCGCCAAGGGCGTCGTGGTGATGAACACGCCATTCGGTAACGCCATCACCACGGCCGAGCACGCTATCGCCATGATGTTTGCGGCCGCTCGCCAGATCCCGGCGGCCAATGCCGAAACGCAAGAAGGCAAATGGCCGAAGTCCGGCTATATGGGCATCGAGGTCAGCTACAAGACGCTCGGCCTGATCGGTTGCGGCAATATCGGCAGCCGTGTCGCCGAGCGCGCCATTGGCCTGAAGATGAAAGTGGTCGCCTATGATCCGTTCCTGACGGACGAGCGCGCCGTTGAACTCGGCGTCGAGAAAGTGGAACTGGAAGAGCTGCTGAAGCGGGCTGACGTGATCACGCTGCACGTGCCGCTGACCGACCAGACCCGCAATGTGCTGTCGCGCGAGAATCTGGCCAAGACCAAGAAAGGCCTGATCATCGTCAACTGTGCCCGTGGCGGCCTGGTCGACGAAGAGGCTGTCGCCGACATGCTGGAAAGCGGCCATCTGGCGGGTGCGGCGTTCGACGTGTTCGCGGTCGAGCCTGCCAAGGAGAACGTGCTGTTCGGCAAGAAGAACTTCATTGCGACGCCGCACCTTGGCGCAGCGACGAACGAGGCACAGGAAAACGTGGCGCTTCAGGTGGCTGAACAGATGTCGGACTATCTGCTGTCCGGCGCTGTCACCAATGCGCTCAACATGCCGTCGATTACGGCGGAAGAAGCCCCGCGCATCAAGCCGTTCGCAGGCCTTGCCGAAAAGCTCGGCTCATTCGCCGGCCAGATCTCGGACTTTGGCTATGATGAAGTTGTGATCGAGTATGAAGGCGAGGTCGCTGACCTTAACCGCAAGCCGCTGACAGCGGCGCTGCTGGCTGGCCTGCTGCGTGCTTCGCGCGGTGATGTGAACATGGTGTCTGCCCCGGCCATCCTCGCCGATAGCGGCGTCAAGCTGACCGAGACAAAGACCGAGGCAAGCCCGGTCTATGACAGCCTGATCCGCGTGAAGGTGAAGACCAAGGCGACCAAGAACGCGACTGAAGGCGGCTGGCGGACCCTCGCCGGTACGGTCATTGCCGGACAGCCACGCATCGTCGAGATCAAGGGCATGGCGCTGGAAGGCGATTTCTCGCCGGTCACGCTCTACGTCAACAACATCGACAAACCGGGCTTTATTGGTGCCCTCGGCCAGATGCTGGGCGAAGCGAAGGTCAATATCGCGACCTTCCACCTCGGACGCACGGAAGCGGGCGGCGAGGCGATTGCGCTGATCGGCATCGACTCTGTTCCGGCTGATGCCCTGATGGACAAGCTCGATAAGCTGCCGCAGGTCCGCTATGCGAAAGTGCTGACATTCTAGGCAGTTACGGCCTGTATAAAACTTATGCAAACAGGGCGGGCTGCTGACAAAGCGGCCCGCCCTTACGTATCCGGCTCCAGACAAGACAGGAGCCTATCATGGCAAAAATCGCTATCGTTTATCATTCCGGCTATGGCCATACGGCCAAGGTCGCGGAACATGTCCGTATCGGCGCTGCACGTGCAGAAGAGGCCGAAGTCACCCTCTACAAGGCCGATGACCTGACCAACCCTGACGCTGGCCCCTGGGACGAGCTGGCCGCGGCCGATGCCATCATTTTCGGCGCGCCGACCTATATGGGCTCGGCCTCGGCTGTGTTTAAGCAATTCCAGGATGCGACGTCCAAGCCGTGGTTCAGCCATGCGTGGAAAGACAAGATCGCTGCCGGCTTTACCAATTCCGGCTCGCTTTACGGCGACAAGAGTACGACGTTGCTGCAAATGGCGACACTTGCCGCGCAGCACGGAATGATCTGGGTCGGCACGGGCATGATGCCTGGCTATAACGCGTCCACGAAGGACATTAACGCTGTGCACAACCGCTCAAGCTTCACGATGGGCCTCGGCACGCAATCCCTGACCGATAAACCGGCAGAAGAGACCCCAGACCGTTTCGACCTCGAAACATCCGAGCAGTTCGGTCAACGCGTCGCGGAAACCACACTCCGCTGGGTGCGTGGCAGAGGCTGATGGAACTGTCTTGACGGCGTGGTGTTTACCATCTTCTTCAGGTCACAAAATTGTAATGGGGTTATGATTGATGCACCGCGCTGTTCTCAGCCTAGCAGCCGTGCTTGCTTTCGCAGGCACGGCTTCCGCCGACATCATGGATGAAGTGCGCTTCGGCGTCATGCAGGAGAATATCTGCGTTACCGACTGCAACAATGCCAACAAGGAACCGGGCCAGAGCGTGACCGGTGAGCTGTTGTTCAAGTCACCCGATTTCCTCAGCCTCATCTGGAGCCCGCGGCCCTATGTCATGGGCAGCCTGAATCTCAACGGCGACACAAGCTTTGGCGGCGGTGGCCTGCACTGGTCTTTCCCGTTCTCCGAGCGCTGGGCGTTCGAGCCAAGCGTCGGCTATGTCATCCACGATGGCGAGCTGGAAAGCCCGTTCCCGCAGGGTGATCCGCGCGGCGATGCCTTTACGGAGAAGCACGTCCTGCTTGGATCGCGTGACCTTTTCCGCACCACGTTCGGCCTGAAATATAAAGTGGACGAGACTTGGGGCGTAGAAGTTCTGTACGAACATCTCAGCCATGGCCAGATCCTCGGCAATGGACGTAACCAGGGCCTCGACAATGTCGGCGTCCGTGTGAGTTACGCGCTGGGGAACTAGGTTCGCGCGCCGCTTGGCGTAGCGATACCCCTTGCGCTCAAACCTGTTCCTGCCACTCTCTCCGGTAAATATACTCAGGAGGAAGTGATGCCGGACAAGCATGTCGTTGTGATTGGTGCCGGGCTCGGTGGCCTGACGGCTGCCATCAAGCTGCAGGAAGCGGGCTATGGTTTCACGTTGCTGGAGCAGGGGGACCGCGTTGGCGGCACCTGGGCAGCCAATACCTATCCCGGCTGTGCCTGCGATGTGCAGGTGGCGCTCTACCAGCTCTCATTCGCCCAATCGATGCACTGGACGCGCCTCTACCCGCAGCAGGCCGAGATCCAGGCCTATGCCGAGGAAGTAACGGACCGGTTCCAGCTGCGCCCGCACCTGCATCTCAATGAAGGCGCGACATCGGCTGTGTGGAATGCGGACACGAAGAAATGGACGGTGACGACGGTAAAGGGCCGCACAATCGAGGCGGATGCCGTGATTGGCGCGCTGGGCCAGCTGAACCGGCCTTTCTGGCCGGACATTCCGGGCATGGATACATTTGCCGGCGCGAAGATGCACTCGGCCGGCTGGGATCATTCGGTTGATTTCAAGGGCAAGCGCGTCGGCGTGATCGGGTCGGCGGCGAGCGCCGTGCAGCTGATCCCGCAGGTTGCGATGGAGGCGGCCAATGTCGGCGTGTTCCAGCGCTCGGCCAACTGGGTCGTGCCGCGCAATGACCGGGAGATCCCGCCGGAGGAACTGGCGCTGATGTTCACGGTGCCGGAAAAGGCGATGGAATTTGCCGAGATCAACCGCCGTATCATCTATGAGAATGCCGACTATTTCTTCTGGCAGGCGTTCCAGTGGACGCCGGAGGGCCGCGCATTCTTTACGCGGCAGGCGACGGACCACCTGAATGCGCAGGTTCCCGATGAAGCGCTGCGCAAGAAGCTGACGCCGGATTATCCGGTGGGCTGCCGCCGCATCCTGATCGCCGACGATTTCTACCCGGCCCTGATGCGCGACAATGTCGACCTGATCACGGACGGCATTGCGGAGATCGTGCCGGAAGGCATCCGCACCAAGGATGGCACGCTGCACGAATATGACATTCTCGTCTTCGCCACGGGCTTTGAGACGACGGGCTGGCACTGGTCGGTTGATGTGGTAGGCCAGGACGGCATCACGATCGAAGAGGCCTGGGAAGACGGCCCGGAAGCCTATCTCGGCATTACCGTGGCCGATTTCCCTAATTTCTTCGTGCTCTATGGCCCCAATACCAATCTCGGGCACAACTCCATCACCTTCATGCTGGAACGCCAGGTCGAGTACACGATCAAGGCGCTGGCCAAGATGGATGAGAGCGGCGTGACGGCCATGGCGCCGAAACGCGCCGCGCAGGACAGGTTCAACAAGGACATTCAGGCGCGTCTCGGCACGACCGTGTGGGCCGATCCGGCCTGTAATAGCTGGTACAAGACCGATGATGGCCGCATCACCCAGAACTGGGCCGACCATACGCGCGCCTATGCCGAGGCAGTCGCGGAAGTGGACCTGAAGGACTATGAACTCGTGAAGTAGCGGCAAAAGGCCCGAAAGCGGCATCTGCCCCCTTGCTTTTCGGGGCAGATTCCTGCCCTTGTCGCGGCGGCTGAACACGGGAGCAGTATATGTCAGGTGTCGTCGTCGTAGGCGCCCAATGGGGCGATGAAGGCAAGGGCAAGATCGTCGACTGGCTGTCGAGCCGGGCGGATGTGGTCGTGCGGTTTCAGGGCGGGCACAATGCCGGCCATACGCTGGTCATTGACGGCAAGGTCTTCAAGCTGGCGCTGCTGCCCTCGGGCCTTGTGCGCGGCGGCAAGTTGTCGGTCATCGGCAATGGCGTCGTGGTC
>TARA_R110000787_G_scaffold16622_29_pt1 | contig 27440 bp, 26 predicted proteins | sample TARA_R110000787 | Tara Oceans TARA_R110000787 (sample SAMEA4397920) | marine metagenome | biome: Polar Biome; feature: [DCM] deep chlorophyll maximum layer (ENVO:01000326); material: water (ENVO:00002006), including particulate matter (ENVO:01000060) such as... | depth 35 m | reverse complement strand
GGGTCAGCATATCCCCCCGCCGCGAGGCGATACGGATCTGGTCACCCCGGCGCAGGCTCATCTCCTCGGCATCCTGCGGATGCATGAAGCAGACCGCATCGGGAAAGGCCCGGTACAGTTCCGGCACCCGCTGGGTCATCGATCCGGAATGCCAGTGTTCCAGCACCCGTCCGGTGGACAGCCAGAAAGGATAATCCTGATCCGGGCTTTCCGCCGGTGGTTCGTAAGGCAGTGCAAAAATAACCGCCCGCCCGTCTGGCTTGCCATAGAATTCAAATCCGGACCCGGCCTTCACATAGGGGTCTGATCCTTCCCGGAAACGCCACTGGGTTTCCTTGCCATCAACCACCGGCCAGCGCAGCCCCCGTTCCTGATGATAGGTGTCGAACGGTGCGAGATCATGTGCCTTGCCCCGCCCAAAAGCAGCATATTCCTCGAACAGGCCCTTCTGCGGGTAAAAGCCGAAATGCTCTGCTTCATGGTTGGCGTAGCCTGCTTCGATATCCTCGACCGGATAGGCATTCACCTGTCCGTTGGCGTACAGCACATCAAACAGGGTCTTGCCGCGATAGCCGGGATTGGCATCAAGCAGCTCTGCCGGCCAGACTTCTTCGGTCGTGAACCGCTTTGAAAATTCCATCAGCTGCCAGAGATCGGATTTTGATTCGCCGGGGGCATCGACAAGCTGGTGCCAGAACTGGGTCCGGCGCTCGGCATTGCCATAGGCCCCTTCTTTTTCGACCCACATGGCGGTCGGCAGCACCAGATCGGCAGCCTGCGCCGTGACCGTCGGATAAGCGTCGGAAACCACGATGAAGTTTTCGGGATTCCGATAACCCGGCAAGCCTTCTTCCATCATGTTCGGTGCGGCCTGCATGTTGTTGTTCACCTGCACCCAGTAGGCGTTCAGCTTGCCGTCTTTCAGCATCCGGTTCTGTTCTACGGCGTGATATCCCGGTTTCTCCGGAATGGTCCCTTCCGGCAGCTTCCAGATCTTTTCCGCAACGGCCCGGTGCTTGGGGTTGTTGACGACCATATCCGCGGGCAGACGGTGCGAGAAAGTACCGACTTCCCGTGCCGTGCCGCAGGCTGAGGGCTGGCCGGTCAGCGAGAACGGGCTGTTGCCGGGTTGCGATATTTTTCCGGTCAGCAGGTGAATGTTATAGATCAGGTTATTGGTCCAGACACCGCGGGTATGCTGGTTGACCCCCATGGTCCAGAGCGACATGACCTTGCGGTCCGGGTCGGCATAGAGTTCAGCCAGTTCCTTCAGCCGGGATTTTGGCACCCCGGACATTTCATGCGCCTTGTCGAGGGTATAGTCGGAAACAAAGGCCGCATATTCCTCAAACGTGGCTTCTTTGGACCCGCCCGCCTTGTCGGCATTCTTTGCAGCCATTTCCAGTGGATGCTCCGGGCGCAGGCCATAGCCGATATCGGTATTGCCGATCCGGAAATTGGTATGCTTCTCGACGAACGCCTTGTTCACACTGCCCGACTGGATGATGTGGTTGGCGATATAATTCAGGATCACCATGTCGGTCTGCGGCTTGAAGACCATCGGGATGTCGGCAAGGTCAAAGCTGCGATGTTCAAAGGTCGACAGCACCGCGACTTTTACATGCGGATAACTCAGCCGGCGGTCGGTCAGGCGGGTCCAGAGGATCGGATGCATTTCCGACATGTTCGACCCCCAGAGCACGAAGGCATCGGCATGTTCGAAATCGTCGTAACAGCCCATCGGCTCGTCGATGCCGAAGGTCCGCATGAAACCGCCGACCGCTGACGCCATGCAATGCCGGGCGTTGGGATCAATATTGTTCGACCGGAACCCGGCCTTGAACAGTTTCGAGGCGGCATAGCCTTCCCACACGGTCCACTGGCCGGACCCGAACATGCCAACGGCGGTCGGGCCTTTCTTGCGCAGGGCGTCCTTGAACTTCTCCGCCATGATGTCGAAGGCTTCGTCCCAGGAAACCGGCTCGAAGCTGCCTTGCTTGTCATATTTTCCGTTGCGCTTGCGCAGCATGGGCTGGGTCAGCCGGTCCTCGCCATACATGATCTTGGAGAGGAAATAGCCTTTCACGCAGTTCAGGCCGCGATTCACCGGGGATTTCACATCGCCATGGGAGGCGACGAGGCGCCCGCCCTTGGTTGCCAGCATCACCGAACAGCCGGTGCCGCAAAAACGACAGGGTGCCTTGTCCCATTTCAGGCCGATCTTGTCGGCTTCAGTGACAATATTGGCAGCCTTTGCCGTGCCACCGGGCAGCCCTGCAGCGGCAGCAGCCGTCGCAACGGCAGTGGCCTTGATATATTCACGACGGGTCATTTTCATGGCGCTGTTCCGGTCTGGTTGTCTTCTGGGGTAAGGGCGGTTTCAAAAGGCAGGTCGAGTGACGCCACCGGCTCGGCATGGTGATAGACCATGGCGGCGTTGATAACGCCGGGCAGGCGGCTGACATGGTCTACAAACTCGGTTACCTCTGACAGGCTGCTGGTTTCCAGTGTCACGATGAGCTTGCCGTTATGCGGATTCGGTTCAACTTCAGCCCGCTTGTCCTGAACAATGGTCGCGGCAATGTCATCGGCAGCTTCTGGCAGCGCCGAAACAATGAGGCTGGTGAAATGAATTTCTGCCGGGCTGTTTTTCCTGTCAGGGGCCCGCGAAACGTTCAGCTGGTTGTCGGGGTGGTCAAACTGCATCACGGTTTCCTGTGGTAAAGGTGAGGGCGCCAACCGGACAGACCGGGATACAGTCGCTGCATCCCGTACAGTCGCTGGTGATCTCCGGATGATAATGACCACCGGGCCGGGGCCTGAAGCGGACCGCCCGTGGTTCGCATATATCTTCGCAGGACCGGCAGGCCGTTCCGGTAAGTGCCAGACAGTGTGGTTCGATCGCCAGAATTGCAGCCTGTTCTTTGCGGGCGCGCACTTTCCCCGTCAGCAGGCCCCGCCGGCTCAGATTGTTCTGCTGCATTGGTTGCTTCCCCACCTCAAATCCCAGCTTCAGCCCGTCGGTGGTCCGAGAATGATCTGGCTCATCCAGACGAGAAATCCGAAGCCACCCACACCGGCAACAGCGATGATGGGGGCCAGAAAAATGGTCAGGAACAGAAAGGTCTGCAATTCGTCAGACTTTCCGGTCTCGGACGATTGTTTTGTCGTTTCAGTTTCTGGCTGAATGGTCACCTCGGGCCCCCGTAAACCTGAATGCTGTGCATTTCTTTTGTTCAGTTCCCGTACTTACGCCTGTTTGGAGAGCAGAACATTGATATGCATCAAGTAACCGGGTTAATCCGGCAGACTTGATTCTTCAGGCTTGTGACCGGTATTGAGTGCCTATGACCGGCAGTCAGCAAAACCGTCCCCCTCAGTCGCACCCCATATCCGTCGCCCCGATGATGGACTGGACGGACCGGCATGACCGTTTTTTCCTCCGGCTGATTTCACGGCGGGTGCTGCTTTATACAGAAATGGTGACGACGGGGGCACTGCTGCATGGTGATGCGGCGCGGCATCTGGATTATGATGCGGCAGAGCATCCGGTCGCCCTGCAACTGGGGGGCAGCGAGCCGAAGGCAATGGCTGAATGTGCCCGCCTGGCCGAACAATGGGGTTATGACGAGATCAATATCAATGTTGGCTGTCCGTCAGACCGGGTGCAGTCCGGAGCTTTCGGGGCCTGCCTGATGCGGGAGCCGGAAACCGTGACGGCCTGTGTTGCGGCGATGAAGGCGGTGGTTAAGGTACCGGTGACGGTGAAATGCCGGATCGGCGTTGATGACCAGCCGGAAGGCCCGGCATTGCGCAGCCTGATCGCGCAGGTCCGTGATGCCGGCTGTGACGGGGTGACGGTTCATGCCCGCAAGGCCTGGCTGTCCGGTTTGAGCCCGAAAGAAAACCGGGATGTGCCGCCACTGAATTATCCGCTGGTCTATGATATTGCGGCAGAAAACCCGGGCTTTCCGGTCGGGATTAACGGTGGCGTGGTCACCCTCGATGAGGCGGGGACCCACCTTGACCATGTGGCCAGCGTAATGATTGGCCGTGCTGCCTATCAGACCCCCTGGATACTGGCCGATGTCGACAGCCGGTTCTATGGCGAGGCGCCATCCGGTCAGGACCGGTTTGATCTGGTCGAGGCAATGCTGCCCTATATCGAACGCCGGACATCGGAAGGTGTCTGGCTGAGCCGCATCACCCGCCACATGCTTGGCCTGTTTCAGGGCCAGCCCGGCGCAAGGCAGTGGCGACGGCATCTCAGCGAGAACGCCCACAAGCCGGAGGCCGGTGCCAATGTGGTCAGGGAGGCACTGGAAAAAGTCCGCCGGCAGGCCGACCGTCAGCGGCTGATTTCAGCCGACAAGCATCTCGCGGCTGATCTGGTCAACTGAAGTTGCCCCCAGCTGGGCTAGGGTCAGGCTGATTTCCTCAGCCAGCAGGTCGGTGAAGTCGTTGAGACCGCGTTCGCCATCAGCCGCCAGGGCGTAGAGCAGGACGCGGCCAACCATGGTGAAATCAGCGCCGACGGCACAGGTTTTCACAATATCCTCACCGCCGCGCAGGCCGGAATCGAACAGCAGAGGATAGTCATCCCCGACGGCTGCACGGATGCGGGCCAGCGCGTCAATCGCGGCGGGGGCGCTTTCCAGTTGCCGGCCACCATGGTTCGAGACCTCCACCGCATCCACCCCGGCATCACGGGCCAGCAGGGCGTCCTCGGATGAAGTCACACCCTTCAGCACCATCCGGCCTTTCCAGTTATCGCGGACACGGGCCAGAAAATCCCAGTCGGCGCGGGCGCGGCTTTTGGTGCGGTCGAAATCCATGCCCGGTGCCTTGAAATTGGCAAGGTCCGGCGCGCCTTTTGCCAGTGTGGCAAGCGACCAGCAGGGATGCAGGGCAAAGTCGATAAACTGGCTGGGGCCGATCCTGAACGGCATCTTGAAGCCACGGCGCAATTCCCGTGGTCTGCGGCCGACTTCCGGCACATCGACTGTAAAGATCAGGGTTTCGTATCCGGCGGCCCCGGCCCGGTCGAGCAGCTTGTGGCTGACATCTTCGTCACCGCCGAAATAGAGCTGAAACCAGGCATTGCCGTCAGCTGTCTCGATCATTGGTTCCAGCGCCGTGGAGGCGGCGGTTGAGACGCCGAGCGGAATTTTATGTTTGGCCGCAAGGCGGGCCAGCATCAGATCGGCACCGGGTGTCGACAGGTTGCACATGCCCATCGGTGCGATGCCGAAGGGCAAGCCTGTTTCCTTACCCAGAACAGAACTTTTCAGGCTGCGATGTTCGACATTCTTCAGCACACGGGGCTGCAGCTGAATGTCATTCAGCCGCTGCCGGTTACGGCGATCTGCACCACCCTCACCGGCGGCCCCGTCGATATAGTCGAACACCATCCAGGGCAGACGCCACCGGGCCAGCCGGCGGGCATCTTCCCAGGAACAGATCTGGCGTGTCTGAAACATCACCGGTCGCTGTTACGCGCGAACCTCTTTCATGAACCGGTCGGCAATGACGACGGGGTCCATGTCGATAACCGGCACCTTGATGTTACCGGATTCGCATTTGCAGACGATGATGGTCATCTTGTCCGATGCCAGCGCCGCCTTCATGACGTCCGGTGTGTCTTCGGCCTTGCACTCGACCACATTTTCACAGCCACAGGCTTTCGCGACCTCGGTCAGCGAGGTCTTGAGACCGGCATAGGTCTGCTGGTCACCGGTTGATCCATAGCTGCCGTTATCGATGATCAGCAGGATGAAGTTGTCGGCGACATTGTTGGCGATGGTCGGCAGGGTGCCGAAGTTGGTCAGAACCGAGCCGTCACCGTCAATCGAGATGACTTTCTTGTTCTGCGCCAGCGCCAGACCGAGGCCGATGGAAGAGGACAGGCCCATGGTGCCGAGCATGTAGAAGTTGGTCGGCTGGTCGTCCAGCATGTGCAGTTCCTGCGACGGCAGGCCGATATTGCAGACGACGAGCTGATCGGAAATGACCGGGATCAGGCTCTTGATGACTTCACTGCGGATCATTCTTGGCCTCCTTTCCAGAAGCTGGCGTCGGTCAGAATCGCGGTCGGTTTCTTCGCCATGTAGGTGTGTTTCAGAATGGCGTCGAGTTCGTTCACATCGTCTGACTTGTGGAAGTGGTAGGTCGGGATGTTCAGCTGCGCCAGAAGCGCTTTCGTGTGAACGGCCATCTCGACCTGACAGGCCACCGGCTCGCCCAGTTCACCGCGATAGCTGATGATCATCGGCAGCGGGAAATGGTAATACTGGATCAGCGTCACCAGCGTATTGATGGTCACACCAATCGCCGTGTTCTGCATGATGATGGCGGACCGTTTGCCGCCCATGAAGGCACCGGCGCAAAGCCCCATGCCCTCGTCTTCCTTGTTCGCAGGAACATGGTGGATCGACGGGGTCTGATTGATTTTATCGATAACGCCTGCAAGCTGCTTGCAGGGTACGGTCGTGATGAACTCGACCTTGTTGGCAACGAGGTCGCCGACAATCTTGTCATTTACTGACATGCGGATGATTCCAATCCCGGGATTAATTCAGGTGAAGCCTGATTTGTGCCTCAACAAAGACTTTTCTGCGAGTCATAAATTATTGAATCTCGCTTAATCCCTGCTTTAGAAAAACCGGAATATGGGGATTGTCTCCCAATCATCACTGAAATTGTCAGCCAAAGAACCCGGATCGCCAGAATGCCAGTGCGGCAAACAGGGCAGTTCCGACAGAGACTGATTTCGGTACGCTGCGGCGGGTCAGCAAAAAGACGACCACGCCGACCCCGACGGCAATGATCCGGTCGGTCATCGGTACGGTCCCCAGAGGCCCCTCTGTAAAGAAAATGGCCCGTACCATCAGCCCGGCAACCAGCGCATAGGAAACGCATCCCGCCCATTCAAACAGGGCGGAATCGACCTGAATGCGACCGGCAAGGACAGCCCCGGCAAACCGCCAGACAAAGGTGGCGCCAAAGGCGGCAAGCAGCATGATCCAGACACTGGTGTCACTCATGACCGCAGGCTCCGTTCTTCAAGGCGGCGAATGAGTGAGCCCGCGACATAACCCACGGTCCCGAACAGGACACCACCAACAATCATGCCGAAATCCGGGATCAGGTCGATACAGACCGGAACCCCGATCGCACCACAAATTCCGGCTGCCTGACCGGGGCGTCGTTTGGCGGTTCCCATCATCAGCAGGACGAAGAAGGGAGTGAGAAACAGTGCTGCCAGCCGGAGTGCCGTCGGTACATCGTTGACGAACAGATATCCGATCAGTGCCCCGATAAGGCCGAAGCTGACGAGAATGAAACAGAAACCGGAAAAATAGGGGATGCGCTGATGCTGTGTCAGTTCTCCACGCATCAGTTCCATCTGGGCCCAGCTGGTTGGTGAGGCGACCTGCGCCAGAATCAGATGCCAGAGCCTGAAACCGGTTCCGCCATGGACCAGCGGCAGGGAGGCGACAATCATGGGCAGGGCGCGCACATTGATCAGTCCGATGGAAATGATCAGGGCGGAAACTGATGCCCCGGCGCTGTATAATTCGGTGAAGGCCATCATTGGCGGCAGTGCCCAGATCAGCACCGCTGCGGCCAGCATTGTCGGAATATCCAGTCCGTTGGTCGCGGCCTGTGCCCCATATCCGATAAGGGCCGCACCCAGAGCAATGCCGGGCGCCCGGGCAGCATCAATCAGCCCCCGCCACCATGGAGATCTATCGGGCTTCGTGCTCATTCTTTATCTGCGACACCTGCTTCGCCGAAGGTGGCCATGCCGGTGTGGCAGGCGATGGCGGCCCGCACCACCTGAACCGCCAGCACCGCACCGGAGGCTTCGCCGAGACGCAGGCCCAGATCCAGCAGGGGTTCCTTGCCAAGCTTTTCGATCAGCCGGCGATGGCCCGGCTCTGCAGAACTGTGGGCCACCATGCAGTGATCAAGGGCGGAAGGGTTGATGGCCTGCAGCACGGCGGCAGCCGAGGTGCAGATGAAACCATCCAGCAGAACCGGGCAGCGCTGCCAGCGTGCGGCCAGAATAGCCCCGGCAATGGCCGCCAGTTCGCGGCCACCGACAGCGCGCAGAATATCCAGACCATCCGTCATCATATCGCGATTGCGGGCGACCCCTTCACGCACCACCCGAATCTTGTTTTCCAGCGCAGAGCCGTGAACGCCGGTTCCCGGTCCGGTCCAGTCTTCGGCCTTGCCATCATAGAGCGCGTGGCAGATGGCGGCGGCTGACGTTGTGTTGCCGATACCCATTTCGCCAAGGCAGATCAGGTCCGCCGGTTCTTCCAGCGCGCCCATGCCGAAGATCATCGCCTGCAGGCATTCTTCTTCCGACATTGCCGGGCCCTGGGTGAAGTCCGCAGTCGGGACTTCCAGCGCCAGTTCATAGACCGTCAGCCCGACATCGGACTCCCCGCAGAGCTGGTTCACCGCAGCACCGCCGGTCTGGAAGTTGGCAACCATCTGCGCCGTTACTTCCGGCGGAAAGGCGGAAACGCCCTGAGCGGCGACGCCATGATTGGCAGCAAAGACGGCGGCCCGAACATTACCGAGCAGCGGCGGATACTGACCACGCCAGGCGGCCATCCATTCGGTGATTTCTTCCAGCCGGCCGAGCGATCCCGGCGGTTTGGTAAGCTGCGGTTCACGGGCGCGGACTTCTGCCAGGCGGTCGGTATCCGGTCCCGGCAGGTCTGCCAGACTGGCGCGAAGTTCATCAAAGGACTGGATGGGTAAGGTATCGGACAAGCAATTGTCTCCTGAATAATGCGCAGACCCTGTCGGAAAACAGGATATTTGACCGGCCGGCAGGGTGGAATTGCTGGACCGGATGGGGTGCTGATCTATAACCCCCGTGAGCCTTAAAATATCAGCGACGGCAGGTCTATCGAATTGTCAGTAGATCAGGAAACAACAAAGTCAGGCAATTCTGTCTCCGCCTGGATTCGTGACGCCCGCGTGGCGCTCTGTTTCCTGACGCGCCTGCCGGTTGGCTGGCCCGCCGGAGGTGACTCCGTCACGCTGGCCGCCGCATCCCGGACCTTCCCGGTTGTCGGGCTGGTAACGGGTGGTCTGTCGGCCATTTTCTGGCTGGTTCTGCGCGATACCGGATTACCCGTCCTGCCTGCGGCAGTGCTGACCATCGGTCTCGGGGTGCTGATGACCGGCGCCCTGCATGAGGACGGCCTGGCGGATATGGCCGATGGTGCCGGGGCGGGTGCCGACCGGGAACGCCGGCTGGAGATCATGCGGGATTCCCGGATTGGTGCCTATGGCGTTCTGGCAATTGTCTTTTCCGCAGGCCTGCGCGTTGCCTGTCTTGCAGCCTTTCCGGACCCCCGGTTTGGCGCAGCGGCGCTGGTTGCGGCACATGTCGGCGGGCGTGCCGGGCTGCCTGCGGTCATGCGGCTGCTGCCCCGCGCCAGAACAGACGGACTGTCGGTGACGGCAGGAAGTCCGGATGACCGCAGCGCGCTGCTGAGTGCCGGGATCGGTATTCTTCTGGTTTTGGTGTTCGCCGGCTTTGAAGCCGGGCTGACGGCAACGGCCCTGACCGCTCTTGCCCTCTGGCTGACTTCGATCTGGGCAAAACGCCGTCTTGGCGGGCAGACCGGGGATGTGCTGGGCGGTATGGAGCAGATTGGCGAGATGGTTATTCTTTTGACATTAGTGGTGGCAATAACATGACGGTTACGGAGTTCTACTGGGTTCGGCATGCGCCGGTTGTGCATCTCAACGGCTGTATCTATGGCCGCAATGATGTGGATTGTGACACGGGCAATGCAGGCCTGTTCAGCGCAGTTGCCGCTGAATTGCCGCGTCAGGCCGTCTGGCTGACTTCCTCGCTGAGACGGACCCACCAGACCGCAGAAGCGCTGATTGCAGCAGGTGCGGTAGAGGGTGATTTTCTGAAGGATGAAGATCTGGATGAACAGCATATGGGCGACTGGCAGGGCCAGACATGGGATGAAATCGACCAGAAGTATGAACGTATTGCCCATCGGTTCTGGGTCGCGCCGGCTTCTGTCGCGCCGCCGGGTGGTGAAAGCTTTACAGATCTGGTGAACCGCACCCGTCGCGCCATTGACCGGATGCTCGAATCCCATCGCGGGCAGACAATCATTGCTGTCACCCATGGCGGCACTATCCGGGCGGCGCTGTCGCTGGCGCTGAATGTCGAGCCGGAAGCGGCTCTGGCGTTTCAGGTGGAGAATGTGTCGATCACCAAGATGGAACATATTGATGACGCGCGACATGGCGGTGCGTGGCGAATTCCTTTCGTGAATCGTGTTCTTCGTCCACAATCGGCCCAGCAGAATTTCTGACCATAACAGGATGGCCGGTCCGCGATGACAGATTTTGATAATCCGTATGATGCCGGTCTGCAGCAGATCGCTCTGGACAGTCTCTATCTGGCACCGGAGAATCGCCTTCTGCAGTCTGGTTCCCTGTCGGCAGTCACGCTGGTGCTTGGTGGTGTCCGGTCGGGCAAAAGCCGGTTTGCAGAACGCATGATCCCGAAAGACCGTAACCCGATCTATCTGGCGACGGCAGAAGCCGTAGATGATGAAATGCGGGCCCGGATCGCACAGCATCAGGCGCGCCGGGGAGAGAATTGGTCTTTGCGGGAAGAACCGCTGGAATTGCCGAAAGCCCTGCTGCAGCTTGATTCCCATCGTCAGCCGATGCTGATCGACAGTCTTGGCATGTGGCTTAACAACCTGATCTATCGCGAACGGGATGTCGCTGCCGCAGTTGATGAACTCACCGAATCACTGATGCGGATCAATGGCCCTGTCGTGCTGGTCAGTGATGAAGTCGGGCTGGGTATCGTCCCTGACAACGCGCTGTCCCGCGGCTATCGGGACCAGATCGGACTGCTGAACCAGCGGGTTGCCCTTGTGGCGCAGCAGGTGGTATTCGTCGCGGCTGGTCTCCCCCTCATACTCAAGGGCATGCAAAAATGAACGCACGTATCCCGGCGACCATCGTCACCGGCTTCCTCGGCGCGGGAAAAACCACGCTTATCCGCCATCTTCTCCAGAATGCGGATGGACGGCGAATTGCACTGATCATCAATGAATTCGGTGATCTCGGTATCGACAAGGGTATCGTTGAGGGCTGCGGGATTCCGGATTGCGAGGAAGGCGATATTGTTGAGCTGGCGAATGGCTGCATCTGCTGCACCGTAGCCGACGATTTCCTGCCGACCATTGAAACCCTGCTGGGGCGGGCTGATCCGCCGGATCATATTGTCATCGAAACTTCGGGTCTGGCCCTGCCGAAACCGCTGATCAAGGCCTTTGCCTGGCCGGAAGTCCGGTCGCGCACCACTGTTGATGGCGTGGTCGCTATGATCGACGCCGCCGCTGTTGCCGATGGCCGGTTTGCCGATGACCCGGCGGCTGTGCAGGCGATCCGCGAAAGCGATGAGATGCTGGATCATGACAATCCGCTGGAGGAACTGTTCGAAGACCAGCTTGCCGCCGCCGATATCGTTATCCTGAACAAGACTGATCTGCTGGACGAGGCAACGATTGCCGGGGTTGAACAGACCCTGAAAGCACGGTTGCGACCGGGTGTGAAGATTCTGCGGGCCACGGAAGGCCGGGTCGATGTGGCTGTGGCGCTGGGCGTGAATGCCTCGGCAGAAGACGATCTGGATGCACGGCCTTCGCATCATGATGGTCCGCATGACCACGACCATGATGATTTTGACAGTTTCATCGTCGATCTCGGCCAGGTTGATGATGTTGCCGCGCTGACGACGCGGATCGGGACCACGGTCGATCAGTTCGACATTCTGCGCATCAAGGGCTTCATCGATGTACCGGGCAAGCCGATGCGTCAGGTGATTCAGGGTGTTGGCAGTCGTATCCAGACCTATTTCGACCGGCCCTGGAAATCAGGTGAATCACGCTCAAGCCAGCTGGTTGTGATCGGTCTGGCGGGTATGGACAAGACAGCCATCGAGGCCGCGCTGACCGCTGCCTGAGCGGCGCGCAGAGAGGCAGTTTCATGCATCTTCTCGCCGCGCAGCCGGGCATCGTCGCAGACGGATCGGAAGCGGTTGATCTCGGCCAGACGCCGGGTGATATCGTTATCCTTTCCGCCGCAGAATCCGAACTGGCCTGTCTTGCGGCAGCACAGCACCAGCTGGTGGAGCGGCATGGTGATGGCCAGCCATCCCTGCGTCTCGCCAGCCTGTTGCAGCTCGGACATAACATGTCCGTTGATCTCTATACCGAGACCATTCTGGAATCAGCAAAGCTGATAGTCATCCGCCTGCTGGGCGGTGCCTCCTACTGGCCTTATGGCCTTGACCAGGCGCTGGAAGTGGCCCGCCGGACGGGTGCGAAACTGGCAGTTCTGCCGGGTGATGATCAGCCGGACCCGGTTTTGTCGGATTACTGCACCCTGCCTGCGGGCGATTGCCACCGGCTCTGGCAATATGCCGTTCACGGGGGTGTCGACAACGCCGCCGAGATGCTGAACTTCGCAACCAGTCTGCTGGGCCGCGAGCGTGAGTGGCGTGAACCGGCGCCCCTGTTGCGGGGCGGGCGTTACGGCGAGGTTCTGCCGGAAGATACAGACCGCCCGGTTGCCGCAATCCTGTTTTACCGGTCGCTGGTGCAAAGCGGCAATATGGCAGTAATTGATGCGCTCAGCCGCGCCCTGCGTGATGAGGGGCTGGCCCCGTTACCGGTCTATGCGGCCAGTCTGCGGGATGCGGTGGCAGCGGGAACGGTTGAGGCCCTGCTGGCTGATCACCAGCCGGATATTATCCTCAATGCCACGGGGTTTGCGCTGTCCACCCCGGGTGCGCCAACCAGTGCCTCGCCGCTCGATGTCACCGATTGTCCGGTGTTGCAGGTGGTGTTTTCCGGCTCGAACGAAGCGGCCTGGCGGGAGTCCGATAACGGGCTGGGCGCGCGTGATATCGCCATGAATGTTGCCCTGCCGGAAGTCGATGGCCGGGTTCTGGCCCGCGCGGTCTCATTCAAGTCATCGGCGGAACGGGATGCGCTTACCCAGACGGATATCGTCACCTACAAGCCGGTTGCCGATCGCATAGCCTTCACCGCGACACTGGCCCGGAACTGGGTGACCTTGCGCCGGAAGGCAGCCGGTCAGCGGCATGTTGCGCTGATTGTGGCCAATTATCCGAACCGGGATGGCCGGATCGGCAATGGTGTCGGGCTGGATACACCGGCGGCAGCGGTGGCGGCGATCGAACGGCTGACAGCAGACGGCTATGATGTTCAGAATGCCCCGGCAACGGGCGCCGAGCTGATCAAACGGCTGATGGACGGGCCGACCAATGATCATACGGCCCTGACCTCCCGGACGGTGACCGAGATAATCAGCCGCGATGAGTATCTCCGCTTCTGGTCGGACCTGCCGGAGGCTGTACGCAGGGCTGTCAGCGATCGCTGGGGACAGCCGGAAGCGGATCCGTTTTTCCTCGCTGATCGGCAGGCTTTTGCCGTATCGGCCTATCGGTGCGGCAAGCTGATCATCGGTCTGCAACCGGCCCGTGGCTATAACATCGACCCGAAAGAAACCTATCACGACCCGGCGCTGGTGCCGCCGCATGCCTATCTCGCCTTCTATGCCTGGATCCGGCAGGTCTTTGAGGCTGACGCGGTCATTCATATGGGCAAGCATGGCAATATGGAATGGTTGCCGGGCAAGTCTGTCGCCCTGTCGGCAGATTGCTTTCCGGAAGCAGTGTTTGGCCCGATGCCGCATCTCTATCCCTTCATCGTCAATGATCCGGGGGAGGGAACGCAGGCAAAGCGCCGGGCGCAGGCGGTCATCATCGATCACCTGACCCCGCCGCTGACCCGCGCCGAATCCTACGGCCCGTTGCGGGAGCTGGAACGGCTGGTGGATGAGTTTTATGAGGCGGCAAATGTCGACCCCCGGCGTATGCGGGAACTGGGTCGGGAAATTGTCGAACTGTCAGCACAGAGCGGTCTTGATCTGGATTGTGGCATATCGGCAGATGACGACGAGGCCAGCCGCCTGCAGAAGCTCGACAACCATCTCTGTGAACTCAAGGAAATGCAGATTCGCGACGGGCTGCATATCTTTGGCCATTCCCCGGAAGACCGGCTTCGCCGGGATCTTCTGGTGGCCCTGACACGGATACCCCGGGGTGATGGATCTGCCGCGAATGCGTCGATCCTGCGGGCGCTGGCGACGGATCTTGATCTGGGTTTTGATCCGCTGGAATGTGAGATGGGGGCAGTCTGGCCGGGTCAGAAGCCAACGCTTCTCGACGGCCTGACCGATGACCGCTGGCGGACGGCAGGTGATACGGTGGAGCGCCTTGAACTGCTGGCGGCCGGGCTTGTCGGTGGCGACCTAGACTGTCCGGTAGACTGGACGGCAACGACAGCTGTCCTGACCGAAATCACGGACCGGATTGCGGTGGCGGTTGATGCCTGTGGCCCGGCGGAACTTGAGGGGCTGGCGACGGGGCTGGACGGACGGTTTGTCGCCCCCGGCCCGTCCGGTGCACCGACACGGGGCAGGCCGGAAGTATTGCCGACGGGGCGGAATTTCTATTCTGTCGACACACGTACAGTGCCGACACCAACCGCCTGGCGGCTGGGCTGGAAGTCCGCTTCCCTGCTGATTGACAGATACGTACAGGATAACGGGGACTGGCCAAAGTCGATGGCTTTGTCGGCCTGGGGCACGTCGAACATGCGTACGGGTGGTGACGATATAGCACAGGCGATGGCCCTGATCGGGGTCCAGCCGTCCTGGGAGACGGGATCGGGGCGCGTCACCGGGTTCGAGATTATCCCGGCGAATGTACTGGGCCGGCCCCGTGTTGATGTGACGCTCCGGATTTCCGGGTTCTTCCGCGATGCCTTTCCGGGTCTGATCGACCTGTTTGATTCGGCTGCCCGTGCTGTCGCTGAACAGGATGAACCGGCAAGTCAGAACCCGGCGGCGGCGGCCTGGCGTCTGGCATCGTCATCCCTGCAGGCGGATGGCCTTGACCGGGCCATGGCCGAACAGCAGGCTGGTCATCGTGTGTTCGGCTCGAAACCCGGTGCCTATGGCGCGGGCCTGCAGGCACTGATTGACGAGAAATGCTGGGAGAGTGACGCGGACCTGGCGGCAGCTTATGTGGAATGGGGTGGCTATGCCTATGGTGCAGGAGCCGCCGGCCGGGCGGCCCATGATACTTTCCGTGACCGGCTGAAAACCGTGCAGGCGGTTATCCAGAATCAGGATAACCGGGAACATGACCTGCTCGATTCAGACGACTATTATCAGTTTGAAGGCGGTATGACGGCGGCGGTCCGGGTGCTGTCCGGGTCGCAGCCTGCGGCTTATCACCCCGATCATTCGCGACCGGAATCACCCCGTATCCGCAGTCTTGAGGAAGAGGTTGCCCGCGTGGTGCGTGCCCGTGTGGTGAATCCGAAATGGATCAGCGGGGTCATGCGTCATGGCTACAAGGGCGCGTTCGAGATGGCGGCGACCGTGGATTATCTGTTCGCCTTTGCTGCGACGGCCCGCTGTGTCCGGGATCATCATTTTGATCTGGTGTTCGACGCTTATCTGGAAGACAGCGAGGTTCTGGCCTTTCTGGAACGGGAAAACCCTGCCGCCCTGCGTGAACTGTCAGACCGGCTGCGTGAGGCAATTGACCGGGGCCTGTGGCAACCCCGCCGTAATACGGTCTATGATCGCCTGACCAGCCTGACAGAGGAGCATCCCAATGAGTGACGACAGCACCAACAGCGACCACAAGGCCAAGAAAGCCAAGATCAAGGCTGCACGTGACAAGATGATGGCGGGCAAGACTGATGAGCGTGGCCTGCTGATTGTCCATACCGGCAAGGGAAAGGGCAAATCATCCTCTGCCTTCGGCATGGTTCTGCGCTGTGTCGGTCACGGTATGCCGGTCGGGGTTGTCCAGTTCATCAAGGGGGCATGGGATACGGCAGAGCGCCGGGTATTTGAAAGCTTCTCCGAACTGGTCACCTTCAGGGCAATGGGGGAAGGCTTTACCTGGGAGACGCAGGACCGTGAACGTGATGTCGCTGCTGCCGAAAAAGCCTGGGAAATGGCAAAGGAAATGATTGCCGACCCGGCCATGCGGATGGTCGTTCTGGATGAGCTGAACATCGCGCTGCGCTATGAATATCTGGCAATTGATGACGTGCTGGCGGTGCTGAAATCCCGTCGCCCGGATCTGCATATCGTGGTGACCGGACGAAATGCACATGAAGACCTGATTGAAGCGGCTGACCTGGTTACAGAAATGACATTGGTCAAACATCCGTTCCGGGATGGCGTTAAAGCGCAGCCGGGCGTGGAATACTGAACCCTGTTTTCTTGAATACTTAATCTTTCCCGGCTAGTGTCGGGGCTGCTTCGGGGGAATGGATATTAACGCGGGTGGCTCATGAATAATCTGATGCGGCGCAGTCTGGTAGCGGTAGGTTTGTCGCTGGCGGTTTTTTCAATGGTCGCGGGGTTTCGTCCCGTTGCTGCTCATGCGGAATCTTCCGGTCAGGAAGTAGTCCAGAAATCCCTGCTGACGGTTGAGAAATTTCTGGCTGACCGGGACTATCGCAGCCTGCATGAACAGCTGGGGCGTGCCAAGGGCGTGCTGATTGTTCCCGGCTTGCTGAAAGCCGGTTTTATCTTTGGTGCGGAATTCGGCAATGGTGTGTTGCTGGCCCGTGACGATACGGGCAAGTGGAGCTATCCGGCGTTTTACACTCTCGGTGCAGGCAGCCTCGGCTTTCAGGCCGGTGTGGAAAGTTCCGAGGTCATGTTTCTGATCATGAATCAGCAGGGCCTTGAAGCTGTCATCAATCATCAGGTCAAGCTGGGGGCCGATGTCTCCATCGCAATCGGCCCGGTTGGCGCAGGTGCGGAAGCATCGACGACCACCAGCCTTGGTGCAGATATCATTTCCTATTCCAAGGCGGTCGGCCTGTTTGGCGGCGCGGCCTTTGAAGGTGCTGTCATCGGTTCGCGGGCGTCCTGGAATGAGGAATATTACGGTCGTCCGGTCACGGCGGAGACCATCGTGATCGAACAGCTGGCTCAGAACCCGGCCGCTGATGACCTGCGCAAGGCGCTTGATCTGCGCTGATCCCGGCTGTTTTCCTGCTTCTTCTGCTACAGACTGACCCGACTTGCCGGCTGACCGGCGGCAGTGAACAGAGTCCCTGAACCGACCGGATATCGTCCGAATGTCCAGAACCGCAGCAGTGATGTTTCAGGGCACCGGCTCGGATGTCGGCAAGTCGTTGCTGGTGGCCGGCCTTTGCCGCGCCCTGACAATGCGTGGTCTCAGGGTTCGCCCCTTCAAACCACAGAACATGTCGAACAATGCAGCGGTGACGTCTGATGGCGGCGAGATTGGCCGCGCGCAGGCATTGCAGGCCCGGGCCTGCGGGGTTGCCGCATCGGTTCATATGAATCCGGTTCTGCTGAAGCCGCAGTCGGATGTCGGCTCGCAGGTTATTATACAGGGGCGGGTTTTCGGAAATGCCCGTGCCCGTGATTACTATGATCTGAAACCACAATTACTGCCGCGTATCCTCGACAGTTTTCAGCGGATGCAGGACGAGGCGGATATTGTTCTGATTGAAGGTGCGGGATCCCCGGCAGAAGTCAATCTGCGGGCGGGGGATGTGGCCAATATGGGCTTTGCCGAAGCCGCGGATATTCCGGTTGTTCTGATCGGCGATATCGAACGCGGCGGGGTGATTGCCTCGATTGTCGGCACACAGAAACTTCTGCCGCAGGCAGAGCGTGACCGGATCGCAGGCTATATCATCAACAAGTTCAGGGGTGATGTCAGCCTGTTCGATTCCGCCATCGACATCATCGGCCAGCATACGGGCAAACCCTGTTTCGGCGTTGTGCCTTTCTTTGCCGCCGCCTCACGTCTGCCGGCAGAAGATGCGGCCTCCCTGTCATCGCCCGCAGTCGGGAAAGACGCGTTGATCCGGGTTGCGGTTCCCCGGCTGTCGCGGATCGCCAATTTTGATGATCTCGATCCGCTGACGGCTGAACCGTCCGTTGCGCTGACCATCGTTCAACCCGGTGACGTTATTCCGGCGGAAACCGATCTGGTGCTGCTGCCCGGTTCCAAGGCGACAATGGCTGACCTGCGCGACCTCCGGCATAATGGCTGGGATATCGATATTCTGGCCCATGTCCGGCGAGGTGGAGCGGTGATCGGGCTTTGTGCCGGTTATCAGATGCTGGGCCAGAGCGTCAGCGATCCGGACGGTATCGAGGGTCCGGCAGGACGTGAGCCGGGACTTGGTCTGCTGGATGTCGAGACGGTGATCGGCGGTAACAAGGCACTGGTTGCACGTACGGCGACCCATCTGGCCACCGGTTTGCCGGTCACCGGCTACGAGATGCATATGGGCCGGACAAGCGGCCCGGATTGTGCCCGCCCGGTGCTGACCTTCAGTGATGGCCGCAATGACGGTGCCGTCAGTGCCGACGGGCTGGTTTCCGGCTGCTATCTGCACGGCCTGTTTGCCGGGGATGACTGCCGGGCAGACATCCTGCGCCGTCTGAACCCGGCAATCCGGTCGACGGTCAGATATGAGCAGGAAGTAGAGCAAACCCTAGATGCGCTTGCCCGGCATCTCGAGTCCTCACTGGATCTGGACGGGCTTCTGGCAGCGGCCAGATAGGGTTTCCCGAGCGAGGTTTTGAGTCTTCGGACCATTTATCGCATAGTCCGCGCAATAACAGACAGGAGACTTATGTGAGTGATGAGACAGCCAACGCTGGAACGGATGCGGAATATCGTGAATCCCTGAGGAAACAACTGGAGGAACATATTCTCCGTTTGTCAGTTGTGGCTTCTGTCGTACATCGGGACGGGCCAAAGGGTGTAACGCCGGAAGCCCTGAAGGAATTCGTCAAGGGCGGGCTGCCCGTTTATCCCAATCATGGCGTCTATGCGTCGGGCCTCGGCTTCTTTCTGGGGGCACGTACCCTGAAGCTGGAAGCGGAAGATGCGATCATGTTCGGGGCAGAACTGTCCTTCGGCATGTATCAGCGTCTCGGCCTGCCGGCAGAGCGCGCCGAAGCTTCCGTGCATGAGTCTCTGGACGGCCTGATCGAGGCGCTGGAAGATCTGCATGACAAGCAGGAAGCCGGCAAGGGGCAGGGACAACTCAGCGATGCCCAGGCGGTTGCCCTGTTCACACAGGTTGTGGCCAGCCGGATCATCGCCAGCCTGACCGGCCGGAAGGATGACCCGTTCCAGCCGACAGATGACGAAATTCAGGAATTCGCCCGTCTGGTGGTTGTGAGCTGAGACCGGTACCGGCCCGGAGATTCCGGGTCAGTTTCTCAGGAACTGGGTGTGACAGGTGGTGCAGGTCTGAACGACTTCGGACAGCGCCGCCTTCACCGCAGGACGGGCACCGCCCATGCGACGGGCCGCAACAAAGCCTTTGTCTGACTGCCGCTGGGCCTCGATGAACAGCCGGTCAAAATTCCGGCGCAACTGCCAGATGACCGGGCTTGCCCGCCCGCCATGGGATGCCCGGCTGTTGGGGAACAGGCGGCTGACGCTCTTCAGTACTTCGGTCATGATGTAAAACTGCTCGGCTACCTCGCGGGGCCGGTAGGCGGCGGGGTCTGCTGATTCCAGCACAAGCAGCCGGTTCACGCTGTTCTGCAGCAACTGCATACCCTGTTGCCGGGTTTCCACGACACTCTGCGCGGTGGCTGTTCCGGCCGAAACAAGCAGACAGATCGCCAGTATCAGGGTTCGTCCCGGCAGCGTCATTGCGGCAGGGCGTCAGCCATCAGCTGAACATGTGCGGCGACCTGGTCAATACCACCTTCGCCGCCGGTCCAGGCAATCTTGCCATCCCGGTCCAGATCGACACCGGTCATCAGTTGCAGGGACAGATCACGCATCTTGAGCACCAGCGGTGCGGCTACATGCGGGTCCGGGGCAAGGATGATGCTGTCAGCCAGCGACCGGATGGCGTCTGCGCGGGTCATGCTGTCCGATGCGGCCGCCGCGATATGGGCTGCATGCATCTTTACGCCCTCCGTCGCATCCTCGGCGCCGGCCGCCCGGCCGACGGCAAGTGACAGCCCGGCCAGCCCCTTTTTCAGACCGTAGCCCAGCCCGCGACCATTGAATGCCGGTTTCGGCTCGATAGCATGAACGACATGACGTGCCTGTGTCCGCATCCAGTCCAGATCATCGGTCTTGCTGGCGGCATACCGTGCATGACGCTCGACATTACGGGCTTCGCCATAAACCGTTGCCAGCAGCCCCTGACCGCCGGGGGTGTCCGGTGCCCGGGTCTGGATCATCATCAGCGCACTGGCTGCACCGGCGGCGGCGGCAACACCGGGAAGGGTCAGGGCCAGACAGGTCGCGGCGGCACAGAGGCGGAGATAATACACGGTCGGACTCCTGTTATCGGTTTGGGTACCCCATCAAACATTGCAAAGCCTGAAAAGCTGCAAAGGACCGGGCGAATAAATTAATCGTGATACCAAACTAGACTGAAACTCCTGTAATTACAGGGGCTGCTGTTTTTTCGCAGTCAGGATAACAAAAGAATCAAACAGAGAGGCTCTCCCGATGTTCACGTTTCAGAAAACTGCGGCAGTTTTGATCGCTGCTTCTACCCTGTTGCTCGGTGCCACCGCGGCCAGCGCTTCGGGCGAGGATGACATCAAATACCGGCAGACAAACTACAAGGCTGTTGGGGCTCATATGGGGGCGATGGCAGCTATTCTTAAAGGTGAGGTCGCGCACAAGGACCAGCTTGCCGGTCATGCTGATGCGCTGGCCATGATCGCCGCAAATGCCCCCAGTCTGTTCCCGGAAGGGTCCGGTCCTGATGCGGGTGAGACCAAGGCAAAAGCAGAAATCTGGAGCGACCCGGAGGGCTTCAAGAAAGTGCTCGCGGGCTTTGATACAGCTGCGGCCAATGTAGCGGCAGCCGCGAAGACCGGTGACATGGCTGCCTTTGGTGCGGCCTTCAAGCAGCTGGGTGGTGCCTGTGGCGCCTGCCATAAAGCCTATCGGGCAAAATAGACAGAATATTGCCGGCACTTCCGGTTCTGCCCGGGAGTGCCGGGTAATCTTACGAGATATATGACGCCGCGCGGATTGATTTCTGTCGCGGCGTTGTCATGATCAGATCATGAAACAATCTGTCGATATCGCCATCGTGGGCGGCGGCGTCATAGGCAGTGCGATTGCCTGGTTCCTGACGCAGGCCCCTGACCCGCCGACAGTTGCCCTGATCGAGAAAGACCGCTGTTTCACGCAGGCCAGCACCACCCTTTCCGTTGGCGGGATCCGGCAACAGTTCTCTACCGCTGAAAATATCGCAATGTCACTCTATGCCGCCCGGTTTGTCCGTGATGCCGGGATTTTACTGGCGGTCGGGAATGAGCACCCGGAAGTGACGTTCCGGGAGAATGGCTATCTGATGCTGGCGAGTGCGGCAGGTGAAGATATTCTTCGCTGTAATACGGCACTTCAGCAATCGATGGGTGCGGATATTGCGCTGCTGTCACCAGATGAAATCGGTATCCGTTTTCCCTGGCTTTCACCGGCAGGGCTGGCGGCCGGTGCGCTTGGACAAAGCGGTGAAGGCTGGATCGATCCGGCCAGCCTGCTACAGGCCTTTCGGCGTAAAGCCCGCGAACAGGGGGCGCTGCTGATAGACGACAGGGTGATCGGCATCGAACAGGCCGCGGGCCGGGTGAACGGGGTGTCTCTGGCCTCCGGCGATGTGATCCGCTGCGGTGAGGTGGTGATTGCCGCCGGTCCGGATAGTGGGGCGGTTGCCCGTCTCGCCGGTGCGGATATTCCGGTGGAGCCGCGTCGCCGTCAGGTTTTCGTCATCGATGCCCGCCGGGAAATTCCCGACTGCCCGCTGATCGTTGATCCGAGCGGTGTCTATGTGCGGCCGGAAGGAAAGTATTTCATCTGCGGCAAATCACCGGCGGAGACAGATGACCTGCCGGGCTGGCGTGCTGATGACCCGGTTGATTACCGGCAGTTTGAGGAGGATATCTGGCCGGTTCTCGCCGAACGGACGCCGTTGTTCGAGGCGGTGAAGGTGATCAATGCCTGGGTCGGGCATTATGATTATAATCCGGTCGACCAGAATGCCATTGTCGGGCCGGTCCCCGGCTTCGAAAATCTGCATGTCGCCTCCGGTTTCAGCGGCCACGGCCTGCAACAGGCTCCGGCGGTTGGCCGGGCCATGGCGGAACTGCTGCTGACGGGCGGTTTCCAGTCACTTGACCTGTCACGGTTCGGTGCTGACCGGTTTGGCCCGGGCGGTAAGCTGGTCCTGGAAAGGAATATTGTCTAGGTCGTCGCCCGCGACAAACAGCTCTGTTCAGTTTCGGAAAATCAAATTGCAGCACAAGAAGCGGACTGAAATTCTGATTTGCAGGTGATCTTTTACGGCTCCTCCGCCGCATGTTCGGTGGACAGCAACAGGAGAGATCATCAGATGACATCACTATCAGGAAAAACCGCCATCATTACCGGTGCCAGTTCCGGAATCGGACGCGCCGCCGCCCTTTTGTTTGCGACGGAAGGGGCCAGACTGGTTATCGGCGCGCGTCGTCAGGCCGGGCTTGAACAGGTCGCAGACGAGATCCGGCAGGCTGGTGGTGACGTGACTGTGCTGGCTGGTGATGTCGGTGATGAGGATTACTGTGCTGGTCTGGTTGAGGTGGCTCGACAGAGTTATGGCCGGCTGGATATTGCTTTCAACAATGCGGGTATGCTGGGCGATCTGGTTCCCCTGCCGGAGATGACGCCGGAGAACTGGCGGCAGGTTATGGAAACGAATCTCACCTCGGCTTTTCTGTCTGCCCGTCATCAGGTTCCGGCCATGCTGGAGACCGGCAGCGGGTCTATCATCTTCACCTCGACCTTTGTCGGTCACACTGCCGGTATGCCGGGCATGGCGGCCTATGCTGCCAGCAAGGCAGGACTGATCGGGCTTACACAGGTGCTGGCGGCAGAATGTGGTCCTCAGAATATCCGGATCAATGCATTGCTGCCGGGTGGCGTAGATACGCCAATGGCGGCGGATGTTGCGAATACGCCGGAAACCCGGGAGTTTGTATGCGGTCTGCATGCCTTGAAGCGGATCGCCCGACCGGAGGAAATTGCCCGTTCTGCTCTGTTCCTGGCCTCCGACGCGGCAAGCTTCGTCACGGGTACGGCGATGCTTGTGGATGGTGGTCTGTCGATCAATCGCACCTGACACTGTGCCCCCTACGGGGGGGCGCCGGATTGTTCTCTAGAGCTTTTCTACCCGTTCCCGCAGTACAAATTTCTGGATCTTCCCGGTGGATGTCTTGGGCAGCGGGCCGAAGATGACGGTCTTTGGGGCCTTGAAGCGGGCCATCTTGCTCTGGCAGAACGTAATCACATCGGCGTCTGTTACCGGCCCGGCCTCTTCCCGCAGGGTGACGAAGGCGCAGGGCGTTTCCCCCCATTTTTCATCAGGGCGGGCAACAACGGCGGCTTCCATGATGTCGGGATGCTTGTAGAGCACTTCTTCGATTTCCAGTGAGGAGATGTTCTCGCCACCGGAAATAATGATGTCCTTTGAGCGATCCTTGACCTCGATATAGCCATTGGGATGGGTGACGGCCAGGTCGCCGGTATGGAACCAGCCGCCGGCAAGGGCAGCTTCTGTTGCATCCGGATTCTTCAGATACCCCTTCATCACCGCATTGCCGCGAATGAACATTTCACCGATCTGCTGACCGTCCCAGGGCACCTCGGTGAAGGTCTCCGGATCAAAGACCCGCACATCTTCAAAGGCGACGGTCTGTACGCCCTGCCGCGACATCATGACCGCCCGGTCATCGATATCGAGGTCATCCCATTCCGGCTGCCAGACGCAGACTGTCGACGGGCCGTAGGTTTCTGTCAGGCCATAGAGATGAGAGACGCTGAAACCCATCTTTTCCATTGATGAGATGATGGCGCTTGGGGGCGCCGCGCCACCTGTCGCCACCTTGACGGTATGACCGAAGCTGCGTTTCACCGCAGCCGGAGCATGGACCAGCATGTTCAGGACAATCGGTGCCCCGCACATATTGGTAACCTGCTCGTCGACAATCAGCCGGAAGATTTCTTTCGGATCAACGGCCCGCAGGCAGACATGCGTTGCCCCGGCAAAGGTAACCGCCCAGGTACAGGTCCAGCCGTTGCAGTGGAACATCGGCAGGGTCCACAGATAGGTGCTGCGGTCATTCAGTTCGAACGCGAAGGCGTTGCTGACCGAATTCAGATAGGCCCCGCGATGATGATAGACCACGCCCTTCGGATTACCGGTCGTGCCGGAGGTATAGTTCAGGCTGATGGCCTGCCATTCGTCTTCCGGCAGGGTGACAGGATAATCCGGATCGGCGGCGGCCAGCATTGCCTCATATTCGCCGGTTCCGATGAGGTCACCCGGCCCGGTGTATTCCGGGTCATCATAATCAATGACGATGGGGCGGGCCGTGGTCAGCGACAGGGCTTCACGTGCAACCGCAGACAGGGCGCGGTCGACGATGAACATCTTCGCTTCGGAATGTTCCAGAATGAAAGCAATCGTCGCCGCATCCAGTCTGGTGTTGATGGCATTCAGCACGGCACCGGCCATTGGAATGCCGTAATGGGATTCCAGCAGGCAGGGCGTGTTCATTGCCAGTACACTGACGGCATCACCACGGCCAATGCCCCGTGCGGACAAGGCAGAGGCAAATCGCCGGCAGCGGTCAAGCATCTGGCTGTAGGTAATGCGGATCCGGCCATGAATGATGGCGGCCTTATCCGAATAGACCATGGCGGACCGGCGCAGGAAGCTGATGGGTGACAGCGGTAAATGGTTGGCCGCGTTCTGTCCGAGTGATTGTTCAAAGATATCCGTCATTCCGATTAGCTCTTGCCTGCCCTGAGTTTGCGTTCGTGAAAGATGAAGCCGAGAAAATTCATCAGCAACTGTGCGGCGAGAATGCCGGTGATGCCGGACGGGTCGTAAGCCGGTGCAACCTCGACCAGATCCATACCAACCACGTCGCCCTGCTTTGTCAGCCCCTGAAGAATTTCGAGGACTTCATAATACTGGAAGCCGCCATGGCTGGGTGTGCCGGTTCCCGGAGCGATAGACGGATCGAATCCGTCGATATCGATGGTGACGTAATAGCGGACATTCTTCGGAATCCGGTCCAGAACGCCCTGCGGTCCGAGTCTGCGCACATCGCGGACGGACAGAATGTCGGATCCGGCATCGCGTGCGGCGTCATAATCTGACCGGTTCGACGAGGATACATTGCGGATACCCATCTGGGTCATGCCGGTGACATGGACCATTTCGGAGGCCCGGCGCAGCGGATTGCCGTGGCCATAGCGCACGCCATGCCGTTCATCGACGAAATCAAGATGGGCATCGAAATGGATGATATGAACCGGTTCCTGACCGGCATAGGCCGCCATGCAGGGGGCATGAACCGCATGATCGCCGCCAAGAATGACCGGCAGGGCACCGGCTTCGAGAATTTTACGCACCGCGAATTCCGTGTTCGCGTGGCTTTGCATTGTATCGGTATGGACAATGTCGGCATCCCCGACATCAACAATCCTGACCTCGCCATCCGGCAGATAGACCACGTCGTCCTCGAAGTCATAGGCACCGGCATGGCCGAAGGAGAACAGGGTCGATGCCTCGCGGATGGCACGCGGGCCAAACCGGGCGCCGGACCGGTACTGGGTTCCCATGTCATAGGGCACACCGAGCACGGCCACGTCGGCGTCGATCTTGTCCCAGTCAGTGAGCGGTGGAGATTTTGCGAAGGTGCAATGCCCGACAAAAGGCAGGTTCAGCCGTCCCTTTTCATAGCTGTTATCTGACATCGACCTCCCCCTGATATCGCGTTGCCGGTATGCTGACGGCAAACGCCTATGCCAGCAAGCACCGGATCGGAGAAATCAGTGGAGCCGACCACCGTTCGGAATTTTCCGGTCCGGCGCAATCAGCACAATGGCACCGGAGTCATCAGGGAATCCCAGAACCAGACATTCCGACATGAACTTGCCGATCTGCTTTGGCGGAAAGTTGACGACGGCTGCAACCTGACGGCCAATCAGGCTTTCCGGCGTATAATGCACGGTGATCTGTGCCGAGGTTTTCCGGGTGCCGATCTCCTCGCCAAAATCGATCCAGAGCTTGATCGCAGGCTTTCGGGCTTCCGGATAAGGTTCGGCCTGAATGACCGTTCCAACGCGGATATCGGTTTTCAGGAAATCATCAAATGACAGGGACATGGTTCGGTTACCTCTGAGAATCGATCATCGAGAGTATCGGCCCGTTCATGTCAAAGGCGCTTTCGACAACCGAAAAATGGTTGGTTCCGGGAATGGAGCTTTTGGTTATATGGGCGCCGGAGGCGGCCCAGCTGGCGGTGAAGTCATCTGATTGCCGGTGATATTCGGCGCTCTCATCACCACCGACCACGCAACTGATGTTGGCACGGGTGCGGGGCGGCATGAGGACCGGGCTGTTTTCTTCAGCGGAGTCTGCGGTCATCCGGACAGCGTCATTGATCGGGGTGTGGATGATCGGTTCCAGCTCGTAAAGACCGCTGATCAGGACGGCACCGGAAATCGGGTGGTTGGGAAGCCCGGGGTCGTAGGCTGACCAGTCTGTGGCACAGAGTACGGCACCCAGATGACCACCGGCTGAGTGACCGGAAATCGACAGGCGGCTGGAATCAACTCCAAGGGTCTGGCCGGATTTCAGCAAAAAGGCGACGCATCTGCGTACCTGCCCGACGATATCCGAAATCGTCACATCCGGGCAGAGCCCGTAACTCATAACGGCGACGGCAGCCCCGTGATCGTTCAGGCCTTCGGCAATAAAGCTGAAATTCTTGCGGCCCATTGCCTGCCAGTAACCGCCGTGAATGAACAGGTGCAGGGGCGGATTCTCTGCATCTGGCAAGAACAGATCGAGTTTTTCCGCATCGGACCGGCCATAGGAGATATCCGGGACATATTTCGGGGCGCGCTTGCGGTAATCCTCGCTCCAGTCATCCCAGGTCGCAAAAAAGTCCTGATGGTCGGGCACCAGACCACGGTTGTTGTATTGCCGGATCAGTTCGGTTTTCGCCAGATCGCGCCAGCCCATCGGCACTGCTCCTTCAGGGAATCACTGCGGTCGTCTCAATCTCAATCTGCGCACGATCCTCCATCAGAGCCGAAACCTCAACCACCGCCATTGCCGGATAGTTGCGTCCCATCAGGTCACGCCAGGCCTGTCCGATCTGTTTCAGATTGCTGAGATAGGCCGGCTTGTCCGTGATGAACCAGGTCATCCGGA
>TARA_R110000787_G_scaffold89251_3_pt1 | contig 27501 bp, 24 predicted proteins | sample TARA_R110000787 | Tara Oceans TARA_R110000787 (sample SAMEA4397920) | marine metagenome | biome: Polar Biome; feature: [DCM] deep chlorophyll maximum layer (ENVO:01000326); material: water (ENVO:00002006), including particulate matter (ENVO:01000060) such as... | depth 35 m | reverse complement strand
AAAGTACGACACTATTAATATTTCCCCTAAGGAACTAGCGAAACAAGGCGCTGGGATTGTGGCACCAGAACACTACAGGGCCACCAAGAAACGCCTAATGGATGAACTAGCAGAGAACAAGGCTGGGAGTGAGAGCCTGCCTTATATCCGTAGGGTAATGGAACTGCCGGGCTTCATCGAACTAACTCAGGCACTTGGCTACCCAAGAACAGTTGAGGGGTCTAGTAAAGTTCTCCGCTATATGTCCAGATACCCAGAGCAATCGGCAAAGGTATTGGTTCTCAATGCAGAGATGATGAGAGACCCCATCTTAACGAAAGATCCAGGTCTACGTCGCATCGCTATACGACTATACCTTGAGAATCAGGTCAACGCAGGAGAGATGAAGAACCAGATGTTGAGAACTAAGGCCAGTGTATCAGACTGGACTACCAATAAAGCCCGTAGAATGGGCTATACGGACGTTCAGATTGGGCGCATACGCCAAGGGATACAGGGCTTCGTTGAAACAAGCGTACTCGATGTCCCCAAGGTCACAGCAGAAGAAATCCTCGCTAGTTTCAGTGAGTCTATTACTGGCAATGAAACTGCATCTGAGTTGAAAGCCAAGAGTATATCATTCCTAAAGAACAACCATAAGGATATGTCAACAGAGGGACACTCTAAGTTCGTGCAGACCTATCTTCCTGCCTTGATTCAAACTGCCAAGAACGAAGACAAAGCAGAGGAGAGTCGCATTGAAGACGCTAACTTTGACCGCAACAATAAGACTGACCTGCTAACCGACCCAACCCTAGACGAAGGGGCGTTCGGTACCGATGCGTTCGATATCTATAAACCAGAGACTGACGAAGAACTTGCAAGAAGCGTTAATGCCCATCAAGACATGGTTGATGTTATGGGACCACCACTCACACAAGGTGAGGGTCTTGGGAAGTTAGCGTACCAAGATGCGATAGAAAAAGCAGACGCAGGGTTGCTCGACTCCGTGATGGATAAGAAGAAGCCAGTGGGCAAGAAGAAGCCAGCAGGTAAGGCAGCACCAGCAGCACCAGCAGCAGCACCAGCAGCAGCACCAGCAGCACCAGCGGCCACTAAGGTGGTACCCCCTCCTGTTGTAAGTGCTAGTTCGGCACTAGACGACCTGGTGAGAAACGATGTAACAGTGCCAGCCGAGGTAAATAAAACCAAAACGAGCAGTTCGTCTGCAATAGACGCGTTACTCGGAATGTAAGGAACGGAGTTAAAGTATGCAACAGACAAGGCTTGAGTTAGCAAAAGACCCTAATACCCACATATTCCTACGTGGGGGAGTTTGGTACGATGCTGATGGTGTAGGGATACCGCCAGAAAAGTTGAATGCAATAATGACCTATGTAAGGGAAAACGAGACTCCCTCATTTACAATGGGCGAGCCAGACAAGGACGTTGCGGGTCAGTTAAGCGAGTTGGCAGCAAGCCCCACCCAAGAAACCCCTCCAAAAACACGCGCAAGACCCACCCCTGGCTCAGACCAGTACTACACAGACAGTCAGGCCGCTAGGCAAAGTCTTATAGACACAAGACTATCAGCCTACCATAGTTTGAAGGCTGCAAAAGACCTGTACGATACTTCACAACCAGGAGGGATTAAGACTCTGCATCCCAAAGATTCAATGCCGCCAGCGCCCCGCTTTCAACCCGAACTTGTTCCCGCTTTATGGGATCGTTCCCAAGGGAACAGCCCCGAACCTCTTAAGCAAACTTGGGCGACCGAAGCATTACAATCTCCACAACTAAAACCGGAGTCTGAAGCATTTACAAACGCACATAAGGCACTGGTGACTTTCGACGAAGCACACCCAGACCTTCTGCAAATGATAAATCCTGAGTCGGGATACCCAGATGAGTTCGAGGGTCGTTTGTCCGACGAAGACGCGCACTACAGACGCGCAAAATGGGAAGCATCCAAATAAGAACAGCAGGGAAGCCGTATGTCAACAGAAGACTCCTCTAAACAAGCAGCCATATCGTCCGATTCTGGTGTCGTGCAAGATGCAACAGACGAGAATCTAGACGAACTTGTGCCAAGCACTAAGGTTGCCTTTGGTGCAGACGCAAACGAAGGGGCTAGTTCACGGTTCTCAGAGCCTACGTCACCCTCATTTGCTATAAACAAACCATACGACGAGACTCGCATAGGGCCTATCACCGGCGCTAGATCACCGCACCCAAGTTTCTATCGGAACCGAGATGGGTCTGTACAGTCAACACCTACGGCCAGACAACAAGCCCAGGAAGCGTACAACTTATCCCAACAAATGCCGACCCTAGAAGACGAACTTATGACTAACGCGTCAGTCTACGCTACCGGTGACCGTAACATTCTGTCAATGGAAGAACTTCAGGAAGCAGACGACGGTGGCTGGCTTGAGTACATAGGCACAGCGTTCGAGGGTTTCGATGCACCAAGGCGCTTGGCTTGGGCTGGCGTGGCGTGGGCTGGCGAAGCCCTACCAGACCCAGGAACAATGCTTGGAGATGCTGTTCAATCCTTTGTGGGGACTGTTGGTGGATACTCACTCGGAGCCACTATCGGTGCAGTAGAAACTGCTTACATGCCGATAGGTGGGTTGGGGTCGCTCTTTGCAGACGAAGAGGTAGAAGAGAATCCGATATACCCAATAGTACCTGGTCAGGAGATGATAGACAGTTTCGGTCAAATGGCCGAGAATCTCTACGGGTCTATAGCAACAGGGGAAATCAGCGATACCGCGCTTAACAACCTCCGTCCGTGGCTATGGGGAGACTGGAGTGAGGGGCGTGTTGTGTCTGGAGATAGCCTCATAGACGCAATGCTTACAAGAGAGCAGGCATACGAGTTGTCCTTAAACGAGGATGCGGCACCACACATGAGGTCATTTGCTAGGCATGTGTCTACAGATACTGGTCGTCTTGCTTACGGTATCCTAGCCGAGTTTATCTTAGACCCACTGTGGTTCTCTGGCCCAGGAAAAGGGGTTGTTGGCTGGCAGAGGCCCCTTGTCAAACTGGTAAACGGTGTTGAGACCACAGTAAACCTAAGGCCCGTAATATCAAAGGCTGCCGGTTCAATGCAAATGGTGTCAATGAGTCATTCTAAAAACATGAAACTGCGCAACTATCAAGATGTCTTAGCAACAATCGTGGTTGGCAACGCAGACGAGTCTGCTAACGCAGCGTCTCTCGTAACAAAGTACGCTGAGATTGCCGAAGCAAGCACATTATCCTCTCGCGCTCTAATAGAGAAAATAGCCCTATCCCTGTCCGACGGGTCGGTCCTTAAACCTTTAGTCCTAAGTGTTGCAGAGTCAAAGTACACGGAGGCTGCACTTCGGGCGGCAGACTGGACCGCTCTTGACGAAGTTGCCACAGCGACGAAGATCTTAAAGAAAGCATCGGATCAAAAAGCATCAATAATAAGGCTGGCCGACAATCAAGTAGAGGCTGCAAAGTTTCTTACTCTCGAAGTTAAAAGACTAGCCGCTCATGCTAAGACATTCTCAACACACGAAGAGACTATAAGCATGGGGCTTCGCTTAGCGACTTCGTCTAGATCCTCTGGTGGCATCAGTGATGCTCTGAAAACAAAAGGCTTCCTGTCGTTCCATATACCCTTCACAGAGAAGTACGGTTACGCTTTCAGTAAGGGGCCTATTAAGCAGGCATCCGAAGTCCTTAACTCTGTACCCTTTGTTGCCAAGATCGTAGATGACTTCTCGTTGGCTGGACTACAAGGCAAGATAGATGAGGCTGCTTTAGGTGTTAAGACCGGGGAAAGGCTCCCTGACGCTTCGATGGTATTCGCTGATAACAAGGCAGCAGAACTAGCATACACAATGCAAATGGCAGCAGGTAAAAGCATGCTGATTCCTATGGCGGCATGGGGGCTTATAGCCAAGGCTTTCGGAACTAGGCACATACAGCCTATGGTACAGATGATGAGCGAAGATGCTTACAACAAGGCAGGCCATCTACTAGGCACCACGTTCGGGTCGAAGTTCATTGCAAAAATGAGACGCGCTCAGCCTGAGGTTTGGGGAAACTATCAAGACGCAATAACAGACATGTCTATGGCGTTTAATGGAATGGAGATGCAACTGCGGTCTGGACACGCACGACTTGTATCTGCTGGTAACAAGGCATTAAAGGAGCGTAAGAAGAAGAAGGGCAAAAAACTGGTAGAACTTCGCCGTAAACTGGATGCCGCCTCAAGTATAGCAGACAAGACAGAAATTAGGTTTGAAATAGCAGAGGTCTCTCGCTGGGGAACAAAGAACTATACTCTAGACGATTTGCTCTTAGATACAATGGACGCTGACGAAAGGGCACTGGGTGAGTTTGGCTTTCTAAGCGACGAGATGAAAGCCGTAGCAGCAGAAGCCAGGGCTTTGGTTGATAGTGTAGTGAACAACCCGAAAGTAGCAGCGGGTAAGATGCGAGTAGAGCAAGCCTTAGTCGCTATAATCAGGGACGCGAGGGGTGACAGAGAGCATCAAATCAAGTTGATGTCCCAACTTGAAATGATAAACATCTCGCTAGAGAAGGTTTCAAACTTCAAGGCAATCCAGAAGATTAAGGCTCAGAAAGCACTCCTAACCCGTGTTACGCAACTACGATCCCTAAAAGAAGGGATAGAGAATATAGACTCTGACGTTCTAGTCAAGACGCTTGAAGAACTTCGGTCTATTCGGGAGACGGGCGTTTATGATGAGGCTGTACATGCTGAGCATATCTTTAACTTCATAAAGAAACTTACGAAGTCAGACATAGCAGCCAGACAGATACTACGTCGGTTCGCACTTGGTATGGGAGAGGCTGACGGTGGCACAGCCCTAGCCAAACTAGTTGTTCGTCTTACGGGTAGTTTCGATTACGCTAGTGATGCAAAGAAACTTGGCTTCTCTTCGGCGATGCAGCGGGCTGTTAACGGCTACCTTTCAGACCTGAAGAAAGAGTACAAGATACTCAGCAAAGCCTACAGAGATGGACACATTGTTCACGACGGGTCTCAGTTAAGCGTTGGTGGTTCAGACTTAAGCCTGACTATTGGTGGTGAAGGAATACCGGGCATGACCCGCAAGGACTTTAGGATACTCGTCAAGACAATGATCGACGAGAACGATAGTACCTGGAAGTTGATGGTTCCTGAGACTGAACATCAAGCATTTAAGGCTTGGATAGACGGGCCAAGCAGCCTAGAACTTCCACTCAAACCGAGGAAGACCGAGCGTAAATCTAGGTCTAAGGTAGTGAAGGCTAAGACTAAGGCCAAAGAAGAGAGAGTAGCCAAGTCTAAATCAGAGCCAAGTAGACTAGTGGTCATGGACTCTATCAAGACGTTCATCTTAGGAAACACAGTCAGACCAGAGACACGGCTTCACGGTACGAATGTTGCTCCGCTTAAAGGGTTAATATCGCACCTATCTGCTGACCCTAACATAGAAAGCAAATACTTAGAACTCCTTGTCTACCTTAACAAACACCTCGGTGACGACGTTCTTGTGGCAACTATAAAACCAGGTGACCATTGGGGAGGGGCCGTCCTAGACGGTAACATCGGACTATCGACCGCCCCAGATAAGGCCGCAGGCGCTCACCCTCGAACGGTGTGGATAGGGGATTTCGGAGAGTCAACAGGCATACACGTCATGGAGGTGCTTGCCCACGAAACAGTACATGCCGCCACAGTCATACGCTACGCTGCTGCGTCTAAAGACTTCGCAGATGGTGTAGTGTCTGCCTCCTCAAAGGCATCTGACGATATCAGGAAACTGTTTAACTTTGTCGTTGAACATTCAAACAAGAAAAAAGGTCTTCCAGATGGAGTAGACCCACAAGTATTCAGGAATGCCCTCAGTAGCCCGCAAGAAATGATGGCATACGGTATGTCAAACGAGGGATTCTACCGCTGGCTTGATGGGATTGCCTACAAGCCAAAGGCTCAACTAAGCGTATTACATGTACTTATCGAGAAGGTCAAACGACTCTTTGGTATGGCAAACGAAGATGGTCTTGCCGCAGAACTATCTAGGCACATAGACGACCTGTTTCGTGGAGCAGACCCACCATACTTCCCTGGCATTAACAACATGTACATGTCTGGGAAGAACCAGATTGAACTATTCCCAGACGTTAAAGGCTTACCGGGAACCAAGGAACACGCCCAGACAAGTGCCGCTCGGACTCAGGCTATCAACAGGTCTGATAGGCTCAACAAGGTTCGGCTAACAGGCAAGAAAGAAAAGGTCTTCAACTTTGAACCATCTGAAAACGTCACTTGGAACCAAGCAAGGACTTACTACGAGCGTATCGCTCACCTTCGTACCGTGTCCCAGAGAACAAAGAAGTTTACAACGAAGCAGACGATTGACCTAGCACAGGCTCGTCTTGGGATACTTAAGCCACTAAAGGAATGGACTAAACACGAACGGTTCCGCTTACAAGACGAACTTAAGGGCACAGGGGTGCGTATATGGTCTCGCTTACTTCTAAATGAAGACCATGCTTGGTACTTCGCTAAGCCTCGCCCCGCTCTATCCAGGCCACCAGTAGAAGTTAAATCCGTTGCAGCCGTAGTAAAGGCGACAGAGGAACCTGTTGTAGTCCCAGAGTCTATCCCAGAACCTGTCGCAGCCCCAGAGCCTGTCGTAGCCAAACCTAAGGCTGTGCCTACAACCGAGCCAGCGCAGGTCTCTCACGAAGCCAAGGTGGGCGGCGGCCTAACGCTTAAGCCCAGTGCAATAAAAGATGTACCTGCCCCTAAGAGGGAGTACACTCCCAGCAAACTGGGTGGTAAACATGCAAGGGGCGTGTTGGCGAGAAGTGGTACCTACAGGAACGTATCGGACGACAAGGTCTTTATGGTTCGTAAGGTTCAGACTGTCTCTGGAACACACTACTCAATATTCGAGCAAGTAAAGGGTTCGGATGAGATTCGGTCATTCCCTGGTCGTAAGTTCTCCTCAAGGGAGAGTGGTCAAACTTTCTTAAAGAAACTAGATGATGAGGCTATGCCAGTAGGGAGGCTCACCGTCAAGGTCAAGGCTAAGACCAAAACCATGCTGGTCGAAGCATTGGCTGACAAGCCTAAGAGTTTCAATGTTTGGACTGACCCGAACTCGGCACAAGATTACTTCTTCGTATCTGCTGGTGGTGGGGCTAGGCGCTCTTGGTCTGTTACAGATGCTCAAGGAAACATAATCCTAACAGTTGAGCCAGTAGTAGACGGCGGTAGCGTTGTTAAGAGAGCGTCTAAGGCTAATGCAGAGCAAGCCCTAGAGGAACGGTTGAACGTACTAGACGGTGACCTCGTAGACACTGTGGGCGCAAGCAAGGTGGCCACTAAGATATCCAAAGCAGCAGCGAAAGAGGGAGACTTAAACGTCAAGCCTGTAGTGGTGGAGAGACTAAGTGAGTCAACCTCTAGTTCTCTTACTCTTGGGCAGATGAAGGCCGCAGGATACGTCAAGCATACCCCTGGTTACAAGCCTCAGAAAGACGACGTTATAGCAATGTTTACTTCCGACGGGACAGTTGATGAGGAACACTTCAGGATCGTTCAGTCCATTCAAACAGCAGACGGGTACGAGATTACTCTGGTTAATCACCTTGGTGAACTAGACGACTCTGGATACATCGAGGATATATTTGAATCGTTAGATGAGATAATGATTCTTAGAAAGGGAGCGGCAAAGAAGCCTGCTCCAAAGAAAGGCGGTCTAACTCTAAAGTCTAAGGCTGGCCCATCGAAAACGAATACACCACTTGTTCTTGATAAGGCACCCACAACCAAGCCTGCTGGCTTAACGCTAAAGGGTTCTTCTCCAACCGTCCCACTTACGCTCAAGCGTGGTGCTGAGAAGTATATCCAGAAACCGAAACCGAAACCGAAAGTAGACATGTTCCCAGAGGAGTCCGGGGCTAAAGCCCTTAAGAATCTTGGCTGGGAACGCTACAACACAATGAACATCTTTACTGGTACACGGATAGCAATCTACCAAAGTAGGGACGTTGGTAGAAAACTAGACCTATTTCAGGGAGGTACCGTTGTTGGTACTAGGTCTCTTGAGAAGGGAAAAGAGAGCGACCTTCTCTTTGTCCTAGAGGCCAAGGATGGGACTCGTACAGAGATCTCACAATCAATGTTGAACAACAACTACTACACGGAAGAGGCTGGGGATGACACTATCTTCAGTATATTCAAAGCCAGGGCACCGACAACAAAGTACGAGGGCACCCCTCTAGTCCTTAAGAGCCTTAAAGAGGCAGAGAAGCGTGGGTTTGTATCCCCAGAGTCAGAGTCTGGAGCCTTCAGGAGATTGAGACCAGATACTAAAGTTGCTATATTCGATGGTGGCGAGTTCAAGGGTGGTGGCACCATAGTCATGTCAGACAATAAGGTCTACACCTTACGAGAGCCAAGTGGTAAGATCGCTATCTCTGAACTTACTCGTCTATCAAAGGGTGGCCCAAAGGGAGATGATGGAGTAACCATCCTGGTCAAGAGGCCAGTTGTATCCAAGACAGTAGAAGCCAAGAGTATCCCTGCGGAAGAATTAGGTAAGAGATACTCTGCCTCTTCTGTAGACCCTAACCCATTGAATATAGATGCAGGGGACGCACCCCCTTCAGGTGTAGGTAGGGACATAGACCCAACTGTCGCTCCACCTAAAATGGGCGGCACGAAAGCGATGGAAGCCTATCGCACCCAAAAGAATAAGTTCGACAAAGAGGTGCTTGGGGGCACAAAGGTTCTATTGGTTGAGCGATTCGAGAGCCAGTACAACCTAAAACTTACAGAGGAACTTAGCATACCTGCCGGTAGTGGTGGGATTTCACCACCCTCTGTCATTGATGATTTGTGGGAGACCCTTATTAGGGTACATGATTCAATCTTAGAGGCTCGGCCTTTAACCGCAGATGACTTAATGTTGCTCGATGATGTTGTACTAGACCTCGGTGGGATGATGGGAACTCACACACTGAGGGGCGTTTCGGAGAATGTAGACACCTACTACAGGTATTTCCTGACTCCAAAGTCACAGAAGTACTGGAAAAGAAGTCAATTACACAACCAACTGACCCATCACGCTCAGTCGCTTAAGGTGCTTGAAGATGCCGTTAAACAAAACTCAGGCAGTATGCTTAAGCCATACCACGACGCACTACTCAAGACCCTTAGAGGGCTTCTAACGTCTGACTTCGAGGACATATCTCTTGGCCTATCTGTCTTGCAGATGGGAGACCTTAACAAGGTAAGCACTATGTTCCCTCAGTCTGGCACGTTTGCTATGGCTAAGTCCAAGCCGTTCTTCCATCCAAACATGATGAGAGAACAAAGGATTAAGGATGCTCTTAAGGGTGCTACCCCAGATGAGACAGCCGAAGCCATACTGCATGTAATCAATAGAGGAGATGCTATTGACCCAATGGTCACGGCTATCCTCAAGAAGGCTTTGAAGAAACACAGTGTGCCTCTAAAAAGTATATTCAATGCACCAGATGCGTTCTTGTCTAGGAACCTTGAGAGGGAATTAATAACCCTCAAGGAAGGAATAACCTCGTTCCTGAAGACACCGGACGGCCCGCTGCCTAAGCCTCGCGATATCACTCGCTTCATTAACCCTACATCAAGAACGGGTATGACCCTAAAGGGTGGTAAAGACACTAGAGGTTTTGCTGATAACGCTCTAGGTCAAGTACAGAAGGGAACCATAAACGAAAAGGGGCCACTGATAAAAAGAACAAGTGCCCTAATAGAGCGATACAAGAATAAAAGAAAGGCTCTTGATGAACACATGGGGGAGACCAGACCACACTTCGGTCGGAGACCAGACGAGATGCCTGGTGATGAGGTAGACCCGTCTTACCGTCCACTAGAGAACTGGGAGATGAGGCTTTGGGATGACTACGAGAAGATAGCAAAGTCACACGGACTAAACGATCTGGACAAAATACAGGCTGTGTTCACCGTACTCAGAGAGACTCCTAAGTTAGTGAACAAGGACATGTATCCTGAACTAGCCAAGATGTACCCTAGCCTATTGGGTAATAGGTACGGTGATGATTTAGACCCAACGCTTATTCCCGCAATGAAAGAGTTCCGCAAGATAATCAACACCTACCAAGATCATTACGAACAACGTAGTTATGATTGGATCGCTTCCCCAGAGAGAGTCATGCGGGAATGGGGTGTGCTGAACTTCGTTCCTCACATATTCAAAGAACTAGATGTCAACAAGGTACGCGAAATAACATTAGGGAAAGTATTCTCTGGTGGTGGTAACGGTATAGACCAAGTACTTTGGACGGGGAAAGACGTTAACAGGTCGCGTGAACTTGTTGGCTCCATACAGGAAATCAAGGCCATGCTCTCACCAAACCATGACAAGGTCATCACGCTTGACCCTGTCGAAATATGGGGTAGGTTCACACAAGTTAACAGGGCTATGACTAACGAAGACTTCATGCTTGTCATGTTGAATACTGGTGTGGCTCGGTTCTTGACTCCAATAAAAGAACGTGACGCTCTCGGTAACGTCACTCGTCTTGTAACCGTAGAAGACCAGGCTAAGAACTTAGACCTCGTACCTTGGTTCTCTCGAACAAACAAGGCTAGGTCAACAGACCTAGTTAACCGTGGCAGTCTAAGGGATTGGCTAGAGAATGGGATAGATAAGAATGAGGTTTCCGCTGTACTCAGGGACATGGACCCAGACACAACAGACATCTTCTCTACATGGCTGCATACCTCACCTAAAATACAGGACATGCACAAGACCCAACAGGCTGTAATACGTATCCGTGGCGCTCAGTTCCATGATGGCAAGGAGATGTTGAACCCGACCAAGACCTACCAGGAACGTATGAGGCCCATACGGGATTCGGCTAACGATACGTGGGAGAGGACTAGGGGCGCAGAACTTCGCACAGAGGGCGCTTCCCTGTCAGCAGACGACATTATCATGGTAAAGAACCATGAGGTTGACGCTCTAATAGCAACCGAAAGCGAGAAGGTGTGGTCTGGTATAGCCAAAGAGATCAATAAGCACATCAACGAGTACGGGATTACGGCACCCAAACTAGATGCTGGTCACCTTGCTCGCTACTACAGCGGAGAGGGGCAATTAACTCAGGCATGGATACCTAGAGTCATAGCGCAGAGCATGAGAGACACGCTTGAGATGGGACAGGACGCAGCCAGTGGGCCTCTTGGTCTGATAAAGAAACCGCTAGACCTAGCGAACGCATGGTGGAAGACACGGGTTACCGTAACGTCTGTCGCATTCTCTACGCGTAACGCCATATCTAACTCTGTATCTAATATTTTAGATATCGGTGTCTACGGTGTGACGAATCCTAAGACCCTGCTCTTGTCTACACAGATATCAGCAGCCTTGTTGATTAAGGAAGAGTACGGAACTATCGCCAAGTTCTTAGAGGAAGCAAGCAAAAAGGGTGTCGTATCTAGGTTCCTAAAGGGTGACGTTAACCATAAGTTCAGCCTAAGGAGACTGCATGAAGATGGTGTAGACTTCGGTAACGGTATCGTTATGGACTTAGATGATGTGTTGGATGACATGGTTGGGTCTGGTGTACTAAGCCCAGCCTTCACTCAGTTCACAGACATCAACAGAGCAGAGATGAGCGCACTTGAAGCCTTTGCTGAGGGTGGCTCGATACGTCGTGGCCTGTCTCGCAAGTACCTCAGCGAGACCACTGGTCTAGCAGGCGGTGTGGACATAGAGGATGCTGTTGTAGTTATGATAAGCATGGGTATAACTGGCGGCATACCGGTTGCTCTGCCAAAGAACTTTGGTGGTAAGCATCTAGCGCGAGTCGTAGAGAACCAAGCCAGGGCGCACAACTTCATAGCCAACTTCAGAAAGAGCAACTCATGGTCTGACGCTGCTGCTCACAGTAATAAGTTCCTGTTTGACTACGGTGATCTTACTCAATTCCAACGACAGGTAATGAGAACTATATTCCCATTCTTTACTTGGAGTATAAAGAACGCACATCTACAGATGGACATGATGCAGAAGTCTCCAAGGTTCTTCGCGCAGTTCCACCGGGTAATGACAGATGGTGTACCACAGGTCTTCGAGTCTTCTCAGACAGAGGGTGGGTACCTGAAGTCCGACCCCCTAGACCTAGACGTACTGAGGCTAAGAGAGAGCCATTACAGGCACACCATCGGCATGCCACTACCATCATTGCAGGGGACTGGCATTGGTAACATACCTGTACCTGTAGCCAGAAGAACAGACAGCGGTAACCCACTAAAGCGGTACGAACTTGGGATGGGTACAATCGGAAAGGATTACTTCCCGACACTTAAGGGCGCAAAGTTACAGGGATTAGGGCTACCACAGGAAGCCTTGCTGTCAAACATCGCAAGCGTATCGGCTTGGCTTGACCCGCGTAATACCGTTGGGTCACTGCTACCAGATGCTCTCGGCGGGAAGACCGCTAGGGCTAGGTCTTACTCAGACAGGAACAGGCTAGCAAAGATAATGGGTGAACTCCACTTCTTGCTACGCTTTGCATCAGAGTCAATGAGTGGTCGGCATGCCTTCTATGACAAAGACATCGAAGACCTAACTGACGGTCGTTTGATTAACGAAATCACCCGTCGCCTTGATGCCATACCCGGTGTGGGTGGGGCTATGAAGTCATATATGCACCACGTTACAGGGCTGAAGACCTACACCTACTACGACAAGTTCAACCAGAAGTGGAGAACCAAGGTCAACGTACATGGTAAGTCCAACTACACCCTTAGCCAGTTACCTTGGATGCGTAACTTCCGTGATGCCGCTGCTGCCACAGAGATGTTCTTCGCTCAAGACATGTTGCCAAGAGAGGAACTGTTGGAGGGTGGCTCTAAGTTAGCCGATATGTACAGGGTTCCGTTCTCTTGGACGATCAGTGATTCAATGTCTGGTGTCAACATTAGGCAGGTAGATCTGCAACTCCAGAAAGACTTTGCTAAGTATAAGTTGAGGCAAATGAGGCTCAAGCAGTTACACTCATTAGGGATATTGAAAACATACAAACAAGAGTACGTACCGTACAAGTAGGGGTTGACATGGCATTCGCTAAATTAGCAGGTAGGTTCGCAGAGATTCTAGTTATCATTGAACAACTGGTAGAGATTGCTGAGGCAGAGTTTACCGAGGTGGGTAGTGGTGCCGAGAAGCGTGCCTTCGTTATTGGTAGCATCAACGAAGACGTTAACGTCCCGTTCCTCTTCAGCGAAGCGCGTGAGGGTGAACTCATTGGCGTACTGGTAGACGCTGTCGTGGGACTCTACAATCGTGGTCGCCTGTTTACAGACGAACTCGTTGATGAAGTAGTTGACGAGGCCACAGACGCGGCAACTGCGGCACTTAAAGATATGTTCTAATGGGATCTATCCTCGCATATTCTCTGATAAAAAACCACACACATGATGTGGTTTCTGAGATTGTGCATCACTTCCACGAAGAGGGGCACACCTTCTTCGAGAAGGGAGATCTTAATCTAAACATCATTGGGATCAGATCGCCTGATAGACACAGCGGAGAGTACAACGACTACATCTGTTGTGTCTACAAGGACAACGGCGATTGGTTGTACAAGGCTTGGAGGGCTACTACCGACCCTGGACTTCCTTACAGGAAGCGGCCCATGAACTCTAAAGGCTGTGCTATACTTAAGGCTGGCCAGTACAGGGGCGCATACCAGATAGGTCTCCACAAGGGCAAGTACGAGGCCTTAGTGCAGCGTGGTGGGCAGGTCACGGTCTATAGAGATAACAATAAAGACGACACTCTTGATCGTCTTACTGAAGATTCAGGGTACTTCGGGATCAACATACATAAGTCACTAAGACACCATCAGGAAGTCGGGCTGTACTCTGCTGGCTGTCAGGTGTTCCAGAATAGTCACGACTTCAAAGAGTTTATGCTGTTGGTTAAAAGAAGTTCAGTCCTTTATGGGGATACATTTACCTACACTTTGATCGAATAGTCATGGAGAGTGACAACTCTACAGGTAGTCGTAAGTTGTATGTGACGAAACTTGGGCTGATTATTGTAGTGCTACTAGGTGGTATATCCTCTACTCCCTTCTTCGAGGTGTCCGAACACGCCCTCCAAACACTTGTCATGGGTGTGACCACCCTGGTGCTAGGCTACTGTGGTGGTAACGTGGGTGAGTGGTACGCCCGTAGAAAGTAGTAGGCTCCCGTGGTATAGGTACATAGGGAGGAGCATGGAACTAGAGGATACACTAATGGCAGTCATTCAGGCTATACTCCTGTTAGCGGTAACTGTGGTGGGATACTTCATACGTCGCTTGATCGACCGATCCGACCAGATGGAGGCCGAGATGATGCAGAGTAACTTCGAGTTCGTTAAGCAAATACAGAAGTCTGAGACAGATACCAATAAAAGTATAAACAAAGTACGGGAACGAGCCATACACCTTGAGGCCAAGAGCGAAAGTAACGAGGAGAAACTCCTCGAACTTAAACAGAAGTTAGATTCAATGGGTACGGACATCGTATGGATACGTGAGAAACTCGCGTCACGTTAGTGTGTCGCTGCCCACTTGAGTTTAATCCTATTCCGTTGGGCATCGAGCCTCTCACTCCCTTTAAGAAACTTGATGGTTCTCTCTACGAACCGTAGTTCTAATAGGACTAAGACCCTAGACACGGACACCGGCTCATCCTCTTCTACCGCTAACTTTAACAGTGGCCCCTGTAGGAAAGGTTCCACCTTCCTCGCAACCTCATGGATAGGCGCACCCTTAAGAAGTAGTTTGATAAGAGATCTCTCACCATCTCCATCAACCCACTCGATGTTTAGTTTCTTCTTTAGTGTGGGGATGTCTTCTGGGCTAACGATACAAAGCCTGGCGACGGACATAGAAAGCGTGTCTACTACTCTCTCCTTCTCCTTCTCTGGCATAGAGTTAGGTGCCTCTGACACTAGGCTTCTTAGTGCAGCAGGGGATACGCCTATGACATTAGCGGCCTTGCGCAAGACAATATCCTTTGCCACATCCTTGTAACTATTGATGACTGGCTTGATCTCTATAGCCGCCTCTTGCCTACCGTTTGGTGTGCTGGGGTATGTGCTAGACAGGTTCTCTAACCATACATCTAGCAGCGGCCTAGCCGCATCAACAGCATCACAGACCATGACCTCATCTTTAGCGCACCCATCAGCAGGGTCTAACCCGTCGGGCAAGGTGGCAAGTTTAGCGTCTACCCCGTAGGAAGACAGCACAGGCAACGCCCTCATAGAGGCAGCCAAGCCAGCCTTGTCACTATCAAAGAAACAGACAGCAGTCTTAGTCAGACGACTGAAACTACGTACCATGTCTGTTGTTAGCGCAGTGCCGCAAGTCGCTACAGTTTCAGTAAAGCCTGCTTGGTGCATGTGAATCACATCCAAGTAACCCTCGGTGATGATGATCTGTTTGTTCTCGCTTATGCCGGGCATGGCTATCTTCATACCGTACAACACATGAGACTTCTGGTACAGGCTAGTCTCCTTTCCATTGATGTACTTAGCCCTTGACTCACCACTGATGTCCCTGCCTGCAAAGGTTACTATCTTACCAACCTTGTTCTTTATAGGGAACACAAGCCTACCACCGAAGACTTCGTAGATACCAAACTTACCCTGCTTAAGTATGCCGGCATCTTCAGCGTAGGTAGTCAAGCCAAAGGTCTTAAGTTTATTTATCAGAACCTGATCACCCTTACGAGAGAACCCAATACCCCACTTCTTTTGTGACTCTTCTGTTACGCCACGCCCCTCAAGGTATGCCCTTACGGACATGCTAGATACAAGGCCGTCCTGGTAATGCTTAGCAGCAATGTCCAGTGCTTGCCTCATCTTGTACTGGGCTTGTATCCTCTCATCATCTACCTCATCATCTATAGGTATGTTGAACCTCTCAGCAACGTGACGCACAGCCTCGCCGAAGGATAGGCCGCTCAACTTCATTACCATAGTAAACACATCACCCTTGGCTTGGCACCCGTGGCAGTAGTAGACACCCCGCTTAGGCTCTAGGTGTAGGCTAGCATTGCTCTCATTATGAAAGGGGCAGTACGCCCAACTCCCCTTCTTCTTAGAGTCCATCCTTGTGTAGTCGCTTGTAATATCTACAAGCCTGGCTCTGTTCCTAATCTTTTCTATCAGGTTGTTATCGAATCGCTTCATGTTCATCTCCTTATATGGATTGTTTAGAATAGTTCCTCTATGAAATTAGATGCTACCCACAAGGCATCTGCCTCGTCGTCGCTGTTAGTCTCCCAACCGTCACCACCCCACCGTTGTATGGCCGACTCTATCATCTCATGCTTCTTAGCATTACCTTTGCCGGTAGCATGCTTCTTAATAGTACCAACACCTATACCTAGGTACGGCACCACAGGACCTTCACTGTCACATACAGACTGCATAGTAGCGAGTAAGCCGCCATAGACATGAGCAGCAGCAACACCCCTATGACGATGAACAGCCTCAAACCCCACCTTACAACCAGGGTACTTATCAATGAGGGTTCTGAGTTCTTTAGCAAACTTGAGGTATCGTATCCCTGCACTCTCGAACCTCTTCGGTTGGAAGTTCCAGTGACCAGAGTCCACCCGGTTACCGGCTATATCTAGTACGGCCCATCCACACTTCGTACCTAAGTCTAACCCTATTACATAGTCAGTCATCATCATCAGTCACCTCTTCTAGGTTATAGTTTCTACCACTGGAGGGAGTCCACCAGTCTGCCATAGTAAATGGTTCCTTGTTGTTGGAGGGAACTACTCCATCGTGACCCTTTATCCATTCGGTCATACTGTATAAGGGGGGTGGAGACAGCCTGGTGACGCGCCCCTCAGGGCAACGCACACCAGCCAGCCAACCATAAAAACTAGTCCTGTCTGATCTATAGCCTGTGCTAAGGAAGATGTTGTGCTGCATAGCAGCGATGCTGCCATAGTATTCACGAAGTTCTCTGAGCCTTCGCCTTGCTATAGTAGCAGACACCTTCTTCTTAATCTCAGCCTTTGTCCAGACATGGTACCTAGCCATGACTTAAAAAGTTTCCTCTTTAAGCCTGTCATCATTTGAGTAGAACATTACGTTCTTTCCTTCAACAATGACAACACCGACAGCCTCACAATTATCACCCATAACGATCCGTATGATACCATCGCTAGCGCATTGCTTGATAGCCGACCGCACAACAGTGGGATCGTTGGGACAATATATAAAAGGCAAGACGGTGTCGTCGGTTGGTGACACCGTCTTTAGTACGAGTGCCATTAAAACGGAATGTCGTCGTCAACTGAGTTACCGCTGTAGCCAGATGGTGACGGGCTACCGGTACTCTCTGGGCCACGACCACTACCGCTGGGTGGGGTGGCGTAACTATTACCATTGCTCTCATCTCGCGACGGAGGTGAGGTACCCTTCATGCTAACAGTCGTCGCTGTATGGGCAGTGAGGCTACTGTAGTAGGTTGCTACACCGTTCTTCTCTGACTTCTTTGTACCATACTTGCCGATGACCATTACGACCTGTCCCTCAACAAAGCCTCGCCCTGACTTCTTGGCCCATTCAGACCAGATGTTTATGGTGTGGTAGTTCTTGTATTCCTTACCATCGGTGGTCTCCCACGTTTCCATCCTGAAGTTAAGAACAGTCTTCTGTCCGACATTCTTTTCCTCTACTGCTGAACATACGCGACCTATCAGTGTGCATTGATTTAACATATCTACTCTCCTACTATTAGTTTCAGTTTATTACTTCTTTGGAAGAAGCCAGAACTGACTACTTCCTCTCTCGCTGTAGGCCAGCAAGTCTTCCAATGTGAACACCAGTCACACGGGAACCCTAATTGGCCTTTCTTCTTGGGTGCGGTTGCGGGCGACATCACTCTAGGAAACTCCTCTGGCGAATCCGATAAGATAACTTCCCTCAACCTGTCTTGAATCTCTCGCTTAGTATCGTCGCAGCCTGCGAGATACCCACCGACCAGTGGATGTAGGTTGGTAACACTACCGTCCTCTTCCAACTCACAGTCCTTAGACGTTACGTTCTTACCGAAGGCCAGCACATAAGACCAGTTGAAGTCAGCCTTGCCCTCTTGTGTCATGGCTAGTTGATACGACTGTTGCTGATAGAAGTAACTATCATCCTTAGTCAGCCCCTTCTTCCTGAACATCTTGAAGCCGTAGTCACTCATCGACTTGATCTCAAGTATTAGGTTCACCATAGTAAACTCGTCAAGTGTCTCGTTGTAAGCAGGCACCCTCATCATACCGTCAGGGTGACCGGACACCTTGGCTTGTCTGCCCTCAGTTAGAGGCACCCCAAGTGACACCGTCTTCTGGTTCAGACCAGTGTAGTACATCTCCAGGGGTGTACCAATGATCGCCTCCTCTAGTGCTGTAACGATGATCATCTCTAGTATGTCACCAGTCGCAAACACTATTGGTGAGGAACCATCACCCTTGAAACCGTTAGGCTTGTAGTGGTGGTAGTCATAGGCTAGAGCGCGTTGGCACTTGCCGGATGAACTGAGCCTTAACCCACCAGTAGAAGGACTCTCACCCTCCTCCAGTTGGCGTAAGAACATCTTACCTATACCCTCTGCATCAGCAGTAGAGGACAGACCTCTACGACCTTCTAGCCTATCCCTAACTAGCGCCGCTATGTCGGGCATCAACAGGTCGTTGCCTACTTTTATCCACTTACTATCGTCTAATGAAAGTTCCATCTTCTTACTCCTTTGTTGTTTGTTCTTCTGCATATTGATGTGTCTCGTCTAGGCTGAAGAACTTGTCAACAAGGACAATGTTCTTACCTCTGCTTGATCCTATCCTGCCCTCAATGCAAGACAGGTCTCCGACGCGTCTAAGCATATTGGATGCGTTCATCCCATAAGCGTACCCGTATACGTAGGTGTCGAACTCAGGCTTAGACAGGCTGGGGTTACGCATTGTAAACCCACACTTCTTAACGCTTGAGTTTGTCGGCCCCATGTCCTCGACCTGTGTTAAAAAACCAGTGACAGATACACTGTTTGGATAATGATTACCGAAAGCCATTAGACCTCCTCCTTACTCTGTGTTCGTCGTTGATACTCTTGCACTCTTTCTAATACAAGCCCTTCATCATACCACTTGATGATACGATGAGATGCTATAAGCAACTGCTTCTCTGAAGCCTTAGTCGGGTGAGGCACACCGTTACCTGTGAAGCCACTAGCAATGCTATGGTTGCACGACGCAGCCTCAAACATAACGGCTATCTCTTCCTTTGGTATGCTTAGAGCCTTAGCCACTGCAACAAATCTTTGGATTCGTCTTGCCTTAGGGTCTTCGATATGGCGTACTGCATCAGCAGGGCTAATAAGATGAGCCTGTATTTCACGGATAGATGGTGCAGTCGCATAGCCTTTAATCCCTTTCTTGTAATCGTTAATGAAGACCTGTCTGCACCCTGGTACGTTGGGTTTGTTGTCCTCTACCTTAGACCAAGTAGTAGGAAGGTCGTATAGGTGGCGAGCCATGCCCCACAAAACACAAGCACGTTTAATTGCGTCACTGATACCACCCTTGCTACTCTCTATAGCAGTATCACCAGCGCCATCCCACTTCCACACCCAATCACCGTTGATCAGTATACCAATGCCGGCAAGGTTCTTAGGCCCATCTACCTTGATGCTGGTCTGCCAGTTGTGTGGCCCCAGTGCATCGTCTAGTCTCTGTTGAACAGCGCGGCTGTCTACGTATGCCAGTATCATTGCACTGCCATTCTTGGACACTGTTTGCGCCCTCCAGAAAACCTCTTCATCTACGAACGGTCTCCTTAGATTGCTCAATACTTTGCTTAGGTTCTTCTCATCTATCTTCGTTGGCCACTTGTTCTTACTCATCGTAACACCTATAGTTAGGAATGGATTGTCTGTACTGCAACTGTTTATATCTGGTAGCCTGATCCCTGTGGGGTGTCAAGCGTAAAGGGTTTATTGGGAAGGGAGTGAGTATAATGCGTGACCTGGTAAGCGGTCGTATAGATGTTAAGACACCTGGCAATAGGTCAGAGAGATACCTGTACTCAAGTAACACTGGTGGTAGGGGGCAGATACTCTTACGGTTATGGAAGGATAGGACACCGGTTCTCATTGGGTACTGTGAGCAGCGGCACATCAGGATGTTAGAGCGTGGGCTTAAGACCCTAGCCTCGGTTAGAGATAGGCTTGAGGTTGACTTCGAGGAGATGTTGTCTGGTGCATTAGACCTGTACTTCGATGAGCATCTTGCTGGGTTCCCTAGTCCACACATGTTCTTCTCATTGTGTGAGCCACTATGCCGAGAGTGGTATGACTCTAGGTTCAGCCCTGAGATATACCTGTACGATGATGACATCATATCAATAGACATAGATGAGTTCTCTAGTTTTAACATAGAACTTAAGTCCAACTAGGTGGCCAAGTGCCTGTCCACCAATCAGGCTGAGGCTCTGATGTATCATAGATTCTACCCCATGATGTTTGGTACACAAGTTCTACTGTCTTACGGCTAGCCTCCCGTGCTGCAAGACAAACAAGTTGTAGTGGTTGGAACAGTGGGCTTAACTCATCGTCAGTGTACTTGTCTTTACCACGCATAGGTGGGTCATAGTAGAAGGGACGATAGACGCCGAAGGCTAGACCAGCATCATGTAAGAACTTATCTGAACCACGGAAGTCGGAAGAGATAGGTAAGCCCTTAACCCCATCAACTATACGTTGGTCTAACTGCCTGTTGAACTGTGCTAGCGCTACTACCGCAACCCTCTCCTCCTTGGCCACTTGACGTATGCTATCTGCTACAGCGTCCAGCCTAGATCGGTCATCGCCTGCCTTACCATGACCTGATACTAATTGCACGTAGTCAATCCATACTGTCTCACAGCCATGCACCCTCTTCATCTGCCTCACAGTAGATGATACAATGTCTACATTCCTAGAGGAATCATCTATATGGATAGGCAATCTGGCTACCTCATCTAATCCCCATCTGAACAAGTCTTTGTAGGCTGAGTTACCTGAGTTCTTATCAAGAGCCTCTCGCAATGAGACACCTGAGAAGTAACTAGCAAGCCTGTAGGCCAGTTGTTTCTTACCCATCTCAATAGATACGATACCTTGTGGGATACCCATGACGGCAGCCTTGGCTACTGAGGCCAGCATGAACGCTGTCTTACCCATCTTAGACCTACCACCTATGTAGGTTGGTAGACCTCTAGGCCAACCCATGAAGTGTGCATCGAAGGCTGGCATACCAGTAGGGATAAACTCACCGTACTCCTCACCCGATAACATCTTGTCGAAACTATCCTTGGCTGCGACTACAACCTCAGTAGCAGACTCGACACAGCCGACAGAGATACCATTATCATTATCCAATACCACTGCTTCTGCATAAGCCTTGATCCTTTCTACACTATCATCTTCAGTTAGTATCTTATTCTTTATACTCTCAACAGAAGCGAGTAGGCTTCTGAGTTTAGACATGTCAGATACAACCTTCGCGTACCGGGGTAGCCTCTCTGGTAGTACAGCCTTATCACCTAAGGACTCTAAGTACTCTATCGTTCCGTATTTCTGGTTGCACTTAGTAGTACCCTCCTTCTCTACTAGAACGTGTATAGATATAGGCTCCCCTCTAGCGCAACTATCCTTAATCCAATCGTATAGGTTGGAATGATTAGGGGCGCTGAAGGAGGAAGACACTAACATAGTATCTATGAACTGTAGGTCAGACCCTTCTGATAGTAGTAGGCTACCTAGTATTACTCTCTCTGCTTCTATCGGATATAGTTTATCCATTCAAATCTCCTTAGTGAAGTTAATTTAGTTTTTTACTGAAGTAATTTTTTAATCTTTAATAGCGATAGTAGAAGACTACTAATTTCGCAATGCCCCCCAAACCCCCCAAAAAAATTGACGGGGTGATGCCCGGAGGTTATCGGATGCGTGGGAGGAGTGCAATGAAAAAAGAAAATAAAGTTTTGAGGCTTGGGGATTTTCCAGTTTCGACCGCGACTTTGGCGGCTGGTATTTTTTTGGGCGGTTGTCGAAAAAAATTAGGCTGGTCGATGCGCAGGACTGGTAGGGAGTTAGGTATAAGTTTCACTGCCTGGAGGAACATAGAACTAGGTATAAAACCACCAGGTAGAACCACCTTACTCAAGTTGCTGTACAACATTGGACTTACATCCAAAGAGAGAGCGAGTCTAACTAGGGCTTACTACGAACATGATGTCTTGGGTGGTATAAGCAACCTGACAGCAACGGATTTACTTGAAGGAGAAATGGATGCCTAGGGTTAGCAACGTAAAGAAGAGAGTACATGAAAGGCTTACTACTACATCTGGATTTAAGACAGGAAGGATAAGGCCAGAAGAATATGGTGCGCAAATAGGTTGGTGGTGGTTCTACAAGTACGGCAAACCTAAGAAGAAGCGCGTAATAAACCTTGGCCCGGTCATGTTAGGTACCCAAACCTATGTGTTAGGTGCAGCAGTGGGTGAGGCTAACGTGTTCCTTGGTCTTAATGGTAGGTTGTGGAAGGTATCAGGCAAGAAGTCTAAGTTAGACTTTAACATTGTAGCACCAAAGACAACAGACCCACACGCACTAAAGGCTTGGGCACACACAGTAGCACAGAGGATTGTAGATAAACTATCTCCTAGCGTAGAGGTACATGTAAACAGGGAGGGAACCTTGAGGTATAAGAGCATGGTCAAGACATTAGTTAGTAACAGGGTAGAGGAGGGTGTATCGTTAGGGTACACTATATCCTTCAGTGACTATGCTAAGGCTATCAACCACAAGTGGACAGTCAACGATCTACTGATGCCAAGGTATCCAACAATCAAACACGCCATACATGTGTCACTGGTGCTGGCCCTACCAGCGAAGCAGGCCGCGCAACTCATAGCAGGCGCAGCCTTGTACGAACACAAGTCACCCTACATCACAGAGGAAGTCTCTCTTGCTATGTACCAGCAAGCAGTCTCATTGCTCAGTAGGCTATGCCCTGAGTGGTGGAACAACGGAGCATACACCAGGTGGGAGTTCATAGGCAGCATAGACATGCTCTTTACTAAGCAGTACACCAACACCCTAATACACGCTAAGAACTTAGGGGTAAGCCTAGAGACAGCGTCAGGATTGATACGGGATGAGCCACTCGGTGCCAACCTCAGGCAGAGAATGGCAATGGAAGAGTAGTGCATCCTAGTTAAGTGGGCGGCGCATCGTGGTTAAGTTAGAAAAGTTTAGGTTCGACCGTGGTATTTCGCGAGGCATGGAGATCGGTTACGATGTTTAATGTTGGGGATGAATCCAGCATTAAACCATGAGGCAAGTATGCAAGATGTAAACGGTAAGGCTCTTAGTCCAATGCGGAGGAAGAGGGTCAGCAGGGTAGTAACCTCTGTTGACTTTGTCTATATGTGGGAGACATCTAAAACCCTGGATGAGTTTGTTAGATACTCAGGGATGAACCGGGCTACTGCTATCAGTAGGGCTAGCCTCTATAGGAAGAAGGGTGTGAGCCTACAGAAGTTTACAAGCAGGGTACACCTAACTGGGCTTGACATTGAACTACTAAACTCAATGACTAAGGGGAGCGGAGATGCCTAAAGGTAACCATAATGGTTTAATCAAACGAATGAATGGATGGTGTATCGCTGAAAAGGATAGGACTGTAGGTGTTGGTCTTGTTCCCCACAGGAAGAAGGCTTGTCTCTACTCGCTGTCAATGGAAGACGGAACCTATGAGGTGTACGCCGTGTTCAGTAATAAAGAATCAGCCAATAAGGTTAGGGACTTATTGAACTCCCTGGCTATAGGTCGAGTGATGTAGTTTAGCCAGCCCGTAGTCGAGCCAGCCCGTAGTCGGTATCAATAAGATATTGAGGCGGTCAGATTTTGTCCGACAATAGGCATCACAGGGTACAGAGTGATAGGTATATAGAGGGTGCCCATCGTGGTGGCGCAGCGATAATCGTGGTTCGACCGTGGTTTTTCGCATGGCATTGCCGTGGGGTATCAAGGGAGCGTGGAATGATTCCACAGAAAAAAATCTTCACAAGGGATTAGATATGTTACCGTTAGGAAATAGAAAGATAATGTCATACAAACTCACTCCAGACGGAGCGAAGTTACATACTCTTAAGCAAGGTAATGTACGGAACGTACAGCCATTAGACTTAGGGGCGTTGGCTAAAGGTGTAAAGTCCTTTGAGACCAAGGAGAATGCTAAGGATATAGACAGGGAGTTACGCCTAGTATCCTTATCCTTTGTTGATAGCGTACCTTACGGTACTGTCATTGGTAGGCATGGTACTGACATGAAGTTACCACTTACAAAGACAGCGTTACAAGGCTTGTTGTCCTTTACCCCCGGATTAAACTACAGGGATATGGACGCACACTGGGCTACTAACGAACTGGGTGAGAAAATTACCTCTGCTCTCTTCAGCCACTGTGCGTTATCACAGAACAGAGACATAATGATACGAACCGCTGACCGTGCTGATGTTGGTACTGTCATACGGTCAGTACATGGGTCAGGTAGCGGCGCTTCCTACTCTCCCTACAGCAACTCACGCATGCTAGATGGGATACTGAATAACGCATCAGAGTTTGCCGAAGCACCAGTGCTAAGCATGGAACTATACGATGACCACATGAGGCTACGGCTAGCCACTCCGACTAAGACCAACAATGGGTATCAGCAGATGAAGCCTAACGATATGGAACTTCGTAAGCCTATCGGTACTGTCAATCTTAAGAACTCATCGACAGGTAAGAGTGCTGTTGTTGCAGAGGGTGGTATCTGGACGCTTATATGCACCAATGGAATAGTAAGGTACACAGTGGAAGCACGTAAGACCCGCAAGCATGTTGGGGATATGCGGAGGTTAGACCAGTGGTATCATGGTGCCATTGAATCAATACTAACATCACAGTATGGCATACTAGACCAGTACGAGGCTGCGCTTAGTGTTCATGTGGACAACATATCCGAATGGACTAAGCAAGCACTAGAGGCTGCTCGTTCTGCTGGTCGTTACAACTTCCTAAGTGATGGGCTTATTGATAAGGTTGTGAAGCAGGGTCTACACGATGACACTACACCACAGAATAACAGTGTTGCACAAGCAGCCCAGGCTATCTCACTGGTAGCACAGAGTAACAGTTCGTTTGAGAATGAAATGCTAATGGAAGAGTTAGCAGACTGGACATTAAGACGCGGCCTTAAGGAAGCCAATGGTACAGATGGAACAATTAGAGTAGCACTAGCATAATCAATTCAATTAAGGGGCAATATCAAATGAGTAATATAGAACTATCTATCACACCGACATATGTAAACTGGGAACTTTGGCAAGGTATAAGGGAGTTTATACAGAACGCTAAGGACGCTGACACTAAGGGCTTCTACGGCTGTGTGTCCTATGAGCAAGAGAATGGTTCATTGAACATAATGACCGAAGGTATATCACTGAGGCGTGAGTCCTTGCTGCTTGGTAGTGGCACCAAGAAGAACGACAAGACTCAGATAGGCGGGTACGGTGAGGGCTACAAACTAGCCATCGCTACACTGCTTCGGCTAGGTAAGGGTATAGTGATTCATACGAATAAGGAGCAATGGATACCTAGTATCTCATACTCTGATACGTTCGAGAGCAATGTTATTAGCATTGACATTGTGCCTGATGAGAATCCAGAGTGGAACACTAGCCCTGAATACGTAAGGGTTGAGATCACTGACCTATCAAGAGATGAGTGGGAAGATGTAGAAGTTAAGTTCTTGTTTCTAGAGCGTTCAACTGACGTAAAGGGTTCAAGAGAGTACAACTTCAATGATGAAGTAGTCGACTCTATTCACTCTTCTGAACAAGGAGATATCATTAATCAAGGACATACATCTACACCTAGCCTGTATGTCAAAGGTATCTATGTCGCTGAACTACCACGAAACGACGAGGGTGGTTGGAGATACTCGTACAACCTAAACAGGCTGGCTGTTGATAGGGACAGAACGATATACAGTGACTGGGACTTCAAGTACGAGGTTCTGTTAATCGCTGAGCATTTTGCAGAGAATGACCCTGTCGCTTTCATGGAGGCTTTCCCAGTAGCCTTATTAGAAGAAGGCTCTCCCTCTCTATACATGATGGCATCAATGGCATCTCGTAACTCCAGTTGTGTTCGTGTATTTTGTCGTGCGTTCTACGAGGAGTATGGGGCAAACGCATTCCCTCACTACATGGATAGGGATGAAGAACGTATTAGGCTAATAGGCCGGGAGCCTATTCGACTGAACACATGGGGATCAGTGCTACTGTGCCGTGCGCTTGGTGAGGTATCTGAACTAGTGCTTAGCCACAAGCGTGACAGTACTGATGTAGACCCTGCTAGCCTGAGTGATGAGGAGTTCTCTAATTGGGAGTATGTCATTACGAAAACCCGTGGGATAACCATGAGAGAAGGAGTCAAGTTTGAACTTGTTGACTTCGTAATGAAGGGTGAGGTAGACGCATACTGTGCTGAGGACAGCCACTTGGTTCAGATTGGTCGTCACTTGCTGAGTAGCAAGAAGCATCTATTGGCTGCTGCTATTCGTGAGTCACGACTAGTTGGGTTCGTAACAAGCCAACCAGAGTATGCGGCATCTATAGCAAACATACTAGCAGAAATGGTAGTGGAGGCTGAAGAATGTCAGTTGTCAATGACCTAACTGTAATGATGGTGAGTGCCGTGCTGTTCAGTACGGTACTCATCTTTTGTTACCGAACAGGTGCACCATTCGGGGCACTACCAGCAGCATTAATATTCTTTAGCATAGTAGAAGAGAGGTTGAAATGAGCGAGCAATACATGAAACGAGTACACGATCATTGGTCAAAGCATAGAGGAGATGCGGTGGTGTCAGGCTCTGATACACTAAGGGCTTTCTCTACACGACATGGGTCATTGCACTTTGCAATCATGGCCTATGAACTATTCCTCTCAGAGGTGAAGGTTGCTAAGGCTAAGGTTGTTGATGAGCCAGAGGAGGGGAAGACATACGCCCTACACCTACTGGGTAAGGAGAAGACTTGGGCAGATACAGAAGTTGTTCAAGTACCCCTTACCTTAGGGGAGCAGATGGAAGTGCAACGCCTAGCCAAAGAGGAGGTGCGTGCTCAACACCCTGTCCCTGATAGCACTGACCCATCAGATGATTGGGTTTCGCATGTAGCAGTAAAAGAAGAAGCACCAATCAACCTACTAGACTTGTTCTAAGGAGGGCATCATGAGTACACTGGGATTTGTAATAGGTGAGGAGTTCCACCTCCCCGACAGCCACCCACTTGTATCGGTAGAGATAGAGATTGAGTTCATAGATGGTGCCTTAGTGCGTCGTCTTGGA
>TARA_R110000787_G_scaffold34891_12_pt1 | contig 27520 bp, 29 predicted proteins | sample TARA_R110000787 | Tara Oceans TARA_R110000787 (sample SAMEA4397920) | marine metagenome | biome: Polar Biome; feature: [DCM] deep chlorophyll maximum layer (ENVO:01000326); material: water (ENVO:00002006), including particulate matter (ENVO:01000060) such as... | depth 35 m | reverse complement strand
GTTATGCCACATCCGCCAACCCTAGGTGAATTTTCCGGGCTAGATTGCGGTGCAAAGCATTGTCGTTCATGTTCCATGAATGACCGGGGATTCCACATTTCAAAATTTCCTCACGCAGACGATGGGTGAGTTTGGCACCGTCCCTAAGCGTGGGCTGATCTACGTCTCAATGGCAGGCGCGCTATCGGCTATCACCGACCTAGTTCATTGGGGTACAGACACTAAATTCTCCGATTTGGATTATGCCCTTCTCGGCGTCGTCATATTGCCTTGGCTCGCAGCGGCATATGTTACGACCATGACAATGGTTGAAAAGCGATCAACCGTAGTGGGCTTCCTCAAGTTTACAGCCATTACCATTCTGACCTTCATGCCGATATTATCGAGCTTGACTGTTCTAGTTTACGCGTCTCGTGCAGGTCTGCACGATGGCTTGACCATTTCGACCGTCATCGCGTTGCTTCTTATCGGCTTACTGTTTTTAGCGTTCCTGCCCGCTTGGCCGATAGCGCAGGCGATTTCGACACACTTCGTAAGTCCGATGCAAATCGTAAAGGCAACGAAGGGCTATCGCTGGTCACTGATATTAGTGTTCTTTGCGGCTAGTGGCGTGAACAAACTTGTGCCTGATATGTCGTCCGCTACGAACGCCGGAGAAGCGATTGCTCTAGCCTTCTGCGGTACCGTCGTGGCCGCTGCAACGCTGGTTCTGACCGCTAGTATCGCCGTCACGGCATGGAAGTTTGCGGTACGACGGGACGCCACCCTTGACCAATAGTGAGCGTCAAGTCTGAGAGCTTTACAGCACGCGGTAAACGTCAACTATTACTTCTCATCACACATCGCTGTCCTACCGGCACATGCGCGGCTATACTCCCCCCACACCCCATACACTCCGCGCCCCGACTTTCCGATAGGATCAAGGCCGCGTAATTTTATGTCGAAATCTGCGGGAAATGTGCGAAGCTAAGGGCGACAAGATGAGGGGAGCCTACCGCCATGAGTTGGACACGCCGCAAGTCGATCGAAGCGATGACGCCGACGGGGGACCAGCATCGCCTGGCCCGCACCCTGTCCTGGCCGCATCTGCTGGCGCTGGGCGTCGGCGCGATCGTCGGCACCGGCATTCTGACGCTGATCGGCGTCGGCGCGGATCGTGCCGGGCCTGCCGTCCTCCTCTCCTTCGCCATAGCGGGTGCGATCTGCGCCTGCGCCGCGCTCGCCTATGCCGAACTCTCGACCATGATGCCCGCCGCGGGCAGCGCCTATAGCTACTCCTATGTGGCACTGGGCGAAGGCATCGCCTGGATCGTGGGATGGAGCCTGATCCTGGAATATAGCCTCGTCGTCTCCACCGTCGCGGTCGGCTGGTCGGGCTATGCCGCGCCGCTGCTGACCGGGATCGGCTTTCCTGAACTGCTGACGCAAGGCCCGGAACTGGGCGGCCTCGTGAACCTGCCCGCCATCTTCATCATTGCCGTGGTCGCGGGCCTGCTGATGCTCGGCACCCATGAAAGCGCCCGCCTCAACAGCATCCTCGTCCTCATCAAGATCGCGACCTTGAGCCTGTTCGTCTGGGTCGCCCTGCCCGCTTTCGACGCGCAGAATCTTGAGCCGTTCATGCCCTTCGGCTTCGCCAAGGATATGGGACCGGACGGGGTCGAGCGCGGCGTGATGGCGGCGGCGGCGATCATCTTCTTCGCCTTCTACGGCTTCGACGCCATTTCGACGGCGGCAGAGGAAGCTAAGAATCCCGACCGTGATCTCGCCATCGGCATCGTCGGCTCGCTGATCGTCTGCACCCTGATCTATGTCCTCGTCGCCGCCGCTGCGGTAGGGGCAATGCCCTTCACCCGCTTTGCCGACAGCCCCGAACCACTCGCGCTGATCCTGCGCGAAATGGGGCGTGGAGAGGTGGCGCGCATCGTCGCCATCGCCGCCGTCATCGCCCTGCCGACCGTGCTGCTCGGCTTCCTTTACGGCCAGAGCCGCATCTTCCTGGTCATGGCCCGCGACGGTTTCCTGCCGCAAAGCCTCGCCAAAATCTCCAGGCGCGGCACCCCCGTGCGCATCACGATCGTCACTGCCGTCTTGGTGGCCATCATCGCGGGCCTCCTCCCCATCGATGAGATTGCCGCGCTCGCCAACGCCGGCACCCTGATCGCCTTCACCGCGGTCGGCGCCTGCCTCCTCGTCCTGCGCCGCCGCAGCCCCGACCTGCGCCGCCCCTTCCGCACACCCGCCGCCTGGTTCGTCGGCTTGGGCGCGATCTGCGGCTGCGCCTATCTGTTCATCAGCCTGCCGACGGACACGATATTGGCGTGTTTCGGGTGGAATGCGCTGGGGCTGGTCGTGTATTTTCTGTATGGGCAGAAACGGGCGGTGGCGGCCCAGTGACGATCAAGTCGCTGGGATGAACCGCAAGCGAAGCGCGCATCTTAAGCGCCATTGTTGACCTCCCCCTTCCGTTCGGGCTGAGCTTGTCGAAGCCCTTTACTGAAAGCTATCGTTACTCGATTTACAAACACCGGCGATGAAGGAAAATAAGAGCAGGCCTTCGACAAGCTCAGGCTGAACGGAATGAAGGGGAATGCCTCTGCTCTAGCCTTTTCCCGCTTCTCCCCCTACATGTCCCCCATCATGGGACGCTTCTCCAAAATGCATGGCCTGGGCAACGACTTCGTCGTGATCGACGCGCGGAGTGACGCGATCGAGATGACCCCGAATCTCGCCCGCGCCATTGCCGATCGTCATGCCGGGATCGGCTGCGACCAACTGATTCTGATCGGCAACGCGCCCGATGCGGACGTCTCGATGCAGATTTTTAACGCGGACGGCAGCGAGGTTGAAGCCTGCGGCAACGCCACCCGCTGCGTGCCGTTGTTCGTCGGTCGCGACGTGTCGATCCGCACCAAAGCAGGCCTGCTCGACGCCCGCCTGATCGATGGCGGGGTGAGCGTCGACATGGGCGCGCCGCGCTTCGCATGGGACGCGATCCCGCTCGCTTACCCCATGGACACGCTGACCATGAGCGCGAGTTGGGAAGACCTGCCCGCCCCCGCCGCGGTCAATGTCGGCAACCCGCATGTCATTTTCTTTTTGGACGCTTGGGACGGTGTGAACTTCGAGCGGCTCGGCCCGCTCATAGAGACCGACCCACTCTTCCCCGCCCGCATCAACGTCAATTTTGCGCAAGTCTTGAGCGACGATCATATCCGCCTGATCGTGTGGGAACGCGGCGCTGGCCTCACCCGCGCCTGCGGCACCGGTGCCTGCGCCACCGCCGTCGCCGCGATCCGCCGCAAGCTGGTGCGTGGCCCCGTGACCGTGAGCCTGCCCGGCGGCGATCTGGTCATCGACTGGGCACCGGGCGGCACGATCAGCATGACCGGCCCCGCCACCCATGTCTTCGACGGCGAGGCTGACTGGTCGCGTTTCTGATGAGCGGCCCCGCCATCATCACCATGGGCTGCCGCCTCAACATTGCGGAGAGCGAGGCGATCCGTGACCTGGCGCAGGGGCAGGACGACCTGATCGTCGTCAACAGTTGCGCCGTCACTGCCGAAGCCGTGCGCCAGACCCGCCAGGCGATCCGCCGCGCCCGACGCGAACGGCCGGAGGCACGGATCATGGTGACCGGCTGCGCCGCGCAGACCGAGCCGGAGACGTTCGCGGCGATGGCCGAAGTCGATGCAGTGATCGGCAACCGGGAGAAGCTGGACGCGGAAACATACCAACGTCCGTTCGCTTCGAGCGAAGTCGAGAAGCGCTTCTCGACTTCGCTCGAAGCGAACGGGGCTTTTGGAGCGATGCCGAAAGTCCGTGTCGCCGACATCATGGCCGTGCGCGACACCGCGCCGCACATGGCGTCCGCCTTTGCCGATCATGCCCGCGCGTTCCTGGAGGTGCAGAATGGCTGCGACCATCGCTGCACCTTCTGCATCATCCCCTATGGCCGCGGCAACAGCCGCTCCGTCCCCGCTGGCGCGGTGGTGGATAAGGCGCGCGAACTGGTCGCGGCGGGCTATCGCGAGATCGTGCTGACCGGTGTGGATGTCACCAGCTACGGCCCCGACCTGCCGGGCAGCCCCTCGCTTGGGTTGTTGGTCGAACGCATCCTTACCGGCGTGCCTGACCTGCCCCGGCTGCGCCTGTCCTCGATCGACAGCGTGGAGATTGACGACCGGCTGTTCGACCTTATCGCGCATGAGCCGCGCATGATGCCGCACCTCCATCTGTCGCTGCAGGCTGGCGACGACCTGATCCTCAAACGCATGAAGCGCCGCCACAGCCGCGCCGACGCTGTCCGCATCGTTGAACGCCTCAAGACTGCGCGCCCAGACATTAGTATTGGCGCGGACATCATCGCCGGTTTCCCGACCGAGGATGACGCGATGTTCGAACAGAGCCTCGCCCTCATCGCCGACTGCGATATCGTCCATGGCCATATCTTCCCCTACTCGCCCCGCACCGGCACGCCCGCCGCGCGGATGCCGCAGGTCGATCGCACCACCATCAAGGCGCGCGCCGCCCGCCTGCGCGCCGCCTGCACGAGTCAACGGGAGGCCTGGCTGCGCAGCCTGATCGGCACCACCCAGTCGGTGCTGGTCGAACGCAGCGGGCTGTCGGGTCATGCCGAAAACTTCGCCCCCGTGCGTTTTGCGACCCCGCAGTTGCCCTCGACCATCGTGGCCGCCCGCATCACGGGGCTTGAGAAGGACACGCTGATCGCGCAAGAGGCGGTTCAAGAATGACGCTCTTTTTTCCGTCATTCCCGCGCAGGCGGGAACCCATATCCCAACCGCCGCGCTTGATGCTGCGTCGGGAGATGGATCCCCGCCTGCGCTGGGGTGACGATGGTGGATGAACATGGCTGACATTTCCTGGCGCGACCGCCTCTTTGGCGGCTTGAAGCGCACCTCCGACAAGCTCGGCGACAATCTCACCGGCCTTTTCGGCAAGGCCGCGCTGGACGCGCAGACGCTCGACGAGATCGAGGAAGCGCTGATCCTGTCCGACCTCGGCCCGGCCATGGCGGTGCGAGTGCGCGAGCGCTTGGCCGAAGGGCGGTTCAACAAGGAACTGACCGAGGACTATCTGCGCGAGATCATCGCCGAGGAAATCGAGAAGGTCTTGGCCCCTGTCGCCCGGCCACTGGAGATCGAAGCCTTCCCCCGGCCGCAGGTCATCCTGGTCATCGGCGTCAACGGATCGGGCAAGACGACCACCATCGCGAAACTCGCGCATAATTTCCTGGAGCAGGATTATGGCGTGATGCTGGCGGCAGGCGACACCTTCCGAGCCGCCGCGATCGGCCAGCTCAAGGTCTGGGCCGAGCGGCTGGGCATCCCGATCGTTGCGGGTAAGGAAGGCGGCGACGCGGCGGGCATCGTGTTCGACGCGGTCAAGCAGGCGACCGCCACCGGCATCGACGTGCTGATCGTGGACACCGCAGGGCGCCTGCAGAACAAGACCGAACTGATGGACGAACTGGCCAAGATTCGCCGTATCTTGGGCCGGTTGAACCCGGCTTCGCCGCATGACGTCGTGCTGGTGCTGGATGCAACCACGGGCCAGAATGCGCTGAACCAGATCGAAGTGTTCAAGGAAACCGCGCAGGTCACGGGTCTGGTCATGACCAAACTGGACGGCACCGCGCGCGGCGGCGTGCTGGTCGCGGCGGCGGAGAAATTCCGCCTGCCCATCCACGCCATCGGCGTCGGGGAAAAGATCGAGGATCTGCGCCCGTTCGATCCCGGCGACATGGCCCGCGCTATCGCAGGAACAGCCTATGCCCGCTGATGCAATCCCTTCGTCATGCCAGCGAAAGCTGGCATCTCCCTTCCTTCTGATCGCCGCAAAGAAAAGTGGGATCCCAGCGTTCGCTGGGATGACGGAGCAATTGTGATGACCCAGAGGAAATCCACGCAACAGCCCGCCCATAGCGGCACGCTCAGCCTGGCGCTCGATTTCGGGCCGCTGCTGGTGTTTTTCCTGGGCTATAAATTCGTCGGCATGATCATGGGCACGGCGGCCTTCATGATCGCCATCGTCATCGCGGTGATCGTATCCAAATGGAAGCTGGGTCGGGTTTCGCCCATGCTCTGGTTGTCGGCCGCGCTGGTGCTGTTTTTCGGCGGCCTGACCATCTATTTTCATGACCAGAGCTTCATCCAGTTGAAGCCGACCATCATCTACAGCTTTTTCGCGTTGATGCTGTTCGCCGGGCTGTTGCGGGGCAAGCCGTTGCTCAAATATCTGCTCCAGGCCGCCTATGATGGTCTGAGCCACACCGGCTGGATGAAGCTGTCGCGCAACTGGGCGCTCTTCTTCGTCGCCATGGCGATCGCGAACGAAGCGATGCGCCGCTCGCTGAGCTTCGACACCTGGCTTGCGGTCAAGGTTTGGGGGGTCACCATCATCTCGGTGATCTTCGCCGCCGCCAACATCCCCATGCTGATGCGCCATGGTCTGAAGCTGGGCGACGAACCTGCCAGCGATGACCTTGGCGAGACGACCCCGCCACAGGGCTGAGGCCGCGCGCTAAGCCCTTATTTCTGCGATCGTTTCGCAATAGGCATATAGGCCTTTTTTTCCGCGTGCGGGTGCGCATATGGAAGGGCGCGGCGGCGCTTCGCGTCCCGCCTGGACCCATAACAGATCGACCGCGCCAGTCATCGTGCGGCCGTCCCAACGAACCTTAGGAGTTCCGCCATGGCTTTTGTTCTGCCCGACCTGCCCTATGCCAAGGATGCATTTGGCGACATATTGTCGGCCGAAACCTTCGACTATCACCACGGCAAGCATCACAACGCCTATGTCGTGAAGGCCAATGAACTGGTTGCTGCCGACGCCGCCCATCAGGGCAAGTCGCTGGTCGAACTGATCAAGTCGACCAAGGGCGGCCTTTTCAACCAGGTCGGCCAGATCTGGAACCACACATTCTATTGGCAGTCGCTGTCGCCGACCAAGACCGCCCCGACCGGCGACCTGCTCGCCAAGATCGAAGAGGCTTTCGGTTCGGTCGATGCGCTGATCGAGAAGATGAAGGCGGAGGCCGTCGGCCATTTTGCCAGCGGCTGGGCCGCGCTGGTCCTCAAGGACGGCAAGCTCGAAGTCACCAGCTATCATGACGCCGATACGCCCGTCGCGCATGAAGGCCATGCCCCGCTGCTGATCGTCGATGTGTGGGAACATGCCTATTATATCGATTATCGCAACGCCCGTCCCGGCTATGCCGACCGCATCCTGAAGGACGCGATCAACTGGGACTTCGCGGCGCTGAACCTGGACGGCGAAGGCGCCAGCCGGGCTGACCAGCCGGGCTGACGCAAAGGGGCGGCCTCATGAGAGGTCGCCCACTTTTCTGCACCATTGCGGATTCTAAACAATCTTTTCTTAATTCTCGCCGCGCATCATCGCCTATCCGTAAGGAGAGGGGGCGACATATGATGGATATGGTAGCGCTACGAGCGCAGCATGAACAAATCAGCCTGACCGCCCGACAATTGGCGCAGGCAACGAGCAATAGCAGCATCCCGCAAAGCGTGGCGGCGCTGCGGTGGCCGCTCGCGCGACAACTGATCGCGCATCTCGCGCTGGAGGATCGCATCCTCTATCCCGCGATGCAGCAGTCGCCAGACTTGACCGCGCGCAAGACCGCCGCGCAATTACAGAGCGAAACCGGCGCGCTGGCCGACCGCTTTACCCGGTACATGGCCGATTGGAGCGATGATCGCATTGCCCGCGAATGGCCCGCCTTCTGCGCGGAAACCCGGCTGATCCTGGCCGCGCTGGCTGAGCGGGTCGATCGCGAGAACCGGACCCTCTATCCACTGGCAGACCAGCAGCGCCGATCGCCCGCGCCCATCGCACGCGCGGGCTGACCAAGCGTCAGGCCGCTTCGAGCTGGGCCACGAACAAGTCTGTCGCGCGCTGCAAATCCTGCGCGGTGCGCGACAGACCGGACGCCGCGCTCGACACGCGCCCCGACAGGCTTTCGGTGCTGCGCGCCATATCCGCCACTTCCTCCATCCGGCCGGCCATGATGGTGGCGTCCTGCGCCGTGTCGCGCGCGGTCGCACCAATGGCTGCCGTCGCATCCCGCTGATCGGCGACGGCGCGTTTGATCGCATCGGCAGCGTCAGCCAGTTGTTCGACCGCGCTGGCAACATCGGACAGCGCGTTTTGGGCGACCCCCGCCCCCTGCTGCGCGGACGAGGCAAGCAACTGGATCTCGCCCGTCGCATTGGCTGCCTGCCCCGCCAGTTGCTTCACCTCGCCCGCCACCACGGCAAAGCCACGCCCGACTTCACCAGCCCGCGCCGCCTCAATCGTGGCGTTGAGCGCCAGCAAGTTGGTGCGCGAGGCGATTTGCGTGATCGAATGGGCAAAGCTGGTGATCGATGCCGTGTGACTTTCCATGTCGCGCATCGCTTCATGCCCAGCATTGGATACGCGCTGCGCCTCACCGCCCAGCGTGGCCTGCTGATGAGCGGCTGACGCAATCGCGGTGATCGACTCGGATAGCTGATCGATCCGCCTTGCCAGCATGGCAGCCCGCGTGGAGGATTGTTCGGCGGCATGGACAGTCTCCCCCGTGCCCGCGCTGGCACGACGGGCCAAGTCGTTGAGCGAGCGCGCCGATTCTTCCAATTCGCCGGTCGCTGCGCTGACGGCACCCGCGACTTCGGCGATCGACTGACGGAATGCTGCGAGGAGCGCCAACGTCTCGGCCCGCCGATCCGCGGTCATCCGCTCCCGCTCCCGCTCTCTTTCTAACCGCAGTGCCGCTTCACGCGCATCGGCCTCGCGCCGGGCCGTCATCGCGGCTTCGGCGGCAGCCCGCCCGGCCTGCGCCTCGTCGGCCAATTCCGCCGATCCTGCGACATGGCGGTCCAATGCCAGCAGCATCGCCCGCAACCGGACACTCAGATAGCACAGCACGGACGCCTGCAATGTCACCGCGACGGCGTGGATGGCGATCTGCTCCAAATTGCCCTGCCCCGGAAACACCCAGGACGGCGCCAGATAGTTAAGCACCAGATGGTGCAGCGCGACCAATGTCGCTGCCAGGACGATCGGTCGCCAGTCATACAGCAGCACCAGCCCTGCAAGCGCCACGAAGAAATACATATGGCCATCCATCTGCCAGCCATGGCCCGACAACAGCACCACGCCGATCGCAGGCTGCACCGCCGCTAGCGTGCCCATGACCATGCGCGCCTCAAGATCGCGGCGTCCGCGCAGAACCATCGCAGTTGGCAGCATATTCACCAGCGCCGATACAAGCATCGTTTCTATCGTGACATCGCCACCGAGCCGCAGGGCGACCAGACCAAGGACGACCGTCCAAAGCCAATTAGCGAGTAGTAAAATGCGCAGCCCCTGCAAACGCAGACGGCCCAGACTGTCGATCGCTGTCATCAGCCCACCTCCCCGCAGCCACCGGCACGCGCGGAGAGGGCAATCACGCCTGCAATCCATAGCGGGCGCGCCAGAGCGTCCCGCCGTCCTTCGACCAGCAGCGATCCTGGCCAGGGTCCGGCCGCGACGAGCCGCGCACCATGCGCCACAGCAACCCGGGCGAGCCCCGCGCGACCTTCCTGCGTCATGGGGACCAGCAGCATACGCCCACTGGCAGGAGGCGTGGCATAAAGCGCGACAAGACCGCTCATTACCAGGCCACATTGTATGAACAGAGAGAGGCCGAGACGCGAGGGCGCAGAATATGTCATTCAATTCGGATAGGATTGAATGGTAAGGATAATATTAAGGCTGTTTCGCTGCGCCGATACCCAGCGTGTCGGCCAGTTCATCCAAATCCGCACCGGGCCGCACCAGCAACCATTCGCGGCTCGCAGCGCCGTTGACCACGGTGACCGCACCTTTGGGACAGATGCCCAGGCAGTCGACCTCAATGACCCCGGCGCCGGCCTTGCGCCCCTTGCCCAGCGTCAGATGCTTGCGTAATGCCTTGGCCAGCCGCTCATCCCCATCCGGGCCGAAACCGCCGTCGAGCTTTTTCGCGCATTTGCGGCACACCAGCACCGCATTGCGCCAGTTGGACCGAACATGATCCTTCATCGCTGCGCCCTCAATCCACCGCTCCCCGGGGTTTCCAGGTCCGCCGCTCTTCAGCCGCGCGCAAAACCTCGTAAGCGGCCTGGATCGTCTGGAACTGAACCGCCGCCTTCGCATCGCCAGGCTTGACGTCGGGGTGAAATTCCTTGGCCAACCGCCGCCAGCTCTTCTTCACCGCCTCGAAATCTGCGTCATCCTCCAATTCAAGCGCCTGGAGCGCATGCAGTTCGTCGCGCGACCGGTTGCCATCGCCGGGTCCGCCCCAGCCATGATAGGCGCTCGACTGATAGCCGCCTGCATCGCGCCGCTCATTATGTTCGCGCTTAGCCCGCTCTTCATCATCCAGGCCCTGAAAATAATCCCAATTCCGATTATATTCGCCGGCATGTTCGGGGCAGAAATACCAGCGCTCCGGGCTGTTGGGAGATTTTGGCGCGGGGCAGTTGCCGGGCTGGTCACAACCAAAACGATCGCAGCCGCGCACAGCCTGCGCCTCACGCGATGCGCCATAGCTGCGCCAGCGGGGAAAGCCCCAGTCATTGGATCGGCCGTTACGAGACATGGGGTACAGGTAAGGATTCCGTCAGAAAAACGCCACCCCGCCGCAGCGCAAAGGGATCGCAAAAAATGTGCCAGAGGGCCTATAAGCCGGGTTTTGTCCTCTCCTTTCGGAGATGTGCGACCATTCCTCTAGGGGACGGATTACTCCGCCCCTCCAGCAACCAACCCGGACGATCTCGGTCGAAACAGACCTAGCAGCCGAAACTGCGCGCCGTCCCTATTCGGTCTTGCTCCCGGTGGGGTTTACCGTGCCGCCTTGCGTTGCCGCAGACGCGGTGCGCTCTTACCGCACCCTTTCAATTTCGCATGGCCTAAGCCGTTGCGACCTGCTTTCTGTTGCACTGTCCCTTGGATCACTCCAGCCGGTCGTTAACCGGCACCGTCATTTCGTGGAGCCCGGACTTTCCTCGCCGTGGAAGTTACCCGCCACGCCGCGGCCGCCCAGCCCTCTGGCGGATTGGTCCCTAGCGCCGTTCGGGTCCGGCGTCACCTGCTTATTCATCGCCCCTGGGCTTGGGCAGCAGCAGCGCGAGCAGGATGGCGCGGCATTCGCCGTCGATCACCCCATCAATCCGTTCCGGGCGGAAGCGACGCTGGAACGCAATCACCGCTGCTTGCGGTTCGGCAATGTCATAGCCGAAGCGTTCGAGCGCCAGCATGAAGCCGCCATCGGTCCAGTGCGGGTCCATCAGATTTTTCGTCGGCCGGGGCAGCGCCAGTCGCAGCCGCGCCAGTTGGCCCCAGGGAAACAGCTCGCCCGGATCCTGCTTGCGGGCGGGCGCGATATCGCTGTGGCCAACGATATTGCCGCGCGTGATCCGGTGCCGCTGGGTGATGTCATGCACCAATGGGATCAGCGCCCCCATCTGCGTTTCGGGAAAGGGCCGATAGCCCCACTCATGCCCCGGATTGATGATCTCTATGCCAATGCTGGCCGAGTTGATGTCGTCGATACCGCGCCAGTGCGATCGTCCAGCGTGCCAAGCGCGCTTGGCCTCATCCACCATGCGGATGATCTGGCCGTCCTCGGTCACGACATAATGGGCGGACACCTTCGATTCAGGGTTGGCCAGCCAGTTGATCGCGCTCGCCGCGTCGGGCATCCCGGTGTAATGGAGCACCAGCATGGTAATGGGCAGGCTGCGCTCGTCATAATTGGGCGACGGCGTCTCGATAATCGGCAGCTCGGTCATCACGCCCTTTCAGCCTGCCCCTTCGATCCGGCAGCTTGGGCCACGACAATGGCGCAGCGCGACGCCGCAATCAAGCATGGTTAAAAATGAGCAAGCTGCCGTGGCACAGACCTATCAGCCGACCCGCCGGGTCCGCCTGATAGCCCCACCTGGCAATTGCGCCTGTCGGGCATAAGCACCGCGAAATTCGGGATGGGCAGTGAAGTCGTCGCCCTGGCCGATAACCGTCTCTCCCGCGCCCAGCAGCAACACCGACCGGTCGTGGCTGTGCCGTCCCAACAGCCGCAACACCGACTGTCGCCGCTCTGGCGAGAAATAGAGCAGCACGTTGCGACATAGGAGCAGGTCATATTCGCCGCTCGGCACCTTGGCATCGAACAGATTATCGTGCCGAAAATCGATCATGCGGCGCAGTTCCGCACTGGCGCGCCAATCCTCGCCATGGGGTTCGAACCATTTGATGAGATCGCCTACCGCCAGCCCACGCTGAACATCCATCTGCGAAAAAATCCCCGACCGTGCTTGATCGATCGCTGCGGTCGAAATGTCGCTCGCCATGATCTCGATCCGCCAGCCACTCCAACGCGCCGCGTCGTTGCGCAGACGGATCGCCAACGAATAGGCCTCCTGCCCCGTCGAACAGCCCGCGCTCCAAATCCGCAACGTCTTGTCCGTCCGTTCCGCCTGGATCGTTGGCAGGATCTGACGATGGATCATGTCGAAAATCTGGAGATCGCGAAAGAAGCTGCTTTCATTGTTGAGCAGCGCGTTGACCACATCTTCTTCGAGCCGGGGGTCGCTCTTGCGCGTCAATCGTCCGGCGAGTTCATCCATGTCTGCCAGCTTATGCTGACGCAATACCGGCCGGAGCGCTGTTTCCATCCGCCAGGCGCGCCCCTCGGACAAAGCCTGGCCAGTGCGCGCTTCCAGCAGCGCCGCCAGGACGCGTGCTGCGCCTTCAAATATCGCTGCAGGCTGGACGGTCTTCATGCGGTCCCCCTGCCGCGGCGGGTTATAAAGTCCATCATCCGTTGAGGCTCCATCAGGGCGCAGGTCAGGCCCGCACTCGCCACCGATCCCGGCATGCCCCACACCACGCTGCTGGCTTCGTCCTGCGCGACGATCCAGCCACCCGCGGCGACGATGTCGCGCGCACCGGTCGTGCCGTCCCGGCCCATGCCGGTCAGCACGACCCCGGCTGCGCCCGCGCCGTAGACCTCCGCCATGCTGGCGAACATCGGATCGACGCCGGGCAGGTTGCCCGCTGGGGTACGTTCGGGATTGAGCTGGATCACAACACGGCCATAGAGGCCGCGTCGCACCTGAAGATTGGCGTCGCCCGGCGCGACATACACGGTGTCCGGGGCCAGAATGTCACCGGTCTCCGCGACCTTGACGCGCAGGCTGGTCATGCGCGTCAATTGCTGGGCGAAATAGACCGTGAAGCTCGCGGGGAGGTGCTGGGTCAGGAGCAGGGGTACGCCCAAAGGCGCGGTCAGTCCGTTGAATAATTGTCCCAGCGCGTGGATGCCCCCGGTCGATGCACCAATCCCAAGACAGCCCAATGGCTGAAGTGCCGGCTGCACGACAGGGGGAATGGCGGGAGCGGTCGAAAGCACGGCCATCACCCGTTGATCGAACAACCTGTTGAGCCGTTCGATCAAAGCCTGGGAAAATTGTTCGCCAAAACTGCCACTACCTGGCTTGGACACGATCTCGCTTGCGCCGAGTGCCAATGCCTCAACGGCTGCAGCACTGCCTTCCTCGCACTTGCCCGACAGAATTGCGACTTTGACCCCAGCCCGTGCTTGCAGGACCGCGGGCAGCGCAGCCAAACCGCTCTGCCCGGGCAGTTCGATGTCCAACAAGACCAAATCGACCGCATTGTCAGCCAGATAGCCAAGCGCCAGTTCCGCGCTGTTGGTTTTGTGGACCACCTTATAAGCCGGGTCAGCGTTCAGGATGCGCTCGATCACCGTGCGCACGACGACCGAATCGTCAACGATCAGGGTGCGCACGGCGCCCTGCTCTCTCCTTTGATTGGTCATGATCGGCATGCTGACGGTCATCACGAGGCTCTCTGCACGAAGAAGGAAAGGTAGGACATTACTCCCTGGATAAGGGTGCAGACCGTCGGGCTAAATCACCCCGACGATCACCAATTTGCTTTCCAACGTTTCGCGATCGAACGGCTTCATCACATATTCGTCGGCCCCCGCTTCGACTGCAGCCTTGATATGGCTGATGCCATTTTCTGTGGTGCAGAAGATGATCTTGGGCCGTGCCGTCATCTTGGCAGTCGCCAGGGCCTGGAGAAACTCCATCCCGCTCATTACCGGCATGTTCCAGTCGAGCAGGACCACGTCGGGCGCGGAGGCTTCGCATTGGGTCAGGGCGTCCTGTCCATCCACCGCTTCGGTGACGGACAGGTCGAGCGATTCGAGGATATGGCGGGCCACCTTGCGGATGACCTTCGAATCGTCGACGACCAGGCAGTTCTTCATGACGCGTCCCTTTGGAATTTATGGCCCGAAAATCGAGACCTAACGGGCAAAAGCGAGTTTTTGGTAAACGAGTTGGAAAAGAGGTCAGGCGGCCTGCGCCTGACACCCTCCGTCGATGAAGCTGGCCAGCGATACCAGCAGCCAGGGATGGCCATCCTGTTCCACGATGGCGCGGCCATAGGGTGCCCAGGCGCGGTCCAATTGGCCACGCAACGGCAATTCGCCCTCCGGTACGCGGCAAATGTCGGATACGCTGTCGACCATCAGGCCATAGCTATGCCCGGCGATATTGGCGATGATGGCAAGGCCCGCTTCACGCGCTGGCGATGCCTCCCCCTGAATCAGGGCGGCCGTGTCGATGATGGTCAGCACCCGGCTGCGCAGCGCGGACAGACCCGCGACATGCGCGCCCATACCCGGCACCGGCGAAATCTCGGTCAGCTTGACCACCGCCTCCACCTCACCGGTTTCCACGGCGATCCGCGTGCCCGCCAAAGTGGCGAAAAGATATAGTCGGTTCATGGCCCTATCCCTGTCCGGCGGCGATCGCCGCCATCAGCGCATTTTGGTCGTAGCGATAGATGCTGGCATCGCGCGGCCCGGCGGCGCGGGGCGAGGCGCGCAATTGCACCACCCGGCATCCGGTCATCTCGGCCATGATCCCCGCTACCTTCGATCCCTCGCCATCATGGCACAGCAGCACGTCCTGCGGATCGATCACGCCGTCGTCGGGCAGGCCCAGCACCACGTCATGCCCAGCCTGCCGTAACAACGGTGCCAATATCTCGCGGGTCCAGCCGTCATCGGCATCAGCCAGCAGGCAGCGCCCGCCCTTTCCCTCGATAATGTCATTTGCGGACAGCGAAGCGAACAATGCAAACGGGTTTATCACCTCCAGATGCTCGCCGTCGATGACGGCGACACCGCTCAGGATTCCGTGCATCGCGACCATGTCGGGCACCAGCGGCATCTGGACGATATCCAGCACGGCGGCGACCGGATAGCAGGCTTCGCGTGTTCCATCGCGCAGGCGCAAAGCGGACACTTTGGCCCGATCGAACCGGGACAAGCCATTGACAACCGGGACCAACCGCCCGTCGAGCCGAACATAGGCGCAGTCGCCCGACCGACCGAACAGGTCGACGTCGATGTCCTCGACCCGGTCGATCAGCGCCAGTTTGAGCAGCCTTTTTTCGCCGGTGATTTCCTCGAACCGCAGCGCGGCAACCATTTCGACGCCGGTGTGGGCATCCGCCTGCTCCTCTGTCCGTCGCGCCGCTTGATCGTCGAGGATCGTAGGCAATTGCGCTACATTCGCGATGCCGGCCGCGTCCAGCAAGAGCATCGGCTTGCCATTGTCGGGCAAGGTCATGCCGGCATAGACGCCGCTTGCCATGATCAGAGGGGAGGCCGGCCGGATCACCAGTTCCTCATGATTGTCGACCGCCGCCACACCCATCGCATAAGGCACACCGCTACCCGACCGGACGACCATGATCGCGCGCGGTCCGGCCTGTGCGGGTCGTTCCATCCTCAGGACATCCTCCAACTCGATCATCGAGTGCCGCACACCACGGATAGTCGCGACCTGGGCACCGCCGATACGGCTGATCTGGAGCATGGCATTATTGTCGTGCAATATCTCGACTACCGCCGCGCGCGGAATGGCGAAATGCAGCCCCCCTGCGCGCACTACCAGCCCCGGTATGATCGTCAGCGTCAGCGGCACGCGCAAGGTGATGCACAGCCCCTGGCCCGGATGATTGTCGAGCGCGATGACGCCACCGATCCGCTCCACATTGGCGCGCACCACGTCCATGCCGACGCCCCGGCCGGAGATCGACGTCACCTGATCGGCGGTGGACAGCCCAGCCTGGAAGATCAGGTCGAGCTTGTCCGCTTCAGGCATTCGCGCCGCCGCTTCGGGGGTCAGGCGGCCCGCGCCGATCGCCTTGTCCACCAGCCGTGCCGTGTCGATGCCTGCGCCATCGTCGCTGATGGTGATGACGATCTGGTTGCCCGACTGGCGAGCTTCCACGCGCAACGCACCGGCTTCGGGCTTGCCGACGGCGCGGCGCTGTTCGGGGGCTTCGATGCCATGATCGATGCTGTTGCGCACGATATGGGTGAGCGGGTCGACGACCATCTCCACCATTTCGCGGTCCATCTCGACGTCGCCGCCTTCCAGCGTCAGGTCGATGCGCTTACCCAGATCCCGGCCGAGATCGCGGACCATGCGCGGGATGGCCGCGAACAGCCGCTCGACCCGCTGCATCCGCGTCTTGGAAATCACGTCGCGCATGTCCGCCACGCAGGTCGACAGCCGCTCGAACACATTATCCAGTTCAGGGTCAGCGGATCGTTCGCGCAGCTTGCGCGACAATTCGTTGCGGGCCAACACCATGTCCGACACGCCGTTCATCAGTTGGTCGATCAGGCTCAAGGGCAAGCGGATGGTGCGCGGTCCGGCCTGTCCCGCTTGCCGGGCCACCGCGACAGGGGCTGACTCCACTTGGGGCGCAGGCTGGTCCGCTGGCGCGTTCAGCGCCGCGATCAGATAATCGTCATTTTCATTGGGCAGCGCCGCGCCCATGGCGACCGCTTCGGTCAGTTCGCCGATCCGGTCCATCAGCCCCAGCACTGCGCTCACCGTGGCAGGATCGGCGCCGCGCTTGCCTGCGCGAATGTCCGCCAGCACATCTTCCGCCGCATGACTTAGCCGTTCAAACCGAGGCAGGTTCAGGAAGCCGCAGCTGCCTTTGACCGTGTGAAAGAAGCGGAAGATTGCATCCAGCCGGTCACGGTCGGATGGATCGGCTTCCCACGCCACGACCTCCCCAGCCAACGCTTCGAGCGTTTCCTGGGTTTCCGATATAAATTCCTGTAGTAACTCGTCCATTCTCATGGCCCCACCGATGCGCGCAGCGGCCACCTTTGGCCGAGCGTGGTTAAGGGGCCGTTAAAAGCCGGAGAGCGAACGGCAAAAGGGGCGCCGTGATCGTATCACGACGCCCCTTCGCTTTAGTAGCAAATGCTAATTACTGCTGGTCTTCGACCGCGTCTTCAGCCTCATCGCCCGCTTCGCGCGTGGCGTCGGCGCGATTTTCGAGCGCGTCGGCGGCATTTTCAGCGGCGGCTTCGGCATTGCCGGTCAGGTTGTCAGCCATGGCTTCCATATTGTCAGCCTGGTTGTCGAGGGCGTCCGCCTGATTTTCGTAAGCATTCTCGACCTGGTTTTCCTTAGCGGAATCGCACGCTGCGAGCGCGACAAGGCTGGCGAGGCCAAGGACTTTGACGAAGGTTTTCACGGCGTTTTTCTCCTGTTGCGCCCCCTGGGGCTACCTACTGCGCAAGGCTTCCAGGCCGCACGTGCAGCCTTCAGCCCTGACCGCGATCAACCGGTCGCAACGGCGATGGTTCCCGTCGCCGTCTCGCTTCGTCGCATAAACGACTATTTTTTGAGGGAATCGCGGATTTCGCGGAGCAGCATGATGTCTTCCCGCGTCGGTGCCGGTGCGGCGGGCGCGGCTTCCGCCTCTTGCTTTGCCGTCAATCGGTTGACCAACCTGACCAGCAGGAAGATGATGAAGGCGAGGATCAGAAAGTTAACCAAAACGGTCAGAAATTCACCCCAGCCAAACATGGCTACGCCCGCCTTCTTCAGGTCGGCATAGCTGAGCGGGTTGCCTTGATAACCGGGGGGCAAGTCACCCAGGCGAATGAAATAACGCGAAAAGTCCGCGCCGCCGAAAATATAGCCGACAACCGGCATGATCAGATCATCGGTCAACGACTTGGTGATGGTCGCGAACGCGCCGCCGATGATGACGCCGACCGCCAGATCCATCACATTGCCGCGATTGATGAAAGTCTTGAATTCCGAAAGCAGCCCCATGGTTTAAACCCTTTTACCATCTGCGATAATATCTGCATGGCCCGTTGCGCCGATCAGTTCAACGCCCTATTTCCAGCATCGAAACAATCGCCAAGGATGTCCTATGACGCGCCTGCGCCGCTTCTCCGCATTTCTGTTGCCGCTCTTCGGAGCGTTTGCCCTGTCCGCTTGCGGCATCAACAGCGTCCCGACTGCCGAAGAGGAGGCGAAGGCCAAGTGGGCCGATGTCCAGGCGCAATATCAGCGTCGCTCCAACCTGGTCGGCAATCTCGTCGCGACGGTCAAGGCGGCGGGCAAGCAGGAGCAGGATACGCTGGTCCGGGTGACAGAGGCCCGTGCGAAGGCGACATCGGTACAGGTCAATGCCGAAGACCTGTCCGATCCCGCCAAGGTCGCGCAGTTCCAGGCCGCGCAAGCGCAGTTGAGCCAGGGGCTGGGCCGCCTGCTCGCCTCGGTCGAAGCCTATCCCGACCTTAAGGCGAACGAGAATTTCCTCCAGTTGCAGTCGCAGTTGGAAGGCACCGAGAACCGCATCGCCGTCGCCATCCGCGATTATAATGGCGCGGTGCAGGCCTATAATACCCGCATCCGCACCTTCCCCGATGCGATCGGAGCCAAGATCATCCACGGTGCCAAGCCCATGACCCCGTTCCAGGCCACCACCCCCGGCGCGGAAGAAGCCCCGACGGTCGATTTCGGTAGTTGAGCATCGGAACCATGCTCTCCTTTCCGTTCGGCCTGAGCCTGTCGAAGGCCCCTTCCCTTCGTTGGAGAAGAGGCTCGACAGACCTACTCCGCACCTCACTCTCCGGCGTATTTCTCCTACTTCTCCTCGTCCTCGCCTCGACGACATGGGCGCAGGATTTTCCGAAGTTCGATGACAAGGGCGTGGTGGATGCCGCCAACCTGCTCGATCCGGCGCAGGAACAGGCGCTCAGCCAGACGCTGATCGCGCAGAAGCAGGCCAGCGGGCGATCGCTGGTGGTCGCGACCATCCCCGATCTGCAAGGCTATGACATTGCCGACTATGGCTATCGGCTCGGCCGGGCGTGGGGCATTGGCGACAAGGAAAGCAATGGCGCGTTGCTGATCATTGCGCCCAATGATCGCAAGGTGCGGATCGAGGTCGGCTATGGCCTGGAAGGCATACTGACCGACGCGCTTTCCTCGCAGATCATCCGTAATGCGATAACACCGCGCTTCAAGGCGGGCGACATGCCAGGTGGCATCGCGGCGGGCGTGGATCAGATTACCACGTTGCTCGCCCTGCCACCCGAAGAAGCCAAGGCCCGTGCTGCGGCCGCAGAAACCGAAGCGCGCTCAGCCGATCGTGGCGGCAGCGCGATATTGGGCTTGTGGCCGATTGCGTTCATCATCCTCTTCATCGCCATGCGGCTTATGTCGCGCGGCAGTGGCGGTGGCGGCGGGAAGCGCTACCGCCGGGGCGGTAGCAGCATGCCGATCATCCTGTGGGGACCGGGCGCTGGTGGATCCGGCTGGGGATCGGGCGGCGGTTCCAGTTGGGGCGGTAGTGGCGGATTTGGCGGCGGGGGCGGCTTTTCGGGCGGCGGCAGCTTCGGCGGCGGCGGCGCGTCGGGGGGTTGGTGATGCAGCTTAATCTCACACAGGCAGACCATGAACTCGTCTCGGCTGCCGTAGCGGAAGCCGAAACGCAAACGTCGGGGGAAATCGTCACGATCGTCGCGCGCCGATCAGACGCCTATCATGATGTCGGCCTGATCTGGGCCGTGGCGGCGGTGTTTCTGACGCTGGGTTGGTTTGCGACTTTCCCCGACCATCTGCGCGATCTGTCCGCCATGCTGTTGCGCGACTGGGATCATCAGGTCGCCGACTGGAAATTGCTGACCGTGCTGTTGGGCGACCTGTTACTCAATTTCCTGGTCATCCGTTATCTGCTGGCAATCCCGGCGCTCCGGATATTGGCTACGCCGCGCGCCACCAAGGCGCGCCGGGTACGTCGCCGCGCCATCCTGCTGTTTCGATCGGCGGTCGAGGCGCGCACCCATGGCCGCACCGGCGTTCTCCTCTATCTCTCGCTCGACGAACATCGCGCCGAATTGGTGGCGGACCGCGCCATCAACGACAAGGTCGCGCCCGAAGCCTGGGGCGAGGCGATGGCGGCGCTGATCGAGGCGATCCGCGACGGTCGCCCCGGCGAGGGGCTGGCGGCCGAAGTGCGACAGGTCGGCGCGATATTGGCGACGCATTTCCCGCGCGCGCAGGATGATATCAACGAATTGCCCGACAGGCTGATCGAATTATGACCGACCCGGATCGCGACGCGCCCGAAGAACTGATGTGGCAGGGCCGCTTCATCACCGCCAAAAAGCGGGGCAAATGGGAATATGTCGGCCGAGCGCGGGGCATCCAGGCCGCCGTGATCCTGGCCATCGATGACGGCCATATTCTGCTGGTCGATCAATATCGCGTGCCCTTGGGTCAGCGCTGCATCGAACTGCCCGCAGGCCTGGTCGGCGACGAGGCGGCGGGCGAAGACCCCAGCATCGCCGCCGCGCGGGAGTTGGAGGAAGAGACGGGCTACCGCCCTGCCCGGCTCACTTCGCTCGGCCAGTTTTTCAGCTCACCCGGCATGGTGTCGGAGAGCTTCACCCTGTTTCGCGCGCATGATCTGGAGAAGACCGGCGAGGGCGGCGGCGTGGAGGGCGAAGACATCATCGTTCGCCGCATTCCCCTCGCCGCCTTGGCCGACCAGATCGCGGCATGGCGCGCGCAGGGCTATGCGATGGACGTCAAGCTGCTCCTGTTGCTGGGCGCGGGGATGATGGCTTAAGCCACCCGATACCAGTCCGCCACGCGCTCCAGGGCGAGGGTCAGCACCAGCTTGCCCGCACGGCTGGGCCAGCCCAGCGCCTTTTCCGCCGCGCTCAGCCCTTCGCCAGCGCACACCACGCGCCATAATATGTCGGCGAGGCCCGGCCCGGCGGCCGTGATCGCGCCGTCGAACCGTTCGCGCGCCGATAGCTGCGCGCCGGTCGGGTCAGGCGTTCGCGCCGGTCCACGCCGCCCGCCCTCGCGCGGGGCGGCGTCCCAGCACATCGTTACTCGCGCGCCGAGACCCGCTTTCTCCCAGTCGCCGCGCAGCCTCTCTCCCGCAAGATATTGACGCTCGCTTACGTGCCCGCGCGCATGCAGCCAGGCGAGCGGCGATTCGCCGAGATTGACCATCACCCGCTGCGCCCGGCCATCGGGGTCTTCGATCGTCTGTTCGATATGCGTCGCGGCCATCACCACCTCCTGCTGACAAGAATCGCAAATGCAGCCCTTGCCATGGAGGATCATTTGTAGGAAAGAGAAAACCAAATAGGTTATTATAGAGGCATGGGATGATCACCCGCATCCGCGAAGTCCGCAAGGCGCAGGGGCTGACGCTCGAACAGGTCGGCGCGCTGTGCGATCCGCCGACCACGGCCCAGACGATCGGGCGACTGGAAACCGGCACGCGCACCGTATCGGTCAAATGGCTCAACCGCATCGCGCTGGCGCTGGGCGTCACCACGTCCGAACTGGTCGCGCTGCCAGGGCAAGCCGAAGTGCCGGTCGCCGCGCTGCTCGGCCCCGATGGTGTGCGCGCGCCGACCCGGCCGCTCGCCTTCCCCTCGCCCGCGCCCAGCGACGGCATGGTGGGGGTCCATGTCAGCGCCAGCATCGGCGATTATCGCAGCGGCGATGCGATCTGGTGCCGCCGCATCGGACCCGAAGAATTTGCAAGCGCACTTAACCGCGACATCCTCTTTCCCCGCCCTGCCGGGCGCTTCCTGTTCGGCCGCCTGATCGGGCGGGAGGGCGACCGGCTGCAACTGCTGCCATTGGGATCAGGCGCGCGGCAATTGGTGTTGACCGACCCGCCATGGGCCGCAGTCGCGGTGCAACTCGTCCGGCGGCTCTAGCCAAAGGCAAACGCGCCTCTTAACCCGATGGCAAAGGCTGATCCGCGAAAGACAAGACCATGACGCTTAACGTCCTTACGCTATCGACTCTCTTTCCCGATATCAGCCGTCCCAATTTCGGTGTGTTTGTGGAACGGCAGGCGCGCGAACTGGCCAGCCGTGCGGAGGCCAATGTCACGGTGATAGCGCCGGTCGGCCTGCAGCCATGGCCGCTCTCGCTCAGTGCCCGTTACGCCCCGCTGCGCGCGCTGCCGCGCAAGGAACGCTGGCGCGAACTGACCGTCTATCGCCCGACCTTTCCGATCATTCCCAAATTCGGGGGGCGCACCAACGTCATCACCATGACGCGCGCGATCCTGCCGCTGGTTCGCCGCCTGCATGCGCAAACCCCGTTCGACGTGATCGATGCCAGCTTCTTTTTTCCCGATGGCCCGGTGGCGGAGCGGCTGTCCAAGGCGCTCGGCATTCCCTATTCGATCAAGGCGCGCGGCGCCGACATCCATTATTGGGGGACGCAACGCAGCACGCGCAAGATGGTGCGCGAGGCGGGCGACCATGCCGCCGGTCTGCTCGCCGTATCCGACGCAATGCGCCGGTCGATGGCGCGGATGGGAATGGATGCCGACAAGATCCGGGTCCATTATACCGGGGTCGATCTCGACACATTCGAGCTGTCCGATCGCGCGGCGGCGAAAGAAGCGCTGGATTTCAGCGGGCCGGTGGTGCTGTGCGTCGGTGCGTTGATCCCGCGCAAGGGGCAGGAACTGCTCGTCCGGGCGCTGCCTGCGCTGCCCGACGTCACGCTGCTGCTCGCGGGTCAGGGCCAATATCGGCGGACGCTCGAAAATCTGGCGCTGGAATTGGGCGTCGAACGCCGCGTCGGTTTCCTGGGCTCCGTGCCGCATCACAAACTGCCGCGGATCTTCGCGGCTGCTGACGTGATGGCACTCCCCTCCGCTTCCGAAGGCCTCGCCAATGCCTGGGTCGAGGCGCTCGCGTGCGGCACGCCGATCATCATCAGCGATGTGGGCGGCGCGCGCGAATTGCTCGACCGGCCCGAAGCCGGGCAGATCGTCGATCGCGATCCGCAAGCCATAGCGGGGGCCATCCGCGCCATCCTCGATGATCCGCCCTCGCCCGAAAAGGTACGCGAAGCCGCGCTGCGCTTCACTTGGGCGGCCAATGGCGACGCGCTGCTGGCGCATCTTCAGGGGATCGCCGCCTCCGCCTGACCCGCGATCGGCAACAGCCGCGCCCGGCCATCGGACGTGGCGAAGCGCCCGCCATCGAACGGCACCTCGCCCCAGCGCCATGGCGTCAGTTCGGCATAGGCAGGGTTGGAAATCGGCGCATGGCGGCGCAGGTTGAGCAGCCGCGTGCCATCATTGCGATAGGCGGTCAGCCGCCCATGTTCGCGATAGATATCGGCGGGCTGTTCATAATGGAAGGCATCGCCCCAGCCCATCGCCTGCGCCACGCGCGTGAGCATCCACCAGTCGGGCCGCGCCTCTCCGGGCAGGTCGAACACGCGCCGCTGGCGGCTGACCAGTCGATCGAGCCCCGTCACCGTGCCGTCCTTTTCGATCCAGGCGGCCGAGGGCAGCAATATGGTCCAATCCTCCTCAGCTTCCTCGACGCGGTCCGTCGATCGGATCGACAGCGGCACCACCGCCCGCGCCGCGCGCAGCCAGTCGGCTGCCCCATCATCCGCGCCGATACTCCATAGCGCCCGCACATGCCCGTCGCGCATCGCATCAAGCAGCGCGTCGTCCTCCAGCCCCGGTCGTTCGGCCAATTGCCGCGCGCCCCAGAAACGCGCGACACTGGCCCGCATTGGTTCGGCGAAATCGCCATGCGCAGCCAGTTCATCGACGTGACAACTCACTTCGCGCGCGCCCATGCCATTTGACCCAGAAGGCAGGGCAAAGGGGCTGGCACCCGGTCGCCCGATCCGCCCCGTGAGCAGATGCACGTTGATCGCGGCCGCCGCGACATCCGTACCCGCCGCCTCCCCGAACATAGTCACCAGTCGATCGACCGGTCCCATCGCGTAATAGAAGTCCCGCACCTCACCGGGCTCGATTCCACAGGCCCGCGCCACCGACCATAGATCATGGCCCGGTGCCAACCGCTCCCGAAACCGATCTGGCAGGGTTATATGCGCGGCGACGAAATCTGTGTCGATCAGCCCACTGTCGATGATATGCAGCAACCACCCCGCCAGCAATCGCGCCACGCTCCCCCCGCGCACTGGCAGTTGCAAATCGGCCTCGATCCCCTCATCCGTGCCCAGCATCACCAACCGCGTGCCCCGCGTCGCACGGGCATCGCGCACCCGTTCCAGCAACAGCGGATGTGCCAGCAAGGACGCCGGATCGGCGATCAGGATTATGTCAGCGCGGTCGATATCCTCCAGCGCGGCGGGCATCACATCTTCGCCATAGGCGGCGCGTTGTACTCCGCCGATCGCACCGCGCCACGGCGCATGGATATGGGCTGATCCGAGGAAGCCCTTCATCAGCTTGTTGGCGACATAATAATCCTCGGTCAGCAAGCCACCGCCGACATGCAGTGCGACGCTGCCTGGTCCATGACGCGCCTGCATAGCGGCCAGACGTCGCGCAACCTGCGCTATGGCCTTGTCCCAGCTCGCCTGTCTGCCTTCGATCAGTGGGTGCAGCAGCCGTCCGTCCAGCCCTGCCATCGCCGTCAGTGCATCTGCGCCTTCACACAGCCGCCCGGCATTGGCAGGATGGGCCTTGTCGCCCTCAATCCGCAGGTCGCGCTGCGCCCCGGTCATTGCTCGCACACCGCATCCCATGCTGCACTGGCCGCACAGGCTTCTAACGATCGCCATATTAGCGTGGATTTCGGTTGCGAACGCTCATGCGCGGCCTCCTAACCGATCGCGCTGCCCGACAAAAGCAGTCGCCATAAACTTAGGCGATTGCGCCCACCGTTGCTGGATCATCGACTGCTTGCCCGGTCCAGCTGTCGCCCGCCTGATGATAGGCGACATGGCTTGCGCGCTGGAAGCTCGTGCCGTCCCAGACGATCACCTGCAATTCGACTTCATTATTGCGGTGGACATGCAGCCAGTTGAAGCTTTGTGGTTCGTCATTCCGAAGTCGGGTGGACGTTGCCGTGCCAGCCTGGATCACCAGCGCGCCGCCTGCCTGCTCCACCATCTTTGCCGCCGATTCGGCATAGGTCTGGTGGAAATGGCCCGCGAGCGCGATATGTACACCCGCCTCGCACGCCGCCTGGATCGCATCCTCATGCTGGCCCACCGCCTCGCTCAGTTCGCCACCCCGGCCGATGGGCATGGCAAATAGGGGGTGATGCGTGACCAGAATGCGGGTCTTGTCCGGCGCTACCGACGCGAATTGCTGGCGCAGCATTTCCATCTGGCCGTGATTGATCCGACCATCTTTGATCGTCAGCGACCGCGCCGTGTTGATGCCCAGAATGGCGACCTCCGCATCTTCATAAAAGGGGCAAAGATCGTGGCTGATATATCGTTTGTAGCGATCGAGCGGTGCTATGAATCGCCGCACCACATCATAAAGCGGCACGTCATGATTGCCGGGCACCACCAGCAATTTGAGCCCCGCCGCGCGCAAACGGTTGAGCCAAGCCGACGCCGCGCGGAACTGCTGAACCCGCGCGCGCTGGGTAAAATCCCCGCTGATGATGACTAGGTCGGGCCGTCGTTCCTCCAGCCAGGCGGTGGCGGCGTCGACGATCCTGGGATCGTTCGCGCCAAAGTGAATGTCGGAGAGATGTGCGATGCGGGCCATTAAAGGGTAACGAAGTGCTAGCAGATGGTTTCCACCGGACCCAAATACCCTCTTACCGTGTTGTTGTGCCATGGAAATGACAGCGCCCGCCCGCCCCCTTCTGCGCCCCCTCCCTCGCGAGGCGGCGCTGGTCGTCAATGCGCATAGCCGCAGGGGCCAAGACCTCTTCGCAGAAGCGAAGCAAAAGCTGGAAGACGCAGGCGTTCGATTGGTCGCCGCCCACGCGGTCGAGGATCCGACCCAGATGGATGCCACGGTCCGCCAAGCCGTTGCCGACGGCGCGCCGATGGTGATCGTAGGTGGTGGCGATGGGTCGATGTCAGGCACAGTCGACGAATTGGTGGGCAAGGATTGCGTCTTTGCCGTGCTGCCGCTCGGCACCGCGAATAGCTTTGCCCGCACGTTAGGCCTGCCGCTCGATCTCGACGGCGCAGTGCAAGTGATTGCCCATGGCCGCCGACGACGGGTCGATCTGGGCATGATCGACCGGGATTATTTCGTCAATGCGGCGTCGCTGGGTCTGTCGCCCATGATTGGCAAGACGGTTCCGCATAAACTCAAACGCTATCTTGGCCGCATCGGCTATCTGATCTGGGCCATCAAATGCTCGGTCGGCTTCCGCGCCTTTCGCCTGGTCATCGACGATGGGAAGAAGGAGCATCGGCTCTGGTCCACCGAAGTGCGCATTCTTAATGGCCCCTTTCATGGCGGCGTCGAACTGTCCGATCATGCCGATGTCGATACCGGCGAGATCGTGATCCAGGCGGTCGTCGGCCGCAGCCATGCCCGGCTCGCCTGGGACTGGTATGCCAAATTCTTCAAACTGCGCGATCGCGATTCGCACACGCAGGAATATCACGGCAAATCGTTCAAGATCACGACCCGTCCTAGCCAGCGTATATCGATCGATGGTGAAGTGCTGGCCCGCACGCCCTTCACGGCCCGCGTCGCGGCGGGCGCGATCGAGGTCGCGGTGCCGGCCGAGGATTGATCAGAGCGGCTTTTCGTAAATCTGATAGACTTTGTTGACCGTGCTGTTGATCGCCTCCGCAATCGCGTTCATCCCCTGATTATCGTCCAGCACCCAGCCGATCTCGCCCCGCGTCGACCCATAATGCGCCACGGCGTCCAGCCGGATATGTTCGATCATCATGAAAGCCAATTGGCTGGCAATGCGCGAGGCCTGCAACCGCTGCACCACGCCCATCAGCGGCACGCGCATGGTGCGGACCTTGGGCTTGCGCAGCCACCACAGCAGTCGCGCCCAGCCAAAGGGAAGGAGTGATCCGTTGAGCGGCCCCAGCGCTTCGTTGAGGTCTGGTAGGGTGATCATGAAAGCCACCGGCTCGCCATCCAGTTCAGCGATCATGATCAGATCTTCGAACACGATGGGCTTCAGCTTCTTGCCAATATGGGCGATCTCCGCATCGGTGATCGGCACGAACCCCCAATTCTTGCCCCAAGCCTCGTTCAAGATGCCAAGGATGATCGCGGCTTCGGCGTCGAATTTCGATTTATCGACCTTGCGGATACTGATGCGCGGATTTTTATGCCC
>TARA_R110000787_G_scaffold16622_65_pt1 | contig 27566 bp, 25 predicted proteins | sample TARA_R110000787 | Tara Oceans TARA_R110000787 (sample SAMEA4397920) | marine metagenome | biome: Polar Biome; feature: [DCM] deep chlorophyll maximum layer (ENVO:01000326); material: water (ENVO:00002006), including particulate matter (ENVO:01000060) such as... | depth 35 m | reverse complement strand
GGTCTGACCGGCGGGTCCGGCGAAAGCCGGACCGTCCGGGACCTGCTGCGGGAAAGTTCTAGCTGTCACCCATGCGGAGCGCCGCGAGGAAAGCGCTCTGCGGGATTTCGACCTTGCCGAACTGACGCATCTTCTTTTTCCCCTTCTTCTGCTTTTCCAGCAGCTTCTTCTTACGCGTGATGTCACCGCCATAGCATTTCGCGGTCACGTCCTTGCGCATGGCAGCCACCGTCTCACGGGCAATCACCTTGCCGCCGATTGCCGCCTGAATGGCGATCTTGAACAGCTGCCGGGGAATCAGGTCTTTCAGCCGCTCACAGATCTGGCGACCCCGTGATTCCGCCTGTGCCCGGTGGGTCAGGAAGGAAAGTGCATCAACCGGCTCGGCATTCACGAGGATCGAGACCTTCACCAGGTCCGATTCCATATATTTGTCGAGCTGGTAATCAAAGCTGGCATAGCCACGGGTAATGGATTTCAGCCGGTCATAGAAATCGAAGACCACTTCGTTCAGCGGCAGGCGATAGACCGCCATGGCCCGGTTACCGGCATAGGTCAGTTCCATCTGTTCGCCGCGCCGTTCGGTGCAGAGCCCCAGAATACCGCCGAGATATTCATCCGGCGTCAGGATTGTCGCCTTGATCCAGGGTTCTTCAATGAAGTCGATCTTCGTCACATCCGGCATATCCGCCGGATTGTGCATCTCAAGCACTTCGCCACCATTCATATGCAGGCGATAAACCACGCTCGGGGCTGTCGTGATGAGGTCCAGATCGAATTCGCGTTCCAGCCGCTCCTGAATGATTTCCAGATGCAGCAGACCAAGGAAGCCGCAGCGAAAGCCGAAACCAAGTGCCGCCGAGGATTCAACTTCATACTCGAAACTGGCATCATTGAGACGCAGCTTGCCCAGCGCATCCTTCAGGTCTTCATAATCATCGGCATCAACCGGGAACAGACCACAGAAGACAACCGAGATAGACGGTTTGAAACCAGCCAGCGCCTTGTCTGTCGGACGTTTCTCCTCGGTGATCGTGTCACCGACCTGACAATCCGCGACCTGCTTCATACCAGCAGTAATGAAGCCGACTTCGCCGGCCTTCAGGCTTTGCGACATTTCCTTTTTCGGCCGGAAGACCCCGACCTGTTCGACCGGATGCACCGCCTCCGTCGACATCAGCTTGATCTTCATGCCCTTGCGGACTTCGCCTTCCATCACACGGACAAGAATGATGACACCCAGATAGGGGTCATACCAGCTGTCGACCAGCAATGCCTTCAGCGGTGCCGTGGCATCGCCTTCCGGTGCAGGCAGGCGGGTCACGATAGCTTCCAGTACGTCCTCGATGCCAAGTCCGGTCTTGGCAGAGGTCATGACCGCATCGGAGGCATCAATCCCGATAACATCCTCGATCTGTTCCTTGACCCGGTCCGGCTCTGCCGCCGGCAAATCGATCTTGTTGAGGACCGGAACGATCTCATGATTATTGTCGATGGCCTGATAGACGTTGGCCAGTGTCTGCGCCTCAACACCCTGCGTCGCATCAACGATCAGCAGCGAGCCCTCACAGGCCGCCAGCGAGCGGGAAACTTCATAGGCAAAGTCAACGTGACCCGGCGTGTCGATCAGGTTCAGCTGATAGGTCTCACCATCATTGGCCTTATAGTCGAGCCGGACGCTTTGTGCCTTGATGGTAATACCGCGCTCACGCTCGATTTCCATGTTGTCGAGCACCTGCTCCTGCATCTCGCGCTGGGTCAGGCCACCGCAGGACTGGATGAGCCGATCGGCCAGCGTCGACTTGCCATGATCGATATGGGCGATGATCGCGAAATTTCTGATGTGCGAGAGCTTTGTCATGAACGGCTATTTATCAAAGCCGGAGGCCCCGGTCACGCGGACTTATCGGGAGAAATGCACGCATTTGCGGATTATGCCCGATCCGGTCGCTCCGGCGGACGCCGGGAAGGGCCGGGTATGGTGAAACAGGCGGGAATTCCTTACAGTCCTGAAATGCCAGATTTCACTTTTGAACGTGCCGCCGGGCATCCTGTTGCCGGCATTGATGAAGCCGGTCGCGGTCCCTGGGCCGGGCCGGTTGTCGCGGCTGCCGTCATTCTTGGCGAAACTGATTTACCTGCTGACATGCTGGCGCTGCTGAATGATTCAAAAAAACTGACAGCGAAACGACGGGATATGCTGTTCGACCAGATCACAGGGGCTGCGCTGGTTGGAATCGGCATGGCAGATGTCACCGAGATCGACGAGATGAACATCCTCAACGCCACCTATCTCGCCATGCAACGGGCCGCCGGCAATCTCCCGGTTGCTCCGGCCTCTGTGCTGGTCGACGGCAACCGCCTGCCCGAACTGCCCTGCCCTGCACAGGCCATTGTAAAGGGTGACAGCAAATGCTTTTCCATCGCAGCCGCCTCGGTAATTGCCAAGGTGTTCCGTGACCGGCTGATGAGCGAGCTTGCAGAAACCTATCCCGGTTACGGCTGGGAACGGAATGCCGGTTACGGAACGGCTCAGCATCAGGCCGCTCTAATAGAGCATGGTATTACCCCGCATCACCGGAAGAGTTTTAAGCCGATTGCTGCGATTATTACATAAGAAATACTATATATTGTGTTTACTTACTGTTAACTATAAATAAATATTGACCGTTGAATCTGCCGGACTCAATGTCCGCGCATGAGAAAGAACGAACCAAAATTACCCTTGAATCAAGTGCTTGCCGGTGACTGCATCGAAATGATGAATGCACTGCCGGAAAAGTCCGTTGATCTTATATTTGCTGATCCTCCGTATAACTTGCAGTTGGGTGGCGAACTCTTGCGCCCGAACAACAGCAAAGTGGACGGGGTTGAGGATGCCTGGGACCAGTTCGACAGCCTGAAAGTCTATGACGACTTCACAACGGCCTGGTTATCTGCGGCAAAACGCATCCTGAAAGATGACGGGTCGCTGTGGGTTATCGGTTCCTATCACAATATTTTCCGGGTTGGGGCAACGCTGCAGGATCTCGGCTACTGGATCCTTAATGACGTGATCTGGCGCAAGACCAACCCGATGCCGAATTTCCGCGGCCGTCGCTTTACCAATGCACATGAGACGATGATCTGGTGCTCAAAGGGTCAGGACGCGAAATACCGCTTCAATTACGACGCCATGAAGGCGCTGAACGAAGACCTTCAGATGCGCTCCGACTGGCTGCTGCCGATTTGCAGCGGCGGCGAGCGCCTGAAGAAAGAGGGCAAGAAAGCCCACGCCACGCAGAAACCCGAATCATTGCTGTACCGCATCCTGCTGGCCTGTTCAGAGCCCGGCGATGTGGTGCTCGACCCCTTTTTCGGCAGCGGAACAACCGGTGCCGTCGCGAAAAAACTCGGCCGCAACTATATCGGCCTCGAACGGGAGCAGGAATACGTGACCCTCGCCACAGAACGACTGAAGACAATCAAACGCACCGGCGACATCTCGCTGCTCTCCACGCCGTCCAAGCGCAACGAACCCCGTGTCCCCTTCGGTACACTTGTTGAACGCGGCCTGCTGAAGCCTGGCGATGTACTGACCGACGGTCGTGAACATGTCAGCGCCCGTGTCCGCGCCGACGGCACGATCATTTCATCCGATTATCGGGGTTCGATTCACAAGGTCGGGGCTGCCGTTCAGGGCGCACCCGCCTGTAACGGCTGGACCTACTGGCATTTCCAGTCCGGCTCCAAGCGCGTGCCGATTGATATCCTCCGCCAGAAGGTGCGGGCCGAACTGCACTGATCCGCACAGTTTCATCCGTATCGACAAGGCCTCTCCACGTCCTGAACCCGTTTCAGAACGAGAGCCTTTCGGGATGACATAGAAGACGGGGAAGCCTGTTTCTCTTCAGATATCCAGCAGCAGCTTGCCCCGGCTTTGCCGGCCTTCCAGTGCGCGTTGTGCCTCAGCGGCATCAGCAAGGGGCCAGCGCCGGTCCAGCGTCACCACCAGCCGGCCTTCCTCATGCAGGCGAAACAGGTCGGCTGCCCGTGCCCGCCGGGTGGCGGCGTCCGGGATATAATCCGCCAGATGCGGCCGGGTAAAAAAGACTGACCCGGCCTCGGCCAGGCCAAGCGGCGAGACCGCCTCAACCGGCCCGGATGCAGCACCGAAATTCACCAGCGTCCCCCGCTTGCGCAGTGATTTGAGCGAATTATCGAATGTCGCCTTGCCGACAGAATCATAGACCACATGCACACCTTCCCCGCCGGTGATCTCTGCCACCCTCTCAGCAAAATTCTCCTCGTTATACTGAATCACATGATCCGCGCCCCGGTCGCGGGCAATTGCGGCTTTCTCTGCTGACCCTACCGTGGTTATCACCGTCGCTCCCCGGATTTTGGCAAGCTGGATCGCCAGTTGCCCGACACCACCGGCACCTGCATGAAACAGACAGGTCTGTCCCGGCTGCAGCGGAAACAGCGAATGAGTGAGGTAATGGGCCGTCGATCCCTGCAGCATCAGGGCCGTCGCCACATCCAGTCCGACCGTTGACGGCACCGCTGTCAGTTTCCAGGCCGGCACCACAGCATATTCGGCATAAGATCCGAGGTTCAGGCAATAGGCCACCCGGTCACCGACCGCCAGATCCTGCACCCCCTCACCCAGCGCTTCAACGACACCGCCCCCCTCCATACCAATGATCAGGGGCAGGGTCTGGGCATAGGTATCAGACTTCTTGTACAGGCCGGAACGGACGTAGATATCAATGAAATTCAGCCCTGCAACCGACTGACGAACCAGCACTTCACCTGCACCGGGGGACGGCACCGGCATATCAGCGAGGACCAGCTGGTCCGCTTCGCCATAAGCCCGGACAACAACCGCCTTCATGCTGCGGCCCTGTCTCTGCCTGAGAACGGCTCACCCTTACGTCCCCTGATCTGGGTGCGATGCATGATGCGGCGGGCTGCAGGGTCGAACGGGTCACGTCGATGCATGGTGCATCGGTTATCCCAGATCAGCAGGTCACCCGGCTGCCAGCTGTGATGCCAGGAAAATTCCTCGCGCGCTGCATGGGCCCAGAGTTCATCCAGCAGGGCATCAGACTCCGCGACCGGCAGCCCGGCAACCCAGGCATAGAGCCGGCGGCCGAGATATAGCGCCGGACGACCGGTTTCCGGGTGATACCGTACAATCGGATGCAACTGCCCCGGCGAGGTTGTGATGTCATCCACTGCACTGGCCCCCTGGCGACGATATCCGGCGCTGTTGGTGGTCGAATCATGCTTGATCTGTAATCCGTCAACGCGCCGCCGCAGATCATCCGGCAAAGCCTCATAAGCCGCATACATGTTCATGAACCCCGTCTTGCCTCCCGCTGGCGGGGTTTCCAGACAATGCAGCATGCTCGCCATCGGCGGCGCCGGAAGATAATTCATGTCTGTATGCCAAACCGCTTCCCCGGCCCCCAGACTGCCGATCGCCTCTCCTTTTTCGATGACGTTGGAGACAACGAAAACCTCTGCAAAGCCGGAGGCATGGCGCTGGCCATTCTCATTCGGCGGCGCAATATCAAGTTCACCAAACCGCCGGCTGAACGCGACCAGATTACTGTCATCGAGCGTCTGATTACGAACCAGCACCACCTGATGATCCAGCCATGCTGAATAGAGTGTCGCAAAATCACCGTCGCTGACTGAGGCGAGATCGACTCCCCTGATCTCTGCTCCGATAACATCCGAGACGGGATGAACTGTTACGGCCTGATGCTTTGTCATGGTCACTCCTCCTGATCTTTTTCTGATGTCTGGTAGCATTTCGCGAGATCGTCTGCGGCAACCTTCAGTCGCTGAAAATGTTCCTGTGCGCGCCCAAGCGGCAATCGGAAAACCGGAGCATGAACGGACAGGGCAGCTATCGGACGCCCCGCTGCATCCGGAACCGGCACCGCGATACCGATCAGCCCGGTCATGTTTTCCTCATGATTCAGGGAATAACCGCGACTGCGGATCAGCCGGAACTGGTCTTCCAGCGTGGACATATCGGTGATGGTGTTATCCGTATAACGTTCCAGCGGGCCTGAAATCAGACGTTCCCGGGTCCGCTTCGGCAACCACGCGAGAAACAGTTTTCCCATGGCTGTCGCATGCAGGGAAACGTGACTGCCCGCCGCCAGTTGCATTCGCAGCGGCCAGTCGCATTCGACACGATGAATATAAAGCACCTGCGACCGGTCCATGACGCCGAGATTGCAGGTTTCATTGATATCCGCCACCAGCCGCCGAAGGATCGCATCGACGGGTGCAATCCGGGCTCCTGCCTGCAGGGCTGCCAGTCCGACATCAATGGCACGATGGCCCACCAGATAGTGATCCTTTTCCGGATCACGTTGCAGCAGACCGGTTTCCAGCAGCTGGCCGGTCAGGCGATGCGCAGTCTGGCGGGGCATGTCGAGCTGACGGGCGATCTCGGCCAGCGAGACCGGCCCCGGTGACGCTGTCACCACATCAAGAATAGCCAGTGACTTTGCCAGCGCCGAGCCCCGGATACTGTCCTGCGATACATCATTCATGGCAGGATCATCAGCAGGACCAGACCATTGAACAAGTTATATCCGGGACGCAGCGTCCCGGTTTCTGGAATTTATGCGGATTTAGTCGCGATCATTCTCGATCCGGTCCATGTCATCATCCGACAGACCGAAATGATGTCCGATTTCATGGATCAGTACATGACGGACCACATGTCCCAGATCTTCTCCGGTTTCGCACCAGTAATCGAGAATCGGGCGACGATAGAGGAAAATCATGTCAGGTTGCTGGGCGACACTGCCGCCTTCACGTTCACCGAATGGCACACCGTTATAAAGGCCGAGAATATCAAACGGCGTATCGAGTTCGAGTTCCGCGCAGATATCGTCATCCGGCAGTTCCTCAACCAGCACGGCAACACCTGCTGTATAGCGCAGTAACGCAGGGGGAATGGTCTCCAGCGCCTGTTCGGCAAGGGCAGTGAGGTCTTCGAGGCTCGGGGGTAACAGATCAGGTTTCATGTCGCTGATATAGCGCAGAATAACTGAAATGCACTCCTTACTCTGCCAGCAGCGGCAAACGAATGCGGGCGCGCAGTCCGCCCTGCGGTGAACGCGACAGATCAATGTCACCGCCATGCCCGCGAATGATGTCCCGGGCAATCGTCAGACCAAGGCCGACCCCTCCGGTTTCCGGATTGCGCGACTGGTCCAGACGAACGAACGGTTTGAAAACTTCCGCCAGCTGGTCATCCGGAATACCCGGCCCGTCATCATCAATGATGATCTCAACCGATTGCCGACGCAGCCCGGCCCGCAGACTGACATGGTCGGCATAACGCAGCGCATTGGCGATCAGGTTCGTCACCGCCCGGCGAAAGGCGACACGTTTCAGCGGCAGGCGGATATCACCCTCAACATGCAGATCAATCGCCTCACCACTGCGCTGGTTGCGGCTGACCACATCACTCAGCTGTTCCCGCAGATCAGCCATCGCCGGTTCTTCCCGGCCTTCACCGCGGGCGAAGGCAAGATAGCCCTCGATCATATGCTCCATTTCAAGGATATCTTCATTCAGCGCACCCGCCGCCTCGCCATCACCCAGCATGGCCACTTCCAGTTTCATGCGGGTCAGTGGCGTGCGGAGATCATGACTGACCCCGGACAGCATATCGGTGCGTTGCTGAATATGACGCTTGATCCGGTCGCGCATTTCCATGAAGGCAATCGCTGCTTCGCGCACCTCGGTCGCACCTTCCGGTTTGAACCGGGGAACTTCCCGATCCAGCCCGAAGGCTTTCGCAGCCACCGCCAGACGCCGGATCGGCCGGACCTGATTGCGCATGAAGATCATCGCCACCGCAAACAGGATCAGGGATGTCCCAACCATCCAGATGACAAACACATAGGTGGTCGAGCTGAACAGTCGTTTGCGCGGGGCAAGCACGGTCATGACCCCGTCCGACAGCTGGATGCGCATCAGTATCTGGCGGTCACCCTCTTCCGGGTTCAGCTCGAACGGACGTCGTACCCGCTCCTCCAGCGACTTCGCCAGGGCCTTACCCATCATCCCGAAATCTTCCAGATGATGCCGGTTCTCCAGAATTTCTCCGGGGCTCATCTCAACCCGCAATTCCATCCGGTCACGTGCCCGCTTGATGATCCAGGCCTGATTTTCCGGTCCGGGATAATCGCGCATATGGTCCAGAATGATCGCGACATCACCCGCCACCCCGTTCGCCAGACGCCGGGTAACCGTATCCCAGTGGGTTTCAAAGAAGATCGCCGTGGCAACCACCTGCAACAGAATCAGCGGCATCACGATAATCAGGACAGCACGTCCAAGCAGGGATTTCGGCAGGAACCGTTTCAATGAGTTCATGCCCGCCCCGGCTTCAGGACATAGCCCTGTCCACGTACCGTATGCAGATATCGCGGCATCCGCGGGTCGTCTTCAAACTTGCGGCGCAGGCGTGTTACCTGAACATCAATCGCCCGGCTGTCTGCATCAAGCCCCGCCGCCTCACAGAGCATTTCCCGCGACAGGGTTTCGCCGGGCCGGTCCGCCATGATTTGCAGCAAGGCACTTTCGGCAGAGGTCAGGTGAACCGGCTGTCCATCCTCGTACAGCATCCCCCGACCGGTATCGAACAGGAACCTGCCCAGCCAGACCCGGCTGTCGGCAGCGGTCTCCGGAGGCAGATCCGGCGGGCCGACACGTCGCAGGATCGAATTGATCCGCAACACCAGTTCCCTCGGTTCAAACGGTTTGGTCAGATAATCATCTGCGCCGCGCTCCAGCCCTTCGATACGGTTTTCATTCTCCCCCATCGCGGTCAGCAGCAAAATCGGCACAGTACTGGTCTGGCGCAGGTCGCTGGTCAGTTCAAAGCCGTTTTTCCCCGGCATCATGACATCCAGCACGACAAGATCGACGGCAAAATTCTGAAGCTTCTGCTGGGCATCCGCCGCATCCTCGGCAGAGGTCACCATGAAGCCGTTATCCGTCAGATACTTGTTGAGGAGATTGCGAAGCCTTGTGTCGTCATCGACAACAAGTATGTGAGGCGCGTCTTCAGTCATCGCCGTCGGTTCAGGCCCGCCTCAACCGGGCAGGCAGGCCGTCCGGCGGGTCCGTGTCATCTTCCAGCGAAGCCGAGACACCTGCTGAATCATCAATCATGCCCAGCAACACACTGCGGAACCCGTCAACCGCCTCGGCCCCGGCTTCCCGATAGGCGCGGGCCATGCGGGCACGCTGGTCCGCCGTCAGCCGGCGCTCCAGCGCGTCGCCCTGCTCGGTCAGGCGCAGCAGGCGCTTTCGCCGGTCAACTTCATCCGTACGCTGCGAGACATAGCCTTCCCGGACCAGCTGACCCAGAACACGCGACAGGCTTTGTTTCGTGATGCACAGAATGGTCAGCAACTCGCTCACCGTAATGTCCGGATTGCGGCCGATGAAATAGATCGCACGGTGGTGCGCGCGGCCCAGACCGATCTCGGCCAGAATGGCGTCAGGGCCTGCTGTAAAGTCGCGATAAGCGTAAAACAGCAGCTCAATTCCCTGCCGCAATTCCTCCTCCCGGAGAAAAAGCGGGTTTACGCCGGAGGGTTTCGTCGTTTTGATATCAGGCATGTGTTCTACGCATGGAAATAATTGGTCAGCACTGTTGACTTATTCTCCAGTGGAATGTTACAACCAAACTCGTAAACGCGACATATTCTAACAGCCGGAAACAAAAAAGATGGCAATGATTCCATTTGACGACCGTGACGGCCTGATCTGGTACAACGGCGAATTCGTGGACTGGCGTGATTCCAAAGTCCATGTTCTGACGCATGGCCTGCATTATGCAAGCTGTGTTTTCGAAGGCGAGCGCATGTATGCCGGACAGATTTTCAAGCTGGCCGAACATACGGAGCGTCTGGTGAAGTCTGGCAAGATCCTCGGCTTCGATCTTCCCTACAGTGTTGATGAGCTGAATGCGGCCAGTCACGAAACCTGCGTCAGGAATGGTATTCAGGACGGCTATATCCGCCCGGTCGCGTGGCGGGGTAGTGAAATGATGGGTGTATCGGCCCAGCATAACCGCATCAATGTTGCCATCGCCGCCTGGGAATGGCCCAGCTATTTCACCCCGGAAGCCCGCATGAAAGGCATCCGGCTGCAGATTTCGAAATGGCGTCGTCCGGCACCGGACACGGCACCGACAAATTCCAAGGCCGCCGGCCTGTACATGATCTGCACCATGTCGAAGCATGATGCAGAGCGGGATGGCTATGATGACGCCCTGATGCTGGATTATCGCGGTCAGGTGGCAGAAGCCACCGGAGCCAACATCTTCCTCATCATTGATGGCAAGATTCACACCCCGACACCGGATTGCTTCCTCGACGGCATTACCCGCCGGACGGTCATCGCCCTGGCAAAGGCCCGTGGCTATGAAGTGATCGAACGGGTCATCATGCTGGAAGATTTCGAGAAGGCGCAGGAAGTGTTCCTGACCGGCACCGCGGCGGAAGTTACCCCTGTCAGCGAAATCGGTCCCTACAAGTTCACGCCCGGCGACATCTGCAAGAACATGATGGCCGACTACGACATCGAAGTGCGGAAACATTCGAAAGCTGCCGCCGCCGAATAGGTATAACGCAGCCTCGACCGACGCGGAAAACCCCTGCCCTGACCGGCAGGGGTTTTTATTTGCGCGTCAGATAGCCGGAAGATCAGACAGCATCTCGGAGTTTTTCGGCGGTCATCAGGTCGACGCTGACCAGCTGACTGACGCCGCGCTCACCCATGGTCACGCCAAACAGGCGGTCCATGCGGGCCATGGTCATGCGGTGGTGGGTGACCACCATAAAGCGGGTGTTGGAGGTTTTGGCGATTTCTTCCACCAGACGACAAAACCGGTCGACGTTGGAATCATCGAGGGGAGCATCGACCTCATCCAGCACACAGATCGGCGCCGGGTTGGTCAGGAAGACGGCAAACAGCAGCGCAATGGCCGTCAGCGCCTGTTCACCACCTGACAGCAGTGACAGTGCCTGCAGGCGCTTGCCCGGCGGGCTGGCCATGATTTCAAGCCCGGCATCAAGCGGATCGTCTGATTCCGTCAGGCTGAGATGCGCCCGTCCACCGCCGAACAACCGGGTGAACAGTTCCTGAAAGTTCCTGTCGACAGTCTGGAAACTGGCCAGCAAGCGTTCGCGGCCTTCCTTGTTCAGGGCTGAAATGCCCTGCCGCAGTTTTGCAATCGCCCGCGTCAGGTCTTCCCGCTCTGACAGCATGGTTTCCATCTGCTCCGTCAGTTCAGTGGCTTCCTGTTCTGCCCGCAGATTAACCGGCCCCATATTATCGCGTTCCCGCTGCAGGCGCTCAAAGCGTCGTTCAGCCTCGTCCGAGGATGGCAGTGGCTTTTCCGGGTCCAGTTCGGCGATCCGCGGCAATGTCTGCGGGCCGGTTTCCAGCCGTTCGCGAATCTGGCGGGCCAGGTCGCGCAATTCATTGTCGCCATGTTCAACGCTGGCTTCGGCACGCCCCCGCAATTCACGGGCCTCCGACAAGGCAGCCTCCAGCTGGCGAAGCTGCTTGTCCGCTTCACCCAGTCCGGTTTCGGCAACCGCCAGCTTGTCGGCAACTTCCTTCCGGTTCACCTCTGCGGTTTCCAGCTGCCCGGACAGGGCACGGCGTTTGTCATTAATCTCACCGGGCTGGGACGAGATCAGCTCCAGCTTCTGCTTTGCTTCATCCAGTCGCTCCGCCAGTTCTTTCAGGCGAGAGGTTGCACCACCGGCCCGGTCAGACCAGCTTTTCCGTTCCGCCGCGATCGACTCAAGCCGCCGCCTGCGCTCAGCCGCCTCGCGCATCAGGCCGTCCAGATGGCTCTGCGCAGACAGCAGCATGTTACGGGCTTCTGCCAGATCACCCCGGATGCGGTTGGCCTGTTCGACCAGCGCCGCACCATCTGTCATCTTTGCCTGTGCCTCGCGGGCCGCATCCAGTGCGGTTGAAATCTCGTTGCGCTCAGTCTGCAGGGTGGTTGCCGTCTCCCGTAATGCATCAAGCCGGGTGGTGGTTGCCGCGGCCTTTTCCCGCAGGCGGGCTGCTGTTGTCCGGGCGATTTCCAGATCCTGCTCACCATTGCGCAAATGCTGGCGTGCGGCCTGCTCGTCCGCCAGCGCAGCCGTTGCCGCTTCCTTCGCCTGCTCGGCAGCTTCAAGAGCCGCTGCCTGCCGGGCTGCAGACTGCTCAATCTGGGCCCGCAATTCCTTGAGGCGGTTGCGCTGTTGCAGACGTATCGCAGCGGCCGTCGGTGCGTCGGCCCGGACCCGATAGCCATCCCAGCGCCAGAATGCACCATCACGGGTCACCAGCCGCTGGCCGGGGGCAAGACCGGCCTGCAAACGGTCGCCTGTCTCCACATCAGCCACCAGCCCGATCTGGGCCAGACGACGGGCCAGAGCGACCGGGGCATCCACCCCCTTGCCGAGAGGCTCCGCCCCCGCCGGCAGTTTTGCCTGATCAGAATAAGCGGGCAAGGTTCGCCAGTGTTTCGGTGCCGCCTCGTCCAGCGGCAATTCAAGCTCCTCAATCGCCGCACCCAGCGCCGTTTCCATTCCCTTCGGCACGGTGACGGCATCAATCAACGGCGGGAACAGATCATCAGAGCTGCTGCCCAGCACCTGCGTCAGCGCCTTTTCCTCAGCCTGCAACACCGCCATACCGGCATTGATTTCCTGCTGTGCTTCAACCGCCGCACCGCGCTTTTCCTCCGCCTCAGCGCGGGCTTTCTCTGCCGCCTCCAGCGCCGTTCGTGCGGCAGCAACCACTTCCAGGCCGGTGGCTTCGGCTTTCTCGCTGTCTTCAAGCTGACCGGCAGCAACCGCATCTGCTTCTACTGCGGCGATCTGCTTTTCCGTTTCCTCCAGCCGGGTGACGGCACGACGCAGGCGGTTTTCCAGATCGGCAATCCGCCGGTTGGTTTCCACCCGCGCGGCTTCTTCATTGGCGAGCCGGGTCGTCAGACCATCCAGTTCACTCTCCAGCCCGGTGACTTTCTCGCGTGCTGCGGTCACCGTTGCCTGTGCCGTCGCCTGTGCTTCACTCTCACCGGCGCGGGCTTCCTCAATGGTCGTCGATTCCGCCGTCAGCCGTTCAATGGCTGCGGTCGCATCCGTCGCCAGTGCCTGTTCACGCTCGGCATCCCGTCCGATCTGGGCAATCCGGTTTTCGGTCTCACGCCGGGCGACGGAAACACGCTGCTCGTCTGCATCCAGCCGTTCCCGTTCCAGGGTCAGCCGCTGCACAATAGCTGCGGCCTCGGCCTCCGCCTGTCGCAGGTCGGGCAGCAGGGCCGCAGCCCCGGTCTGTTGCGTCGAGGCACCGGCAACAGCGCGGGTCAGGTCATTGACCGTATTGCGCAGTTCGCCAAAGGTTGCCCGCGCCTTGTCGAGATTGTCGGATGCCTGCGTCCAGCGCAGATGCAGCACCGTCGCCTCCGCCTTGCGGATCTGTTCGGAAAGATTGCGATAACGGATGGCCTGACGGGCCTGACGCTTCAGGCTTTGCAACTGGGTCTCGATGGTCGCAACGACATCTTCCAGCCGTTCCAGATTGGTCTCCGCGCCGCGCAGCCGCAACTCAGCTTCATGTCGCCGGGAATGCAGGCCCGTAATACCCGCAGCTTCTTCCAGCAGAGACCTGCGATCCGTCGGCTTGGCTGCAATCAGTGCGCCGATCCGCCCCTGACTGACCAGCGCCGTTGACCGTGCCCCGGTGGCCGCATCTGCAAACAGCAGCTGCACATCCCGCGCCCGGCTTTCCCGGCCATTGACCTTATAGACCGACCCCTGTCCCCGGTTGATCCGCCGGGTCACCTGCAATTCGTCGGCATCATTGAACATGGCGGGGGCAGTGCGGTCACTGTTATCCAGTTCGATCAGCACTTCCGCAACATTGCGGGCCGGGCGGGACTGGCTGCCGCCAAAGATGACATCATCCATCTCCCCGCCACGCATCTGCTTGGCAGAGGTCTCACCCATCACCCATTTCAGGGCTTCAACCAGATTGGATTTACCGCAGCCGTTCGGGCCGACAACACCGGTAACACCCGGTGCGATCTGCAATTCCGTCGGATCGACGAACGACTTGAAGCCGGTAAGTTTCAGCCGGTTGAACCGCACAGATCCACTTGTCCCCTATCGTTGCAGCCAGCCGTTATCCTCTCTCCCCCGAGAGGATAACGGGTTTTGACGGCTTGCGTCAGTTTGTCTTGTCTTCAACAGCCTCGGTCAGATTCTTCACGACATCCGCGCCGCTTTTTACGGTAACAAAATCTGTGGCATCTTTGCCATAGACAACCAGACTCGGCGTGGCATTGACCTTGTAGAGTTCAACACCTTCCTGCTGGGCGGCCAGAATGCCGTCCTGAAGTTCCGTATTCTCAAGACAGGATTTCAGGCTCTCGCCATTGATACCGGCGATGCGGCCGATTTTCAGCATCTCGTTGATGAACTGGTCTTCATCACGAACGGCCCATTTCGCCTGTGACTTGAACAGAATTTCGACGGTGCCAAAGAAACGCGGCCCGCCTGTCGGATCGACACAACGCGCCATCATGCCCGCGGCCAGTGCCCGGCGATCCAGCGGAAAGTCCCGGAAAATCAGTTTCGCCCGGCCTGTATCAATCAGTTCTTTCTTCACATTCGCCAGGTGATCCCGGTGAAAGGACGCACAATGCGGGCAGGTGAAGGACGAAAACTCGACAATCGTAACCGGCGCGTTCGGGTCGCCCATTACCTTGTCAGCCAGCATCTGTTTCAGATCCTGTGCCGCAGACGGGGCCGCAAAAGCAACCAGACAGACGGCCATCAGGGCAAACTTACGTAACATGAATAAACTCCTGCATTTTTCAGACTATAGAAATGGCGTTTTTCCACCACAAGCAAGCGGCTTTTGCCGTCAGATTCGGGCAGCTTTGTGGCATCAGGGAGAACAAGACATCACGTTTTCGTCGGATCCGCCGCAATTGCCCGGCCAAGCCGGCGCAAAGCATCCTTCAGTTTGTCGTCCGGCACGGCGCTTGTCACCATGTCGATCTCGTTGGCGACGGCCTCGGGAATCGGCTTTGGCGTCAGCTTTTCACGCCGGTGACTGGCCCGGGTCCGGGGCAGCACACCCTGCAGAACCGAGATCCGGCTGATTGCGCGATAGCCGAAATAGGCGTTCACCCGCTCCGTGATCTGGATCGTCATATGGGTCAGCCGCATGGCCGTCGCCCCGTCACCCACCTTGATGGTCAGCGCGCCGGACCGTTCAGCCAGCTTCACCGGCCGGCTGGTGCGGGCCAGATCCGGGCCGACAATGCGTTCCCATTCGGCAATGATGCGGGGTTCCGCAAAGCCGCGCTTGCGGATGGCGCGATCACCGATACCGGCGGCACATTCACCTATCGCCACCGGGCGGAACCGGCGGCCGGGTTCTGATTGCTTCTCGACGTTCTTTGCTTTGGCCATTACATCCTGATCCTAATCAATTTTGTCCCCGGACGCCATGACCCCTGAAGACCTGCAACAAAGCCTGCTGGAATGGTATGATCGTCACCGGCGGGTGCTGCCCTGGCGTGCCCTGCCCGGCGAAAAGCCGGACCCCTATCATGTCTGGCTGTCAGAAATCATGCTGCAGCAGACCACCGTGGCAACCGTTGGTCCCTATTTCCGGGAATTCCTTGAACGCTGGCCGACAGTGAACGATCTGGCGGCTGCTGATCTCGACGAGGTCCTGCATGCCTGGCAGGGACTTGGCTATTACGCGCGTGCCCGCAATCTGCATAAATGTGCCATTGCGGTGGCCGCGGAGCATGGCGGGCAGTTTCCGGACACGGAAGACGGACTGGCCACCCTGCCCGGGGTCGGCCCCTATACAGCCGCCGCAGTTGCCGCCATTGCCTTCGACCGCAAGGCATCACCGGTCGATGGCAACATTGAACGGGTGACCGCCCGGCTGCGCGCTGTGGAAGACCCCATGCCCGGCGTAAAACCGGAACTCCGCCGTCTTTCGGCCGAGTTGACCCCTGACCGGCGCGCCGGCGATTTCGCTCAGGCGATGATGGATCTGGGAGCAACCATCTGCACCCCGCGCAAACCGGCCTGCGGGCTCTGCCCCTGGCGGCCGGGCTGTGCGGCACAAAAAGCCGGTATCGCTGCTGATCTGCCCCGCCGCGCAAAGAAAGCTGACAAGCCCACCCGTTACGGTGTGATTTTCTGGGTCTCGGATATCCGCGGCTCAATTCTGCTGCGCCGTCGCCCTGAAAAGGGACTGCTCGGCGGCATGATGGAGTTTCCGTCCACCGACTGGCGCCGCGAGGTCTGGACAGAAACCGAAATTCGCAAAGCCGCTCCTGCCGATGCCAAATGGCGTCCGCTGACCGGGATCGTCCGTCATACCTTCACCCATTTTCATCTGGAACTGACTGTCTGGGCCGGCAAGGCATCCCGCAAACCCGCAACCGGCGAGTTCGTTGCCATCGACTGCTTCAGTGATTACGCCCTGCCAACCGTCATGAAGAAAGTCGCCCGGCACGCCTTGGGCAAGTTGGAAAAATGATTGAGACTGCCGTATCTTAGCGCCTGCTGACAGGACAACACTGCCATATTTTCACCCCTTTTCTCCGTGAGGTTATGGCATCGTCATACGAGGAAATTCATACATGCTCCGCCGTCACTCCGGCTTTCTGCTGGCCACTGCTGTCATCATGTTCGGAACAACCGGTTTTGCCTCCATGGCAACCGCGCTTGATGACGGTCCTTCAGGAAGCTCACGTATCGAAAACGAGTACAAACTGAACATGCCGCTCGATAAATATGAGACGGTCTGGAGTTTCCTTGTTGATACCTATGTCACCCGAAAAAGCCTCAGCGCAATCGACCCCGACTACACAACCACCCCTTCTGTTGAGTTTTTTTCCGACCAGTATTTTGATGATGACGCGCACAGCCTTCTCAGCGGTCAGCACGGAGTCAGAATCCGATCCCGTTTCATTCCGGACGACCCGGCCAATCCGAAGAACGGACGGCGGCTGTTACAGATCAAGTTAAGTAATATCGACGAGAAGGCTGACCTGAACCGGGCAGAGGTAAAGTTCGATGTTGGCACTCAGGTCCGCCACAACATCAAACATCTGATCCCCTATGTACAGCCACAGGACCTGCATGACGTTACCACTATTCTGAACGACCTGAATGTCGATATCCGGGAGCTGAAAAAGAAGATCACCCTCGGACAGGAGCGTCGGCGGGTCTATATCTCCTACCAGAATGCGCCCTTTGCGACGATCACACTGGATAAGGTCGACACCTCTTTCATGATGTGGGGATGTTCTTTCGTTGAAGTGGAAATCGAACTGAACGAAATTCTCTATACCGCCGTTGATGACGACAAGAGAGACGAGATGGAAGAGGTCTCCGGCTTCATCAAGACTGTGCTGGAAAAGCAGTTTCCCTTTATCAAACGGGACCAGACGCCCAAGTACAACAAGGCCAGTCAGTGTCTGGGCGACAAGGCTCCGTTCTATGAAACTCTGGTCAACCTGTTCTAGTCGCCCGGGAGTCCCGTCTGCTATTGTCAGCAACCGAAACCAGTCTCCGGGACGATCAGATGCTGACCATTGAAGGCTTTGAAACACAACGTATCAGGACATCGGGGGCCGACATCCATCTGGAGTCTGGCGGCAACGGCCCGCCCCTGCTGCTGTTACATGGCTATCCGCAGACACATCTGCTGTGGCGCAAGATTGCTCCGGTCCTGGCACGGGATTTCACGGTTATCTGCCCGGATATGCGCGGTTATGGCGACAGTTCCAGACCAGCCTCTGATGCCAGCCATTCACCTTATTCGAAGCGCGTCATGGCGCAGGATATGGTGGAGGTCATGGATGCACTCGGTTTCGGGCAGTTCAGCGTCGCGGCACATGACCGGGGGGCAAGGGTATCGCACCGGATGGCGCTCGATCACCCGGACCGGGTCAGCAGACTGGTTCTGATGGATATCGTGCCGACCCGTTACCGGTTCCAGCATGTCGACAAGGGTGTCGCGACCAAAGGTTATCACTGGTATTTCCTGATTCAGCCCGGCGGCCTGCCCGAGCGGCTGATCGGTGCTGATACGGAATTCTTCCTGCGCCACACCCTTGCCAGCTGGACAGCGGTTGAAGGCGCTCATGAAGAAGCCGTGATGCAGGATTACCTGCGCTGCTTTTCTGACCCCGAAATGATCCATGCGACCTGCGAGGATTACCGGGCCGGAGCTACCATCGACCTGACCCATGACGAGGAGGATATCGACCGGAAAATTGCCTGTCCGGTGCATATCCTGTGGGGGGATCGCAGTATTCAGGGTTCCCGGTTTTCCCTGCTGGATGTCTGGCGGGAAAGGGCGACAACGGTCACCGGTCAGGCATTGCCCTGCGGTCATTTTCTGCCGGAAGAAGCCCCCGATGAAACCCTGACCGCAATGCTCGCTTTCCTGAAAAACTGAGACAGCTTCGGGCCTTCTTCTCAACCCTCCCGTCCAAAACGACGGGATTATCGGTAAACGGAGCCTTTAACCGAGCAGATAACTGAGGACGCCGTTCAGGCGCTGGCGGCCTTCTGCTGTTGCCGCCAGGCGGGTATCGTCGAATGTGACCAGCCCTTCCCCGGTCAGTGTCGCCAGGCGTTCCGGATCAAGGCAGCTATCCAGACTCTGACCGGTCTGCTGCCGGAACCGTGCCCGCTCCACACCATCACGCAGGCGAAGGCCCATCATCAGCAGTTCCTCGATACGCTCGGGCATCGGAACCGGGTTCCGGTCGACCGTTGCATGTCCCGCATCATCCACCCGGTTCAGCCAGATCTCCGGCGCCCGGTGCTGACGGGTGGCAAATATCAGGTCACCTGCCGTCAGGCGGCCATGTGCGCCGGGTCCGACACCTATGAAATCACCGCCCCGCCAGTAGACCATGTTATGGCGACATTCGCGCCCCGGACGGGCATGGTTGGAAATCTCATAGGCGGGCAGTCCGGCCTCATTCAGGCGGCTTTGAGTGAGTTCATACAGGTCGCCCGCCAGATCTTCCTCCGGCAGCACGATTTCACCCCGGCCATGCAACGTATGAAACTTTGTTCCGGGCTCGATGGTCAGCTGATAGACCGACAGATGTTCCGGTTCGAAAGAAAGCGCCAGTTCCATCTCTGCCGCCCAGTCAGAGGCGGACTGTCCCGGGCGGGCATAAATCAGGTCGAAACTGAACCGGTCGAAAGACTGACGTGCTGCCTCAATACCGCGCCGCGCCGTCGCCGCATCATGAGCCCGGCCCAGAAACCGCAATTGTTCATCGTCAAAAGACTGGACCCCCAGCGACAGGCGGTTAACCCCGGCTGAGCGGAAATCGGCGAACCGGGCCGCATCAATGGTACCGGGATTGGCTTCCAGCGTGATTTCCAGATCATCCGCAGCTGTCCAGAGGCTCTGCGCCAGTTCAATCAGCGCCTTCGTGGTTGCCGGGTCCATCAGCGAGGGCGTCCCGCCTCCGAAGAAGATACTGTCGAGGCGGCGACCCGTGGTCTGCGCGGCATAATGACGCAGTTCTGCGATCAGTGCCGCCCGCCAGCGGTCATGATCGACCGCATCGGCAACATGGCTGTTGAAGTCACAGTAGGGACATTTCGAAACACAGAAGGGCCAGTGAATATAAAGGCCAAAGCCACCCGGCCAGACCACAGCAGGCTGCTTGCTGTCAGCCAAAGCAGGCTGCAATCAGCTGGTCAAAAGCCCGCGCCCGGTGACTGATGGCATGTTTTTCAGTCCCATTCATTTCGGCAAAGCTGCGGGTCTCGCCATCCGGCTGAAATATCGGGTCATAACCGAACCCGGCGCCCCCTCGTGGTGGCCAGACGATGCTGCCCTCAACCCGGCCTTCAAAACAGTCAGCATGCCCATCCGGCCAGGCAAGACACAGAACCGCAACAAAGCTGGCACTGCGGTCCGCATTCTCACCAATGCCCTCATGCACCCGTCTCATGGCCAGATCGAAATCCTTGTTATCGCCACCCCAGCGGGCTGAATAGATACCCGGATCACCATTAAGCGCCGTCACACAAAGTCCTGAATCATCTGCCAGCGTCGGCAGATTCGCCGCACCGGCCGCTGCCAGTGCCTTGAGTTTGGCATTCGCGACAAAGCTGTCACCGGTCTCATCCGGTTCCGGCAGCCCAAGCGATCCGGCGGAAACCGTATCAACCCCAAAAGGCTTCAGAAAAACGCCGATTTCCCCGACTTTATGTTCGTTGTGACTGGCGACAACCAGTTTCCCGCCCGAGAAACGCCGGACCATCAGTCCTGATCCGCCGTTGCCGGTTGCAGGCACCCCTTCGCAAGATCCTTGAATGCCTGAGCCCGGGCATCAATGCCTGATTTTACCGCAGAACCCAGTTCCGCATAGGTCTTGGCATATCCGTTCGGCTGGAACACCGGATCAAAACTTTCATGGTTGCCCCGCGCAGGCCATACCATCATGCCATCTGCCCGTCCGACAAAAACCGTGCTCTGACCGTTCGGCCAGGCAAGAGCCAGCGCACAGTTATAGGAAGCCCGGCGATTGCTGTGCTCGCCGAGACGACGCTCAACTTCTGCGCGTTTCTCTTCCCATGTGTCCATGAACCGGGCGGTTTGCAGACCGGGAAACCCGTCGAGCGCCTCGACCATCAGACCGGAATCGTCAGCCAGCGCCGGCAGTCCCGTCGCGGTTGCCGCAGCAACGGCTTTGATCTCTGCGTTCTCGGCAAAGGTTTTGCCGTTTTCTTCCGGCTCTGGCAGATCCCAGTTACCGATCGGAACCGTCTCGATGTCGTAAGACTTCAGGAGGTCATTGAGTTCTTCCAGCTTGCCCGCGTTGTGGGTGGCCAGAACGATACGTGGTTCAACAAGCTGTTTGTGCATCGCTGACGAATGCCCGATTTGCGCGGGTTTTGCAAGTATTTCAGCTAGATAGAGCAATCATCAGTAGATCATGTGACGGGCGGGGACCAGAACAGTGAACGTATTTTCCAAGCTTATCTGCGGGATTTATCCAGCCGCCACTGGGTCACACCCATCAGTGGCCGCCAGCCCTGATAGGGGCCGACCGGCTCCGCCCTCGCCACATTCATGCGCACCAGTTCACCACCTAGCGTGCCATGATAACGCCCGATGGTCTGTTCACCTTCCAGCGTCACCACATTCGCGACCAGCCGGCCACCGGGTTTCAGCGCCTCCCAGCAAGCTGAAATAACCCCTGTCGACGTTATCCCGCCACCGATAAAGACCGCATCCGGTGCCGGCAGTCCGTCCAGTGCCGCAGGCGCCGTGCCCTCGACAATCCGGAGCAGCGGCACCCCTAACGCAGCAGCATTACCCGCAATTCTGGCCCGTCGCTCCGGCTTTGGCTCAATGGCAATTGCACGCGCACGGTCTGCTGCCCGCATCCATTCGATTCCGACAGAACCGGCGCCAGCCCCCACATCCCATAACAGTGCTCCCGGCGTGGGCGACAGCGCCGCCAGTGTCATCGCCCGCACTTCACGTTTGGTCATCTGACCATCGGAGACAAACAGTTCATCCGGCAATCCGGGCACCCGTGACATCAGCCTCGCATCCGGACCGGCATGGCACTCAACGGCAATTGTGTTCAGATCACTGACCGGAGGACCGGCCCAGTCCGCCGCCGTCTCGGCCTGAACAACCTGTTCGCGGTCACCACCCATATTCGACAGGACGGTCATCTGGCTGCTGCCGTATCCGAGTTCCGTCAGACGTTCTGCCACCTGCCCGGGTGTGGTGGCGTTTTCGCTCAGAATCAGCAGCCGCTGTTCCGGCGCCACGTAGAGGTTGATCAGATCAAGCGGACGGCCATGCAGGGTCAGGCACTGAACATCCTGCAACGCCCAGCCGAGCCGCGCCGATGCCAGCGAAAAAGCACTGAGATGCGGGATGATGGTCATCTCCGAGCGGTCAAAGGACCGGCCCAGCGTGACACCAATGCCATAACTTTGCGGATCACCGGTCGCCAGCACACAGACCCGCCGCCCCCGTTGGGCTGCGATATCGGCAACCGTATCGGTCAGCGGCACCCGCCAGGTCAGACGTTCAGCCGGATGGTCGCCGGCCATCGCCAGATGCCGCTCGCCCCCGACCAGCACTTCCGCATCATCAATCAGCCGTCGGGCAGCAGGTGTGATTCCTGCCAGCCCGTCTTCACCGATCCCGATGATCGACAGCCAGGCACTCATTGTGGCCGCGCCATAATGGCATTAACCGCAGCCGCGGCCATGGCGCTGCCACCACGCCGGCCACGGATGGTGGCAAAGGGAATGTCAGCCGGACAGTCTGCGATCAGCGCCTCCTTGGATTCCGCCGCCCCGACAAAACCAACCGGGAAGCCCAGAATGACCGCCGGTTTTGGTGCCCCGTCAGCCAGCATTTCCAGCAGATGGAACAGGGCTGTCGGCGCATTGCCAATCGCAACCACCGCCCCGTCCAGCCGCTCCAGCCACAGTTCCAGCGCCGCCGCTGACCGGGTAGTCCGCATCTGCTGTGCCATGGCGTAGGCTTCTGATTCCTCAACCGTGCAGATCACCTCGTTTTCAGCCGGTAACAGACGCCGGATCACCCCGAAGGCGGTCATGTTGCTGTCGACCAGCACCGGCTTACCTGCTTCCAGTGCCACTTTTCCCGCAGCAGCAGGACCACCCCGGAAAACCAGATCGCCCAGTATATCCGGCATCCCGCAGGCATGAATCAGGCGTTCAGCCATACACTGCTCCCCGGCAGGAACGGAAGCAAGGTCAGCCGCATCGCGGATCTGCGCGAAGGAGGCCGCATAGATTGCCTCCGGATCACGAATATAGTCGTAAGTCATGTCACCCAATTGAATGGCGCTCCCAGAATCCAGCCTTCTTCGGCCTCGACAGCCTGAATGATCTCCGGCGTCGTGCCTGTCGGCGGATGAAACAGTTTCTCCAGTTCTCCCGCCGCATCAAGTTCCGCGAATCGTCTTGCCGCACCACGTACCTGACCGGCGTCTTTCGGCTCGCCCGGTTCCGGAGGATCCGCCAGTGGCGTCGGATAGACCTCCGCCAGAACAATTCGCGCATCATCCGCCGGCACGCCCCAGCCCGTCTCAAATGGCCAGACCCGGGTTGCCACTGAAAGCGCCGGGTTGAACCGGACCTGATGCAGCCGGGCGATGCCAGTCAGTGCCTGACTGCCAACCGACCCCGCGCCCAGCAGTTTCCAGACCGGTTGTGTGCCGGGAACAATCGAATCGGCATAACGCTGTTCCGAAAGATCACCATATCCGGCAGCCTTCTTTGGCTGCAAATACCTGTAGCGACGGCCATGCGGGTGTCCCCAGAACGGGAAAGCCCGCCCGCTGCACCGCCTGTTCAGGGCCTCGGCAACATCAAAGCGGTTATTCGCATTATCAGGCTGATCGACAATCACATCAGACAACAGGTTCCAGCTGGCCTGCCAGGCCGGTCCGGAAAGCTGGAGCGACGCAGCGAAACCGCGGCTGTAGCCAACCGGAAAATCAAATCCGGCGAGAACACGGCGCCCTGCCGACAGCTCATCGGTCAGACAACTGACGATCCAGTCAGTCGCCGCCTGCCGGGTTGGCGGATTGACCATCTGCGGTCTCACGCCCGGCCCGGAAAGACAGCACCAGATGCTGTCTGCCCCTGTCTTCGGCCTTGCCGCCGCAGACCAGTCCACCATCAGGTAACTGTCAAACATCGCACCGCCCATTCATACTGATTTCCGGAACATCAGAGAATCCCGGGCACGACAGATCAGTCCGCGACGTCTTCTTTCGTTGTCTTGCTGTCGCCATGACTGTGGCTGTGATCATGGTCATGATGATGGTGGTGATGACCATGATCGTGGTGATGATGGCCGTGATCGTGGCCAATCCCCTGAACATGATGATGATGGCCGACCTGCGGCACACCGACATCGCCTTCATAGCCGATAATCTGCTCGCGATATTTGCACATCCCGCAGTTCATATTGTTGTCACCGGTGAGAATCTCACGCACCCGGTCAGCAAAGGTATCCAGCACCAGCGGGTGGTCATTCAAATAGGGAGCCTTGATAAACTCGACATCCGGATGCAGCGCGGCGACTTCATCTGTCTGGTCATAGATGCGATGGATCAGCACCCCGGTGAACAGAAAATACGGAAAGACGATAATGCGCTTAAAGCCAAGCCGTGACGCCGTTTTCAACCCGGCATCGACACGGGGATGGGCGACACCGGAATAGCAGGTTTCAGCCCAGCCGAATCCCATACCTTCCCACAGCATCCGGGTGATCTTGCAGATATTCGAGTTTGCATCGGAGTCAGAAGCACCGCGTCCAACCACCATCAGCAGGGTTTCTTCGCGGCTGACATTCCCCCCGGCTGCGGCTTCAGCTTCTTCGATACGTTCCCGCGCAGCCCGCAACAACTTCGGATCAATCGACAGTTCGCGACCATATTCTACTTTGATGCCGGGATTCTCGGCGGCAAAATTATTGAGTTCCGACGGGATATCATTCTTCGCATGCCCGGCTGCCATCAGCATGCCCGGCACGGCCAGAATATGCTTCACACCCCGGTCTTTCAGCTTTTCCAGACCATCGCGGATGATCGGCCTGGCAAATTCCAGATAGCCGCTTTCCACTTCATAATCCGGCATCCGAACCTTGATACCCGCAGCCAAGGCGTCAAACTCGGTGCAGGCTCCCGCGTCCCGGCTGCCATGCCCGCAGATCATTACGCCAATCTTGTCACTCATCAGAATCCCCTTCATCTTATTACCTGACTATATCGTGCGCGCCGCCCGCGAAGTAAACCTTAGCCGACGATTGACGGTCTTTGACCGACGCCGGATAGTGCAAAAATGAACATTCTTCAGCTCCCTGACTCGACTCTGCATCTGGCGCCTCTGCTGCTTCTGCTGTTTGCGCTGGGGCTGGATGCCGTGTTTGGCGAAATGGGCTGGGTGTTCCGCATGATGCCACATCCGGTTGTTCTCATCGGGCGCATCATCGGTTCACTGGAACGTCGCCTGAACCGGGAAAACAGGGGACAGGTGGACCGCGCCATCCGGGGCTTTCTGGTTGTCGTCTTCATGGTTGGCAGTACCGCCATCATCGGCGCTACCGTCAGCTGGGTCAGTGCCTGGCATCCTTTTGGCTGGCTGATCGAGCTGTTTCTGGTCGCCACACTGATTGCCCAGCGATCCCTCTACGATCATGTCGCGGCTGTTGCCGGTCCCTTGTCGAACGATGATCTGCCGGGTGCCCGGAAAGCCATTTCCCGGGTGGTTGGCCGCGACCCGAACGCACTGGATAAACATGGCGTCACCCGGGCCGGCATTGAGACCACGGCGGAGAACTTCGGCGATGGCGTGGTTGCCCCGGTATTCTGGTATCTGCTGTTCGGGTTTCCCGGCATTCTCGTCTACAAAACGGTCAACACGCTCGACAGCATGATCGGCTATCGCAATGACCGTTATCGGTCCTTCGGGTTTACGGCGGCGAAGCTGGATGACGTGCTGAACTGGGTGCCCGCCCGGTTATCCGGCCTCATCCTTGTTCTTGCCGCGCTTGTGACACCCGGTGCCCATGCCGGCCCGGCATTCCGGGTCATGCTGCGGGATGCCGGAAAACACCGCTCACCAAACGCCGGCTGGCCGGAAGGGGCAATGGCCGGGGCGCTGGATGTCGCACTGGCCGGACCCCGGCGTTACGGCAGTCAGGTGGTCGATGATGACTGGATCGGTGGCAAGGGGCGGGCGCGGGCAACCGCCAGAGACCTGCGCCGGGCGCTGCTGCTTTATACCTTTGCCTGCGTCATCCATGCGGCCCTGATCGCCGCTTTGTGGGCATTCACGGAGCTCCACCGCGGATAGGCCTTCTTGACTGATCCTGTTATTTTTTAAACGATTTCAGTTGACTTCGCAGTGCAACAGGTGGTTATTGCGCTGCAGCGGCACTCCTCTCGGGTCGATTACCGATCGCAGGCCGGGATAGAACGATGTTCTTATTCTCCGGCGCGTTATCTCCGACATCATCAGGCGTTTCGTTAGGCGAGGACCAATTTCTGTGTCCCGCCGGGAAAGCTTGCAGAGTGCTGGCGAACCGGCTGTTCCCTGTGAAGGAACGGGCGGCTAAATCAATTCACGTACGAAAGAAGTACATATATGACCGGTTTTTCAGGCCTTAATCTGGCCGAACCCATTCTCCGTGCCCTCAATACTGAAGGCTACACCGACCCTACCCCCATTCAGGCGAAAGCCATTCCCGGCCTGCTCGATGGCCGTGACCTGCTGGGCGTTGCCCAGACCGGTACCGGCAAGACAGCGGCCTTCGCCCTGCCCCTGCTGCACCGCCTGTCCGACCTCGACAAGCGCGCCAACCGTAATGAGCCGCAGGCAATCATTCTTGCACCAACCCGCGAGCTGGCCGGCCAGATTGGCGACAGCATCCGCTCTTACGGCCGTCATCTTCGCCTGCGTTCTTCCGTTGTATTCGGCGGTGTTTCCATTCGCCCGCAGATCAAGGCACTGGCACAGGGCGTCCATATTCTGGTCGCTACGCCGGGTCGTCTGATGGATCTGGTCCGTCAGGGCCATGTTCGTTTCAGCAGCGTTGAAGTTTTCATCCTTGATGAAGCCGACCGCATGCTCGACATGGGCTTCATCGGTGACGTTCAGAAAATCGCTGCGGCAATCCCCGGTGGTCATCAGACTGTCCTGTTCTCGGCTACCATGCCGAAAGCGGTTCAGGGACTGGCTGACAGCCTGCTGAAGAATCCCCTGCGTGCCGAAGTTGCCCGTGAAGCAACCACCGCCGCACGGATCGAGCAGAAGGTTCTCTATGTCACGAAAGACAACAAGCGGGCATTGCTGAACAAGCTGATCGAAGATGAAGGCATCAATCGCGTGCTGATCTTCACCCGCACCAAGCATGGCGCTGACCGGGTTGCCAGAAACCTGCAGGATGCCGGTATCGAGTCCGATGCAATCCACGGCAACAAGGCCCAGAACGCCCGCCAGCGGGCGCTGAACGGTTTCCGTAACGGCAAGATCCGGGCACTGGTTGCCACCGACATCGCCGCACGTGGTATTGATGTTGATGGCGTGACCCACGTCATCAACTTCGAACTGCCGAACGATCCGGAAAGCTATGTTCACCGTATCGGACGCACGGCCCGCGCCGGTGCTGACGGTATTGCAATTTCCTTCTGCGATCACGAGGAACGCGCTTATCTTCAGGATATCGAGCGGACCATTCGTCAGACCATCAATGTCGATATCGACCATGCATATCATGCACCGGAAATCGCCAATGACCGTAGCCCGGCAAAGCGCCCGCCTCAGGGCGGCAAGCGTTTCCAGGGCAACCGTCCGAAGCGGAACGGTGGCGGTGGTGGTGGCGGTCGCCCGCGCAACAACAATGCGCCGCGCCAGTCGCGCCGCACCGGAAAGGCC
>TARA_R110000787_G_scaffold11722_3_pt1 | contig 27676 bp, 15 predicted proteins | sample TARA_R110000787 | Tara Oceans TARA_R110000787 (sample SAMEA4397920) | marine metagenome | biome: Polar Biome; feature: [DCM] deep chlorophyll maximum layer (ENVO:01000326); material: water (ENVO:00002006), including particulate matter (ENVO:01000060) such as... | depth 35 m | reverse complement strand
CTATCTCTCCCGAATACCCGATGTATTCATAATGACTGTCTTTATCTTTATAAATAAAATCGCCTATCTCTCCACCACCTGCGTATGTCAAATTTTCGCCATACAAATCAACAAATGCTTTATTATAATTACCTCCTGCTTCTCTTGTTGCTTTTTGAAGTCTATTTATGTCATAATTCCATCTGTACAAAGATTTAATCGCATACTTTGTTGCATCTAAGAGTATTTTTCCGTATGCTTTTTGGTTCATTGTTCTTTGTTCCATTGGTGGCAATCGGTCATATCTAATCTCGCTAATGCTTTCAATTATTTTTTTTGTATCATCACTCCAATCTTCTTTTCTAATTGAATATCCACTACCTACACTTGACATTCCTCCACCCTCTGCGTATGAAGAAGAATTATATTCATCTTCATACACCAAGTCGTGATTTTTATTATTAATACGAGTAATTATGTACTTTTTCCCTAAATGTTTCTTAGACAGCTTTAATGCTTTATCTATACTTGTAATTCCTTTTTCAAGAACCACATAAGGGTCATAGCCTTTTGCATTATAGTCCATTGTGTTGTCATAGGCACTTAATTCAAAAGGAGGTAAGTCTAATTCTTCCTCTATCTCTCCACCATCTTCGTATTTTTTAGCAACATATTTAGCGCCAAAAAGGTTTTTCATTTCGGCATCAAAATCTTTACGGTCATTTTCTGAAACGTATGGAGGAAAATCTACGACTAACCAAGAGTCATTACCTTTTTCTCCAATAGTACGTTGATAAACAACTCCTTTTTCTATTTTATATTCAGAACCGTACATTTCTGATGTTTGAATCCTTTTTGCTCTTGTTGCCATTATATTTTATTTTTTTACCAATTTAAGAAACTTAACGCTCCCGTGAAATAACCGCTTTTCTTTATAGAGCCACCTTTTTCAAGAAATGTATCACTAACTCTTATACCGTTTTCAGTTAAATAAATATCTCCACCGCCCGCATCTAATAATGACTCAAAGGCATCATTCCAATAATAAGATAAGTTATGATAATCACGAGTATTATAATACAAAATTTTCTTGCCGTTTGTAGGATGATACCAAATTTCGTACAAGTTTTCATCATCATCAATACCTCCACCTCCTGCGTAGGTATCGCTGTTTCTCATTTTTAGCAACTTTTCAAGAATCAATAGGTTTCTATGGCGATTAGCAGAGTTTACGTTAGAGTTTACTGTATAATAGTCTATTGCCGCATAAATACTTCCTTGCTCTTCTCCATTTATTATAACATTTGGTTTTCCTGCTTTTTCATCCCAAGAAACCTCTCCACCACTTGCCATAGAACCACCTTTAGCGTAGGTATTTATAAAGCTACTTGGCTTTTGGGGAGAAATTCCTGCTCTATAATCTGCTTTTTTTATTTCAACATCACTATACCCCATACCTTTAAGTGCTTTAATCTCCCTATCAGTTAAATTTTCAATTTCTCCACCACTTGCCATAGAACCTCCTTTATATTCAGATATATCTACCTTAACTACGGATTTATTAGATTTTTTAATTTCTTCTGCAAATTCTTCTGCTTTTTTCTTTGTAGTTGAAAATAAGTCAGAAACAACCTCTCCATCTTTATTTTTTCCTTCTATGATATATTTTATCTCTCCACCACTTGCCATAGAACCACCCTCTGCGTAGGTTGAGGTAGAGTATGCCATTTGTAAGTATGGGTTTTCATCATCATCATCATTAATTTCCCAACTATATTCTTCATCCCAACCATACCACGTAGGCATAGTAGTGTCCTCCATTATATTTACATACTCATCGATTTGCGATAATCTTTTGGCTTCTGCTAATGCTTCTTTAGGACTACTTGCATAAATATGAATGTAGCCATAACCAATGCTATCATCATCTTCATCTTCGGTAAATAATCTTACTCCAACCGCATATTTATCTTTCATCTCTCCACCCTCTGCGTAGGTATCATTCAAAAATTTGTCAAAATAGTATTTAACATCTTTATCGTCTTTTAAAACATTCTTGTTTACCCACTTTAATTTTTTATCAAACTCCCAATCATACCAATCTTCATCAAGTTCTTCGTAATTATCTAAATCTTCGTGTGTTGCAATATAATCGGCTACTCTCTCTCTTTTTTCTTCTATCTCTCCACCTCCTGCGTAGCCACGAGTAATCGTTATAGGATTATTAGCTTTCCAAACGTTTATTTTCTTTTCAGCAAGGTCTTTTCTCTTGTGAAAACTTAGAGTTTCTGTTGCATATCCTGCCTTACGCAAGTAAACGGGGAATCCTTTAGATTCTTTTTCTCCTACCCATATCTTAATATTTTCCGCCATTTTATTTTTTTTTTACATTAATGATGCGTAAGACCAAGCGTTTCCTGCTCCGAACATATCAACTCCCGAACCTGCCATACCGCCGTCTTCTTTTTTCCGAACTTTACTTGTTGCTACGTCTTTTTTAGAAGACCCTTTGTCAACTTTTTCTTCAAATTTTGTAAGAATAGCCATAATCTCTTTTCTTTGAGAATTAGGAATTTGTTTTCCCATTAAATCTCCAAGTTTATCAAATAAGTTATTAAAGGCAGTCTCAACCGCTTGAATCTCTTTCTTAACATCTTCGGGCTTCTTATTAATCTTAGTAACGGGAACTTCTGAAACAGCTTTTTTCGCAATAGATGCAAATCCGTCAGTAATTCTTTGAGTTACGGGAGTTGTAGATGCTCTCTCGATTCCCTCTTTTGTTGCCGCTTTATGTTCTGTAACTTCTTTGTATCTTGCTTTAACCGCATCGTTTGCTCTTTGACAAGCCTCCTTAGATGCTAAATCAGAAAACTTAAAAACTTTACCGTCAATCGTAAGTTCAAACTTTTCAGTAGAACTTGGCTTTGGTGTAGCTTTAAATCTAGGGCTAGCTACCTTTTTAGGAGTAACAGTCTTTTTTGAAGCGACTTTCTTAGCAGTAGGCTTTTTAACAGCAGCTACTACTTTTTTCTCAACTTTCTTAGCTTCTTTTTCAACAGCCTTAACGTCTTCTTTAACGTCTTTTTTGACTGCATCAACTCTTGTTGCTAGTTCCGCTTCGAGTTTTGCCAACTTATTTTCAGAAGCCGTTTTAATCGCACCGACATTTCTCTCAACAGCAACCTTTGCTGAATTAATTTTCTTTTCTAACTCTTCTTTTGATAGTTCAGTTATATTTGCCATTTTTTATGTTTTTGATACTTGTTCTACAAATTTATACATAATTTGCTTTAGTTTACCTATTTCTTTAGCCGAAACATCATCGTAGTCAGCCATATTATTTAATGCGTCGTCTATATAGTCTTCAATTATATTACTATCATATACGTCAAAATTATCATCATCTTGCTCTCCTATGATTAAAGCATTTTGGAGATTGTACTGACTTACCGAGATACTATCCTCTGCTTTTTTAAATAATTTTTTATCTTCTTTTGAAAGTTTTTTATACTCGATTGAAGTTTTAAATTCGTCAAGAGGAACACCCGTCATTGCACCACCCGTCTCATATTTTATATTCTCACTTAAACAATGCTTCATTCTGAATCTCTTGATTGCTGAAATGTTTTCGGGATTCAGTTCTGATATATCCCTATATGCCTTTAGTTCTCTTTTAAGAGAATCTAATTCATATTTGGCTTTGTTTTTTTGAGACGCTATTCTTTTATACTCTGATGCTTTAGAATCAACTTTTGAAACTAATATGCAATACTCGTTATATCTATTTACGTGTTCCATTATTGTATAGTCTTTTGAATTTTATCGTATTTTCTTAATTCTTTTCCAAGAACTTTCTTTTCCGCTTCGCTTGCTTCGTCAATTTCATCTTCGATAATTTCAATAATCAAATCTGTCAACGTTTCTAACTGCGCATCTAATTCATCAATAAGGGTTTGATTGTCTCCATCTTCAATTGCTTCTTCGTACATTTCTAACAAGAAATCAATTTGACCCTCTAACTCTTCTTTTAAACCCGTAGTGCTTTCTTCTCCGCTTTCAATTTTTTCAATTTCAACTTCGGTAGCTTCTTCAATTTCAATTTCTTCTGAAACCATAGAGTCAAAGGCAACTATATCAATGCTTCTTAATTCTGTTTTGAACTCTTCAATATCGTATATTCCACTAACCTCTGTATTACTGAATTTTTCAGCGGCTATAAGCCCAATAACACCGTCATTATATAAAGCAAGAACCGTATCATCAGATATTTTCAAAGATACATCGCCGTAATAATGTTTAAAATAATTATAAGCCGTTAGACTAATTCTATAAGAGTCTCCTGCTGCATCTGCCAACATAATAACTTCGTTTTTAGAAGCGATTATTCTACACTCTAAGGCTTCTTTGAAGTTCCCCGTAGATACTTGAAAACGTTTTCCAATTTCTATGTTCTTTTCAAATTTAGAAGTATCTATTTCGGGCTTCGATAAGTAAGTTCCTATTTCCGCAAAAGTATTTTTCTTAGTAAGTCCTTTTGGAACAAAGAAAGTATATTTCTTAGCTACAATCGTGTACCCTCCTTTGCTATAAAGGTTTTGAGCAGGAGTATAAACGTAATCCGTATATGCAACTCCATAAGGTAAGGGCAAGTAATCTTCTAATAATATTTTAGCCCCCCATCCTATTTTTACTTTCTTAGATATATCATAGTAACTGACACCGCCCATACTTAGACTGTTAGTGTCGTTTACAGTTGTAAATAAATCTGCATCATATCTTTCTTTTCTTAATTCAGAAGAATTTAAAGATTCTCTTTCTTTTGTTGCACCTCCAAATCCAAGAACGTTAGAAAGTGCTTCTAATTGGTCTTCGCCTCTACTTACTAAACTTATAATCGCTTGATTATCCTCAACATACGATTTCCAAACAGAAAGTATTGAACTATGCCGCCCGTTGTCTGTTGAGTTGTCGAAAGAAATAACAACTTGTCCTAAAGATTGAGGTAGGTCTAATCTATAATGATAGCCGTTTGAATCTTCAAACATTCCTAAAATATAATCAGTACTGCCATAAGCAAGCATCATTGAAAACTTATCTGCTCCAATTATTTCCCCACTTTTCTCCCCTTTAACAGCAACACCGAATAAGTCTCCAATAGTTATTACATCTGTTTTTTCAATTGGTTTTTCAATTTCAACGGTTGGTTCTTTAACTTCAACAGTTGGTTCTTCAACTTCAACGGTTGGTTCTTCAACTTCAACAGTTGGTTCTTCAACTTCAACAGTTGGTTCTTTGGCTCTTTTTCTTTCTGCAATTATTTCAGCAACAGTTTTGTTTTTCCGTTTTTCTATTCTTACGGGAACAATTTCTTCATCAACCGAAGCAACCGAAGCAATCGAAACGCCCATTTTCTTAGCAGCAGAACGAAATTCAGAAGAAAATAAGTAGTCTGAAACTTGCTTATAAAGAGACTTGTAAGCCTCTTTGATATTAAATGGAGCAAAATCTCCATCTACATAAGAAGCAAGGCTTTCTAATTCCTTAATAGAATCTGCCGTCTCAACTGATACTCTTCTAATGTCTTTTTCATTAAGACCTATTGATTTTAATAACTCCATATTATTTCTTTCTTATTTTTATCAATTCCAATGAATCTTCCATCGAATCAACTAACCCCTTAATACTTCCGTCAGTAGTTTCTTTTCTTGCTTCTAAGGCAACAACCCATTGCGCTCTTAATTCTTTCTTAAAGTCTGATTTAGGGTCTATTTTCCAAGCAACATCGGCTCTCTTTTCCTCCCACTCCGAAATTATCTCATCTATATCATCAATAGTATAATTTTTACCCTCTACATTTTTTATGTAGGCTTGATAAGTGTCCATAACGCTTATTCCTGCAACATCATTAATAAATGTTTCTTTCAATTCTCTTCTGTATCTTGCTAAGTCCTCATTTTCAGTAGCATCAAAATAGGCAATCCAATTTAATTCTGAAATAGATTTCTTTTTCTTGTCTCTAATTTCTTGTCGTTCTTTTTCGTCGGCTCTTCTCCAAGTGTTTTCTGTATTCTCTCCCATTTGTAAAGCTAAATCTACTTTTATAATTATCTTTTCAATCTCTGACATTTGAGTATCAACAGTAATAGCTGACAATAATATAGGAAAAGGATTCTCTTTAGGATGCTCTGCAATATATGTAACATAACCCTCTTCTATTTCCTTTTCAGTAGTCTCATACTTAGAGGCATCATAAGATGATTTTTTATCTTTTTGCCATTCGTCAACCGCTCTTTTATCTCCCGAAGCAACGTGGTCTTGCAGTTTAAGTAGAGCCTTTTTCTTTCTAAGTATAACTTTAACCCCTTTATCTTTCGTTATTAAGTACTCTTTTCTTGCACCCGAAAGGTTTTGATAAATCTCATTTACCTTAGTGAGTTTTGAAGTCATTTTTGCCTCAACTGTCTCGTAATTATTTTTGGTAAGTCTTAGTCTTTGAATCTTTTTGTCGATAGTTCCAACCTCATTAGTAAGAGTATCTATTTCATCTTGATACTGAATCTCTGTAAGTTTATCGGGGTCGCTTTCAAGTTGAATAAGCATCTCCTTTGTATCAATAACGAATTGAGTAGTATTCATTTCGTAAACACCTAACTCTAACATTCGCTTAATCATATTAACTTTCTTGTTAATTTTTGAGTAAACAAATGAATCAATTGTATTCATAGCAAGCACATAAACTACACGTACTACATCGTAAGGGTTTTTCTGTCTCCAAATTCTACCCTCTAATTGCATTGCAACTTCGGGAGAAAATTCAGCCTCACAAATATACATTGTATGAGAGTTTCCTTGTAAATCAATCCCCTCTTTAATTGCTTTTGAACCAATAAGTATTTTTATACTTCCGTCATTGAAACCATCCTTAATAGAAGTCCTACCCCTTTTTAGGTCGGCGCTTCCTTTAATAACAGAATCCTTTATTTTAGTTTTACCATCTATTGAGGCAATTTCTAAATAATCTCCTTTACCATCTTTCTCTCCACTTATACCGTCAACATTTTTCGCAATGTATTCAGCCAATAAGTCAAAGGCATTGTACTTAACTCCGCCATAACCAAAATTATGCTTGTCGAAGTAAATTACTTGACCTCCAATTTGAGAAATATTTCCTTTTGCAAGTTCTTTTTCTTGATACTTAATTGTTTGCTTAATTGATTCAACAACAAACATAAGTTTTGGACTTTGCTCTACAAAAATAGTAGCAGGGTCAGATTTTAAGTCGGGTAAAAACGGAGAAGTATAAGAATCGTCTCCAAGATTTACAAAGTAAGGGCTTATAACCAATGATTGCTGCGCTTGCTGAACTCCAATTGCTTTACCCGCAAGTTTTTGTTTCGCATCCATTTGCCCCGTGTCAATTCCAACAGCCTCTAATTCGTCGTCTTCATCAGATTTCTTCTTAGTTGGTGGATTAATTTTATAAACTTTTTTATTTATATCATCAATAACATCTTTAATTATAGGGTGTTGAGCGTAAACTCCTTTGGTGTAAATCTCTTGTAAATAATCTAGTACTATATCAGCATCTTCATATTCTCCTTCTTTATTCTTAGTGAGAGCCTCTTTTTTCTTTTCTATTACAAGTTCTTCAACTTCCAAATCTAAAGAACTAGATAATTTAGCCTTTATTCTTTTTTCATTTATTTCAAAAACGTCTTTCAAAGGTCTTTGGTCTTCGTCGTTTTTAATATACTCACGTATAACCTCTTGAAACTTTTCTTGATTTTCGCTTAACTGAACTCTACTATTAACAAATTGAAGTTCGTCAAATTCATCCCCCATACCCGTATGTGCTGAAACATCTGATTTATCTTCTCCATTTTCCTTTTTCCTAGATGAATTATTTGCAGGAATAATTGCTTTCTTAGGTCTATTCGCTTCTATTTTTTCATCGGTAATTTTTACGTTCGATACATTGGTAATTAAATTACTCAATGCTTTATCGTTGTAATATCCGTTAATATCAATAAATAATCCGTATGCTCCATCGTGTCTTAAATCATACTTGTAAGTTTCGTCAACATAATTATTAAAGAAGTCCCAAGAACTTTCTATACCATTTTCTAGTAGCATTTCATAGTTTGCCATCCCTAAAACAGAAACAACTTGAAATGGCGTATCGGTAAATGGCGTAGCTGAAAGTAATAAAACGTTATTATATTTCTTACTCTTGTATTGTATATCCATACAGATTGCAGCGGCAGTTAACTTGCTACCCTTAGAATCAGCCGCTCTACCCGTACTATCGTATTTTATTGCATATCTATTTGCAGCGTTACCCGAAGCCTTATCAAGAGAGTAATACTTTGTACCATCTTTCTTTCTTTTACCCGTTGGAGTTAACTCACTAGGGTTGTAATAAGTGTTGCTTCCGCTATGCTCCCAACCTTTTGCCCCTGCTCTATTTACAATATTATTAAAGTTATGTATTTCATCAATAACAACGGCATCTACTCCTAATCTGTCAAGACTAATAGGGTGGTCGAGTAAAACTTTTTTAGCCACCTTTACTTTGGCGTGAGTTAAATTAGTAATTGCAGCCCATTCAGCTAAATCTAAAGTCTTAGGTATTGAAGATGGTTCTCCAAGACCCTCTTTAAACATTAAAGCCCTAATAACGGCTTCCTTGCTTGGTCTTATTTTATTTTCAGCGGCACTATGCTTGGCTATCAAAATTGTCTTTTGAGCCATTGTCTTGTCAGTATAAACACCTAATTCATCAATTAAAGATATTGTAACAGACCTAACGTATGCTTTAAGTTCTACCCCAAGTCTTTTTCCAAGACTTTCAGAATCAGATTTTATCTTTGCCTCTGCTTTTGCTTTTTGAGTTGAAGTTTTATTATAATCATCTACTATATCTTGTTGAGCCATATAAATCTCTTGCCACTCTTCATTTGCAGTTTCGTAGATAGTCTCTAAATAATCTATATGTGATTTGAGAACTAAAAGATTCTCCCAACCATCAATAAACTTAGTCAACTCTTTCTTGATTAAATAAAGAGCCTCGTCCCAAGAAGAAGAAGAAGAAAATATAGGGTCGTTTTCAAAGGTTATTCTACCCGCACTTAAACCTCCTTTAGTCACTACTTCTTTCTTTGTGGCTTTATCTTTTCTTTTAGTATCAAATAAAAGAGCATTGAATTGAGCATTGAACTTTTTAAAGTTTTCTATGGTTGCAAGTTCAAGGTCTGTAAATTCTTTTATTATTGTTTCTTCGGGTTTATTTTTAGGATATTTCACTCCGCCTTTTGTTCTTACGTCATAAAATACATCTTGCGTTAAATTATCAAGCAAGACAATATTTACATTAGGTAGTAATCCGTATGATTCTTTATTCCCAATTATTTCATCTTGAAATTTATCATAAACAGAATTAGGAACAAGGAATAAAACTCTACTTGCCTCTCCCGTATTCATCATACTTGAAATAGCCGTAATAGAAGATGTTGTTTTTCCAAATCCTACTTCGTGTAAGAATAGCCCCGAATTTCCTCTTGAAAGAACGTGTCTTATACCCTCTTTTTGAGCCTCCATCAACTTAAATTGATTAGATTCAGACTTCTTGCCAAACTTGTAACTATGAGACGGGAACATAGGAACTTTAAGTAAATCGGGTTTAGCGTAATTATTATATGTATTGTTCCAAGTAAGGTCAATTATCCCTCTACTCTCAGCGTCAATTCCTTTTCTTAAAAACTCATTAAAAATTCTTCTACCCTCTCTTCTTGCAGCCCAATATCTTTGCTTAAACAGTAATATAAATTTTTTCTTTATGTTGACTGCTTCTTCCTCCGTTACTCCGTAAGAATTTTCTATATAATTTAACTCTTTAAGAACAAGTTTAGTAGTACTATCTGCAAGCATTATATTTTGCAATATTTTATACCCTGCTCCACCATCCGTATTGAATCCAACAATGTTTTTATCTATATCCTTAAATAAGGAAAAAACATATTTGTAAGTATATTCATCTTGCCCTATCGGAAATATGTATGCGTCTGTTATTTCTTGAACTGTATATTGACCTAAAATACTTTTCTCATTTGGTTTTAACCATAATTTAAAAAGTTGGTAATGACCGAAGTTATGTTTCTTAGATGAATTATAATCAGCATCTAATGATTCCGAAATCATATTAATCTTATTCAATCTAGCGCCCGTTGACAAGAAAGTTGAAATTGTTGAAACGGGAGTACTACTTGAATTTGTAGAATCTGCTTCTCCTTGAAAAAATATTGGACAATTAATATCTACATTTAATTCAAGTGCTTTTATTTCTTTCTCGTCTTTTACAAGAGGAATAAGAGCAGGAGTAAATCGTTCTTCAATTGCTTCATCTATTGTTGATAATGCCTTATCGTAAAGATTAGAGCCAAGTTCATTCCCAAAGAAAATATCGAGACCACTTTTATAAGTAAAAGCATCCCCACTCTTCTTTATGTGGCTCTGCTTTTCATAAATATTTCCTGCAATGTAAGCGTTTTTTCCCTCGAACTGAATATCTGCCGTAATATTTGCTTCGTCAATTGAAAGTTTAGAAACATAAATATCATTCGTCTGCAATAAAGCATCTGTAATTGAATCCTCAAATAAATGATAGTCCACCCCTAAAATCTTTAAACACAACATTCTATACCCTGCTTCATTTCCTTTAGACATAAAGAAAGCCAATAACTCTTCCGTATCTATTTGAGAGTTATAATTCCAATACGCTTCATTAACAGTTAATACATAGTCGCCAATTTCCCATTCGTCTTGCGGAATTGCTATTCTATGTTTTTTAGATTTATCTATATCACTAAGTTTACTAAACGTTTCTTTGTCGTAAAACAAATCAGAATCAATAATTTCAGTATAAGAGTTTAGGTACTCTGAAATAAGTGCTTCAACATATCTATATTTTTCTTCTCTCTCTTTTTCAGAAAGAGAAACTTCTGCTTGCTGCTCGTAAGATGCCGCAACAGCAGGATATTCTTCAATAAATTCAGCAGGAAGTTCTAAAGGAGAATTTCTTTTTGTATTTAACTTGTCATATTTATCTCTAAAAGAAAGTTCGGGGTCAAAGAACTCAATATACTCAACAGCAGAAAAAGATGTTAATTCAGAAAGTTTTTGTTCATATATAATAGAAAATGTAGGTAGTGCTTTCTTTATTATTTTTTTTACTTTCTTTTTAAATCTTCCAATTCTCTCATCTGCCTCTTCTTCTTCTCTTTCTCCCGTTTCTCCTTTTATTACAATTCTCTTTTCATAAGAATCGTAAAATAAAGATATTTCCTTGCTACCCATCGCTTTTAAATATAGAACCGATTGGTACATATCTAAAGATGGAACTACAACAGATTTTTGCTCTTGGATATTGAATACAAGTTTATACGAAAGGCTTTCTATCGGCAATATATCTTTCTTTGTAAATAAAGATGTTAAATCTACTGCTGTTTTAAGACGCTCTAATAAAACATCAATGTTTATATCAAGTACAGAGTATTTAGATAAACTTTGAATCTCTAAAGCATAGAGTTCAAGAGGTTCAATTTCAGCTACAAATTCATCTAATGGTTCTGCTGATTCTAAAGGCTCGCCATTCTTAAAGTATATAACTCTATCTGAAATAAGAAAATCTAAATCTGACGGTTCTTCCAATTTGGGGTTGGCTGCCTGCGTATAAGAATATGGTGTCTTTTGAATAGAAATATCTTCGGGGAGCAAAAACCACCTTATAAAATCATCTTTATTTTCAGCGTCAGAAAAATCGTCGTGGTGGTCTGAATAAAAAGAATAATTGTTATCAAAATTTGCGAAACCCTTCCAACTATCTTTGTCAATGTCAGAGACCGATAAATCTGTTGTTGTTAGAAAAACCTCTTTAAACGGCAAAGATTTAAAATCAGAAACAAAACCGTTTGCAGAGTTAAACTGATGCCCGTTTAACGCATTAAACGAAGTTTCTCCTTTTTCCAATACAAATCTATTAACAGTTTTAGCAAGAAAAACAAATGCTTTATCTCGCTCTTCATCGCTATCAAGGTCTTTCAACCATTGAAATATAACATTTCTTTTATTAAAAGTTTCTGCTTCAAGCAAGGTGTTTGAAAAAATTTCTGATGTGGAATAAACGTAGTTATAGCTTTCCTTTAAAGCCTCTGATGCCGTAAGCCATATACTACTCTTAGTAGTCGATATATATGTTTCTAAGATAGTAGATAAGTCGTAATTGGGGGGGTTGTTTTCTTTAGCCCACTCGTACAATTTTACTTCTTCCTTTAGTAATTCTATGAATTTTGATGTATATTTTGATAACATATAGTCGTTCTTATTAAATATTTTCTTCTACTGCTAAAAAACTATCCTCCAAATTAAAGTTATTAGAGTACATTTGATTAATGATAAGATTTAGCAATTGATTAGTCTTTGAGTTTCCTGCCTTTAAAGTCAGAGCGATTTTAGGGTACTTAGAATTATTAAGACTTACAAATCTACTTGAAATTTTTTTCACAATCTCATTTCTTTCGCTTTGAGTGCTTGTTTGATATTTTAGTGGCAAAATCATTTGTTTCTTTCTGTTTTAATTTTTCCGTCTGAATAAAGATACATTGTCTGCATCTTACCAATTTCAGCAAGAACAATTCTATCTCTATTAATTTCTCCGCTTTTTATTTCGGGTGTTGAGTTTATCCCAAGATTATCCGCAAACATAAATTCCTCAATTTTGCCATCCGAACTTAGTTGAGGCGTAATTATATGACTTTTTTCTGACTTTTCTATTTCAAAATTTGGACTTATATACATATTATTTCTTTTTATAAATTATACAACCGTACTCGTCAAACTTCTCTTTGTTTATTATCTCTGAAACAATAGTAAACCTACTTCTAATCATTTGATTGTTCTTTAGAACAGAAAACTTTCGAGGATGCGTGAACACACAAAGATAACCACCTTTAGTCAAAAAATCTAAACTACGTAAGGAATAATATTCAAGAGCGTCATAATTTGCTAAAGAAGTTTTGTCAATCCCTTTATAATACTCGGTTTTAACGGGTTGAGTAAATACTACGTCATATTTTTTCGTGTTGCCATTATCTCCGTTAGAAAAATAATGACTCACATCAGTTATTTCCGATTGATAACTAAAGTCAATCGAAAAATGTTGATTAAGTATGTCCGAAATAGTCTTACAAATATAATCGTTGTTCATAGCTGTAACCATAACGTTGTCTGACGGACAGTCAGCTAAAACTTTTCCCGTTCCTGCGTTTGTGTGCAGAATACTTATTGGATTAACTATCTTAGTTATTTTATTTAAACCATTAAGTTGTAATTGTAATTCCTCCCAAACTTTTTTTGTTAAGCCTTTTGTCAGAACGTAATCATCACAAGCATCATAATTTCTTAAAAATGCCTTATCCGATTCGTTTGCATAAAACTTATCCGTTGTTTTTGAAAATTCTAAAAAACTGACTACCTCTTTATTACTTACGCTCATTACTTTTTCTTTTTATTTACCGCTATTAATTTTATGTTGTCTCCATTTATATATTGCATAACATCATTGGTAGCGGGTGGAACTTCGTCAGTTACAAAGATAACATCTTTTCCGTGAATTAATTCGGGATGGTCTTTTAAGTTTTCATCCATATCAGAAAAGAAAATCATCATAACTTTAGCGTCTGCGTGCTTTTCTTTCGCTTCCCTTACTTTTTTATCAAAGTACTGCCAAACCCCCCAAAAATTAGTTCCCATACCACCGATTGTATCAAATTGCTTTTCGGTTGGCGGCAATAAACTATTATACTTAAAGTCTGAAAGTTTCGTTCTTAGTTTTATCGGGTCGGGGTCTCCGTATCTAGCAGAAGTAGTTTGCCAAACTTCCCCCTTGTACTTCTCTGCAATAACGGGTAAATAAGAAGAGAACAGTTTTAATAACGGAACTCCATTATCATCTGTATTCCATTGCATAGAACCCGACGTATCTATAAATACATATAATGCGTTATATTCTTTTGTAATCTTCTCTTTTGCTTTTGAAATACGACCTTTTACCATTTCTTCCCAATCGTAACCTTTTCGGGATTTTTTCTTAACAAAATATCCTTTCACTTCCGATTTAAGGTCTTTAAGCCATTGAGGAAATTCTAATGGAATTAATCTAACTCTATGCTTATCTCTTCCTCCCTCTCCTTTGTCAGCCATTTCCCTTACTCTTTGAGGAATTTGATTAATTAAGTCGGGATAGTCTTCCGTAGCATCAATAATTGAAGTTATAGCGGTATCAACAAGATTTTTTCCCATTTCTAATTGCTCTTCTGTTAACGGAATATTTCTTGTTGTTATTCCACAAGACGGCATAACTTCCGTATAATCAACGGGAGTTTTTTCACGAATCTTTTCCGTTTGCTTTTCTATCATTCTGTCGAAAATAGGTTTTAAATTCTTACCAATTCTCCCCATTATTTTGTTATACTTGTCTTGTTTATTTTTGTAGTCCATTATAGCAATTTTTCAAGTTCTGAAATATATTTATTTATTTCTGCAATTTCAGTAGTAGTAAGTCTATCCGTTTTCTTTGAAGTGTTCATTAGTGAAGCAATTTTTCTTTTCACTTCAATTTCTAACTTAATATTTTTAAGTTGTTCTAATTCTCTTTTAGCTTTAGGTGTCAATCCTTTATCTTCGTCTTCTTCTTTGTTTCCGCCTCCTTTCTCTCCGTCCTCGTTTCCGTTTCCTTTTTCTCCGTCCTCGTTTCCGTTACTCATTGATTCGTCCTCGTTTATTAAATCATCCTCTCCCTTTACTTCCGATTCGCTTGGACTATTATTTGCTCCAACAGACTTTAAATCCTCTATGATTTGGTCTATTTCTTCACTTTCTCTTTTAGCATCTTCGATTTCTTGGTTAATATCCGTTCCGTTTTCGCCGCCCTCTTCGCCGCCCTCTTCGCCGCCTTTTTCGGGGTCTATTGGGGGTTTGTTTGAGTTAGGGTTTTCGCCTGCTTGCGATGGTGGTGGTGTATCGTCGGGGTCTTGAAACGGTTGCTCGTTAGGAACTTCCGTTGGTGGTGGTTGCGGTGGCTGCGGTTGTTCGCCCCCCCCTTTCGGTGGTGGTGGTGTAATAATAGTTACTTCCTCCGCTGTAAACTCTCCTAATACTTTTTCTTTCTTAGCCATAACTTTGTGTGTGTGTGTTAATACAAATATAATTAATATCTTTAGAAATACAAATTAAAAGTTAATTATTATCTTTAAAAATATAAATTACTTATACATAGGCTCATAACCTCCGTCTTCGATTGCTTCCTCGTTAAAGTGTTCTCTAACTTCATCAATCGTCATTTTTTCTACTACTGCTTTTCCGTTTTTAACACTTGTAACTCTACCGTAGTCGCTTGTATCATTTATTAAAACAATATCTCCTACTTCGGGTAAATTATAAATTTTCGTTGGCGGTTTAGTTTCATCTTCGGGGTCTGAATCGTTCAGATGCCAATATGTATGAATTTCCTCATAAGAATACGAACCGTGCTTTTTTAATGGCATACCGTAATTCTCAATAATATCTTCGGGAACAAGCATTGTAAAACTTCCCGTCTTAAAATAATAAACAGCATCAAATAAATCTCTCAACCATTCTCTATCAATATGATGGTTAATTCTTATATCCATACATTGATTAGAACAGTCGCTATGTCCTTTTGTGTTGACGGCATAATCTTGATTTAACAAGTGTCCCATTTCGTGCTGCATAGCGGCTTTGATTACGGGAGGGTATCTTAAATGGTAGTAGGCGTAAGTTGGACAAACTATTTCCAATCTTTTTTTCTGCGTATTCAGTTGCGATGCGTATGTCTTTATACGGCTATCATAAATAAGATAAAAATTATCGGGAATATTAATTATGTCTCTTATAGAAGAAAACATTTCTTTCATTTGACTATCACTAAGAGTAGGAAGAGACTGCACGATTATTCCGTGATTATCAACACCTTGTCTAGCTGCGGCTGCCGAATTAATAACCAACTCTCTATAATTAGGAGAATACTTTTCTATCTTTCCTAAAAACCAATCAAAAAATTTATCACTTGTTTCAAATATGTCCATTATAAAATAGCGTTTAGTATGTCTGTAATAAATTCAGATGCTTTTCGGAAATTTTTAGCGGAGATGGTCTTTGGGGGTTTGGCATTATCACTATCTTTTGCATTTTTGTTGTTTTGCACAACCAACGATGCAAGTTCGGCTGAATTATTTGCTTGTAAATACTGAATTGAACCCTCTGCGTCAATAAAAGCCTCTAACGCTTCATCGTGTCCAAGACTTTTAGGCAAGTTAATCATTGCTAACGAAAGCCCTCCCTCCATTTGCGTTAAAGTAAGAAGACCACTTGCGCTATATTTCCAATATTCATCAGTCGCTCCAAAGAAAGTATTTTGAGCAGAATCTAATAACTCATCATCGCTATACGTTTTTAAATTTTCTTCGCTATCGCCGTAAAAAGCATCTACTGTCGCTTCTTCATTGCAATCTAAAGAGAAAGCGGGTTCGAGGTCGTAAATATCTTTGAAGTACCCTTGAAGTTTTGTTGTAATATGAACAAAAACATCTAGCGTTGGCTCTTCATCTTTAGCAATTTCAGTATAGAATACATTAACTAATGCAGGGATTAAATATTCAGCAAAGTCTATTGGTTTAACTCTGTCGGCATCGGGCTTTATTGCAGCGTCTAACAACTCAATAGTTCTATCAGTCCACGCATAAAGCATTTGTTCCTTGCTTTCTATTGTTTTTTTATCAAGTTTTCTATCGGGATAATTACCTCTATGCTCATTAGCTATATCTTTAGCTGCTAATTTTAACCCAAGAGCATCTATTTTACTTTGAAAAATTCCGCCAAGTCCACTAACCTTTTCATTATGGTTTTTCTTTGATTGTCCTATTGGAGAATCTTTACCCATTAAAGTAGGTTCAAGACAATGGAAAAGTTCATTAGGAAGTTTGAATTTTAAATCTTCAACGTGAAAATTGTTTTTAAGAAGATTGTAAAATGCAGAAAATTCTTTTTCATTATCCCAATCTTTACCCTCTTCAACTGACGCTCCGTGAAGTTCTATTGCATTAGTCCTAAAGTAATTACCTTGAACATCAATATCGTTAAGCATCTTTGGAAAGAAGTTATACTGCCATTGAAGATTTATTTCATCAAGCCTTTGGTAAAGTGCAGGAAGCGGAACTAAAGAACCCGAATCAATTCCATAATCGTAAAACATCTTATCTTTTACAGAAGAAAGGCAAGTCTCAATTGCAGTTTGTTCTTCGGAAAAGGCATCTTCTCTCCAAATCATAACTTCCTCTGCTATAATTTGAACAAATCTCCTAAATAAAGCCTCTTCAATATTTTCCGTTTTATTCGCAATAGCCATTACACGGGTATCTAAAACACTTTCCCCCGATTTTAATAGGAGATTCACATCTTTAATCATATTCTTGTACTTCCCCTCCTTAAATGAGTCGCTTAAAGGAATACCAAGACCTTTTCCACCATTGATTTTAATCATTGTAAAACTCTTCAATGTTCGCTCCCTAACAATATGAAGAAGTGGAGCAAATTTATCGTGGTCTTCATCCAAAACCTTGTCAATTTCATCAAGAATCAACCAATAGTTCCCGTAACCTAAAACAGTTCTAACGTAAGCGAGCATATCAGCAAGGTCGTCTTTTCTATAAGAACCATCATTTTCGCCAACTTTATCTCCGTCTTTTACAAGAGGGAATGGTCTTGTTGGATTTAAAACTCTTGCATCTTCTCTTTTGCCTTTAATCCAATCATAATCTTTAAGTATAGCGTCTTGTCTATACATATTATCTGATTGAAGCATAGAATTATCCCAATCTAAATTAGACAGTCCATTTAAAATAGACTCTAAATTAACATAGTTGACAGAAAATCCTTTTGTTAATTTTGCTTCCCAATATGGTTCTCCGCCATTTCCTACAAATCTATCAAATACATCTTGACCGTTCTTTACAGAGGCGGTTATTGTTTCTGAATTTGGAAACCAATAAGGCTGCAAATATTCAAGAGCATCTTTTTCTTTACCGTCTGCATTTGTACCTCTATCTGTTAATTTAGGAATACCCTCAATATTTTCTGACTTTTCAGAACCAATATAAAGCAATTGGTGTGGTATTTTCCATTTCTTAGTAATGTCAATTAGAGTGTACGACTTACCAATTGATGATTTACCCAAAATAAGAACGGGAATATCATACCTAATAAGTTGCAATGCGCTATCTATCGTGTCTTTACCGCCAAATGTTCCTGCGGGTTCTCTGCTTAATTCTTCGTCTACCATTTCTATTGTATTGAATTTTTTATCATTAAAGTCGTTTTACCCGTCTTTTTTTCTAAGTCTCTCTTTATTGCCGCTATTATACGCTTCATATCTTCGGGGTTATCGTATTCAGAATTTAACTTAATCTCTTGCAAATTTAATACATTTACTGATGGTAAATACAACTCTGACGTAGCCCAACCAATGCTTTGTGTAGCGTTATTTTTTGAATACCCCTTAAAATAAAGTCTTGCGGGAGTATAATCGGTGTTAAAGTTAACGATTATTTTTTTAAAACCTTTCAAACTACCCCCTTTTTCGTATGGCAGGGCATCGTCCCTTAGTTCTTCCAAAAACTCAATTCGGTCTTCAAGTTCAGAAATAAGTTCTTTATTTTTATCTTCTTTTGCGTCTTCCAACAACTCATTTAAAAATGACAACTCTGTATTCACTTCGTCTACAAGTTTAATTTCGTCAATCTCTTCCACTTTTGGCTCTTCTCTTGGCTTCCCGTCGCTTTTAACTAAGGTTGCCGTTAAATCTTTCCAAGTATTCTTAATTATTCTAATGTTTTTGCCGTCGGGAGTTACGACAGACGTTGATAATTCCTTACCGTCTCTATGAACCAAGAAAGTGTAAGTTCCGTTAGAGTACTCAAATACGTCGTCGAAAATTTCTTTTTTGCTCCACTTAATAGGCTCTTCTTTTTTAGGAGTTTCAGCAGGAACTTCTTTTGTTTCTTCTTTTGGCGCTATAAGCACATCAACATCAAGTTGAGCGTCCTCAAAAGAAACTTTTTTAGGTTTCAAAACCTTATCTCCTTTTAAAACCCAACTTCCGAAGTCGTGCGAAACAGTTAAGTTAAACAAATTGTCTACGTCCATCTTTGACTTAGCTAATTCTACTTCTGATTCAGTAGGTTTTCCATTCCCTCTGCTTTTTATAGTCTGTTTTATAACTTCTGTTCTTCCTTTGTAGAGCGAGCCGTTTTTATAAAAAGTAATAGGGTCTCCCATAAATGCACCTTTATTTACGACAACAACCTTATTTTTCAACTCTTCTTTTGAAAGTTTGCCTAAAGCAGATTTAATATTAAAATCTTCTTTTAAATCTTCTTTTTTAGGAGTTTCAGCAGGAACTTCGGCAAACATATCAAACTGTTGCTCTTCTGCCTCTTCCGTGAAAACTGCACCGTCTTCAAGCGCCTTATAATAAAGTTTATCTAGGTCTTCAACATTATAGTCAAAAACATAATTGAAGTCTCCCCAATTGTTATCGTCTAATAAGAAATAGTCAATAATCCATTCTGAATCTTTGTCTTCCGAAACTTGCTTTAAAAGTTCTTCACTTGATTTTGTTTGTAAATCTTTAAGAGTAAGTTTATACTCATCCAATTTATCGTTTAAGTCTTTAAACTCATCTGACAAAAGCAACTTTTTTTCTTCTTTATCTATTTTTTTAATGTCTTCTAAGTCTCTAACGTCTTCGTGTTCAGTTAGATTTTCATACTCGTCTTCAATCTCTTTAATTTTATCGCTAAAGATATATTCTAAAGTATCTTTACTTCCAAGTTCTTCCATAAAATCTTCAAAGAACCATTCCTTATCTTCTTCGGGCATCTTGTTCCAATCAATCCTTTCTGACCAACCCCAACCTAATAATCTATAAATGTTAGACCTTTGTTTAGAATGAGTGAAAGAATCCCAATCAATAGATTTCCACTTGTTGTAATTCTCCAATTCTCCGCCTCTATAAAGTTTTTCAGTTCTATTAGAAATATATTTTGTAAGGTTTTTTATTTGCCCTTTCTTAATTGCTAATTTCTTTTCGTCTCCGCTATCTTCAATTTCTTTTAATTCCGATTCAAGCCTTTCTAATTTAGCTTGCTCCCAACCCTCTAATTTTCCACCATCTTTCATAACTATATCTGAATTGTTTGGGTCGTAATCCCCGTTATTTCCTATTGCTGATTTAATATGGGTAGGGTCAAAAACAATATAATGTCTATCTCCCCATTCGATTCCCTCCATTGGTTGTTTGCCATAAGGTCTACCTTGTCCGAACTCTTCATAAGCGTCTTGAATAAAACCATCATATCCTGCTCTCTGAACAATTTCATTTATTATTTGACTGCTTGCAAGTTGTCCGTCTTCATTTGTAGCGTGCATCAATCGGTCTTTCATTAAATCATAGAAGTCTTTCGGGGTAATGCCGTCAGTAATTCTTTCTTTAATTTCAAACTCGTCAAAATCTCCTAAGTCGTCATAATTAGGAACTATGTTTTGAACTGCTTCCCAAATTTCAACTCCGTCTCCATCTTCACTTGGGTCATAATCTTCTTGGTAAATTTCTCTTGCCTTGTCGTCTAATTCTTCTTTGTAAGATTCTTCGTTGTAACCGCTTTCTTCATCTTCGTCAACGTGGACTTCTTTATCAACTTCATCCTTTGCTTGTTCAAGATAATACTCTTCATCCCAATCAATAGCAAAAGATTTTGCATCTTCCGTTAAATCAAACGGCTTTTCCATTTTTACGTAAGCAGGAATAACCGCTCCATTGTGAGAACCTTTTAATCTTTTTATTGCTTCTCTTTTTGCAAGTTCATCGGCAAGTTCGGGGCTATCTCCATTTTTCAAAGATTCTGCAACCTCTTCTGTAACTTCAAACTTTTCAACGATTTCGTCAATATCTAATTCATATTCGATTTCGTTATTAACTTTATCAACTTCTCCTCCGATTCTCTGCGTTAAATCTGCTCCCTCTCCTGCATAGTTTATACTTGCATCTTCGGGGCTTGTAGTAAAGTAATATCCAACACCAACAGCGTTTTCAACATTTCCATTTTCTAACTCAAAAGATTCAAAGTCGTGAGTAGTTCCGTGATATACAACCAAAGGATTGCCGTCTTCATCGACAACAACACTATCTCCAAACCATTTTTTTAAGTTATTTGATTCAGTTACTTCTCCACCATTAGCCATTTCATCTTCTTCCCCCAAATCTTCCCAAGCTAAATCGTTAGACAAGGAAGTAAATTCAGCAAACTCTTTTTTAGTAAGTTTTCTTTTCTTTTGGTTTAAGAAAAAAAGTTCGCTCCACCTATCAGCTTTTTCTCGTTTGCCGTCCACTCCATTGTATTCATAAAATTCTGCTCCTTTATAAATGAGTTTAAAGTTTGGTATTTTTGTTAAATCTCTTACTTGTTTCATATTACCAATTTAGAAATGACAAATACCCTTTAAACAAATCATTAGCGGTAGAGAAGTTATTATGACCGCATTTATGGCAAATATACATATCGTCTCCACCGTCTGCTCTATTCCAAGACCAACCACAATTTGTGCAAATTATTTTATCTTCCATTTTACCAATTTAAAAATGATAGTTCCCCTTTGAACCAACTGCTTGTTTTAACATATCCACCATCTTCAAATCTAATGTCGGGATTGTCTACGTCAAATTTAGTGTTTTTTCCGTCAGCAAGTTTTATTTGGTTAGGTCGGAAAGCAATATAAAATCCACCACTCTTTACTTCTAACTCTCCAAAATTTTCAGTCTTTTGGTTTATAATAATTCCGTCATACCCGTCTTTCTCAATATCTTTACGTAAGCTATTCCACCACTCATTATCGCCGTGATGCTTCATTCTATATCCGTCAAACTTATCGTAGCTTATTTTTTTAGGATTAGATAAGGATAGATATACGGGCATTGTTTTATCTCCGTACATTTCAGCAAAATCCCTATCAATGGTAAAAAAGAAACCAAATTTATTCGCCCATTTTTTGCCAATATTTTCATCAAACACATTAAACTCTTTGTCTGTTCCGTGATAGACGACTAAGGGGTTGCCCTCTTTATCGACAACTTTAGAATCTCCAAACCATTTTTTAAAGTTATTTGATTCAGTTACTTCTCCACCATCATCAAACCTTATGTCGGGCTTTCCACCGTCAAATTTAGTATTTTTTCCGTCTGCTAATTTTATTTGATTAGGTTCAAAAGCAACCCAAGAATCAAGAAATGATTTTTGACCTAAAAATAAATCAACATCGGTATATGTCTTTGGGGAGTTTAAAACTTTTACAAAACCACCCAAATCTATAATTTCTTTTATTCTTTTTTTATTTAGTTCCGTTAACTCTTCTCCATTATCTTCTTCTATAACATATAAGTTTCCGTTATGCGACACAAAATTAATTATTGCTCTTTTAGAACTTTCACTTTCAAGAACTACGTCGCCAACAAAAATTCCGTCATTATTTCTTACATATATTTGCGAAGAATCTTCGTCAATTAAATACGCTAGTTTAGAATCTTGCGAATCAAACTTATTCTCATAGATTAAACCATCGTAACCTAAACCGTTCAGAACTTTAATTAAAATATCGCTTTGCTTATTGGTTAAAGCCCAATCGTCATAGCTTTCATCTTCTGTTAAGTTTTCCTCTACATCATATAAATCTTCGCTTAACTTATCATACTGTTCGCTACTTATAACATTATCATTTGATAATTGCTCTATTAAAATAGATGGGTCAAACCTATGACTATCTTTTACTCTTAATGGGTTTCTAATGTTTAAAAACACTACCAACTCTTCATATAAATCTCCGCCTTTCGCTATTGATAAATCTCCCTTTATAGATTTGTCGCCAAAATGAAATCCCGATTCTTTGTTCTTGAATTTGGTAAACTTAGCATTTGTAAAGTGTGATTGTTGTAACGGCTCTCCGTTTTTATCAATTACTTTACTAGAATTTTCGGGGTCATTCTCCCAATCGCCAAACCATTTTTTAAACGCATCCGTTCGCACCAAACTATACTGTTCGGGAGTTAGATTACTTGGGTTGCCGTTTGGTGCTAATAATTTTATATTATCAAGTGAACCGCCTTTAGCCATTTTAGAAGATAAACCATCGTCTATTAACCAATCTGACTTGATTATAGATAAATAGCTGATTTCGTTTTTACATTTAATTCCGTTTTCAATTAAAACATCACAAATTTCAGCTAGATAGTTCTCGTTCCAATTATGTCCACCAACTTGCTCTATTGATATAGCGTAGTTATCTGCTGAAATAATATAACTTTCTTCAAATTTATATTGAACATCATTCCCGTAACTATATCCTCTCTTATTTGATGGAGTTCTAACAGTTTTACCAACTGCTTTTTTATATCCTTTTGCTTTTAATATCTTTACTATTAACGCTTTAGATAGCTTTTTTTCTTTACCAACACCACCGCCTTTTGACATATATTGGTCGGACACATCATTAAGTCTTTTTCTCTCGATATACTCCTCTGCGTCTGCTTTATCCAAAAACTCTAAAGACTGACCGCTGCTAGTGAAAAATACGCTCCACCCAACATTTCTAAGGGCATTATAATTCCAATATTCATCAAGAGTAACCTCCATCATTTCTTTATCAGTAGCCCGTCTGCTCCCGCCTTTTCCGCTTGAAATTGTTCCTCTTAGTATCTCCGTGCTTAACGCATCTTTAACTGTATAGTATTTAATTGTACCTTTTGGGGTTAAATCTTTTGACTTTGGTGTTGAATCTTTTGATTTATAGATTGGCTTACTGTAATCAATTGTTTCCATTTCTCCCGAATCAACGTACTCAACAATAAGTTTCTTGTTTTCTACATCGTTAGCTATAACAAAGGCACTATTTCCATTTATTTCTAAATCGTCCATTTCTGAATAGATTGAGTAGTCAACTACTTCATCATTAAATGAATGTTCTTTTTTTCCATCTTCAAAAAACTCATCAGTAAAAACGATATTCATTTGCTTTTTGTTCTTCATATTACCAATTTAAAAATGATAGTTCTCCTTTGAACCAATTTGACTTTATTGAGCCGCCTTTAGCCATTTTATTTGTTTTCCAAAACTCTGTCGGTTGTCCGCTTAAATCGTAGTCAAAATCATAACCAAGTTCGTTTGCCTTTAAACGTAGTCGCTCCATTTCTTTATATGTGTCTTCGTCTTCGTCTAACTCTCCAAATAGTTCGTATAATGGTTTTGGTAAATTACTTCCGTCTTCGTTAATTTCAATTATCTCTCCACCCTCTGCGTAGGTATTGCCTTTAGATTTTTGTGTATAGGTCTTAAATAATCTCCATTTATCAAAGTTCTTTTGATAAACTTCTACCTTATCAATTCTCATTCCTTTGCCTCTTATTATCTTTACTTTGTATCTTTTTTTGTCTTGGCTAAAGGGTTTAAGTCTTGTATCTAAATTAGAAATATTTGTTTTTTTAGTTGATATGACTTGTTCGTTAGCATTATAATTAGTTTCATCATAAATCTTTCCACCCTCTGCGTACCACTTATTAGTGTATTCGTGCATATCTCTTTCAACTTGCTCTCCTATACTTGCGTAGTCTTTGTATTTACCCTCTAATTCTTTTTCAACAGAATCAAATGCGGTATTCCCAATTCCATCTGAAAATTCAGACTTACCTATCTCTCCACCCTCTTTGTAATTGCCTTTAGCTTCTCCTTGTTTCTCTATTTTAGAATATGTTTTTCCTAATTCAACTAATTCGTTAAATTTTGTGTCTGCTTCATTTAGTGTTTCAAATTCCCAAACTTCTTGACCTTGTTCTCCACCTACTCTACTAATTCCATATTTATTATTTCCTTTATATGGTTTACCATTTTGATTCATAGAAGAGGTTAATTTTGTTAAGTTAATGTGCCAACCATCTTCAAAGTTGACATATCTTAACATAGGACTATTATTACTTCTTTTTAAAGAACCACCTTTAGCTAACTTTATATCATTTTCTTTTAAATATTCAGCAAAAGCACCTAAAGTGTGTTCATTTCGGAGTTCCATAACATCATTCTCAAAATCAAGAAAATAATATTTGTTATTTGACTTGTCGTAATATATGTGTTTAACAGATGGCATATATTTATCACTCCAATATTTTTTTACTCTTATTTTTCTCATTTTATTTATCTCTCCACCTTTTTCCATAAACGCACCCGTATTTGGATTTATTACAGAATAATGGTCGCTAACTTTATTATGTTGAAGCGCAACATTCTCGTCTTTGTAAAGAATTTCTCTACCCTCCATCAGCTTGCCGCCATCTTTGTATTCTATTGTTTCCATATCTCCCGTGTCAACGTATTCAATAATAATTTTTCTTGTCTTAGAATCGTTAGCTATAACAAAGGCGCTCTTTCCGTGTACTTCTAAATCTTCCATTTCTGAATAAGAAGAGTAATCAACGACTATTGGTTCGGTAGGAAATTGAATTTCATTTTGAATATATAAGTAACGAGGCGCAATTCTAATGGCATCAGTTGAAGTATGTGTGTATTCAAGTATTTCAATTTCTCCCTCTTTATTTATCTCTGCATTAGAAACCTTAAACGTCTTACCTTTTAGGTCGTCATATGCAGGGTGTCCGTCAACAGTAACAATATCTCCAACTTTAAAGTAGTTTTCCATATAGTTTCCCATAGGTGTATATGAAGATAGATTATATTCATCAACAACAGAGGCAACATTATCAATTCCTCTATCGCTTGATATTTCTTTTTGAAGTCTTTTTGCAAGTTCCTCCATTTTTGGATTCATTTTACCGCCTCCAATTATATTTACATTTTTCATTGAGCCTCCGTTTTTATATTCTTTTTCATTTATAAAACTCCAAAGTTGAGTTCCATTTTTTCTTTTGTAATAACAAATATCTCCACCTATATCTCTTGTTTGATACTCAAACATATTACCAATTTAAAAACGAAAGTCCTCCTTTGAACCAACTTGACTTTATCGAGCCACCTTTAGCATAAGAAGATATTTCTTCGTAAGGAATAAGTCCTTGATTGTACGACTTAATTTTAGAATTTAAAGACAAGTAAAGAGTTTCAACAGCCCTTGTGTTAAACTTTGGGTTTTTATCGTCTTCATCAGAGTTAGGGTCGTTGTCGTCTGACATAAAATAAATCCAACCCTTATCAACATTTATTTTTATTAATGGATTAGACTTACTTATTTTTCCCGTCTCGGTTTCTGTTCTAAATAGAATTTCATTAGGCTTTAACGGCAAGTGAGAATAAAAGTCTCTATCGTAATCATCTAACATAAATAAATAATAGTCTCCAATATACTTTTTGTTGTCCCTATGAGCAAATGCACCTACTGATTGTTGGTTGTGAATGTTCTTATAACTTTCCCAAAGTTTATACGGAGCGTAATTGTTTAAAGATGTGTCTGTCCAAATAATTTCTCCGCCTTTTTTAAGATTGTAGTGTGTTCCATTTGGATTAGTTTCCCAACCTCCAATGTCTCCACCATCTGCGAAAGAAATGTCTTTTTTCCATAAATTATATCCCGTTCCCTTATCTAATCTCTCCCACTTCTCTCTGTCTTCGTCTACATAGTAAAATAGTGCCGAATAACCACCTTTAGGAGTTCTTTTAATCTTTTTAATTTTAACTAAAGATGGTGTTTTCCTCCAAGTGTAGTCTAAATTTTTAATCTCTCCACCCTCTGCGAATGAAGAAGATAAACGAATTTTTAATCTATCAACTTCTTCAAGCATATCTTGTCTTTCGCTTGTGCCATATCTTTCATAGTAGTCTGAATATTTATCATCATTACCACTAATTTTTTCTTCAAGACGAGATATTTTGTTTTTCAATAATTCTTTTATCTCTCCACCCTCTGCGAACCCGTGTCTTCCTTTTCGTAAATCCTTTTCAATCTCTTTCATAATTCTGTCTTGCTCCTTTTTAGGCAGCTTATCAAAATTATCCCAATCAACATTTTCTTTTTTAATCTTGCTCCAATCTGAACTATCGTCAGAAATTATTTCATCTAAGGTTATTCCTCCTCCCTCTGCGTAGGAAGAAACTATTTCAATGCTTACCTCGTCTTCTTCTAAGCCCATTTCTAAGCCGTCAATAATATCAAACTTATTTTCCTCTAAATATTTTTTAGCTTTATTTTTTGCATCTGCTTCGTTTTTGCCAACGTGCATAAAAACGCTCTCGTGAATAATATCTCCGTCTTCGTCTTTTATAACGTAACCAAATTTATAGTCATTTATCTCTCCGCCTTTTTCAAAACTAAGATACATTCCCGTTTCACGCTCAAACAATTCTTTTAGCCCGTCATTATAGATTCCGTTAAATTCTCTAAGATTAACCATTTTGCCACTACGTAAAAGGGCAAATGTTACGTCGTAAGTGTCCATTGAGTTTAGAACTATTTTTACATAGTTTGTTTTTCTATTCCCTATTCTAAATGAAACTCCATTATTAAGAGCAATAAAACC
>TARA_R110000787_G_scaffold142105_1_pt1 | contig 27871 bp, 29 predicted proteins | sample TARA_R110000787 | Tara Oceans TARA_R110000787 (sample SAMEA4397920) | marine metagenome | biome: Polar Biome; feature: [DCM] deep chlorophyll maximum layer (ENVO:01000326); material: water (ENVO:00002006), including particulate matter (ENVO:01000060) such as... | depth 35 m | reverse complement strand
CGTCGCCTCGACGAACCCGCCGTTTGACCTGAATATTGCCGTCGCCCCGCGCCGAAGCAACTCGTCCAGATTGACGGTCGATGGTATGTCCAGCGTGCTCAGGACCTGTCGCCTGATCTCGATCCCGGATTCATCAAACGAGAGGAGCGTCGTCGGCGTGTCGGGCAGCAGCCGTTCCCTAAGGCGCCGCAGCGAGCCGCTTCCTTGGAAGCCGCGGGCGACGTCGTTGGCGACGCTCTCCCGGCAGACAATAACGAGTTCGTCCGGGACGAGGCGGGCGTCGATCTCGCGTTCGAGTTCCGCCGCAACGCGACCCTGATCGAATTCCCTCGAGGCGACGAATGCCATGATCGTGTCGACCTCCCGGTCACCGACCGACTGGTGGAAACGGTGGAGGAAAACGTGCTTCATTCGTCGAGCACGATCGGCAGCAACAGCGTCATCAGCGAGCCCGTTGCCCGCGCAGCGTCATCGTCGCCGATCGGCCATTCTCGGAGATTCGGCAGTGTGCCGTAAACCGCGTCCCGCTCGAGGCTGAGGTCCGCGTAGAGTGACTGGCGCCCGGTTCTGAGCCGCAGAAAACCGCCGTGATCGCGAAGGATGTCGACGACGTTGCAAAGGCCCAGACCCGAACGGGTTTGCTCCTTGCGGGTGGCGTGCTTCAGGAAGCAGTCGCGGACTGCGCGGGCCTCCTCTTGAAGTGTGAGCGAGGCCAGAGGACGCCCGGTGATCGACGCCGCGTAACCCGGGCCGGAGTCGAGCACTGAAATCTCGATGAGCTGGATCTGCAGGTTGGTCGCGCGCAGCGGACGGAGGCGTTCGCAGAAGTCGGCGAGTGGAGGCGAACCCGCGACGAGTTCCCGGAGCTTCGTAGGCGCGATGCTGTGGCGGCGCGCCTGTATGCCGCGCAGCGAGCGCTTCAGCTTGTCCCCGACGTCGTCCACGCGGGCGTGCTCCTCCGTGTTACGGAAGAGTTCGTAGAGGGCACCACCGAGCGCGCTGTCAAAGCGGGCGGCCGAAGTGCGTGGAAGTTCATATGGGCTGACGGCCGTTCGTATTTTGCTCGCGACGAGCATGAAGGACTCTGGATGCTTCAGCGTCGGCTGGCCTTCCACGTCGCGGTCGTAGAGCAGGCTTGGCGCGGCCTTGTCCAGGTGGTCGGCGCACAATATCTCGAATTGTGGGCCCCGGGATGCCGCCCTGATGTTTTCGCCCTGGAGTAGTTCGAGGCGATCGAGCGCCTTCGCTCGCAGGCTGGCAAACACGCTGGTGCCATCGACGGCGAACGCGTCGTCGCAGAGGAGCGCGGCCGACAGGCCAAAGAACTGGCGGGTCAGCGTCCCAAGCTGATCATCGGGGTCGGCCTCGTTAGGGACCCAGGTCTGGAGCATCGGGCGATCCACGGACTGCGCCCAGGTGACGAGCGCCTGCACCATCGCCGGTTCGCCGCCGGCTTGGTGATGCTGGCTCCGTGTGGGGACACGCGCCCGGTCGTCGAGCGCGCGGGCGGTCGAGGAGAGGAAGTCCTCCGCCGCTGCCACCGTCATTGATTTGCCCACAAGCATCTCCGTTACCTCGCCCAATCTGTTCATCTTGTCGACGGTGTATGTGCCCCCCGCGCGCACTGCGGCAGGTTCTCGTGCATGTTCGAGCCAGAAATTGCCTTCTTTGGAAGCGGCAGTTGGTTCAGAGGATCAAGTGCCGGCGGGGCTCACGGTCGTTTCCGACGCGCCTTTGCTCGCGCTGCCCTGCGATCCGACCTGTTTCCGGAGTAGAGCCCGCCCTGATCTATCTCTGCCAAGCTCTTCTGCCTCATATGCGCAGGCCGAAGCCGCGACGGCAGAAGTATCTCGGCTTTCTCTTGGAGCTCCCGCGTCTCCGCGATGAGTTCATCGGTCCAGTCGGTAACCTCCAGCAGCATGATATCCTCGGAGCGGCCTCTCCTTCCGGTCTGCCTGGACGATGCGTCGAGAGCGATGCCTACAATCCGCTTCGCACCACGATGCTGCATGAGCGCGACCTGACAGTAGGCCTTCAGCATGCCGCCCCGAGCCTCGCGGTAGTAGTCGTAGCCGTGCTTGATGAGCCACTCCCCCCGAAACGCCAACACGAGGAATAGATAGAGGCATTCTGGATCCGCACCACCTTCCGGCGGCATCACTAGGCGCGCGAAACGATCCTGATTGACCTTTTCGGCCTCGAAGTATGCATCAATAAACGCTCTGCTGAGGCTCCTTCGGACTATGCGTCGTTCTAGCGCCATCTTCCGCAACGCCTGCTCGGCGAGATGCAACTCCGGCTGCATTCCAGCTATCGCTACGGACGTGCCGTCTAGCAGGTTCTTGGAGAAGCTGCCTATCAGTCGGTCCCAGTCGTAGCTTCCGCGGTTAAATTCGTGCCGGGCGCGCCATTCCGCCGACTTGCGGAATGCCTCGTAGTGTCCGGGAGGGAATATCCCCAGCTCGTCAGGGCGCGCGAGGTCCACGATGTCCGGGATGAACGGGCGACCCTCGGAGTCACTGGACATCAGGTAGGCGGCGAGAAGATCGGCCTCGCTCGCCGCCATGCCCACTCGGCGGCCACGAACCGCGTCAGCCCGTTCATGGAGATAGGCAACGAAGTCCGATATCGTGTCGAGCTCGCGCATGACAACGGTCAGCGCATCCATGTCCATGACGTGCACGAAGGCACCATCCGGATTGGCGTCGCCAACCATGAATGGATGGAGTTTCCTTGTCCTGGGCTCGAGATGCTCATCGCCGCGAAGGTGGCCGGTGATCATGAGCCCGCCATCCCGGTCGTTCATGTAGCTCCGGCAAGCCTCGCGAGCGCCGCTGACGACGGCAATCCCGTGAATCCTAAGGTACTCGGCATCGGGGAGCCGAACCGGCAGCATGGTCCGGCAGGCGGGGTCGATGAATACTCGATCGGGATAGCGGCGGAGCCACCGCTCGGCACCTTTGATCTGGTCGACGCTGTGCTGGACCGCCCTCCGATACCAGCGGCGCCAGGCCAAATCGATTTCACCTGAAGGCCACCCGATGTTCTTGTCGCTGAAGATCAGCAGATCGTTTCCGCAGAGAACGAGGAGGTCGCAAAGTTCCTTACCCTGCCCGTTGTTCAGATCGCGGTCGTTGAAGGTGTTGGGATAGGACCAGAGATCGAGAAACGTTCTATCGGCCAGCTTTGCGAGCGAGCGTTCGGTTGCGGTTGTGCCGCTGCCTCTGATTGTGGGATCCATAGGCTGCGTTATTCAAGCATCCCCGCGACTTCGCAATGAAGTTCCGTCGCCACCGTTGTCTTGGAGTAATGCGTTGCAGCTATTCCCCCTTGTCGGACGCTCAGCGCCTAAATTTGACACTCCGAGTGCAGACGGTCCGCTATTCCGGTTCCTTGCCCAGTGTGCATTGAGCCTTGATCGGACATTTCGGACAAGTTCTCGCTCAGTATCGGTTCACGATCCAGACCCGCGTCTACATCGGTGTAGCGATAGGTCAGCATGTCACCAGCGGCCCGTCGCAGCAGCCTTAACACCGGCAAAGACAAGCTCTCCAAGCACGAGCACAGCGACAAAGGCATCCGCTGCCCGAACCGGATATCCTCTGCGATCCAGTCATCAACGCACCGCGGGAAAACTGTCGTCTGACTACGATTCACATCGGTGATGAAGCGACCCATATCGCGAGGAAGCCCTGCCGCGCGAAGTACGCGCGCGCGCTAATTCTTCAAGACCTGCAGCCTTCGCCAAAACCATCAACCCCCACATCTCAGTCGGTCCCGCGTGTTGTGCACAAACAGCTTGTCGGTAATGTCATTCTTAGCCCGTACCTCGTTTCGGCTCGCGTGGAGACCCTTGAAGGCGCGCGCTGAGGAGCCGTCTATCAGTACGGCATCTTCGGCCGCGGCCCCGCCGCGGACCATGGCCAAGGCCAGCTTATCCCCGTCTTTCTTGAGGAGGCGCATGGTGAACCGGCCTCGGCCCTGCTCCGCCGTCTCGACGACTTGCCGCGCTTCGAGCTCCCGATAGTCCTCGCCCATGGCGCGGATGCCGCCAGCGCCAGCTGCGAACTCGTCGCTTCGGCATTCAAAAGCTTGACCAACCTAGCTTAGCCGTAGATCGCCTAGGCCGCGCAAGCGAACTTACACCGCCAAGTGCGACACGATCGCCCGCTTTCAATCCGTTATACTCAAACGAAATCTTGCGTAGCTATCGCAGGGTAGACGGAGCTTTGAAATCGATCACACCCATGACGGTATACTAAAGGGAAAAAAAGGTAGAGATTGGAAGCGAGTCGCATATGCAGGCTTCAACGGCGCAAGATCGTGAAGCGGAGACAGGATGAAATGATGCCCAGTAGTCAGTCGCCGGCAGTGATGAACAGGCGGGCCAATGGCATAAACGCTTGGAACGATATCGTTTTGGAATCATTTTCGGGATCAAGCGTCGATGCCACGGCAAGCGAATTTCCTGCTGAATTGGCCCGCTGTTCCATCGAAGAACTGAACTTCATTTGCGTGGAATCGCAACCTTCCCAAGTCCATCGCTGGGCCACGGAACGTCCGTCAGGAAGCTCCGGCATTGCGCTGCTGCATCTCCAGGACACCGGACAGGGGGTCAATCATCAATGCGGGCACAGCGTTCCGCTGGCCCCCGGAAATGGCGTCCTTTGTAATCCTGATCAGCAATACACGGTCGATTTTAAAACCCCCTATCGCATGTTCATCGTTGAATTGCCGATCCGTCGCATTGCGGGAAGACGGCCGATGTTCGACTTGGAACAGGATGCAGGCTTGGGCGTGAACGCGCACAAATCGCGCATGCTGCTGTCGTTGCTGCGCTCGGCCTGGAGTGAATTCGAGTTTCTAGGCGACGATGAGGATTGGCGGCAGTGCGTAAGCCGTGCTGGCGTCGAACTCGCGCTGGGAGCGCTTGGGGGCGTCTCCTGTCCCCGCCCGGTCGGTCCTTCGATGGGATTACGGCGCGCCGTGATCGAACATATCCGATGCCACATCGATGATCCCGACCTCCGGCCCTCCGCGATCGCAGCGAAGTTCGGCGTCAGTCGGCGCACGATCCAGTCGGTATTCGAAAAAATGTCCACCACCCCTAGCGCCTACATCCTAGATGAGCGCTTGCGAGCAGCGGTCGAAATGCTGAGGGAGGGACAAGGATCACGCACCATAACTGATGTGGCCCTATCATCGGGCTTCAGCGATTCCGCTTATTTTTCCCGCTGTTTTCACAAGAAGTTCGGGGTACCGCCACGCCTCTATATGAAGCGCTAAGACGCCACCACAGCCTTATCGGACAAGGCAGGATCGAAAAGTTCAATCCGTTTCCCAATAATCCAATTCCGTTTCCCACGAGTCAAAGACCTACCGAATAAAGCCTCTAAGTTGACCCATATTGCCTCGTCAAAAAGAAGAGCTTGTGGTCAGTTTCGCGAAAAAAGGTTGGGGCTCCTACCGAACCGGCGTGTCGTCGATGGACCTTGTAGCCAAGCAATTTGGAGAGACAAACCGCAACGTGAACCAGGCGCTCAAACGCGCCCTTGATCCAAAGGGCATCATCGCGCCCGGCAAATCCGGAATCATGTGAGGATGACCATGCAGCGCTTCACTGGAAAAACTATTCTGATCACTGGCGGCGCGACCGGGATCGGCCGAGCAACGGCCCAGGCCTTCGCCGCCGAAGGCGCGAGCGTCATGATCGGGGACATAGACAGGCGCGCAACAGAAACCGTCGATCTGATCCGCGGAGCGGGCGGGACTGCGGACTTCCATCGCTGCGACGTTGCCCAGGGCAGCGAAACCAGCGGACTGGTCGCCGCTTGCGTCCAACGCTTCGGCGGATTGGACGCCGCGTTTAACAATGCGGGCATCCTACCACCGCCTCTTCCCTTCCACGACGTCCCGGAAACGGATTTCGACCGGATCATGAGCGTCGACCTCAAGGGCGTGTTCAACTGCATGCAAGCTCAGATACGCCATTTCCTGACGTCGGGCGGCGGGGCCATCGTCAACACGGCCTCGGTTGCCGGCATCGTCGCCGATCCGAACATGTCCTCCTATGTCGCGGCCAAACACGGCGTGGTTGGCCTGACTAAGGCGGTAGCCATCGAATATGCGCAACGTGGCATTCGCGTAAACGCGATCGGGCCCGGCTTCATAGCCACGCCGATGACTCAGGCGTGGGTCGATAGCGAGGAATTCCGAAAGGCCTTTTTTGCCGAGAATATCAGCGGCCGGGCCGGGCGACCGGAAGAAGTCGCAGGCACGGTCCTGCATCTATGTTCGGATGCCGGCAGCTTCATCAATGGCGCGCTGTTCGTCATCGATGGCGGCCAGACGGCCCATTGACGACATTCATGAAAGATCATCCTATGAAGCGGAAAATAATATTCCTGCTCGCAGCGGCCAGTTTTTCTGTCGCAAGTGTTGCCATCGCAAAGCCGTTGGAGATGCAGGTCATCCCCACCAGCGTCACCAGCATGCATGCGAACATGACGCTGATAGTGGGCGAAAAATCTGCTGTTCTGGTGGATGCGCCGTTTTCCCGCGCCGACGCGCATCGGGTTGTCGCTGCGATCATCGACAGCGGCAAGAGGCTTGAGACCATCGTCATCACGCACGACCATCCCGACCATTTCTTCGGCCTGGACGTGTTGAAGGATGCTTTTCCCGACGCGAGGGTCGTCGCACATCCGATCGTCGTAAAAGATATCACGCGGTCGATCCCGATAAAGTTCGAGCGCTGGAGCCCGCTGCTTGGTGCCAATGCGCCGCAGCGAGCCGTCATCCCTGTCGCGTTGCCGGACGACAGCATCACGCTCGAAGGACACAAGCTGATGTTGATCGGGCCGATGCAGGGAGACCATGCCCGCGCGACGGCGCTGTGGGATGGTGAGACGCAGACGTTGATTGCGGGCGACCTGCTCTACAACGGTATCTATGTGTGGCTCGGCGAGCATCTAAAACCACAATATGACGGTTGGCGCAAAACGCTTGATACGCTCGCCGCCATGCACCCGGCGCGGATAGTCGCAGGGCATACGCGTCCCGGCCTGACCGACGACAGCTATGCGATCGAATGGACGCGCGCCTATATCGACGCATTCGAACATGAAGCGAAAAAAGCCAAGTCGTCCAAGGAATTGGGTGACCGGATGCGGGCGCTTTACCCAACCACTGTCGATGTTGCGGGCAGCTTCCTGGTCGGCGTATCGAGCCAGGTTGGGACCGGCGAGATACCTCCATGGGACGAATGAATGCGCGCGTCCTCCCCGTCAAATCCGTCTTTGTTCGAGGTCTATAATGTCAATAGCCAAACCACGCGTCCTGCTCATCGTCACGCAGGACACCAAAGAGGTCGAGGGACACTTCCTGCGCGACTGCCTGGAAGAAGCAGGGTGCGACGTCATTCATCTCGATCCGAGCGTAAGGCGGACTGTGGGTGGTGCCGAGATCGGTCCTGAAGCCGTTGCCGCTGCGGCTGGCAAATCGATCGAAGACATCCGGGCGATCGGCCATGAAGGCAAGATCCAGATGGAGATGATCGCGGGCGCGACCAAATTAGCGCTGGAGATACATGCGCGCGCGCCACTGTCGGGCATCATTTCAGTAGGTGGATCGATGGGTACGACCCTGGGCACGACGGTCATGCGGTCTTTCCCCTATGGCCTGCCCAAAGTCATGATCTCCACGCTGGCGTCGGGTTTCACTGCACCTTTCGTAGGCCTCAAGGATATCGTGATGGTCAACGCCGTGTGCGACATATCGGGAATCAACAGCATCACTCAGGACGTCTATCGCAACGGCGCGTTCGGTATCGCAGGCATGGCGCATCATTATGAAAAGCGCATTGCCGACAAGCGTCCGCTCGTCCTGATCAGCACTCTGGGCACGACCGAGCGTGGGATGCGCCGCCTGCGCGAAAGTCTGGAAGACGACGGCTATGAAGTCATGGTCTTCCACACTACCGGCATGGGCGGACAGACGCTGGACGCCATCGCCGCAGAGCGCGATGTCGCCGCCATCGTCGATATGTCGCTGGTCGAAATCAACGACCTCATTCATGACGGGATTTGCAGTGCCGGACCGGACCGCGCCACGGCAGGCCTGAAGCGCGGCATTCCCGTGATCTTCGCACCCGGTAATGCCGATTTTTACATAATGCCCTCACCGATGGCTGTCGGGGACGACCCGTTTCAGGGACGCCGCTTCCATGTCCACAATGCAGCGCTCACCGCCGTTCGCACTGGGCAGGCGGATCTGGAGAAGCTGGCGGATCATGTTGCTGGCCTCGTCCAAGATGCGCCCGGCCCTGTCCGCTTCTATGTGCCGCTCAAGGGCTTCTCCAACCATGACAGCGAAGAGGGCTATCTTCACGATCCCTCCTTGCCGCCCAAATTCGCGACCTATGTCGAGGCTGTCATGCCCGCCAATGTCGATGTGCGCCGGTTCGACGCCCATATCAACGACGCAATATTTGGTGACGCGCTGGCCGATGCGGTTCGCGAAATGACGAAAGCAAAGATCGAAGCATGAGCAAGGAAATCATTCTGACCCCGGACGACGTGGCCGAGATCATCGCGATCATCGACGGCACGTCCTACGAGCATATCGACATCTCCACCCGCCGCTTTTCGTTGCGCCTGGCGCGATCAGGCGAGGGCTGGACGCAGGACTGGACCTGGGATCGCGGCGACGCAGCCCCAGTCGCGGTGGCACCAACCGCCGTGAGCGATGAAGTGGAAACGGAAGCCACGGACGGCAGCATCGCCGTCCGCCCTCCGTTGCCCGGCGTCTTCTACTGCGCCCCTCAGCCCGGTGCAGAACCCTTCGTCAAAGTGGGCGACATCGTGACAGCGGAGACCGTCATCGGGATCATCGAGACTATGAAACTGATGAACCCGGTACATGCCGGGGCTGTCGGGGTCGTTCAGGCGATCCTGATCGACAATGGCGTTCAGGTCGATCCGGACACGATCATCCTTCGCATTGTGCCTGAAGTCCGATGATCCATCGCCTCTTCATCGCCAATCGGGGCGAGATCGCGCTTCGTATCATCCGTACAGCACGCCAGATGGGGATCACGACGATCCTTGGCGTGTCCGAAGCCGACCGGGACTCACTGCCAGCCAGACAGGCCGACGAGATCATGATCGTCGGCCCGGCCCGATCGTCGGAAAGCTATCTGTCCATCGACCGAGTGGTCGCGGCTGCGGTATTGGCGCGAGCCGACGCCGTGCATCCGGGCTACGGCTTCCTGTCCGAAAATGCGGCTTTTGCGACCGCGATCCGAGCCGCAGGAGTTTGCTTCGTCGGACCGGAACTCGCCAGTCTGGAGGCGATGGGCGACAAACTGATGGCGCGCAAGGTCGGCATCGAAGCCGGACTGCCCGTCGTGCCGGGCGGTGAGGCGGCCGACAAAGCCGAGGCCCGTCGCCGGGCGCAAGAGACAGGCTATCCGCTGTTGCTCAAGGCCGTATCTGGCGGCGGTGGGCGAGGCATGAAGCGCGTCAATGCACCCGAAGAACTGGATGCGCAGATCGACATGGCGATGGCGGAGGCCCAGGCGGCATTCGGCGACCCGCGCGTCTATGTCGAACGCTTCATCGCCCGCGGCCGCCATGTTGAGGTGCAGGTGCTGGGCGATGGCGAAAATGCCATTCATTTGGGCACGCGCGACTGCTCGATCCAGCGGCGCTTCCAGAAGCTGGTCGAGGAAGCCCCGGCACCGGGCATCCCCAACGACAAGCACCAAGCGCTGATGGAAGCCGCTGTCCGGCTGACCCGCCATTTGAACTATCGGGGCGCGGGTACGGTCGAATTCCTGGTCGACGCGGAGACTTTCGATTTCTTCTTCCTGGAAATGAATGCGCGCATCCAGGTCGAGCATCCGGTGACCGAAGCGATCACCGGCATCGATCTCATAGAACAGCAATTACTCATCGCCGACGGACAGAAACTGGGTCTGACCCAGGCGGAGATAATTCTGACCGGTCATGCGATCGAAACGCGCATCAACGCCGAGGACTGGAGCGCCGATTTCCGGCCATCGCCTGGAACGGTACGACGCGCGCTCTGGCCAGCGGGGCCGGGCGTCCGGGTGGACAGCCATATCGCCAGTGGCGACGTCGTTCCGCCTTATTACGACTCGCTCATCGGCAAGCTTATCGTGTGGGGCGCCACGCGCACCCAGGCGGTTGAACGGCTGGAACAGGCCTTGGCTAGCCTCGATATCGAAGGCGTCTCGACCACGGCCGATCTGCACCGCTGCATCGTCGCCGACGCGCGGTTCCGCGCGGGCGGCATTGATACTCGCTTTTTCGAAGGACTGGCGCATGGCTAAGGTTGATCTCGTCGATGTGTCCATCCGCGATGGCAATCAGAGCCTATGGGGCGCAACCGGCCTACGGACGGCGCAGATGCTGGAGATCGCAGCAAAGCTTGATCGCGCCGGCTTTCGCGCGATCGACTTCACTTCTTCAAGCCACATGGCCGTCGCCGTTCGCTATTTTCGCGACAATCCCTGGGAGCGAATAAGGCGCATGCGGGCGGTGATGCCGCGCACGCCGTTGCAATTCATCACCACCGGATTGCGTTTCATCGCCTGGCAGCAGGCCGATCCCGACTTCATGCGGATCGTCTATCGGCGATTGCAGGCCAATGGCATTCGCCGGATGGTCATGCTCGACCCGATGCATGATGCCGACGCCGTGCTGGAGGCATCGCGGATCGTCAGGCAGGAAGGTGATGCGGAGGTGATGGCCGCGCTGACCTTCACCCTGTCCGATGTGCATGACGATGCCTTCTATGCGGGTTTCGCCGCCAAACTGGCCGCCAGCCCCGACATCGACCTGTTCTACATCAAGGATCCGGGCGGTTTGCTTTCGCCCGAGCGGGCACGGACGCTGGCTCCCGCGATCAAGGCAGTTATTGGCGATAAGGCGTTGGAAATCCATTCGCACTGCACAATAGGCTTTGGCCCGATGGCGTCCCTTTCCGCCGCCCAGACAGGCGCGATTTCGGCAGTACATGTCGGTATTGGCCCGCTTGGCGACGGCAGTTCCCTACCCGAAGCCGGCCGGATGATCGCCAATCTGCAAGAGGCAGGTCATAATGTGCCTGTCGATCCAAGCCTGCTTGGCGATGTCAGCGATTATTGGTGGCGCCTCGCCAAGGCCGAGGGGCTGGAGCCGGGCGCGCCGCAGGATTTCGATGCCAGTTTCCTGCGACACCAGATCGCAGGCGGCGTCATGACCACGACGAAGCGCCAGTTGCAGGAACTAGGCCTACTCCACAGGCTGCCTGAAGTGATCGCGGAAACCGAGCAGGTCCGCTCGGAACTCGGCCAGCCCATCATGGTCACGCCTTTTCCGCAAATGGTCATGAGCCAGGCTCTGTTCAACGTGATCGGCACGGGTCGCTACGCCCAGGTGTCCGATCAGGTGATCCGCTATGTCATGGGCAAGTTCGGGCGTCCCACCCGACCGATCGATCCAACGGTCGAAGCTGCGATCCTGGGGCGTGGCCGCGCGAAGGAAATTGCCGCCGAGGAGGATTTTCCTTCGCTCGCCGATCTGCGCAAACGCTTTGGAGCAGGGATGGACGACGAGGAATTCTTGCTCCGTGCGGTCATGCCTGGCGAGCAGGTGGATGCGATGCTGGCGGGCGGACCAAGCCTGGCGCGATACAATCCCGAAGCGGTGCCGATGTTCGCACTGCTCCGCGCGCTCGCCGAACGACCGGCCGCGCGCGATATCATCATCGAACGCCCCGGCCTGCGCGTGGCGCTACATGCAGGAGACAGCGTTGCCTGATCTTGACCCCGCGATCGCCCGACGGTTGGTCGACGCCGCCGCATTTATCTTCGACATGGACGGCACTCTCGTGCTTGGCGATGCCGCCAGCGGCGGACACAAGGCATTGCCCGGCGCAGCGGATTTGCTCTTCGCTTTGCGATCGCGCGGCACGCCCTTCCGGGTCTTTACGAACGGCACCGCCAAGCGGCCGTCCGTTTACGCCGCCAGCCTGCGCCATGCCGGGCTCGATGTAGCCGATCATGAGATGATGACCCCTTCGACCTCGGCCGCCGCATGGTTCCTTCGCAAGGGGATCAAGCGCGTCCGCGTCTTGGGTCTGGACGGCGTCCAGGCACCGCTTATCGAGGCTGGCATCGAGGTGGTCGGGCCGTCGGAAATAGCGTCGCACGTCGAGGCTGTTTATACCGGCTGGTTTCGGGAGTTTACCCTTCCCGACCTCGAAATGGCATGTAGGGACGTGTGGGATGGCGCGATTGTGACCACCGCCTCGAACGTCCCATTCTTCGCTGCGCTGGGTGGACGGGCCATCGGTGCGAGCTTTGCTATTAACGCGATGATCCGCGCAATGACGGGGAAACAGGTCAAGGTCCTAGGCAAGCCGTCACGCGATGCTTTGCACAGTGCGTTGGCGTTGATGAATCTACCCAGATCGGCGGAAAAATCGACGGTGATCGTCGGCGATGATCCGGCGCTCGAAATGCAGATGGCCCGCGTGTCGGGTGCGCTGGGCGTCGCGGTGACGACCGGCCTGAACAACGCGGCCGATTTTCGGGCGTGCGCGCCATCGCAACAGGCTGACGTCATTCTTTCCGACCTGGAACCCATCACAAAGGCGCTGTCTTGATATGTTCGTGAACCGACGTGATGTCACAATCGAATGGGGTGATTGCGACCCCGCGGGCATCGTTTATTATCCCCGCTATTTCGCCATGTTCGACGCCTCGACCGCCGCATTGTTCGCGGCGGTAACGGGTATGCACAAACGCGCCATGCTCACACGGTTTGGCATGATCGGCTTTCCGATGGTCGACACCCATGCGCGCTTCATCGTGCCCAGTCGCTTTGGCGACATCGTCACGATCGAAACCCAGGCCAAGGATCTTGGCCGCAGCAGTTTTGGAATTTTGCATCGCATGATCCGCGCCGACGGCGCGCTCTCGATCGAGGCGGTCGAAAAGCGGGTGTGGGCGAGCCCCCACCCGGATGACCCTGAACGCATCACAGGGACGGCCATACCGGATGCCGTTCGTGCCGCTTTGACCAACGGTCCCGATCTCTCTCTTTTTCCCCAGGAGCACATATGAGCAAGGTAATGATCACCGTCGCCCCCACCGGCGGCATGGCCTCCAAGGCCCAAAATTCCAATTTGCCGACACAGCCGGAGGAAATCGCGGAATCGGTGCACAAAAGCTTCAAGGCGGGGGCCAGCATTGCTGCGCTCCACGCCCGCCGCCCCGACGACGGTGCGACCTGCAACGCCGACATTTACCGCGACATCAACGCGCGTATCCGTTCGCGCTGCGACATTGTCATCAATAACTCCACCGGTGGAGGATCGAGCGGCGACATGCTGATCGAGCGACCCGACGGTCTCTACGAATCCAGCTTCGAAGAACGGCTCAAGGGCTGCGAAGCAGGCGCCGAGATGGCGACCTTCGACGGCATGACCTTCGTCGATGTCCATGGCGGCAAAGAGATTCTCGTTATAACCCCGCCCAGCCGGTGCGAGACGCTGGTCAAGCGGATGATTGATCGCGGGATCAAGCCGGAATGGGAAGTATTCGCACCCAACCACATCCTCCAGGATGTGACGCGCCTGATCCAGAAAGGATATGACAAGCCGCCCTATTACATCAACATGGTGCTGGGGGCTGACAAAGGTTTCCAAGGTGCGATGCCCTATAGCCATGATATCCTGAACGCGATGATCGCCGCTTTGCCACCACAGTCGATCTTCTGCGTATCCGCCATCGGCCCTGCTCAACTTCCTGCGACCACGCAGGCGATGCTTTTGGGTGGGCATGTCCGCGTCGGCTTGGAAGACAATAATTATTTCAGCCGCGGCGTGCTGGCGACCAATGAACAGCTTGTCGCCCGCACGGTGGGCATCGCGACAGACCTGGGGCTAGAACCCACAAGCCCTGCCGAAGCGCGTGAACTGCTGGGTCTGCCGCAGCGATAAAAGCCTCAGGGTGACGGAGGAACTACCAATGTCCGCATTGCCGGAACTGTTTGATCTGAAGGGCCAAGTCGCCTTGGTTACCGGGGCCGCGAGTGGGCTGGGTATCGCTATCGCGGAAACGATGGCGCAGGCGGGTGCCGACGTCGCCCTGTTCGACATCGATGGCGACGGACTGGTGCAGACCGCCGCGCGCATTACTGAACTGGGCCGTCGCTCGGTGCCTCTCGTCGTCGATATCAGCGATGAGGATGCGGTCGAGCGCGCCTTCGCAGCCGTGGATGCCGAGCTTGGCCCCCTCGATATCCTGTTCAACAATGCGGGAATGGGGGATCCAGAGCCCGGACTGCTCGACAGCTACGCCACGCAAAACTGGCTGAAAGTTACCAACGTCAATCTCCACGGCACATTTTTCTGCGCACGGTCGGCACTCGCACGTATGGCGTCTAGAAGACGCGGCAAGCTGATTAACGTCGCCTCGATGTGGGGACTGGCTGGGCCTTCGAGTATATTTCCCCTGCCTGCTTATGCCGCGACGAAGGGTGCAGTCGTCAATCTCACCCGTGAGTTGGCGCTGCAATATGCGCCGCTGGGTATTAATGTGAACGCGATTTGCCCTGGCTTCTTCAGGACGAACGTCGGGCCATATGATGACCCCGAATTTATGGCGGCGACTACTGGATTCACCCCGGCGGGACGGATTGCAGACGCCGAAGAGATCAAGGGTACGGCGCTGTATCTCGCATCGCAAGCGTCCAGCTTCGTGCATGGCGCGATATTGGTCATAGACGGCGGGTGCATGGCGAAATGATAGATGTTTTGGAACTGACCGTAGTGCGCGAAGGCGTTGACTGGCGGCGCGAAGATATTGAAGCCCTTTTCGACCTGCCCTTTGCGGATCTGCTGTGGCAGGCCCAGGTCGTGCATCGTGCGCATCACAACCCTAATGTCGTGCAGCGCGCGACCTTATTGTCGATCAAGACTGGGGGATGCGCCGAAAATTGCGGCTATTGCAGCCAGGCGACGAGCAACGACACTGACCTTAAAGCAACCAAGCTGATGCAGGTCGAAGAGGTTCTCGCCGCAGCGCGTGAAGCGAAGGCAGGCGGCTCAGAGCGCTTCTGCATGGGCGCAGCATGGCGATCCCCGAAGGATCGCGACATGGACGCGATTGTATCGATGGTCGAGGGCGTAAAGGCCCTGGGCTTGGAAACCTGCATGACGCTCGGCATGCTCAGCGCTGATCAGACCGGTCGTCTCGCGGAAGCAGGCCTCGATTACTATAATCACAACCTCGACACTTCGCCCGAATATTATGGCGATGTCGTCACAACCCGTACCTACGGGGATCGGCTCGAAACGCTGGAGCGCGTGCGCAACGCCGGGATCAACGTCTGCTGCGGCGGCATCGTGGGCATGGGCGAGAGCCGCGCGGATCGCGTCGGCTTCCTCCACGTGCTCGCGACTCTGCCCGAACCGCCTGCCAGCGTCCCGATCAATCAACTCGTGCCGATCGACGGCACGCCGATCGGGGATATGCTCAAGGGCGCACCCAGTGCGCAGATCGACGAGATCGAGTTTGTCCGCACCGTAGCGGTAGCGCGTATCACCATGCCGGAGGCAATCGTGCGACTATCGGCGGGTCGTGAGAGCATGAGTGATGCCACGCAAGCACTTTGTTTCCTTGCAGGGGCCAATTCGATCTTCACCGGCGACAGGTTATTGACCACCGCAAATGCCGGAGCCGACATCGACGGGAAACTATTCGCAAAATTGGGACTAATGTCGAACAGTGCCGAGCGCTGATGCGTCCACCGTCTGACGAAAATTTTCGCTATGATCTGATGATGGCCTGCAGATCTGCTCAGAAAGATGCGCCATGGGTCACAATAACTATATGACATAGCTGACAAACCCGGCTTATTGCTAAGAGCCTGATTGGCGCTGAACGAACCCTATGACCACGTCGGTTCTCGCTAGAGCATCGAGCGTGAAATAAGAATCTAAGGGTTGAACAAACCCGCTGACGTGGGAGATGCGTAGGTATTGGCTGTAATGGCCTCCTGATGAGAAGGTTTGGTCGGTGAGGCCAACCTTTGATGCGTAACCACCTCATCGCTGATACCACAACAGCTGTTAGCCCGCTGCGCCGTCGTATGATCGACTACATGACGTTGCGCAACGCGTAGCCGGCTACCCAGCGTTCCTACCTTCACCCCGTCACGAAGTTCAGTCGTCACTTTGGACATGTGTAAGCGCTAGATCAATCCCACTGGCAGGCGTTAGGCGGCCTGATCGATGACGGCGCGGGCGGTGACGCGGCTATCGACTCAGTTGTAGGGGAGCAGGTTATCGATCGGACCTGTGTCACCGCGCAGGACGATACGGGTGGGGACAGCCAGCCCCGCCCCGGCTTTGCCGACGACGTTCTGAAGCCACACGCCACTTACGAGGCGCGCCAGTCGCAGATCGCACTCGGCTTGGTCACGGCGGAGGAAGGCGTAGCCGTGATTCCGGAGTCGATGCGACGCTCACAGCCTGATGCTGTGCGCTACGTCGAGCTGGTGAACCCCGCCGCATCGCCGATCATCATGAGCCATCGGATCGGCGACTTCTCGCCGGAGATCATCGGCTTCATCCGCATTATTTTGAGCAAATATCATGACTTGGGGTACCCAGTATCTGACGCACCTAGCCCAATCTAATTAGTTATTGAATACACGCGGCCAATAGCGGCCTCAGACGAGCTGTTTGACGTCCGATGTCCCCGCGTCGAAGCTCGGAAGCGGTCAGTCGGCAATGTCCCAGCTCTTGCCATGAAACGGACCGCCATCACCCTGTAAAAAGCGGCCTGTTCTGCTGAAGCCCAAGCCTCGTCATTTTGGAACACACCGGTGATATCGACTCGCGAATGTTCGTACCCGGGAGTGGCCATAGGAACACCATGCGACCGGAAGTCGCAGTTCCCGACTCGCAGGCGGTCAAAAGCTTCGTGGTGGGTGGCATCGTCAAGGAATGCTCGGCGCGTTGACCTCGAAATTTGGAAAGTTGAGGCCAGTTCACTGACAAGCATGCTCCAAATGCCAACATTGCTATCCGTCATGAATGCGAAATCGACAGGTACCTTCTGCGCCTGTTCAATCTCCAGACGCTACCGGTAATCCATCCCGCCGGTTGAAAGATGACCACTACGCCTGCGCGGGAGCGCCGCAACCCCCATTTGTCCGACCGAGTTACCGGCCTGAAGGCCGGCGCCCGCACCACTCGTAAAATGGAGGTTCCCCTACGGCTGCGCCTGCGGTGCGCCGCCCCCTCAATCGCAGGCTGCGCTTCAGGTCATCCCGGCGGGAATGGCTCACCGGGAAGATCTGGAGACAGCACATGAACAAGGTTTTCCTTTCCGGCCGCATCACCTCCGACATCAGCCGCTTCGGCACCGACAGCAAGGGCGGCGTCAGTTTCACCCTCGTCACCAGCAGACCGGTCATCAAGGACGGCCAGGTCGTCAAAGGCGAGAATGGCTACACCGAAACTTACGACCAGTTCCACACCATCAAGGCGTTCAACGGTCTCGGCAAATCAATCGCCAACCACAAGAAGAAGGGCGACAAGCTGATCGTAACCGGCGAGATCCGCTACTCCCGCCACGAGAAGGACGGGCGCACCTATTACAACACCGAGATCGTCGCCGACGAGATCGAGTTCCTCTGACCCTCGACGGGCGGCCTGCGTGGCCGCCCATTCCTTTCCAGGAGATTGTCATGAACGACACATCCGCCGACAAGCGTCTTCGCGCAGCGCTGGATCGCCTGACCATGGCGCAGCGCATCGCCTATCTGCTTAGCGCTACCGATGACCTGCACTACGAGGCGATCGCTTTCCGGATGGGGGTCACCGTCGATGCGGTAAAGCGCCTTCTCGCAGAAGCACTGTCCAACCTGACAAGGCTCATGGATGATCCATGAGCCTTGTCAGCCATTAAGCGGCGGGGAGTTGAGAAGGCCCGGTGTCCGGGCTTCCCAACTACCCGCCGCTGCTTCCTGCAGTGCTGGACATGCTGTGTTATGGCGGAGAAATGATACCGCGCTGCGGCTAGACTGTCTGCGCCAGAATAAGCGCGCCGACCCTCTCGGCGCAGTCGAGCAGGGCGGTATCGGCCAGATGGGCGTAACGGGCCGTCGTCTGTATCTTGCTATGGCCCAGCAGCCGCGACGTGGAAAACAGCGTTTCGCCCGCCATAATCGCGTGACTGGCAAAGCTGTGCCGCAGGTCATGGATACGCAGCGTGTCCGGCAAATCCGCCGCTTCACGCACGCGAAGCCAGACCGAGCGTATCGCGTTGTAGGATTGGCCGGGAAGGGGAAACACCGGTGCGCTGGCTGCTCTGGCAAGGCGCGGCAAGCGGTTGCGATACGCCTTGAGAAATCGGCGCACCGGCACACCCAATGGAACATCGCGCGGGCCAGTCTTGCTGTCGCGCAACCGCAGCCGGTCCGGCAGCACATCACCCCATTCGAGCAAAAGCACTTCGCTGACCCGGCATCCAGTCAGCGATAGGAGCCGCAATGCCGCCGAGGCTTTACAGCCTTGCGCCATGCGGCAGTCCAGCGCGATCCCCAGTTCGGCCAATTGCCGTTCGCTTAAAAAGGTGCCGACCTGCCTTCGCCGGTTCATTCTGATTTCGGTCACGGGGTTGCTCCATGTTTTGGGGAGATAACCCCAAGTCTTGGCGCAACGAAGGATTTGCGCGAGGATGCCAAGTGCCCGGTTCGCGCCGCCCGGCTTTCTTGCGCTATATCTTTCGAACCATCGCACGACGTCTTGTCGGGTGATCGCATCGATCCGTTTTCCGGCGAACGCGGGCAACAGTTCGCATCGGACATAGGAGCGATAGGCTCGCAACCCCTCCGGCTTATAGGATATTGCGTAGCGCCGCTCATGCTCCGCCTGAAAGGTTTCGAAGAGCGGCGCAGTGAAGGGCAGGGATGGGACCTCGGCATCTTGAGCGCGCAGGGCGGCGGCAATCTGACGCGCCGCCTTGACCCCCGTTTCGGGGAAAGCGCCCAGCAGGTGGCGCACCGGCTTGCCGTTGATTCTGTACCGCATGATCCAGCTTCGTGACCCACAAGGCTGCACCCGCAAGGTCAGGCCAGGCTGACGGGTGTCGCGCAAACTATATTCGCGATCCTGTGGACGAGCGCCTTTGCAGATGGCTTCAGTCAGAGGAAGAAGATTAGCCATGGCCCCCTCCCGACACGCTCAATTTGATCCGGTCGCGTCCGTTGCTGGGTATCCGTGACGTTCGTAAAGAGCGATCGATGACCCGCGAAACCCGGGTGGCCGATTTCATCAGGGCGTCGGTCGCAAGATGGGCATAACCCAAGGTGCTATCGACCTCGTGATGGCCCAGCAATTGCCCGACAATGTGAAGATCGATGCCATTGGAAACCGCAAGCGATGCAAAGTGATGGCGCAGGTCATGCACTCGCAACGGACCGATACCGGCCTCCGCTCGAATGGCAGCCCAGGCGAAGTCAATCACCTTGACCGGTCCATTCCCTCTGGGTGCCGGAAACACAAATGGGCTTGAACTGTCGCACTGCCGGGCAGTGAGGATTGCCCTGGCAGGGGTATTGAGCCAGATCGTTCGGGGTCCCTCTTTGGAGTCCTTCAGCACCGCGCGCGAGCCGATAATCCAGTCCCACTCAAGGGACAGGATCTCGCTGCGCCTTGCGCCGGTGAGCAGCAGCAGCCGAACAGCATCGCACGCGTCGGGTATCCGCATTTGCATCCGATCCAGTGCCGCCCATAGTGTCTGGATTGTCGCGGCGGGCAGCAATTGGCCTCGTTGTCCGCGCCATTTCTTCGACAAGCCACGGCAGGGATTGGACCCCGCTTCGCGCAAACCGTGATCCTCCGCATAGAGCATCAACCCTGACAGCGTGGACAGTGCCATGCGGATTGCAGTGCTGCGCGCGGCAACGTCGAGATGCCATTGCGCAACCTGTTCGCGGGTGAGGTCGCGCACCCTCATTCGTCCAAGCAAGGGCAGGATGTGCTGATCCGCGACCGACCGCATATTGCGGATCGTGCCGGGCTTCCATCGTCCTATCGCGCCCGCCGCGAGGAAGTGCGGCAGTATCTCCGAGACGCGCGCGTCGTTCCCAAACAGGGGCAGGGAAGGGGAGGGAGAAGGGGCGTCGAGTGGCGCAAGATCAGCCATTCGTCGAGCGGAGATAAGGGGGATGTGACACGCATCGCCCAGCGTCTCGCGGGTGGTCCGTCCGGTGTGTTTTCCGAATAGCACCCATGTTCGCGCACCAGAGAAACGTAGCCGCAAGCCCAGGGCGGGAATGACGGTATCACGAAAAATGGTTTCGCCCCGAAGTGGCAAAGGAAGGGTGGCAATGTCGGCAGTGGCGAGGTCAATTCTATCAGCGCGTGGCATGACGCGGATGCTCCACAAATCGCGGCTTGGAGGGCCGGAAGAAGCGTGTTCTGGCTTGTTCCCCAGGACACGCGGGGATTTATGGGAAGCGATAAACGTGGTCGGCTCGACCGGCTTCCAGCCGGTCATTGCCGAACCTTCGGGGCGTCCAGTGATCCCTTCCGAGATCAATGAGTTACCCCCGTTTCGCGTGTCGTATTGGCGCATGGGACAAGCCCATGCGGGAGGTCGGACGCACGCCCCGAAGGGCGTATGTTGTAATGGACCCTACGCAGCGTGTCCTGTTCATCGCGGCCCCATGCGCCAGTGGCGACAATCCGCGGTACGCCGCCCTTTGCCCTGACGGCGTCACGAAAGTGATTGCCACGATAGGCGCTGTCGGCAAATACCTCGCCAGGATTGTCGGGCAGTGCATCAGGACCGGCTTTGCCATCGTTGATATTGGCGGAAGTGATCGACACTTCCTCGACGAGCGCCGTATCGGCATCGGCGCCAACATGGGCCTTGAAGCCATGAACAGCCCGCTTTCCCTTATGTTTCACCCAGCGCGCGTCGTCATCGCCCTCGCTGGCGGATGCGATGATCGTGGCATCTACCAGTGTGCCGGTCTTGACTGTCACTGCCTTTGATTTGAGCTGCATCGTCACGGTGTCAAACAGCGACCGATCCAGCTTATGCGCAGCCAGCAGCTTGCGATACCTCACAAAGGCGGTGCGCTCCGGTGTCGCCTCATTTGCCGAGAACCCGCAGAAGCGGCGAAAGGAGGCGCGATCGTCGAGCGCCTCAGCCAGCTTCACATCAGACAGGTCGTACCAGATCGAAAGAAGCAGCGCCTTGAACATCGCCAGCGGCGGCCAGGCGGGCTCGCCTTTGGCGGCGCAATAGAGTGGCTCAAGGACTGCACCCACTGGCCCCCAGTCGATCAGCTTATCAAGTTCGTCCAACGATGATGCGGCACCTGCACGCCCGCCAAAACCAAACCGCTCCTGACCAATCGAACGATGCGCCACGTCCAACCCTCCTCTTCGGAAAGCCGATTGAATCAGGAATAAATGCCGCTGTCTACAACCACCCGCACACAGGTCTCATTAGTCCTGCCCCGCCAAGTGATGTAGGTTCGAAGGTATACGGATTGATTGGCCGCGCGGCACCCTATAACTGCCGTAGCGGCCGGTCGACTCCACGCCCCCCCCCCAATTGTCGCGCAGCACCCGATGCAGTTCCGTGACGTTTTAGGGTTTTCCGATGCTGATTGTGCATCGTACCGGCTCCTTGATCTTGGCGGCGGCCTTCTCGCACGCGGCAATGGTATCGCGGTTCTCACGAGCCATGTCGGCGGCGTCCACGATTGTCGCGACCACTGTTGACGCTTTTGGTGAAGCCGATGTCGTGCGGGTTCCGGCGCTGATAGGTAAACTCTGTCGTATCCTGAAGCACCAAGATCGGTCCGTCAGATGCGGCATACCGCGCCTTCGTTGCCTCGAGATGGCCTGCAAGGATGTCCCCTTCCTCGACCTTTGGGTTGGAAAAGAACCGATAAGCGGCTTTGGTGCTTGCCCAGTCCTGACAGGCCAGAGGGATTGTTCCTCCCATTCTGTCGCTCAGGCGGCAAAGCAAATCGGACACCTCGAAGAACCGGCTGATTCTGGCTTGAGCGGGCTGGTGCGGCGATGGCGGACGCACTGGTGTCGTCGGATTGTCGGATTTCCCGCTAATTTTGGGGTCTTCGCGCGGCTGTCGGGGCCGTTTTGGGCATTACGCGGGCGCAGTTCTCCCTTCGTGCCAGACGAGGCGTCTCAAGTTGTAGGCTAGGTTGGCCATGCCGATCTTCATCCTCGCGCGCTCGATGCCGATGGTGCGGACGAACAGGGCCATCCGCGATTTCTGCGTGGCGAAGACATGCTCGACGGCTGAGCGCACTTTCGAACGGGCGACGTTGGCGCGCTGGTGCCGCCGATCCATCGGCCGGCCCTTGGGCTTGCGGAAATGGATCATCGACTTGAGCTTGGCACGGCGGATCGCGGCCTCGTTCTTCGCCGAGCGATAGGCCGTGTCCGCCCATACCGACTGGGCGACGTTTTCGGTGTCGAGCACATCCTCAAACGGGCCGCTGTCGTGCTTTGCCGCGTGGGTCACCACCCATTTGCGGATGAACCCGAAGGTGCGGTCGATCCCAGCGTGGTTCTTGTAGCCGAACATCGGCACCATGATCTGCGCCGGAACCGCCACGCGCGCCTCGCCGGCCTCGCTGCGCTTCAAGCTCCCGCGCTTCATCGTCCAGCGCGCGTCGATGTCTTTCTGCGCGGCTTTGGCGGGGTCGTCAGGCCAGATCTCGTCGGCCGCCTTGCCCTCCTTGATCAGGGCCTTCTCCTCATCGGTCAGGTGCTGACGCGGCGCGGCAATCACCGTCGCGTCGATGATCTGCCCGCCTTGCGCCAGATAGCCGCCGGCCTTCAGCCGCGCATCGAACAGCGCGAAGAGCTTCTCGATCGCCCGGGCCTGCACCAGATGCTCGCGAAACAGCCAGATCGTCTTGGCATCGGGGCTCGGCGCATTGGGGGGCAACCCCAGGAACCGCATGAACGAGAGCCGGTCGCGGATCTGGAACTCCGCCTGATCGTCCGACAGATTATACAAAGCCTGCAAAACCAGGACCTTGAACATCAGCACCGGGTCGTACGGCGGACGGCCACCCTTCGAGCCGTCCGAGCGCTTCAGCGCCTTCTCCAGACGATAACGGAACGGCTCGAAATCGACCACCGCCGCCAGCGTCACCAGCGGATCGCCGCCCTTCGTCAGCCGCGCGAGATGCTCCTCGTAATCCCAAAATCCAGCCTGCCGCGCCATCACCGCCTCCGCTCGTCGTCGAACGCAGTGAATCACTCAGCGGCGCTGACCGCCAGACGTTTTTCGAGGCATCCGAGTGACCGAAAAGAAGCGAATTGGGCGTCCCCCTGGCGGCGATAGCGAAGAAACAAGACGGCGATTGCTGGATGCTGGGAAACTGATCTTTTCCAAGCAGGGTTATAGCTCGGCATCAAATAAGCTAATATCCGAGAAGGCTCAAGTGAGCCGAGGAGCAATTTATTATTATTTCCCAACAAAGCAGGCACTTTTTTTAGCAATACATCAGGAACTTCAGGAACTTCAACTGAATCCAAAAGAAGACATTGTCGAAAATGCAACGTCTTTCTCTCAAGCACTATTGACCATTTTAGAAGATATTATTGAATTTCGCATTGCACATCCTCATTCTTCTGCATTCTTTGCTGTAGTCCGCACCGAGGCTCGTCGAAACAGTGAGATAGCGGATGCACTGGAGGATGGTCGCTGGCTTGCACTTTACGATAACCTGATAAAACTGGGCATAAAAACTGGCGAAATTTCCGAATCCCAAAGTCATATGGTAAAAGCTGTACTTTCAGTTTGCCTCCTGGGGCTGACGCATCACAGTGCCGAGGCGACTCTGACTGCGCACAAAAACGCGGTAAAGGGACTTGGGCGTTTGGTCAAAGGAGAGCTTCTGTCGTCTAAGCCCGAAAGCGGCTAGAGTCCGATCCGAAAACTTTATTGAGCATGACGTGATGGGATGGACGGCCCCTGCACCAGCGTAGCTTAGCTGTGCGATGATGGCCGTAGAGCCACGTCTAGAGGAGTCGTCCCATGCAGGAGGTAGTAACCGTCGGATGGGATCTGGCGAAGAACGTATTTCAGGTTCATGCGATCGGCGCAGAAGGCAAGATTATCGAGCGCCGGCAGTTGCGGCGCGGGGAGGTCTTGAAGTTCTTTGGCGGATTGCCGCCCTGCCTCGTCGGCATGGAAGCGTGCGCGTCGGCGCACTACTGAGGCCGAGAGTTGATGAAGCTGGGCCCTGAGGTGAGGTTGATGCCGCCAGCTTATGTGAAGCGCGGGAAGACCGATGCCGTTGACACCTGGGCATGGCTGTCGGCCGAAACCATGCGGCAGTTCATCGTGAAGCGGATATAGACCGTGCCTTGCTGGCGGGCCGCGCGGGCGCGCGCCGGGAAGCGGCGATAGCGTTCCAGATGCGCCAGCAATTGCGCCTCCCAGCTTTGCGCGGCGATGCTTTTGGGCGCGGTCGTCTCGGGAACTGGAGGGCCGGGATCGACCACTTCCTCCACAGGCTCGTGCACCTTGCGCGTTATTGTGGAAGTGACAGGAAGCTGCACCAGCCGCGGCGGAACCACTATGTCCGGTTTCGGCTCCGGCTTCGCTTCCTGCCGTTCGCCCTGTTCGGAGCCGGGGGCGACCTCCTGGACCGGCTCTGCACAGCGAGCGGCAGCATCTTCACCACCAGCGGCGTGGACGGCGCGACAATCATCGGCTTGACCACGCGCGAGGTGAACTGGCCCCAACGCTGCCAAGCTTAACCGACTTTACGGCTGACCGATCATTCGAAGACGGCCATCCCGTATATTATCATCCCACCACCTATGCGATGTCTCAGGAGCTGGGGCGTTCCTTGCGCGATGCCGGATCAAACGGCCTCGTCTACGGCACCATGAACAACGCCATAAGCGATGCCATGATCCGATCGACAGCGACTTGCGTATTGATCCCCAATTCCTGATCGAGCAGCGGCCTTACCAATTGCGGCATCGCTACCACGCCCAGAAGCGAAACCGGCGCATAGTCACAGTCCATGGGTATGATGACTCCGTTGACGATCGCCTCCTGGAGCAAGGGCTGCATGGTAGCGAGATAGGGTTGCCAGATTCGCCGGGTGACGAGATCACGTCGTTCGCCTGGCCGCTCGATTTCCCGGATAAAAAAATGGCTGAGCGCAGGCATCTTGCAGTTAAAGGCGACGAACAGACGTAGCGCTTCCCGGCACCGCTTCGGAAATGGAGCGGGCTGATCAAGAGCCGTCCGCATGGCTTCGTAAATTTCTTCCAACTGGTCGCCAAGCGCATCGACCGTGGCGCGCCAGAGTCCCAGTTTCGAGCCAAAGCGGCGCGAGACAAGCGCCGGGTCAACCCCGGCGGAGAGTGCGATGTCGCGCAGACTTGTGCCGTCATAGCCCTTAGTTGCAAATGCAATGAGCGCGATATCTTCCACCCTGTGCGGATCGGGTGCTTCACTTGCGCGAGGCCGCCCTCTTCCTCTTGCCCGCCGGGAGTCGCGTCCCCCACTCTCAACCATTGACCTTGCCTCATCCACGCATTAAATCATCATATAATGATTTAATGCGTTCACTCTTTTCATGCAAGGCTCCATGTTCGAACTCCGGATCATTACTGCCGCCGATACCGATCCCGTTATCCACGCGATCGACACCGATGACGAGCAGGCAGCGATAGGTGCTGCACGGTTGCTCATTGCCGAAGCAATGGGTCGTCCTGGCAGTTTTGTGAGCATGGCCTCCAACGGCCGCTTTACGGCAGGCGCGGGGCTTTGGTCCCGTTCCGGCTATTACACATTGACGCCCCGTGCGTCGCTGAAGGGGAAACCCTGATGATGTTCCGCTTAAGCCATGCCTGCCATGCGGCATGCCGGGACCTGCCAATGCAGTTTGAAGAGATGCGCACAGCGATCGCCAACCTCTATCAGCATCATGATGTCCAGCCATCGATCCGGCTCGATCTGGAATGCAGGTTGTTCCTGTACTGGAGTATGGAAATCGGGCTAATCAACGCTCAGGGTAACAGGTTCGACCGATGGCGGGCAACGCGGTGTTTCGAGCGCAGCCTTCGGCAAATGCCGCGTCACCTGAAACATGGTGTCCTGCCGTACGGGGCGGGAATGGACGACATCTACCGGCAGCGCTATCGCGAGGTGCTACCGAAAATCCGGAACGTCTACGTTCGCCGGTGGAGCAATGGAAGTATCGAACTGCCGTTGACGCCGCGCGTTTCCAACCTCTTTCTTTGCTACACGGCGGAGCCGCTTGCGATGCGAACCTCTGGCCTTAGCAACACGCTCCATTCCATCCTTCGGTCAATCTGCGAAACCCAGGTAATGCAGATTCTGAATGACAGACAACGTCAGCGCGTGATAAAATTAAACTGATAGCAGTCCAGTCTGGAACACGACACACCTTCTTCTCGAGCCAGCGCATGCTTTCCTTGGTCTCAATGGGCACTCGTGTTTGGTCCCCTTCCGCTTGATCGCGAGGAGGCCCTTGAACTGGGGACGGCTCCAGAAGCCCGCCGCTGTCAGCCCTAACGGCAACCCTTCAAGTAGGATCGCAAGACTGGCCTGCATCAGCAGGCCGCACAGTTTGTGCTGTCGCCAGCCTCCGTCCTTGTCTCGCCCGCTGTTGACGTGTTTGGTATATCCGATGCTCTCCGTCGCTGCCCGCTGAAACACGGACTCAGTCGTGTCCTACAGCATCAAAAGCGTTCCTTCGGCGCCGCCGGCACGACACGCTGTCGCATGAAAATGTCCTGCCAGGATATGCTCTTCGCTGACCGAGGCGTTGGAAAAGAACCGATACGCCGCCTTGGTATTGGCCCAATCCTGACCGATCGCACCGCCCCAAACAGCCCATCAATCTACGGAAGCGCTCGCCCAGGCGCGCATCGCCAAACTCAGAAGCATCAATCTTTCTGCCGATCAACGAGCCGCTGTCGGGCTGGTCAATATCCATCACGCACGTTCCCTCTCTGGGTTTCGTACTCGGACAGGAATCACAGCCGACTCCTCGCCCGCCAATGCGGATGCGTCAAAAGCGAATCTCAGTCGAGATCAGATGTGGGTAATTGAAAGCCTCACCGGAGCAATACAATGCTTCGCGGCGGCGCCTACGACGATCATCGGCGCTTGGCATGGCTACTTCAGCCCGCCGCCCAATGCGCGATAAAGCTCCACGGCGTTGGTTTCGCGAACAAGGCGGGTGGCGAGCAGGCTCTGTTCGGCCGCATAGAGCGCGCGCTGGGAGTCCAGGGTCGTCAGGAAGGGATCGATGCCCGAGCGGAAACGCGCTTCGGACAAACGGTATGCGCCAGCGGCGGCCGTTCGCAAGGAGGATTGCGCCTCCATCTGGGCATCAATCGTGCCGCGCCTGGCAAGTGCATCGGCGACCTCGCGGAAACCACGCTGGATCGAACGCTCATATTGCAACAGCATCGCGTTGCGCGTCGCCTCGGCATAACGTAAATTGCCTTGCCTTCGACCGAAATCGAAGATGGGGACCGAGGCCGAGGGCGCCACCGACCAATAGTCGCTGCCGTTGCCGAACAGGTTGGACAGGCCCGAACTGATCGTTCCGAACGCGGCCGTCAGCGAGATGCTCGGGAAAAAGGCGGCGCGCGCGGCGCCGATATCGGCATTGGCCGCGCGCAGCTGATGCTCAGCGGCTGCGACGTCGGGGCGCTTCAACAGCACATTGGACGACAGTCCTTCCGGGAGATGTGCGATGGTCTCGCCGTCCGGCGCCAGTACGACGGGAGGCAG
>TARA_R110000787_G_scaffold238097_1_pt1 | contig 27881 bp, 40 predicted proteins | sample TARA_R110000787 | Tara Oceans TARA_R110000787 (sample SAMEA4397920) | marine metagenome | biome: Polar Biome; feature: [DCM] deep chlorophyll maximum layer (ENVO:01000326); material: water (ENVO:00002006), including particulate matter (ENVO:01000060) such as... | depth 35 m | reverse complement strand
TTATCAACTTCAAATATTGATGTTATTGTTTTATTAACAGTAGATGGCGGAACAACATTTTATGGCTTTACTGCTGGTCAAGATTTATCATAATTTAATTTAGGAGAAAATATGTCAACTTTAGCATATATTTTATTAGCAGCTTCTGGCGGAAGCAAAGCCTCAAGTTTCTTTTTAGGAGCAGCTACTGGAGCTTCTGCAAATAGTCGGTCGCAAGATACTTTTAAATTTTCATTAGACCCATCTTTTGGCGGTTCAATGGTACATGACTCAGATGGTAATTTGTATTTTGGTTATAACACAACAGAAGCCTCCACAGCCAAGGAGGGTGTTGGTGTTGCCAAATTTGACAAAGATGATGTTTCAGGTCTAGGCTCTATGACTGGTCTTTTTAAAAAAGTAAGTACAGGTGGCTCAACTTCCTTGTATCAAGGTATTACTGGTATGAGCTTTGACCAATACTCAAATTTGGTTTTTTTAGTTCGTGGTGATTTTGATAACGCAAGAAATGCTATTATGAAACTTGGTGATAGAGATGCAAAAGACCCTTCTAATTGGGCTTATAACAAAGCTAAAGCAAAGTATTTTGGAGACTCAAGTTTTACACAAGATATGTATGACTTATGTTTTGACAAATCCATATTTGACACTTATTATGCAGTAGGTCATACACAAGCCGTAGGTTTAGGAAACCAAGGGCTTGTACAAAAATGGGATATGAACAACCCAACAGGAACACCAGCTATAACATGGTCTAACAAATGGACTAATAATAGCAGTAATTGCGATTTCTTTTGTTGTGATTCTGACGATAGTGGTAATCTGTATGTTGGCGGAAAAAATAATAACAAACCTATTATAGTAAAATTTAATAGCTCTGGAGCAGAACAATGGGCTACTGAAATAACTAATAATGGTTATAGTTCTAGAATTCGTTCAATAGTTTCTAATGAAGATGGTAGTGTAATTATTGCTACTTGGGACACTGAACCTTATGGCTCACAAGATTCTGCTAGGCTTAAAGTTGGAGTTTTGAAAGTTAATGGTTCAACAGGAGTATTCACTTGGAACAGAGTAATTACAAAAGCAAATGCAAATCAAGATATGTTAGGAAGTGCTTTAGCACTAGATTCAAGTGATAATTGGTATATGCTTATAGAAGGACAGGGAATAGATAGTAACGCTTCTACAGGAATTATATCTGGTAATTCTAGTGGCACTTATCGTTGGGCTACAAAAATGGAAAATGCTCCTCTTGTAATAGCAGCGAATCAATTAAATACTGACACTAGAGGTCATAAAAGATGGTTAAGTGTTTCACCAGATGATAGTTCTTTGTTTTTTTGCACAACTAGTGTGGGAAACCAAAATAGCATAAATTATCGTGGTATGGGTCAAGTTCCGTCAGACGGAACAGGAACAAGTGCTACAGATTTTGTAATTAACTCAAGCAATTTAAACTTTACAGGAGTTAATTATAATTCTGTTACTTTAGCTCTTGAAACTGTTACTACCACAGTTAATAACGCAACAGGCTCTACCTCTACAGCAACTGTTGGAGAACAAACATCAGTTGCAAGCCAAAACTCAAGTGATTGGAAAACAACAACAGGTTCTGATAAAGTTAAAAATACTTTTGATGAACCATATACAGGTAATTTTTAGTAGGAGATAAAAATGATAGAACAACAAGGATTTTATGACACAAAAGAAAAAATCTCTTATTGGAGCATAAATCAGTTGCAACACGCATATCCAGAAACTTCTTTTACGGATGATATAAGTTCAATAGGCATTGAAAATATTAAACCATTAACAATTTTATATTTTTCAGATAATAAGTATGAGCCTGACGAGTTAAAACACATTTTTTTTGGAGACCCTATAGAAATAAACGGCAAATTAACCTTAACACAAGAACAACGTAATTTAACTAAAGATGAAGAAAATTCTTTAAAACTTAACAAAGAATTTAGAATTAAAAATTATTTAAGAGAAGTTGAAGAAGAATATGAGACAGCTATAGGGTATCAAAGAAAAATAGATAATTTTGTTTATTTAACAGATAAAGAAAAAGAAGAATTAAATAATCAAATTGACGAAGCACAGATTTTTTTTGATGAAGCTGATAACAATAATTATGAAGAATCTAATAATAATGAGTGGAATAAAAGAAGAACAAATCTTTTAACATTAAAAAGAGTATTAGACCAAGAAACAATATTAGATGAATTAAATAAATTATTAGAATACGCTAATGAGGTCGGTGTTCCTGATGAAATATTTGTTTATAAAAAATCTTTAGAAGATTTACAAAAACAAGATAAATGGTATGCAAATAATCCAATACCAACACCACCAACAATTAATAAAGGATTTAGAGAGTAATAAAATTACCTATAAAAAACAGGAGTAAATTATGATTACATTAATAACAATTATAACAAGCATAGTTACAATATCATCTTTGGTATGTAGCTTTGTTCCTACAAATCTTTTACCTGATAACGCTAAAAAGGTAGTAAAGATTCTTTCCCTAAACTTTAATAATGTGCATTATAATTGCAAACATAAGAAGGGGTAATTATTATGGCTGGTCTATCTGAACTAGAACAAGGAAAACTACTCGTAGCAGTTGAGTCTTTGGAAAAACAAGTTAATAGATTAAACGGAAGAATTGACTCTCTTGAAGGACAATTTAAGTCTGGTAGAGGAATAATTATAGGAATGTTTTTAACTGCTAGTGGAATATCCGCTGGTGTTGGTGCTGGTCTTGGAAGATGGTTTGGGTAACAACAATAAGCAGTTAGGAAGAGTCGGTGAATTAATGGTCTGTTTTGAGTTAGAAAAATTAGGTTATCATACTTCTTTAGTGGAAGCAGAAGGGTATGACATTATAGTTAATATCTTAAATAAACCTATAAGACTCCAAGTTAAATCCTCTGGAACTATAGATAAAACTTCTGCAAAAGGAAAAAAACCTCGTTATAATTTTTCTACTTGCGTAGGAAAAGCAAAAAGAAAATTAACAAAAGAAGATACAGATATTGTGGCTTTAGCTTCGACTGATAAAAAAGCAATACTGTTTAGACCAGTTGAAGAAATAACAGGCTCTACAACTAAAGTAGCGGAATCTAATTTTAAAGATAACGCAATAACAAGATTATCTTTTGAAAGATGTCTAGGTTATATGGCTTTACCAAGTAAGGAAGATAGATTATGAGTTTGTTAGCAACTTCTCTTGTAGGAAATGTGTCTAAAATATTAGACAAGTTTGTTTCGGATAAAGATTTAAAGTCAAAACTTGAGTCTGATTTAATATCCTCTATTACTGAAATAGATAAAGCCCAAGCACAAATTAACCTACAAGATGCTAAGAGTTCAAGTTTATTTCAATCAATGTGGAGACCAACTCTTTGTTGGGTTTTAGTATTATCTTTTAGTTTACAGTATTTTTTCTCACCAATTCTTGCTATATTTGATATTGATATACCGCAAGCTGATATGTCTGTTATGATGCCTGTATTGTTCGGAGTTTTAGGATTAGGAACTCTTAGAACATACGAGCTTAAAACTGGAGTTAAAAGGTAATGCCTTATGTACCGATAAATTTACCAAGTGGTGTTTATAAAAACGGAACAGAAATGCAAGCTAAAGGGCGTTGGCTTGATTGTAATTTAGTTCGTTGGAATGAAGGTGCTATGCAACCCATAAGAGGATGGACACAGAGAGGTACTGCTGTTGCTACTGGCAAAGCTAGAGCAATAAGAATATGGACTGATAACTCTAACAACAGACGTACAGCAGTAGGAACTTCATCTAGGTTATACATATACTCAGAGGATGGCACTCAGTATGATATAACTCCTTCTGGATTTACCGCTGGGTTTGATGATGCTACAGCTGCAACTGGGTTTGGTAATTATACTTATGGTACAGGCAATTATGGAACACAAAGACCAGATGGAGGAATTTTAATACCAGCTACAACATGGTCTTTAGATAATTGGGGTGAATATCTTGTTGGTTGTTCTAATAGAGATGGCAGAGCTTATGAGTGGACTGGAAGTACAGGAACTGTTGCAGCTGTTATAGCAAATTGTCCTACATCTAACCAATCCTTAGTTGTTACAGAAGAAAGAGCTTTAATGCTAATAGGTGCTGGCGGTGATAGAAAAAAAGTACAATGGTCTGATTTAGAAGATAATACAGACTGGACACCTTCTGCTACTAACCAAAGTGGTTCTTTTAATATTACTGGTGCTGGTGAATTGTTGAATGGTGTAAGAGTAAGAGGACAGATTCTTATATTATCTACTGTTGATGCTTTTGCAGCAACTTATGTTGGGCTTCCTTTTGTTTATTCTTTTGACAGGGTTGGTTCAAATTGTGGAGCTGCTTCAACTAATGCTTCTGTAGCTACTGAAACATTTTGTGCTTGGTTTGGCAGAGGTGGATTTTTTATATATGATGGGGTAGTCAAACCCTTATTATCAGATGTAAATGATTATGTATTTTCTGATTTAAACAGCTCACAAAGGTCAAAAGTTTATGGTTTTAATAATTCATCAAATTCTGAAATATGGTGGTTTTATCCTTCTGCGAGTTCTACTGAGGTTAATAAGTATGTTGCTTGGAATTACAAAGAGAATCATTGGATTGTTGGGGAATTAGCGAGAACTTGTGCTTCTGATAAAGGTACTTTTGATAACCCATTAATGATTGGTGCTGACAATAAATTATATGAACATGAGACAGGTTATACTTACTCTGGAGAATCAACTGGAGTTTTTGCCGAATCAGCTCCGTACCAAATAGACCAACCAGAGGGTAGGTTAATGAATGTGTTGAGTGTTATTCCTGATGAAAAAACATTAGGAGATGTTACCGCTACTTTTAAAGTTAGAAACTATCCTACTGGTCCTGAGACAAGTTACGGAGCTTTTACTCTAACTAACCCAACAGATGTTCGCTTTAAAGCAAGAGAAGTAAAATTTAGAATTGATACTGCTCGTAATACAGACTGGAGAGTTGGTATAATGCAAATGTTCGTAAAAGCTGGTGGGGAGAGAGGATAATGAAATTACCTACCGCACCTCAAGAATATAGCTCAAGCCTTCAACAACAGGCTAATTTTATTATAGAACAAGAAGATATAAGAAACTTTAAGAAAGATACGGATGTAAATATTAATGATGGAAGATTAATACTGAAAGCACCTAACGGAACTCGTTACAAGCTAACTGTAGATAACTCTGGAAACTTAGGAACAACAGCGATATGACAATAGAAACTTTTGATAAATATAGACAGGCAGTTCAAAAAGCATTAGACTATGGAAAGAATAGTCATACTGTTGATGATGTAAGAGAAAGTATAGCCAAAGGTGATATGTTTTTTCATAACTTTGGAAACTCCTTTATCGTAACAGAAGTTCATGTTTTCCCACAATACTATAATTTACATGGTTTTTTAGCTGGTGGTAAAACAGAAGAAATAAAACAAATAATGCCAATACTAGAACGCAAGGCAAAATCAGTTGGTTGTAAATACACAACTTTAACTGGTCGTAAAGGATGGCAAAGAGAATTTAAGGATGTTGGTTACACACCAACTTTCTTTACTTTAGATAAGGAGTTATAAAAATGGGAAAATCAAAATCTAGTGGTGGTTCAGAGTTAGACCCAGCAATCCGAGCTATGATGCAAGAAACCTTTGATGTCGGTAAAGGTACTATCATGGAAGAATATGATACTGGTCGATTTACTCAATATGGACAGCCTATTATGGGTCAAAGACTCAAAGAGTATCAAGAATATGGAGACCCTAGATTTGCAACACCTTCTGCAACTACACTAAGGGGTGAAGGGTTAGCAGCAAATTATTTAACTGGTGCTGACGGAAAGCTAGAAGGGCAAAGACTCAATAATATTTATGACGATATGTATGCTAGTTCTAGTTATTCTCCGCTAGATGTTTCTGCTAGAGATGTGGCTTCAAGAGATGTAGCTTCAAGAGATGTAGCTGCTGGATTAATTGACCCAGCTGCAAATATTAACGCTTATGATTTTTCTTCCAGAGATGTTGGTGGTGAAAGAGTAGCTGACCCTAACGATATTACAGCAAGAGAAATACTAGAAAGAAGTATAGACTTTGAAAGAGTTAATGCTGAAACATATAATCCAAATACACTTGCTGGAACAGATTTATCCCCTTATACAAATCAGTACAACCAACAAGTTAAAGATGTAACTTTAAACGACATAGTGACTCAAAGAGACAGGCAACTATCAGACCTTCAATCAAGAGCAGCTCAAGCTGGTGCTTTTGGTGGAACAAGACAAGCTGTTGAGGCTGGTTTAATAAACAATAATGCTATGGGTCAATATGCTAAACAATCAGCATTACTTAATAAAGAAGGTTTTGATACAGCTAATCAATTAGCTATGCAAGACATAGGTTTATTAAATCAAGGAGGTTTAACAAACATACAAAATAGAATGACCGCTGGACAACTAAATCAATCAGCTGATTTAACTGCTGGTCAAGCTAACTTAAATGCAGCAATGGAAACTCAAAGATTAAACCAAGCTAGAGACTTATCATTAGGGCAGTTCAACACACAAGCAATGCAAGACGCAGCTATGGCTAATCAATCAAATGAAAGAGCTATACAACTTGATAATGCAGCTAGAAATTTACAGATGCAAGGAATGTCGGCAGATGATGCGTACAGGGTAGCTCAATCTAATGTTGATAATACATTTAGACAACAATCAACTAATGTTGCTAATACATTAAATGCAGACCTAGCTAATCAAGACTCAAGTCTTAGAGCAGACCTAGCTAATCAAGACTCAAGTCTTAGGGCAAGCCTAGCTAATCAAGGAGCAGACTTAACATCTAGTCAAGCCAACGCACAGTTTGGTCTTGATGCTAATGCTCAAAATCAACAGGGCTTATTATCTTCTGCTAGTTTAGCTGGTGGTGTTACAGATGCAAATATGGCTCGTTTTGGTGCTTTAACGGATATAGGTGATAGACAAACAGCTAGAACCCAACAAGAATTAGATTTTGATTATCAGCAGTTCTTAGAGGGTGAAGAATATCAAATGCAGTTAGCTCAATTCTTAGGTGGTTTATTAAGTGGATTCCCAACACCGCTCAAATCACAAAACAAATCAAGCACACTTTCATTCTAAGGAGATTAAATAATGGCTTTAGGTATAGATGATAAATTTAGAAGATTAACAAAAGACCTTGAGATGTTAAGGTTTGCTGACCAGCCAAATGGAAATGAGGTTGGAGTTCCAGTTACAAAAAAACGTAAGCCATTTTATGGAGTAAATCAAAATATTAGCACAGATATTTCTCCTAGTGCTTCTAGAGATTTGGGTTTTAATAAACCTAATAATCGCATACTTGGTGCTATTGATACAATTTTAGGAAGAAGCACCGACAGACTTTTTGGGGGTAGCCCTGAATACAGAGCTAAACAAGCACAACTAGATAATCAATTAATAGATAGTCAAAACGCTGCTAAGACTTCTGTTTTAATTGATAAACAAGGTAATTTTTTAGGAAGTACAAGAGATATACGAACTATACTCAATGCACAAAATGACGAAGGAGTTGATGTACTTTCAGTAGAGGATTATAAAACACGCCAAGCAAATGAAAATACTTTAAATATATTAGGTAGAGATGATATTGACCCCAGAGGTATTCAAGGTAAAGTTGAATCACTATTAGGTGAAGATTCTTTAAATAGAAATAATAAAATATTAAGTGAAAGATACCAGATAAACGATTTAGGTTATTTTATGCCTAAAATAATTGAAAATGAACAAGGTGTAGAAGAAAAACAAACACCATCCTCTGGTTTTGATTTAGGTTTTGAAACAGACATAAGTTTAAAATACCTCTTTCAAGGCGATAATAAAATTTTTGGCTCTAGTTTAAAAGATTATACTCAAGGTGGTAGAGCGAGTTCAAATAAAGGAGAGCCTAATAGAAGGCAAATAGGTTTACCTTCTTCTATTTCTCAATTTAGCGAAGAAAATTTTTTTGGTAAACTTATTCCAGATGCTTTAACTAATAAGAAATATTCAAAATACAGAACATTTTTGCAAACTGGTTATAACGAATTAAAGGGTGCTTTAGCTAAAGATGTTGGAGAAAGGTCTCAAGTTGCTGGTCTTGATTTAGTTAAAGAAACTTTACCAGATTTAACAAACTCTATAGACTTTGGTGTTTCTAATGCAAAAATATTGTTACCAGCTTTATATAACGATTTTGAAAATTTACATAAACAAATGGTAACAGCTAATAAACTTGGTAAAGCAAAACCTGAAAACTGGTCTGTTGCACAAACAGAAATATACGAAGCTCTACCAAAAACTATAACATTAACTAAACTTATTTTGTCTTTAGCTAAAAAAGAAGGAATAGCTGTTGAAGAAGGTTTTGAGGTTGCACCCAATAAAAACCAAGAGGTAATATTAAGAGAGTTATTAGAAAAAAGATTCGGTAATAGGTAAAAATGGTTCAGCTTACAGAGAAAGAAAAATACGCTATTGGAAGAGTTATTGATGGAAATACTCTTTACAATCAACCTACGCCAGATAATACAACTCCAGCATATAGCAAAACTACAGGCGAGCTTATACCAATACAAAACAGAGGTGAGTTAATATCTAATATTAATAGTGTTTTAAATAACCCAGAAAAAGTAAACTACTTAAATAGTTTAGAAAATGGTCCTCAAGTAGTTAGTAGTTTATTTGCTCAAAAAAATATATTAGATAAAAGACAAGGCTTTTCAGAAGAAGGCGGATTTGGAACTACAGTAAGAGGTTTAGCTGGTGGTGCTGTTAGACAACCTTTAAGTGGTTTAGGCATACCTGATTTAACTAACTCATTATTAGGTCTCCTTCCTTATGTTGGAAACACATTTAACACAGCAGTTAGCCAAGCTACTGATGAGGGTTATCAAGCACAGGCTGGTGAAATCACAGCAGCAGATAAAGCATATAGACAGGCGGTAACAGATGCTAGTGGAGAAGATGCTAATTTAATCAGGAATAGAGCTAGTTTTTTTGGTCTAGGTAATTCCAGAAATGACGCTATAGCAAATAGACTTAATATAAACAGAGAAGATTTTGGAAGAACTGAAATAGACCCAGAAGTTGCGGATGTAGCAGCACCAGAACGCTCTGGTTTTAAAGGAGCTTATCCTCAAGATAAACCTTTGTTTGGAGCAACAAGGGCTGATGAAGCTCTTGGTAACTTTACCTTACCAGAATCTTTAGGTGGCAAGCCTGTATTTGGTTTTGGCGGTAGAGTAAATATTCCACCAGAATATAAAACTCAAGCAACCTCTGGAGATGTTGCTGGAAGTTTTGTTGGAGCTGGAGCTGGGTTAAGGGGTATTTTATCTACACTTCCAAAATTTAAAAGTATAAATCCTGTTGATACTACTACTGGAGTGCCTTTAACAAATACTGGAAGGATAGCTCAAGGTCAACCAATCGCAGCTGGTCAATCTGGTAACTTTGATGAGCTATTAAAGTTTGAATTACAAAGACCAAAAGCAGCTACTGCATTAGATATGACTGCTGCAACTGCTGCTGGTGGTTCTGAATATGTAAGTGATATTTTTGATATACCAGAAGAATATAGACCATTAGTTCAAATATCTGCTGCTCTTTCAGTTGCTTCCTTATCAATTCCAGCCGCAGACCTTGCTGTTTCTACATTTAATAAAGCAAGTAATTTACCAAGACAGGGAGTGAATCTTCTTGGTTCAAAGGTTGGAGAATATGGAGAAAAATTTTTTACAACAAGAACAAATATTATTGATGCTGGAATAGATAAGGTAAAAAAAGGTGCAAGTGTTTTAAAAGAAGCTCTCAAACGAAGCCCTACTGGCTCTGGGATGAAAGAGGAAGATTGGATAAAAGGTCCTTTAGCTAGAAGTTTAAGAACTTATGCTGATAGAAATAACATGAATTATGATGAGCTTTTAACAACCGCAAGAGCTGCTGCTGATGAGCAAATTAAATTTATGGATGACCTAGAAGTTAAATTAAACAAAGGTGAGATTGATAAAGCTACCTATAACTCTGAAACAGCAAAAGCAAATTCTTTATTTCCAGCTCAAATATTTGGTAAAACTGATTTTGGAGATTTTTTACAAACATGGACAATCCAAAGAAACGCATTAAGTGGTAAAGATAATCCAGCTATAAATGATTTTAAAGGAATTGTTAGTGCTAAACTAGAAGAACAGTTTAAAAGTTTTGCAAAACAGTTTGACGATTTAAAATCAAAAGGTATTAAAGGAGAAGATATACCATTTTTTCTTCAAAAAGATTTAACTACCTTTAGTGATGATATAGTAAAAGAAATAGAGAATAACATAAACACTTATTATAATACTTTAATAAACAAAGAAGGCACTCCCTTAACCACAGTTGAACTTTCTCAAGAATTATCAAAAAGAGCTGATGAGATATTTTCAACTATAAGAACTAAAAAAAATGAGCTTTACCAAAACCTTGAGCCTACTTCTTCTGTTATTTCTTCTTTTGACAATGCTCTTGAGGCAATAAAAATTATTCCCTTTAATGCAACTGGTCAAAAAGTTGCTAATAGTACAATTAATGTTATTAAAAATGCTGATAAAATTAGCAAAAGAATTTCATCAAATAATGAAAAAATTAATAACCCAAAAACATCCGCAAAGATAAAAAATGATTTAACAAACGAAAACAAACTTTTACAAGAAAATCTTCCAACTGAGCAACAAATAAGAAATTTAGCCTCAGAGCTTCAAGACGAAGCTGGACAACTTTCTAGGAGTGGTAAGGGCAATGCTAGTAATAATGTTACAAATTTAGCAAAAGCATTAGATGATGATTTACTACCTCTTGCTAGTCAAGAAAGAGTTAATGCTGATATTGGAAATATTTTATTTAAAAATATTGAAGATGGTATTATAGGCACAATAACATCTTTAAATAGAAGTGGAAGATTAGACATAAAACCAGAGGTAGCTATTAAACAATTTGGAGATGAGCAAGTTCTTGATTCTACAGTTGCCGCTCAAGAACTTCTAACAGGAGCTAAAGCAGCAGAAGATTTAGTTAATCCAAATGTTAATTCAATAAATGTAACACCAGCAAGAGGCGGAGAGCCTTTAGTTTTAAACACTAAAAATTTAAGCAACAATACAAAAATACAAACTATAGACAAAAGAACTGTTGAAAATAATCAGTTAAATTTAAGTCAAACTGAAAAATTAACAGAAAGCATTATATCTAAACTTTATATTGAAAAAGATATTTATAACCCACAAAGCATTAATGCCTTTATAAAAGAAAATGAAGTTCTTTTAAATCAACTTCCAAATCTTAGAGATAACTTAATAAATTTATCTAAACAAAGCACAAAAGTTATTCAGGAAAGATTAAGTAGCCCAGAGAATACTTTTGGTCTTAAAGGAGATAAAATTGAAACAAGCGTAGATACTAATGGAAAAGTAACTATTAGACTTCAAGATGGACCAGATGATAAACTTGTAAATATTTTATTAAATAGTGATGACCCAGCAATGACTCTTTTGCAATTTATTAAAAAAGATACACCAGCTGGAGTTAGTAAAGAATCAGAGTTAATAAATTTTGTTAATGCAGTAAGAGGAAAGTCTGGTAAATCATCAGCAGAATTAGAAAATACTTTTATAGATATAATAAAAACAGAAGTTGGTTTAGTTAAAGATATTAATACTGGTAATTTTATATATTCACCAAAAACAAGTGATTATACAAAAATTAGTGAATTACTAAAAACTAAGGTTGGTTCTGGAACTCTTGATGATTTTATTAAAAATAATAAAATATTTACTTCAAAAGGCGGTGTTAATAAATACAATCAAATAAAAGACAGTTTACAAATTATAACAAACACCTACAAAATTGAAACTTTATTAGGAAAAACTTATAACGATATAGCTACTGGAGTAGTAAATGGAACTGCTGATTTGTTCGCAAGAGTGCTTGGTGCTAACTTATCAACTTTTATTTCAAGCGGTAGGGGTGCGCCTTTAGTTATAGCCCATCAAGTCAATAAGAGAGCTGCTGCTACATTAAATAGATTTGTTAATAATCAAGAATACAATCAAATAGTAAATAAAACTCTTACAGATTCAGAATATGCTAGGAAAGTTGTAAGAATCTTACATGATAAAAGAATGTTTACTGGCTCAAGAAATATTCCAATTTACATTAGAGAAAATGCCAAACAAATACAAATTGCTCTTAGTGCAATGGGTGTAAATGTTCAAGAAGATATTATTTTTGAGGCTTTAGAAGAAGGTATAGCAAATGGAGATTTAAGGGCATTAGATAAAACAGAAGAACAAGTATTGAAACAAATGTTTAAAAGGAGTAAATAATGATTAAAATTATTTTAAGTGTTATCCCAGTATTATTCGTAGTAGGTTGTGCGTCTGGTCATGTAAATGTATCAACACAAACACCTAGCAATACTGACTTAACCATTACAATAGAATCAAAACAAAACAAGGACTAATATGTTTGGTAATAAAAAAAGAAAAAGTTATTTTAATCTCCAAAGCCCTATTGATGTTTTAAGTAATAAGGTTTCAGAGATAGGAGAAAGAATTACAACAAATCCTTTAGATAGAATTATGTCTGGAGACATTAAAGGTGTGCAATTAGATGATGACTTAACCAATTTAAGAAATTTTATGGGAAAAAGTGGGAAATTTAATAATAGTATGTTTGGTCAAGTTCTTGGAATAGATGATGTTACAAGACAAAAAATGCTACAAGACCAAGCAAAGAAAATGGTTACTTCAAAAAGATTATCAAACCTAATGCAAGACGTTAATAATCAAAGGTTTAACACAGAGGGCGGTCAAACAGCTGGAATATTTGGTAGAACAAATAATCTTATTGAGCCTTTTGAATATGCTAGACCAATTAATCCAGATGGTGGTTCTTATACAGATATGTTACCTAGTGAAAATGTTGCTGGTTCACCTTTAGTTGTAGCTTCCGAAACTAATAATGAAACAGACCAAGAATTTATAAATAGAGTTTCGAAAGTTAGACAACCAAACAATGCAGAGCAAAATACTACAGAGCAACAAGTTAATGAAGGTGCTGAAAAAGGTAATAGTCTTTTAAAGGACATTGAAGATAAAAGAAAAAAATTATTTCAGTTATTCTTTTAATAGTTAGTTAAAAAAATCACCAAACAATAAATAAATGATAATGTCTTTAAGCATTAAGTTTTCTTCCATCATCCGTATTTAATAGATAGTCATAATGATTCATATCTACATTATAAATCTCAACTGCCTTTAAGCAATCATTTAACTCCATGTCTTGTCCAGCCGTTCTTTCTTTGTTGGCTTGTAAATCCATGATGCGTTCTTGTCTCTGACTAATAAGGTGATTAAGGGCATACTTAATAAGGGCGTAAGCTAGTGGTTCTAATTTCATCTTCTTTCCTCCAAATGAAACACTAGCCTACTTTGATTCTAAAAATAGTCTATAGCCCTTTTTACATTAGTTGTTGATAACCTGTTTATAACTCCAAAAAATATTTCTGATTCAAAAATAATTTTGCACAATTTTCGAATCATGTTTTTATCTGAGTCGGAAAGAAGGCAATCACAAATATTAAACTGCCAATTTCCCCTGTCTAATAAAGGAGATATTGATGAAGATAAAATACCCAAGCGTAATAGAAGAAATGACTAATGCTGAATATCACTCTGGAGCTGGTGATGAAGCTATTGGTTCTTCAAGTTTAAAAACACTAGCTACAAAGACTCCTAATCATTTTAAAAACAAGAAGCCTCAAGAAAGTAAACCTTACTTTGACAAGGGTACTGCTTGCCATACAGCAATACTAGAACCGAACCTATTTAAAAAGAACGTAATAAGAGGTGGTAAAGATAGAAGGCAAAAGGAATATAAAGAAGCTATGGAAAGTAAAACTTCCGAACAAGTAGTATTGCCTGATAGTGATTATGAGGATGTATTAAGAATAAAAGATGCAGTCTCAAACAGCCCTCAAGTTAATAAATTATTGTATCATCAAGATGCAAGGTCTGAGGTATCAGCTTTTTGTATTGATAAAGAAACAGGCATTAAGTTGAAGTGCCGACCAGATAAAGTTAGACCATCAAAGAAAGACCCAAGTATGGATATTATCATAGATTTAAAGACAACTGTTGATGCTTCAAGAGAAGGTTTTGAAAGAGCTTGTGGTAATTTTGGTTATCATATTCAAGAGGCGTTTTACAGGAGGTGCTGGGAACAAGCAACAAATAGAAAGGTTGCTAAGTTCTATTTCTTAGCTGTAGAAAAAGAGCCACCTTATGCTTTTAGCATATTTGAACTAGGTGATATGTCTATAATAGAAGGTGATGCTGTTGTTGAAAAAGCGTTACAAACTTATAGCGAATGTCAAAAGACTGGTATCTTTCCTAGTTATGATACTGAAATACAGAAGATAGAGATACCACCATATTTTATAAAATTAACAGAGCCTACTATATTCTAGGTTAAATTAAACAAGGTTAGTGATATAGGCTAATCTTTTCTTAAAGGAGATAAAAATGTCGTTTGGATTTAAAGAAGAACAAAGAGAGAGTAATGGAGAAGTTTGGGATAGACTAAAGTTTAATGCAAAAACTGGTGTATATACCTCAACAATCTTTAACAAAGAAGAAGGTCAAAAAGAAAGCAATGAAGTTAATCCTGACTTTAAATGTTATGTAGATTTTGCAAAAACATTGAAGGTTGGATGGGCTGATTTTAGTTTAGAGACTCCATCTGTTGCTACAACAGGTTATGGCGAATCGGTACTAGATAGACCGACACCAGAACATAAAGAATATGTAAGTTTCAACCTATATAATAAGGAATTAGGTATGGTAAATTTCGGCTCTAGCTCAAAAGCAGTATTAATTGAGTTAGGAGGTTTGCACGATTCTTATCTTTCTTTAGAAAAAGAAAAAGGAGATTTAATACCAGTAGTTCATTTTGACGGAACTAAAGAAATTAAGTTTGGCAAAGCTAATAAAATACAAGTGCCTAACGTATCTATTGTTGATTGGAGAGAAAGACCACCAACAATGTTAGGTCAAGTAGAACAAGTTGAGGAGAAAAAGCCAGAGCCTGTAAAAGCACCAGAGCCTGACTTTGATGACGACCTCGACTTCTAAGTAACTAAAGCCATACTGGTTGGTTTTAGTTAGAGTAAGGTGTCGTTAGCTTAGATTCTAACTCTCCCCACACCTTACTCACCCCAACCCTGTATGAGAAAAAAAAAGAGTTACTGGAAAGAGATTTGCGTTAATTTATTTGTTTTTATTTACATAGCTTTTGGAAACTATGTATTTGAACTTGACCATGATTATGTTGTTGTAAGGAAAAACTTAAATGCAGAAATTAGTATCGAATAATAATAGGGCTGAACATGATTATTACCCTACACCTAAGAGTTGTGTTGAAGCTCTTTATAACAGAGAATTTTTCTCTGGTTCAGTCTGGGAATGTGCAGCTGGCAGAGGAGATATTTCTAATGTGTTCTTAGATAAAGGACATGAGGTTTTATCAACTGATTTAATAGATAGAGGGTATGACAATATAACTGGTGGTGTAGACTTTCTAAAGACTAAGTATACTGAGGATATGCCACACAATATAGTAACAAACCCACCTTTTAATTTAGCCTTTGAGTTTGTTAAACACGCCTTTGAGATGTCTTTATTATCAGAGGGTAAAGTTGCTATGTTTCTTAGACTGGCTTTCTTAGAGAGTAAAAAGCGAAGACCTTTCTTTTTAGAAAACAAACCATCAAAAGTTTATGTCTTTTCAGAAAGACAAACCTTATGGAAGAATGGCGAGGATGTTCCTAAAGGTAGAAGCGGAACTACTCCCTATGCTTGGTTTGTCTGGAATGGTAAGAATAGGAAAGATAAAACTGTACTGGAGTGGATATAATGAAGTTTGAACACTATTTAATGCTAATTACACTAGGTCTATTTGGCTATGTGTTATTTGCTAGACTAATGATTTTAATACTAACTGGGAAAGATATTAATGGATAAAAGATATATTGAAGCAATTAAGGTTGTTGCAAGTGAAGTCTTTGGTGAGATAAAAATTACTACAGACTCCGAATTAAGATTTGGAACTAAGTATTCTAAAGCGGTTAATTTAACTAATGCTACTTGGTTTGATTTTGAAGCTAATGAGGGCGGTGGTTTAATAGACCTAATACAAAAACATAAAAGTTTATCTGGTAGAGAATTATCAGACTATCTTTATAATGAGTTTGGGATAGGTGAAAGAAACATAGACACTAAAGCAGCAAAGCCACCACCTCGAGGCTCAAAAATAGTTAATGAGTATAATTATGTTAATGAGAATGGAGAGGTTACATACCAAGTTTTAAGATTTGAACCTAAGACATTCAAGCAACGTCATTTTAAGGATGGCAAGACTGTATGGGGTTTAAAAGACATAGAGCCATTGCCTTATAACCTACCTAAGATATTAGAAGATAAAGACAAGACTATATTTATAGTTGAGGGTGAGAAAGATGCTGACCGACTTGTCTCTCTTGGATTTTTAGCTACAACTAACTCTGGTGGTAGCAAGAATTGGAAGCCTTCTCTTAATAAATACTTCAAAGATAGAAGGATAATTTTAATCTCAGACAACGATTCTGCTGGGTACTTACATACCCAAGCTATCTCAAATCATCTTCTAAGCGAAGCTGAGAGCCTTCATTTCTTGTCATTAGAAGGAAAAGTTGCAGATAAGGGTGATATATCAGATTTTATTGATGCTGGTGGTGATATTGAGGAGCTTATACTTAACGCTACATTAGTAGAAAATTTAAGCCAAGATGTAGTTGAGAATGTTTTTCCTACTATGGGAATTAATGACTTGATGGGATTAAAAAGCCAAACCTATCTAATTGAAAATCTTATACCAGAAGGCGGACTTTCAGTAATTTATGGTCAACCAGCCTCATTCAAAAGTTTTGTAGCAATAGATATGTGCCTATCTATTTCCTCTAGTATTGATTGGCAAGGGTATGATACTGGAGCTGGTAAAACTTTATTTATAGCAGCAGAGGGTGTTGGTGGTTTAAAGAAAAGAATACAGGCATGGCTTGCAAAACATAAGGACATAACAAAGACTCCTGACTTTCATGTTCTGGCTACAACTGTAGATTTTTTAGACCCAGAGCAGTTAGATAAATTAATAAATACAATTCATAATATTGGTAAGGATTTTAAACTTATAGTAATTGATACTATTGCCAGAACATTATCGAACTCTGGCTCTGATGAAAATTCTGCAAGCGATATGGGAATGTTTTTATCAGCCTGTGATACTGTAAGAGAACAAACTAAATCAGCTATACTAGCTATTCACCATAGCGGTAAAAATGAAGCGTCTGGACTGAGAGGTAGTTCAGCTTTATTAGGTGGTGTTGATACCTCAATTAACTGTTCTCACTCTGGTACTGTAAATCTATCAGTACAGAAGCAAAAAGATACAGAGCAGTTAGAGATGATTAGTTTAGAGATAGAAAAGAGACAGTTGTTTTCTGATACCTCAGTTACTTTGCAGAAACTAACTTTTGAAACTGGCAACAAGCCTATATATGAACCAGCTCTAGGAGCGAATCAGAAATTAGTTTATGATATTATAAAAAATTCTTTAGAGGAGAATGGTAAAACTAAATGGATAAACTCTGATGTTGGTGAGCAAACCTTTATAACAATGAGTCATTTAGAATTTAAAAGTTTTGCTCAGTTTCCTGATAAAGATTTAAGGCGTAAACAGCAAAAATTATCTAGGACAATACTGTCCTTACAAAACAAAGAGTTAGTTGGTATATGGGATGAAAAGATATGGTTAATAAAATGACTAATAAAGAAGATGAAAAAAGAGCAGAGCTATCTCAAGTTTATATTAATAAGTTAGATATCATAGCTTCTAGTATGGAAAGCGTTTGGTTTAGCAAGGAAGCATTACTGGACTTAGTTAGCCCAGAGCTGCAAAAAAAATTTAGAAGTGCTGAGAAGAAACTAAACATAGCTATTGTTACACACAAAGAGCCAGAAGAAATTGCTAAGTGGTGTAAGAATATTGAGAAAGGTTGGTTGGCTTTAGATAAAGAAGCTAGAGAGTCTGGTCATCAACCACCTAAAGGTGAATATTGGGTTGCTGAATCTAAAAGCAAAACAAAATTTATTATTGTAAAAGATAAAGCCAATAAGAGAATGATATTAAATAAAGAAGAAGTTAGAGATAAACCTATTTATGATTTAGGTGAGCTAGGTGAAATTCTTGATACTCTCTTTGGCATCAATGAAGTTAAAAAAGTATTCAAGGAAGCTCATGTTACTAAGTTTCAAAATGCTGAACCTTGGGACGATAGGATTCCGTTTTAGTCATGGCAAAACAAATTAATTTTAGACATAATGAAAAAACAAAAGTAAAACGTAGGAGAAAGAAACGACCCTTAAATCATAGGAAGAAATTAGGGAAGAAAAGTTCTTTTAGAAAAAATGTTGTGCATAAAGTGTAGTTCAAAAAGAAGTAAGGTTGTTGAGTCTAGAAGGACATCCGACTCTATTCGTAGAAGAAGGGAATGTTTAGACTGTAACGAGAGATTTACAACTTTTGAATCTGTTTTGAAGGAAAACAAACCCCATAGAGAGCCTATGATAAAGATTCGAAGGCGTTCAAAGGGCAAAGTATACGAGAACAAAGATTCGTTTCTAGTGTTAGAAGAAGACGATACAGAAGGGTACATTGATGGTTACCTTAGAAATAAAGGGATTAAGTATGATTAAGTTATTTTTAACTACTAAAGCTAGGAAAGAGAAAGTTTTAAAGAACGAAGCTCTGGAAGAAAATAAATTTTTAAAGAGAAAGCTAAATGCTTATCAAGAATTTGTGTTTTCTTTAGCTGAAAGTGAAAGACCTATTGGACATATAGGAAGGCTATCTAGTCGAATCCGATTGGATAGAATAATACTACGAGCAAGGAGATTTAAAGATGAAGGACAACAAGAAAAAGGAAGATGGCTTTAATGAAGATGTTATAGAGATTTCAGATTACCAAAATGTCGAAGCTATTGATAGCCTAGAAAACGAAGGTTATATTAGTTTGGAATTGGATGATGAAATAAAGGAAAAGATGGGTATAGATTTAACAGATGAAGATATAAAAAAGATGGCTGATTCTTTGGTTAATAGTTTATTCGGAAATCCAGATGACGAAACAAATTAAAGACTACCCAACAGTTAGTATTAACAAGGAGTATATGTTGATAACTCGTAATGGCGTTGGGGAAAAGATTGAGTTAAGCACAAGGCAACTTATAAGATTAAATAGAGAGATTGCAAATGTCTTATGGGAAAGGAAAGAATAGTGTATAATAGACACACCATGACTGATGAAATTAAAATTGAAGAAACTGATTACATTGATGTAGTTGTTGAGACTTGTTCCAGAATAATTTGTTATGAATACAATAATGAACTTTGTACTTGCCAAGCACCCTCAGATTGTCATGGTCATGCTGATTTTATTAAGTCTGCAAAAGGATGTATTGGTGCTGTATCAGCCTTCTCAGTAAACCTATTTGATACACAATATATAGATAAATCAGAGTTAAATTAATGGCTGAACCAACATCTAATCCATTTGTAGAGTTTTTAAAGAAATACAAAGGTAATCCTGTTTTGTTTTGCCAGAACGTCTTAGGCGTTGAGCCTGACGAATGGCAAAAAGAATTGATGCAAGCTATCGCTGATGGTGAAAGAAAAATATCAGTACGTTCAGCTCATGGAGTCGGTAAATCTTCTGTAGCTTCGTGGATAATGTTACATACCTTGCTAACCAATTATGACTGTAAGGTTATTGTTACTGCTCCAACCAGCTCCCAACTTTTTGATGCTCTCTTTGCAGAGCTATCACGTTGGATAAAAGAAATGCCACAGAGCTTACAAGATTTGGTTGATGTTAAATCAGATAGGGTTGTCTTAAAGGCTAGACCTAATGAAGTCTTTATATCAGCCAGAACTTCCAGAAAAGAGACCCCAGAGGCTCTAGCTGGGATTCATTCAAATGGTAAGGTTATGTTAGTTGTTGATGAAGCGTCTGGAGTTCCAGAGGAGGTCTTTGAAAGTGCAGCTGGTAGTATGTCTGGCGATAATGTGCATACTATCTTACTAGGAAATCCAACTAGAAATTCTGGGTTGTTTTTTGACACTCATCACAGACTGTCTGGCTCGTGGAAAACCTTTCATATATCAGCCTTCGATAGCCCAAGAGTCTCTAAAGAATTTATTGAAGAAATGGCTATGCGATATGGTGAAGATAGCCCAGCATATAAAGTTAGAGTTAAAGGTGAGTTTGCAGAGGAAGCGGATGATGGAGTTATATCTATAGGGCTTGTTAGTTCAGCTATCAATAGAGATGTTCCAATAGATAATACTCAAGATACTTACTGGGCTTTAGACGTTGCAAGACATGGTGATGATAGTTCAGTTCTAGTAAAGCGTAGAGGAAATGTTATCTTTGATATAAAGACATTTAAGAAGCTAAACTTAATGGAATTAACGGGTCGTATAAATGCTGAGAATGATAGTACAGAGCCACACTTACGCCCTGTTGAAATTTATGTCGATAGCATAGGAATGGGCTGGGGAGTCATAGATGCTCTCAACGGGGTAGCTAGAATCAGCGCAATAGGAATTAATGTTGCTGAGACTGCTAGTATGTCTGGAACGTATATGAATCTTAGAGCTGAGTTATGGTTTAAATTTAAAGCCTTCTTGGAGGAGGGTTTATGTAAGATTCCAAACCATGAAGGAATGATAGCTGACCTTGTATCTCCTAAGTATAAATTTACTGCTGGAGGAAAGATACAGCTTGAGAGTAAGGAACAAATTAAAAAGAGATTAGGTCGGTCTCCAGATGTTGGTGATGCTTTGGTTCTACTTATGGCTGGTGATTTAATAGCTGTAAAAAAGAGTTCTGGCTGGCAAAGAAACTGGAAAGAACCTTTAACTCGTGCCATAAAAGGTGTAGTATAAAGAAAAAATATTTTCCTAGTTAATGCTTAATCTCTATCATCTTCTTTCCCAAGAGATTTTGTTTTTAACTAGGTTTTTTTTCGACAAAAAAATAAGGACAACTTGCGTTGCCCTTATCCTAACTAAAATGATATTAACACTATGAAATATTAACTCTTTAAATCTAGTTTATGTTATCCTTTGAGTCAACATTATTATCTGAATCTATTTTTAATTTTATAGCTGATAGAATTATCGACTGTAACACCAGTAATGATTTCTTTTCTGGGAACGTAAGCATCATAGATTTAAACAAGTTATCTAGGGAATACGTTATAAATAATTGAGCCTCGGCTTCACCCATAGCTTCATATTTTTCGTCTAATGCCATCCAATCTTTTTGTATTTCTTCTTGTAGTTTATCCGTCATTTACTTCTCCATGTTGTTTAGGGTAATTTTTAATCTTATATTTTAAATTATTTAATAATTTTTTTTTCTGCCTTTTATCTCCAATAATATAAATATACCTATGCTTAGGACTTCTAAAAACTCTTTTTGTTTTGTCTCCCAGATGATGCCTAGAATGTTTACCATCCTTACTAGCTATATCTGTTCTTGGTTTAGACGTTCCAGTAAACATAAAGTTAGTAGCTTGATAAACAATACCTAAATGATTTTGTTTTGTATCTGCATAAGAGACTATTATCTTAGGTTTAGGCAATAGTTTTAAAGAAGCTCCGATTAATATAGAGGCTTGGTTTTTTTTATTTTCTTTTAAAACTAATCTATTTAATTCTATAACTATTTTTTTATTTTCTTCACCAGCAACTCCCTTACATAAAGAGGGTGATACTGGTGAGCCATAACTAACAATTCCAATTAAGTTATTGCTCTCAAATAATCCATAAGCGTAGCTAATTGAGGGCATACGCTTTGCATAGTGTATATTTAAAATAAATGGTTTAGTTTCTTCGTAAGATATTCTTTGTATATTATATTTATTAACTTTGATATTTTGTTTTTCTTTAACAAATAAATCTAAGTTATAAACACTAACCATATCTATTTATCCATCCTCTTTTTTAATCGTGTTGTTAACTTGTTAATAACTTTTTTAGTATCGTTACTATACTCAGAGCCAGAAGGTGATACCATCTTCCTCTGCTCTCTCTTGAAATATTCTAATAACACTAAGGCATCATCATCTCTTAGGCTTAAATTAACTGCCATAAAACCAACCCTCTCTATCGGCTCTATCGTCTATCTCTTTAACCCTTGATTCTTGGTATTGTTTAAAGCCCTGAGTATCTAAAAATAATCTCCTTCTCCTGTTTGTCTCATATTCAAACCAATCAAAACCACCGCCAGAATGTTTCTTATATAACCTTCTCTCTATCTCGTGAAACTTCTCCATCTTAAACCTCTTGCTTAATAGTTAAACTTTCTTCGTAGTTCTTTATAGCTTCTTCATCCATAATTAATCTAGCTATAGTGTTATGACTGGCTGGTGTTAAATCCTCTCCAAACCTCTCGATACACTCAGATTGAATACGCCTTGATGAAACCTTTTCTCTCATGCTGTAGATAAATTTAAACACTTCATCTCTCCAGACTTCCTTAACAATGGTTGATGATTTACCTTCACCAACTTTCTTATATCCCCAGTTAGGTTTACCGCCTATATAACCCTTGGTCTTTTCGTCTAAGTGATACAAGCCACGCTTTGAATCCTTGCCTCTCCTGACGTTCTTTTTAATCTGGCTTGCCATGTACTCAGAAAAAACAGCAGTCATTGATACCTCTAGTTTCTTCTGCGCATTAACCCCTAAAGTAATGTTACCAGTATTAGCACAAAAGATATTTATACCCTTAGTTTTACAGTCGTATAAAAAACTTTCTAAGATTCTGTTATCCCTTGCCAACCTATCAACACTAGAAATAAAAATACAATCTCCTTCGTCTAGTGTGTTTAGGTTCTTGCCTTGTGGTCTATCCTTAAACTCGGTTAATCCAGACACGCCTATGTCTGAAATATCCTCAGTAATTCTTACCCCTTCTGGTAGCTCCTCTTTGTCCTGTAAAACTAACAGCGTATGGTTGTTAATCTCCTGTTGAGTCTTAGGGCTTTGGTTGTCTGCTTGTGACTCACTACTCACCCTTATATAACTAATTAATCTCATTGTTCTGCTCCTTCTCTTGCTTCCATTCTAACTTGAGCTGGTCTATCCATTTTTGATAGCCAGATAACTTACCTTGATATAAATATTTTAAACGCATTATTCAGTCTCCATCATTTTAGTTTTTGTAGCTTCCAATAATCTATCAAAAGCATTTGCTTCTATTTCTCCAGAATGATTTATTAAATTGCCCTTGTTTAGTAGAGACAAGAGCAATAATAAATCGCTTTTATTCACAATAGTTTTGTTACAGTTCATGTTGAATCTCCTTTCCTATAACTAAGGATAATTGATTCGTGTTCACTTGTCCAAACCTATTGACCAATACTTAAACCTCATCAGTTAGGCTGTAGACTGTATATTGTCCTTCATGTTCCATTCTTGAATTATTTCATAACCAATAATATAAGCGTACATATTCACAACCTTTTCGGCACTTGAAAAATCTGTTGTAACTTCACCAAAATTATCGTTTTCATATTCTTTTATAAAATTAATAACATTAAAAACCTCATCACCTAGCCATTTTGTAGCTTCATAAGTACCTATAATATAATAATCAGTATTAAAGCAATTATGGTGAACATCATTAAGTATTTCATCATTATCAATATATGAAAACTCCTTAAATGACTGGCTTACGTTTTCTTTATTTTCCTCTATATAGTTGTTAAAATATTCTTTTAATTCTTGTTTTTTATAATCCATTTTATACATCCTCTCTAGTTAGAGCTTCTAAAATTAAAGCTAATTTTCTGCGTCTTTCTAGCTCGTCATGGTCAAAGTCTCCAACCTCGATAGTTGCCGTAGCCATCCAGATTCCAAGAGCTATAACCCCTAGTGCTGTTAATCCAAATAATATATTTAATATAATCATAGTATTCACCTTTTTAGTTAGACTTTATTGCCTAAGATTAGGGGAAATGAATCCCCTAATTTCGGATATTGAATCCTTCATCAGTTAGGCTGATATGTTGTAAAAATCATTCCTCTCTAATTGAATTTTAGAAGCTCTGATAATATGTTTTAGCTTTGCCCTGTAATAGTAGGCTAATTTAATTTGTGCTTCTTCTGGTGATGCCATAATTTCCCAGCTCTCACTAATTGAGCCTGAATCTTCATCAGCTTGGTTTTTATAATAATCATCAAGGTATAAAAATTCGTTGCTGTCATAGTCTCTTTTTTGGCATTTAAAAGTTAAAGCAACGTCAGAATTAAAACAATCTTGAAACTCAATCGTATATAAATATTCAATATCGCCATGCTGCTCGGTTGTTATCCTGTAGGCGTCATCTTTTAAAATGCCAGCTGTAAGCTCATTAAAATCATAACAAGATTTCTTCAATTTCTCGGCTAGGTCATGCCCTGTTTCAGAGGGGTAGCCGTCAGAGTGTCTGTAAATCCAGATTATAGTATCGCCTTTAATTAGTTTTATATTTGCTCGTGTACTCATAGTATTCACCTTTTTAGTTAAGCTTTATTGCCTAAGATTAGGGAAAATGAATCCCCTAATTTCGGATATTGAATCCTCGTCAGTTAGGCTGACTTTTTGGCGTCCTCTTTTGGTTCTGGTTTAGCTATCTTTAAGCTGGTGTTATCCAGAAAGAATTGACTCGCCTTGCTGGCTTTATTCATAGCTTTGATGATGGTTCTAGGGTCATCCTTGAGGGCATCATTCCAGCTCTTAATATAGCTTGTATGATTGAGGGCTGGTGTTGGTTCAAGTCCAGTATGTCCAGAGATAAAGACGCTCGTGAGTTCTGCCACTAGTTCCTCAAAGGCATAATTCTCATTACCAAATTTATTACCTAGCGGTCTATTGAGTCTAGACTCATGACCCGTTGAGTGTCCTATTTCATGGAATAGAGTCGCGAAGTAATTTTGCTCTGCCGTTGCATCCTTAGTATCAATAAAATCGGCAAGGGCGGGCATACCAATTACATCTAAACCAGAATTATAATAAGGTGAACGATTGCCACCGATTCCAGTCATGCTTATATTTTGGCTGGTAAGGTATTCAGTCGCCCAAATATCACAAAGTGTATTAGTAAACTCAACTGATTCGACTGGTTTAGGTGTATAGCGTTCAGAATCACTAGCTAGGGTTTTATCCTTATCAGCAACTTGTGAAGCATTAAAAACATTGTAAACCTTGTAAATAAAATATTTAAACTCTGATTTACCAGTTTCTTTATTGTCCTCAAAAACATATTTAGCGAATATTACTGGTACGCTTTTTGAGCCTTTTTGAACAAAGTAACCTTTACTTTTCCAGTTCTTAAAAGTACCCCAAACATTTGAGTCATAACCTAAACCAGAAGCCATTGACGATAAATGAAACTGATTCCATCCATTGTAAATAGTACCATCTTGATTTTGGGGTAAGTTAGCTTGACCGCCTCTGCCAATCTTCCAGCCCTTCGACCAATGACCCGTTGATTCTGAATTGATAGCGTCGATAATTGTTTGAGTCATATAGCGTTCAATTTCCTTTTTGACCGCTGAACCTTTTAAACCTTTTATTTTTAATTCGTTTTTCATAGTGTATCCTTAAAGTTGTTAATAAATATTAGTTATGCCTAGGGTTATAATATTAAATATAAACATAGGTCAAGCGTTGTTTTTCCAACAGCTGAACAATAAACAACCAAAACAGCCCAGACTGGCAGAGTTCAGCCATAATACAGCTAAAACTTTTTTTTAACTATTTTTTTAATAAGATGTTTGCAGATGTTGCAAGCCAATCATAATTTACACGTTTGCAAACATCTGCAACAAGTTGCCAACAAGTCCAGACTGGCAGAGTTCTACGGTTTTATTCTCTGTTTGTGCAGAGATGTTGCAAGAATGGCAATAAAAATAGTGCAAACAACCTCGATATATCCTTTAGGATATAGAGGATGTTGCAATGTTGCAGATGTTTTTAACGTTTGTTTTTTGTGCCTATTTTATTTATAATTAATTAATCAATTTAAAAAGGAATCGAATCAGATGGCTGGACAAAAAATAACTAGGCAACAGTTAAAACATATCAAGGATAATTATCCAGAAGAATCAGACCTGGAGAATCTATTGTTTGAAGCCGTAATCAATGGCGCTTCATTTAGTAAGATTGTGAAGGGTCAAATTGAATCTTTGAAGGGCTTCACTAGAAAGGGGAAAGGCTCTCTTACTTGGGGGTTGTTTTATAAGTACCTTGACACGCCCTCACAAGCCTTTCCAGAGGGTAAGAGGGAAGCCCTAACACATGCACGAGAGCAATACCAAATCCAGAAGGCTCAAGACTTAGCAGCTGAAACAGTAGAGATTGCCGACTCAACTGACCTCGACAATGAATCTATTAATAAAAGTAAGCTAATGATTGACTCACGCAAATGGTTGGCTGGTTCTTATAATGCCCAATTTAAAGCGGGTGCAACTAATCAAGTTCAAGTCAATATATCAACGAATGATTTGCATCTGGAAGCCTTAAAGAAAGTTTAAGCCGTTCATTTATTACAATGCTTGAACAATTACCAGCAATTATTACTATAAAAGATGTATTAGCTTTTTGCTAAGTTATTGATTTAATTGAGTTTTCTGAGCCAAGACCCCCCTTGTCTTAGTATATGTGGGGGTAGGGGTTACCAATTTCCCACACACCAATCAAAAAAAAATACATACACAGGGAGAAAAGATAACAACATCTTGTGTCTAATTACACAACCACCACCACATAATGTATATATACCTAGTAAAAAAATTTTTTTTGTTATAGAATAAACTTTTATAACGCTAAATGTGGCGACAAAAAGGAATCAACTATGGTTACTCGGTATGATGCTCAATATAACGTACATGACTTACTAGTCAAAAACCTACCCCCTAAAGAGACTAAAGTTAAAACTTCTACCCCCAAAAAATCTCAAAAATCAAAATCGGTTAAAACATAATGAAAGACAATTACGAAGATAGCGACCTAGATGATATGTATGGGGATTCTAACTCCGAGCCTTACAATGAAGGAGAAGAACCTAGCAACGAAGATTTAACTGGTACAGTTAGTTCCGCTATAGATGATGCGGTTGATTTTATAGACAATACTATTTCACCCATAAGAGCTACAGCCATTGATTATTACAATGGGCTTCCTTTCGGCAATGAGGAATCTGGGCGTAGCCAAGTCGTTAGTCGAGATGTGCATGACACAATCGCTGATATAATGCCGAGCCTAATGCGTATTTTCTTCTCTACTGAGAATGTCGTTGATTTCGTTCCTTTTGGAAAAGAGGACATCAAAAACTCTGAGCAAGCTACCGATTATATTAACAGGGTAGTTTTACAACAAGATAATGATGCTTTTACAGCTTTCTACAATGCCTTTAAAGATGCGTTGTTATGTAAGAATGGCATTATTAAGTATTGGTGGGATGACAACTACCACGCTGAGTATTTTGAATACGAAGGTTTAGATGATGATGCCCTAGCGGTATTAGAGTCTGACAGCGAGGTTGAGATTGTCAAAATTAAATCCTACCCTGACCCAGCATACCCTACTCCAGAAGCAACTGT
>TARA_R110000787_G_scaffold202193_2_pt1 | contig 27951 bp, 29 predicted proteins | sample TARA_R110000787 | Tara Oceans TARA_R110000787 (sample SAMEA4397920) | marine metagenome | biome: Polar Biome; feature: [DCM] deep chlorophyll maximum layer (ENVO:01000326); material: water (ENVO:00002006), including particulate matter (ENVO:01000060) such as... | depth 35 m | reverse complement strand
AACCCGCTGATACCACTCAACTTAGTTTCGGATCGGGCTCTAAGATGATGGATTTGAACAAGGTGGGCGACCTCGTTGTCGGATTGACCACCGATGCTGTTACCGATCAGTTTAAGCCGCAGGGCCCTTGTGAATGAAGAATGTGTATAGAGATTGGGCAGGATATTCCTCTGGAATATTCGCCTTCATTGTGATGATCTATTTTGTCATGCTGGTTCCATCCACTGACCTTGTCCTCCTCATCGCATCTATATTTTTGGTTTTGGCAGGAGTTGCATCACTATTGCTAATAAAGTGGAAGGTAATTTTCGCAGAATTCACTACACATGCCACAAAAGGATTTGGGATCACCTCAATAGTCATTGGAGCAATGTGCTTCGTCGGCTATCTGACAAAGTGACTGCCATTGGCGATAGGATTCCTCTCATAGACCCCTGCCCAAGTGAGATGGAGTCCGTCGCAGGAAACGGTGTTTCGTCTCGCGCGATCGGCTTCGAGCGAGACGACCGAGGGCACGAATTTGAGATCAGATTCTGATTACTAATGAATTACAACAATGGTGCGTTCGTGAAGACGGGAGAGGTGTAAATGTTGCCATCATGCCGGGCTTGACCTCATATTCAGGATGCCTCCCCGAATTGGCGGCACCTTTTATCGCGCGGTCACTGTCCCGCCAAGCGGGCCGAGATATAGGCTGAACCCCCATAAGGCCGCGCACCAGCCGCACGCTACCCATAGAGCAGACAGGTCCAGCACCATGAACAGCGCCGCGCCGATGACGGCGCCCAGCACCAGGCTGAGCCACAGGAGCAGATGCGGTAGCCAGCCAAAGCGCGGCCCGCCGGTCAGGGCGACGGCGAGCGACTGTCCCAGCTTGACCAGCGCGCCGGTCATATAGGTGACGCCGATGCTGACCTCTCCGTCGCGCTGGAATACGTTATTCACGGCCCCCATCGCGGCGGCCATCAGGAAGGTTATCGCGTCGCCGGGGTGGTCTGCGGACAAGGCAGCGAGGATCAGCATCCCCAGCACCGTTGCCAACACCGCCTGTTTGCGCCAGCGGCCAGCAAGCCTGCCGATCACCGCCCCGCCGAACACGCCGCCGACAAAGGCACCGATCAGGCCCATGGCCATGCCGGCGACCGCCGTCCCCCCGGCGATGCCCACCGCCATGCGAGTCGAATTGCCGCTCATGAAGGAGACGAACAGCCCGCCCAGCTTGAGCAGACCCAACGCATCGACCATCCCGGCCAGCGCGGCCAGTCCAAAGGCCAGTGCATAGCGCGGGAGGGGGTGGGCGCCCATAGGTCAGGCGATCCGCTGCAGGAAGAGGATCGTTTCGCGCGTTAAAAGAAAGGCCATTGCCCGCCACCCCCTGGTTCAACAGCGTGCTAAACCAGCGAGGGCTGGGAGGACAGGATAAAGCGAAAGCGCGCGGCGCTATCGGGCGGCCACGTCGCGGCTGAGATAGACCTGGGCGACGCGACCGTCCTGCATCGCGCAGGTGAAGCGGCGGGTGGTGCCGATGGTGGCGCGATAGCTGGCGCGGGTTTCGATTTCGCCGTCGATATTATAACCGCCTTGCGTGGGGCGCGGCTCGTCCATGGCGCGGATTTCGGCATAGCCTCCTTCACGGCTCTTCGCTTCGTCGCGGGCGGCGACGGCGCAGGCGTCTGCCATAGCATCGAGGTTGTTGACGACGTCGGAGAAATCCTCCTCGCCGGGCGCTGCGCCTTGCCTGTCGGTGCCATAGTCGGTGCCGGTGGTCGGGGGCGGAGCGTCATCGTCGGCATAGGGCGCGTTGCCGCGGGCGGCCTGCTTGTCCTTGGACAGGGAGGAGGCGACGATCGCGACTGCGCCGATCAGCGCGGCGGCGCCCACTGCATCGCCAAAGCCGAAGCCATTGCCCCGGTCGCGATGATGATGGCCCCAGCCGCGATCATAGCGGGGACGCGCTTCCGCCGCGCCGACGCTGCCGAGTATCAGGCCAAGGGCCACCAGCGATCCTGTCATCCAGCGCGTCTTGCCCATCATCCCGACCATCTTGTCCTCCTGCGATGGACCGACTTGTATCCGCGTCCGGCTGTCGCGCGGCTGAACGGATCAGGTCAGCGGCGCGCTCGCCCAGTGCCGCAGTCGCGCATAAAGCCCGGCGATAACGCCCGCGAAGATCAGGATGGCGAGCGGCACGGCCCAGTGGCTTTCGCCCACGAGCGCGAGCGGCGTGTCGCTGTCGGTCGCCGCGACGATGCCAGCGAAGGCGACCCCGAACAGGCTTTCGCCAACGATGAAGCCGGTCGCCATCAATACGCCCATGCGCTCGGCAAATTCGGGATTGGACTGGCGCAGCGCCCAGCGATTGTAGAGATGGCCGATCAGCGCGCCGACCGGGATGAGCAGCGTCAGCGCCATCGGCAGATAGATGCCCATGCCGACCGCCAGCGGTGGCAGGCGCAGCTTGCCCGCCTTGCCCAGCAGTTCGTCGGCCAGCACCACGACCGCGCCGATGCCAGCGCCGATGCCGATCAGGCCCCAGTCGAGATCGCCGCCCAATACGCCTTTGGCGAGCGCAGAGATCAGCGCCGCCTGCGGGGCGGGCAGGGCGTTCGGCCCGGCACCGGGCGCGCCAGCAAAGCCGAAGGCGCTGTTCAACAGGTCCAGCACTGGCGGGATGACGAGCGAGCCGAAGAGGACGCCCAGGATCAGCGCGATCTGCTGCTTCCACGGCGTCGCGCCGACAAGCTGGCCGGTCTTGAGATCCTGAAGATTATCGTTGGAGATGGTGGCGATGCCGAACACGATTGCGGTGGTGAAGAGGGCATAGGCGACAAGGGCCTGGGCACGATCCGGGTCGCCGCCCGACCCGTAGATGGCCGCGAGCATGAGCGATGCGCCCAGCACGGCGAGGATGCCGACGCCCGAAATCGGGCTGTTCGACGCGCCGATAAGCCCCGCCATATAGCCACAGACCGACGCGATCACGATGCCCGCGACCAGCACATAGGCCAGGGTCAGGGCGATGACGGGGACGGGATTGGCGGCGATCGGGCCGCCCTGCGCAAAGATCCAGAGCAGCACGCCGATCGGCAGCATCGACGCGACGATGGTGCCGCCGACAATGCCAATGGGGAGGTCGCGTTCGGTGAGTTCCAGCAGCCCGGCATTGCCCGCCTTGCGCGTCGCATTGGCGACCAGGGCGGAGCGGATACCGCCGATGATGGGGCCGAGAATCTTGAGCAGGGTCCAGATCGCGGCGACGCCGATCGTGCCCGCGCCGATGAAGCGCGCCTTGGTGCGGAAAGTATCGCCCACGATGGTGGCGAGGTCGCCGCCTGCAGGCACGGGGGCGGTGAGGAAAGGCACGATGCCGAACCAGCTGATCACCAGCCCCACGAACATGGCGACGCCGACCGACAGGCCGACCAGATGGCCGACACCGATCAGCGCCATCGAAAAGCTGGTCGACATCGACGTCGCGCCAGTGCCGAAGCGGAAGAAGGTGGCGGCTTCCTCGGCGATCAGCCGGGTCTTGGCGATGATGGTGAAGGACGCAGCGGCGACGGCGCTCAGCAAAATGGCGGACAGGCCGCGCTTATTCTCTTCCGCGCCCGCGCGCGATCCCGCGCCGACCTTGAGCACTTCGGCGGCCGCGACGCCTTCGGGATAGGGGAGGTCGGAGCCGGTCACGAGTGCGCGGCGCAAGGGCACGGAATACATGACGCCCAATATGCCGCCCAAGGCGATGGTGCAGGCGGACAGCCAATAGGGGAAGCCCTGCCACCAGCCGATCATCACCAGGCCGGGCAGCACGAAGATGATCGCCGAGAGCGTGCCCGCCGCCGAGGCGATGGTCTGGACGATGTTGTTTTCCAGGATCGTGCCGGTCGCGAACAGGCGTAGGATCGCCATGGAGATGACCGCCGCGGGAATGGAGGTCGCGAAGGTCAGGCCGATCTTGAGGCCGAGATAGACATTTGCGGCGGTGAAGACGAGGGTGATGAGCGCGCCCAGGATGACGCCGCGCAGCGTCAGTTCGGCCATCCCGCTGGCCTGTGGCTTGTCCGTTGTCACCCTATATCCCCTTGGCTCTACGCTTGTTGCTTGGGCTTGGTAATAATGTTGCTTCGCTTTGGATCAATCGGAAAGTGCGGCGCGCAGCATCAAGAGGCCTTTTCCGGGGTCGTGGTGACGGGGGCGACACGATCGAGCCAAGTGTCCACCAACCGCGTCCAGCGCTGATATCCTTCCCGCTTCATATGCAAGCCATCGGCGCGAAAGAGCGAGGCGTCGGGCAAGCCATCGCGCGCCAATAACAGGCTGCCGACATCGAGATAGGTGAAGCGGACGGCCTTCGCGCGCGCGGCCACGGCCTGGTTGATCGCCGCCATTTTGGGCCAGAGCGTCCAGCGGATCGGACTGGGTTTGAGCGACAGGAAGGCGATGGGCGCGCGGGGATAATCTTTGCGTAGCCGCTTGAGCAGGGTCAGGATATCGGCGGCGACCTTGTCGGGACTAGCGCCTGCGGCCAGATCATTTTCGCCGACATAGACGATGATTGTGCTGGGCTCGGTCGGCGGCAGAAGGCGCCGATAATAGCGCAGCACGTCGGGCGTGCTGGCCCCGCCGAAGCCGCGATTGACGGTCGGGATGTCGGTGAAACTGCCCGCTATGTCCCACAGGCGGATGCTGGAACTGCCCAGGAACAGGGTTGCGCCCTCGACCGGCGGGCTGGCGGCATTGGCTTTGGCAAACGCCTCGATCTCGCGCGCGAAGGGGAAGCTGGGATCGGTATTGGGCGGACGATCCTGCGCCTGCCCGCCTTCCGCCTGCCCGCGCGCGATGCCAGGCAGCGCGAGCGCTAGCAACAGCGCGGCGACAGCCTTAATGACGATGGAGCGGGCGCAGGCGATATTTACCATCCGCATAGGCACCGAACATGCCGGTGATGGCGGGGTGATCGACCGGCTCGTCGCTGTCGTCGGTGACCAGATTCTGTTGGCTGACATAGGCGACATAGCTGGATTCGCCATTTTCGGCGAGCAGGTGGTAAAAGGGCTGCTGCTTGTCGGGCCGGGCATGTTCGGGGATCGCGTCATACCATTCCTCGCTATTGGCGAAGACCGGGTCGATATCGAACACGACGCCGCGAAAGCCGAACATGCGGTGCCGGACCACATCGCCGATGCTGAAGCGGGAATGGACGATCGGCGGGGCGGTGACGCCAGCGCCGAAAATCTGAATCGTGTCTCTCATCCCATCAATTTAGGGTGGATCGACGCCGACACAAGAAAAAACCCGGAAAGCCCGCTTGGCAAGCGCGATTTCATTCGCTAATGGCCGCCGCTCGACCAGGAACGCAGGTGCCATCGGCACGGCGGACCTTCTGCGGAGAGGTGGCAGAGTGGTCGAATGCACCGCACTCGAAATGCGGCGTGCCCGAGAGGGTACCCAGGGTTCGAATCCCTGCCTCTCCGCCAACATTCCAACCAAGCGTTTGCAATCATTGGTTTTTAGGCTGGAATTGGTCGTCAGGCCAACATTCGGCCGAACATCATTATTTTCAGGCCGCGGAAGCTGCTGGCCTACCCAATGGATTGGCCTAACCGCAAACCGTGCAGCAGGCCTTGGGCGTCAGGTGTCACGGGGAATATGCTCGGCTGAAATCACCAGGGAAAATTCATAGATCCTCGTTCTGAGCCTATTGTCTATGGCATCCAATGCCCTGCTTCGCGGTCGTTGCAGCGGCAAAATTGCGGGCGAGGTCGATGAAGGCTGCGAACGCCGCAGACGGGTTTCGTCGATTGGGATAATAGAGGCACAGCGGCGCGAGCGGGGGCGTCCAGTCTTCAAGGACACGAACCAGGCGGCCAGCCATTATGTCCTCACGAACGTCGGACTCCATGAGGAAGCCGATCCCGACATCGTTCAGTACCGCCATGCGCGCGAGGCTGGCCTCGTCCAGCGTCATCGGGCCATCGACATCGACCTGTATCGCTTGCCCCTCCTTCTCGAACTGCCAGCGAAACAGCGCAGCATTGGGTAGCCTTACACGCAGGCATGCATGAGCCAGGAGGTCAGGCGGCACGAGCGGTGTCCCGTGCGTCGTGAAATAGGAGGGCGAGGCGACCACGGCATAGCGTCGATAAAGGCCGAGCGGGACAGCGATCATGTCGCTGGGGACCAGGTCGGCGGTGCGAATGCCCACATCAAAGCCATCCGCGACGATGTCAACGAGCCGCCCTTCCGTGACGAGATCGATATGGACCTGCGGATAGCGTCGGAGAAATTGGAGCAGGAGGGGTGAGAGGATCTCCCGCGCGGCCGTCGCGAAAGCATTGATGCGCAGCGTGCCCGAGGGCGTTTCCTGCTGCGACCGAGCCGCGTCCATGGCTTCGTGAATGTCCTGCAGCGCCGGGCCGACCTTGCCGACGAAATGCCGTCCCGCATCCGTCAGGGAAACGCTGCGTGTCGTGCGATTGAACAGGCGGATGCCGAGTTGCCGCTCCAGCTTGCCGATGGCGTTGCTGAGCGCGGTCGTGGAGACGCCAAGGTCGATCGCTGCCGCCCGGAAGGAACCCTTGCGCATGATGGCGATCACTGCGTCGAGTTCGATCAGACTATGCCGCATCATTATCCTGCTTTTCGTAACAGAGCATCCCGATTTATCCCGATTATCATTGCATCCGTCCAGCGCTAATTGGGTGCCACGATCGAGCCCCGGATCCGCGACGGCCAATGACCCGAGAGACACGACGCGCCGCTGTGGCCATGTCTTTGGCTGTCGATACGCATGGAAGGAGACGAGAGATGACTGTTGAACTGCCCAAGCCCATTGCCGATTATTTCGCCGCCGATGCAGCGCAAGACGCCGACACGCTGGCCCGCTGCTTCACCGAGACTGCCGAGGTGATAGACGAAGGCAAGACGCATCGCGGGAAGGCGGCTATCCGAGACTGGAAAGCGGACACATCCACCACGTACCGCTACACCGTCGAGCCTTTCGCCATGGCCCCCCAAGGCGAACGCATAGCCGTAACCAGCCACGTCAAAGGCGATTTCCCCGGCAGCCCGTTGGACCTGCGCTATTTCTTCACACTGGATGGCGACAGGATCGCTGGCCTTGAGATCATCGCATGAGGGCCGATCATCCCGTGCGCGGGCGAGAGATAATTCGGATGTCTGGTCGAAAGGAAGCCGAGGCATGACCCCTTTCATCACATTGCAAGGCAAGCGCGCGCTGATCACGTCCGGCACCCGTGGGGCAGGGGCCGCGACGGTCAGCCTCTTCCGCGAACTTGGCGCACAGGTTGTCACGAGCGCGCGGACCCAGCCTCCTGGCATGGTGGACGCATTGTTCGTAACTGCTGATCTGACGACGCCGCAAGGTTGCGTGGAGTTGGCGAGCGCAGTGCGGGATCGGATGGGCGGCGTGGACATCATCGTTCACATGCTGGGCGGGTCTTCCGCGCCAACCGGCGGGTTTGAAGCCTTGAGCGACGCAGAATGGCGCAAGGCACTCGACCTCAACCTCATGCCCGCCGTCCGGCTGGATCGCGCATTGCTGCCGGACATGGTGTCGCAGGGTAGCGGCGTGGTGATCCATGTTACCTCTATCCAGCGCGAACTGCCCTTGCCGGAAGCGACCACTGCCTATGCCGCAGCCAAGGCTGCGCTTTCCACCTACAGCAAAAGCCTCTCCAAGCAGGTGTCGCCCGATGGCGTCCGGGTGGTGCGGGTCTCGCCGGGCTGGATCGAGACGGAATCGGCGGTCGAACTGGCTGCGCGTCTTGCCGCCGAGCATGGCGGCGACATTGCCCATGGCAAGAAGATGATCATGGACTCTCTCGGCGGCATTCCGATCGGAAGGCCATCGACACCGCAAGAGATCGCCAGCCTGATCGCTTTCCTCGCGTCCGATCGCGCGGGCACCATCACCGGGACGGAATATGTCATCGATGGCGGGACCGTGCCGACGGTGTGATCTGGATTGCGGAGCCTTACCCCCTCTTGTCCTCGTCCACCATGTCCGACGCCAGTTCGAGCCCTGCGCGGCCATGCGCGGCGGTGTGGGCCGGGGCTTTGGGATGGGACACGTCTATCGGTTCCTCGACCTCCAACATGCCTTCCCATTTGGTGATGACCGACGTTGCGATGGCATTGCCGAGCACGTTGGTCGCGGTGCGGCCCATGTCCATGAAGTGATCGACGGCGAGGATGAAGGCGACGCCTTCGACCGGCAGATCGAATTGGCCGAGCGTCGCGGCCACCACGACCAGCGATGCACGCGGCACGGCGGCGATGCCCTTGCTGGTCACCATCAACACCAACAGGATCGTGATCTGCGTCGCGATCGGCAGGTCGATGCCATAGGCCTGCGCGATGAAGATCGTCGCGAAGGTCGCGTACATCATCGACCCGTCGAGGTTGAAGCTATAGCCGAGCGGCAGCACGAAGCTGTAGATGCGGCGCGGCACGCCGAACCGGTCGAGCTGTTCCAGCATCTTGGGATAAGCGGCTTCCGACGAAGCGGTCGAGAAGGCGATCAAGATCGGTTCGCGCACATAGCGGATGAGCGTGAACATCCGCTTGCCCAAAAACACCGAGCCGGCCGCGAACAGCAGCAGCCAGAGGCAGAAGAGCGCGATATAGAATTCGCCGATCAATTCGCCGAATGTGACGAGCACACCCAGGCCCTGGGTCGTAATGACCGATGCGAGCGCGCCGAACACGGCGAAGGGTGCGACGCGCATGACATAGCCTGTCACCTGCAACATCAGTTCGACCATCGCCTCGATCACGCCGACGATGGGCTTGCCCTTCTCGCCGATCGCGGTGAGCGCGACGCCGACGAACAGCGAGAAGACGACGATCTGGAGGATCGAATTTTCCGCCATCGCGCCGACCATGGACGTTGGGAAAACGTGCAGGATGAAGTCGCGGAAATTGAGCGATTCGGTATTCACGCCGGATTCGGCACCGTCGCGGACTAGGTTCAGTCCATCGCCCGGTGCGAAGAAATTGACGAAGATCAGGCCCAACGTCAGCGAAATCAGGCTGGCAATGACGAACCAGGCGAGCGCTCGCCCGCCGATCCGCCCCAACGCGGCGCTATCGCCCATATGCGCGATGCCTGCGACCAGGGTGGAAAAGACCAGCGGCGCGATGATCATCTTGATCAGGTGGAGGAAGATGTCGGCCAGCAGGTGGAAATAGCCCGCCACCTGTTTGGCCAGCGCCTCGTCGCCGCCCACCCACAGGTTCGTGGCGAACCCCACGATCACGCCTAATATCATGCCGGTGAGGATGAAGGCCGTCAGTCTGTTGCGCATCTATTCCCTCTTGAGCCACGCTCGCGCGGCCACCACGATATTTTTACATCTGTCAGGGATCACCTAACAGGCGCATCGGCCACCCGCAATCGGTGTGCGTCCCCCGCCTGGGAGATAGACGAACCAGCCGCCGCTTTCCGCGCCTCGCTTCGTCCCAAAGGCCGCGATCAGCCCATGTCAGGGGTAGAGCAGGCCTTCGGTCCAGACCGTGCCGTCATATGTGAACAGACGGCGTTCATGCAGCCGATGTTCGCGATCCTGCCAGAATTCGATGCGCGCAGGCACCAGCCGAAATCCCGACCAATGGGGCGGACGCGGCACCGGCTGTCCCTCGAACCGGGCATTGGCTTCCTCGAAGCGCGCCATGAATATCTCGCGCGAAGGCAAGGGACGGGACTGGTCGGAGGCCCAGGCACCCAGTTGGCTGTCGCGGCTGCGCGTGGCGAAATAGGCGTCGGCGGTGGCGTCATCGACCGGGCCGACGGTGCCCTCTATCCGTATCTGCCGTCGCGCCGATTTCCAATGGAACAGCAAGGCGGCATGCGGATTTTCGGCCAGGTCGCCTGCTTTGCGCCCTTCGAAATTGGTATAGAATACAAAGCCGTCCGGCCCATGGCCCTTCAACAAGACCATGCGGACGGATGGACAGCCGCGCGCATCGGCGGTGGCCAGCGCCATGGCGTTGCTGTCGTTGATTTCGGTTTCGCGCGCCTGGCTATACCAGTCGTCGAACAAGGCAAAGGGATCGATCATGCCCCACTGTCTAGGCGGACGAGCTGTTAGTGTCGATACGGGCAATTGCGCAACTTGAACGCAAGCCCCGCTTTCGCCACATAGGACCGCTAATCTACCTTTCCAGAACAAGAGGCACCAGAGTATCGATGGCTGATCCCTATTCCACCCTTGGCGTTGCGCGCGGCGCGACCGAGGCAGAGATCAAGTCAGCCTATCGCAAGCTGGCCAAGGAACTGCATCCCGACAAGAATAAGGATAATCCCAAGGCGTCGGAGAAGTTTTCCGCGGCCACCAACGCCTATGACCTGTTGTCCGACAAGGATAAGCGGGCTCGGTTCGATCGCGGCGAAATTGACGGCGATGGCAATCCGACCGCGCCCTTTGGCTTTGGTGGCGGGGGAGGGGGCGGCGGTTTTCGCGGCCAGCCCGGCGGCGGCGGCTTCGATCAGGGCGGCGCGGATTTCGGCGATATCTTCGAGGGCTTGTTCGGCGGCGCGGGCCGGCGCGCGGGTGGCGGCGGATTTGGACGACAGGCCCCCCCGTCCAAGGGCGCGAACGTCGCCTATCGCCTGGCGGTGCAATTTACCGATGCCGCCACGCTCGCTCCTCAACGGATAACGCTGCAGGATGGCAAAACCATCGACCTTAAACTGCCCGCCGGGGTCGAAACCGGCACGCAGATGCGCCTGTCGGGCAAGGGGCAGGCCGGGCCTGGCGGCGCGGGTGACGCGATCGTCACGATCGAGGTGAAGCCGCATCCCTTCTTCACCCGCGATGGCGACAACGTTCTGCTCGACCTGCCGATCACGCTCGACGAGGCCGTCAAGGGCGGCAAGGTCAAGGTGCCGACCGTCGATGGCGCGGTGATGCTGGGCGTGCCGGAGGGAGCGACATCGGGCAAGACGCTGCGGCTGCGTGGCAAGGGGTTTACCGGCAAGGATGGCGCGCGCGGCGACCAGTTGGTCACGCTTCAGATCGACGTGCCTGCCGATGATCCCGCGATCCGTGCGCTGGTCGAAAGCTGGCATGATAGCCGACCCGTCCGCGCCCATCTCGGCGTTTGAGGCGTTAGGGGGCGGATGCCGACAAATTCGCCCTACACGCCGGAATCCCGCCGCCATATGGCGGCCCGGACGCGTGCCCGTTTTCACCGTCAGATGAAGCGGATGCGGCCCGGTTCGCAGGCGTTCGAGGTGATGAAGCGCGTCGCCATCGGCACCTATAGCGATGGTTTCATCCATGCGGGGAACCTCGCCTATCTTTCGCTGATGACGCTGTTCCCCTTCTTCATCGTTGCAGCGGCGGTCGCGAGCATCTTTGGCCGTACCGAAGATGGGGTCGCAGCTGTCAACGCCTTCCTGACGACAGTGCCGCGCGGTGTCGCCGACGTCGTGCGGCAACCGATCAGCGATGTGCTCAATGCCCGGTCCGGCCCCTTGCTCTGGCTTGGCGGTTTCGTGGGTTTGTGGACCGTGGGCAGTCTCATCGAAACCATCCGCGACATATTGCGCCGCGCCTATGGCACCAAAAGCACCAAATCCTTCTGGCAATATCGGCTGAGCGCAGTCGGCATCACTTTGGCCAGCGTCGTGGCGGTGATGTTCGCTTTTTCGCTCCAGGTGGTGATCACGGGGATCGACCAGTTCCTCCAGCAGATATTGCCCTGGGCCGACGATGCGATCGCCCTGGTCGCTTCGGCAAAGCTCGTGCCGATGGTGATCGTCTGCATCGCGCTTTGGTCGCTGTTCGTCTCCCTGACGCCGACCATCTACAAGGCCCGGCGCTTCCCCAAATGGCCCGGCGCAATCGCGACGTCGCTCTGGTGGTATGGCACGACGCTGCTTTTGCCGCCCACCCTGTCGCTGCTCGGCGGCTATGATCGCACCTATGGCAGTTTGGCAGGCGTCATGATCACGCTCATTTTTTTCTTCCTAGTCGGGCTTGGCGTGGTAATTGGCGCGGAATTGAATGCGGCGCTGGCGGAATTTCCCGAAGAGGAAGTGGCCCTGCTGCCCGAAGACCAAGGGAACGGAACGACGATATGAACGGCTTGATGGCGGGTAAGCGCGGCCTCATCATGGGTCTGGCGAACGACAAGTCGTTGGCTTGGGGCATTGCAAAATCATTGCATGAACAGGGGGCCGAACTGGCCTTTTCCTATCAGGGCGATGCCTTGGCCAAGCGGGTCCGGCCTTTGGCGGAGCAGGTAGGGTCAGACTTCCTGATCGATTGTGATGTCACCGACATGGACAAGCTGGACGCCGCCTTTGCGGAGATAGAGACGCGCTGGGGCACGCTCGATTTCGTCGTTCACGCGATTGGCTTTTCGGACAAGAACGAGCTGCGCGGCCTCTATGTCGATACCAGCCTCGATAATTTCTTGATGACGATGAACGTGTCGGCTTATAGTTTCGTGGCCGTCACCCGCCGCGCCCGCGCGCTGATGCCCAACGGCGGCAGCATCCTGACGCTCAGCTATTATGGCGCGGAAAAGGTCATCCCCCATTACAACGTCATGGGCGTGGCCAAAGCGGCGCTGGAAACCAGCGTCAAATATCTGGCGATGGATCTGGGACCGGAAAATATCCGCGTCAACGCGATCTCGGCCGGCCCGATCAAGACGCTGGCGGCGAGCGGCATCGGCGACTTCCGCTATATCCTCAAATGGAACGAACTGAACGCCCCGCTGCGTCGCAACGTGACGATCGAGGATGTGGGCGGCGCCGGGCTGTACTTGCTGTCGGACCTGGCGAGCGGCGTCACCGGTGAAATCCACCATGTCGATGCAGGCTATAATGTCATCGGCATGAAAGCCGAAGACGCCCCGGACATCGCGCTCGATAAATGAGCATCAACAGTTTCGGTCGCATGTTCCGCTTCACCACCTGGGGCGAGAGCCATGGCCCGGCGATCGGCGCGATCGTGGACGGCTGCCCGCCGGGCTTGCGGCTCAGCGAAGCGGACATCCAGCCCTGGCTCGACCTGCGCAAGCCCGGCACGTCCAAATTCACCACCCAACGGCGTGAGGCGGATGAAGTCCGTATCTTGTCGGGCGTGTTCGAGGGGCGAACGACCGGCACGCCGATCAGCCTGATGATCGAGAATACCGATCAGCGATCGAAGGATTATTCGGACGTCGCCAAGGCCTATCGTCCTGGCCATGCCGATTATGCCTATGACGCCAAATATGGCTTTCGCGACTATCGCGGCGGCGGGCGTTCGTCCGCGCGGGAAACGGCTTCGCGGGTCGCGGCGGGCGCGGTTGCGCGCGCCGTCATCCCTGACGTCGATATCTTCGCTTATGTCAGCGCGATTGGCGGCGATGCGATTGATTATGCCCGGTTCGACGCGGCGCAGATCGGGCAGAACCCCTTTTTCTGTCCCGACCCGGAAGCGGCCATGCGCTGGGAAAAGCTGGTGGACGAAGCCCGGCGCGACGGCTCCTCGCTCGGCGCGATCGTGGAATGCGTCGCCAGCGGCGTTCCGGCCGGTTGGGGGGCGCCGCTCTACGCCAAGCTCGACAGTGAATTGGCCGCCGCGATGATGAGCATCAACGCGGTCAAGGGCGTGGAGATCGGCGACGGTTTCGCTGCCGCCAGCCTGCGCGGCGAGCAGAATGCCGATCCGATGCGCCCCGGCAGCGACGGGCCGACCTTCCTTGCCAACCATGCGGGCGGCATTGCGGGCGGCATCGCCACCGGCCAGCCGATCAAGCTGCGTGTCGCCTTCAAGCCTACCAGTTCAATCCTGATCCCGGTCGAAACCGTGACGCGCGATGGCGAAGCGTCCGACATCATTACCAAGGGTCGCCACGACCCCTGCGTCGGCATTCGCGGCGTGCCCGTGGTCGAGGCGATGATGGCGCTGGTGTTGGCGGACCAGAAACTGCTCCACCGCGCCCAGTGCGGGGAATGACACGCTGGAAGACGGCATCGCCCGTTCGACGGACAAGCAGCAGAGCCTAAGCCTGGAGAGCCTCACCCCATATTGCGCGGATTGATGGTCAAAATGTCCCGCTCCCCGCCGTGACACGGGCCAGTCATGCAACCATGGCTGGCTCCTTTCGTTTCAGCCCGGCAAGATCAGCGGCCAGCGCCAATCTTGTCGGGGATCAGGGGCATTATGCATTTCATTACCGCGCTGCTGGGCGTGTATCGGGCCGAAATCGGGCTGGCGGTTCTGGCCGCCATGTTCATCGCTTTCGTGCGCGAACGCTATTCCCCTACGGTCATTGCGGTGGTGGGAGCTTGCACCTTTGCGCTGCTGGGCATGCTGGATGAAAAGGCGATGTTCTCGGTCTTTTCCAACAGCGCGCCGCTGACCGTCGGGGCGATGTTCATCCTGTCGGGTGCGCTCATACGCACCGGTGTCATCAGCCGCGTCGCGGACCTCATCATGACGCGGGCGGAACGACGTCCCCGCCTCGCGCTCGCCGAAGTCGCGATCGGCACCATCATCCTGTCGGCGTTCCTCAACAATACGCCGGTGGTCGTGCTGCTGATCCCGATCATGTTCAAGCTCGCGCAGGCGACCGGCTTTCCGATCAAGAAACTGCTGATGCCGATGAATACGGTCGCCGTGCTCGGCGGTTGTTTGACCCTTGTCGGTACATCGACCAACCTGATCGTCGCAGGCATTGCCGCTGACCAGGGCATGGCTCCCTTCGGCATCTTCGACATCACCCTTTATGGCCTGGCGGGGACTATTGCTGGCATCGTTGCCTTGCTGTGCCTGTCCTTCCTGCTGCCCAGCGATGCGCCGAGCATTGCCGGAGAAAATGGCGGCAATGTGCAGGATTATCTGACCGAACTGGTGGTGCCGCAGGATAGCGACCTCATCGGCCGGGATATCGCATCGCTGAGCATGTTCGGCCGGTCGGTCAAACTCCAGGGTATCAAGCGCAGCGGCGACATTCGCCGCCGCGACCTGATGGAAGAGGAACTCCACGCCGGTGACCGGCTGATCGTCCGGGCCGATGGTGCGGCGATCATGACATTGCGGGAGGCCGGTGACTTCGAATTGGGTATCGCCGCTGATTCGCGCACGTCGGGGCAGGAGGGCAGCGTGGTCGAAGCCATGGTGTCGCCCAGCCACCCGTCCATCGGCGAGCGGTTGATGGACATTCCCTTCCTCCACGCGTTGCGGGTGCGGATCATCGGCATCCACCGTGCCCGGCATCTGCCCGGACCAGACCTGCCCGATACGCGTGTGCGCGGCGCGGATCGATTGTTGATCGCGGGCAGCGACGATGCGATGCGTTCGCTGCGTGACAATCCCCATCTGATCGGCGTCGATGTCAGCCGGGTGCGCGCTTTTCGTCGCAAGAAAGCCTGGATCTCGATTGTCGCGATGGCGGGTGTGGTGCTGTTGTCGGCCCTCAACATCATCGGCATCGGGCTGGCGGCGGTCATTGCCGTCGGCCTCATCCTCGTCACCCGCTGTATCGACCCGGAGGAGGCCTGGGGCGCGGTCGATGGCGATGTGCTGGTGCTGATCTTCGCCATGCTGGCGGTCGGCCTGGCGCTGGAACAGGCGGGCAGCGTCGCGCTTATGGTCGGCTGGATCACGCCGCTGCTGCAAAGCGCGCCGGCCTGGTCGCTGGTTTTCCTCATCTATTTCTTCGCGTTGATCCTGTCCGAACTACTCAGCAACAATGCGGTTGCGGCGCTGTTGACGCCCATCACGATCGCGATCGCGCAGCAATTGGGGGTCGATCCCCGCCCCCTCATCATCGCGCTGATGATCGGCGCATCGGCCTGTTTCGCGACCCCGATCGGCTATCAGACCAACGCGCTGGTCTATGCCGCTGGCGATTATCGCTTTGCCGATTTCGTGCGGATTGGCGTGCCGATCAACATCGTCGTGGGCGTGGCGGTGTGCAGCGCGCTGGTGCTGCTCGGCTAAGCGCCAATCCGGTGCGGCTGGCTCTGTTCGCAGGCCCGCCCATCCGCCATCGCCGTGACGAATGACGAGGAACTTACCATGACCAGCCTGCCCTTCACCCAGGTCGATGCTTTCGCCGATGCCCCTTTCACCGGCAATCCGGCCGCGGTGATGCCGCTCGACGCCTGGCTTGACGATGCCACGTTGCAGGCCATTGCGGCGGAGAATAACCTGTCCGAGACCGCCTTCACGCTGGCGACGCCCGATGACCCGGAGGCGGATTATGCGCTGCGATGGTTCACGCCCACCGTCGAGGTGAAATTGTGCGGCCATGCTACGCTCGCCAGTGGCCATGTGCTGATGGGGCAGGGGGATGTCGTGCGTTTTCGCACGCGCCATGCGGGCATATTGACCGTATCGCGCGCAGGCGAAGGCTATGCGCTCTCGCTCCCGGCCTGGGACATGGTGTCCCGCGCGCTGCCCGAACTGGCGGCGGGGCTGGGGGGCGCACCCGTGGAGTCGCATTGGCGGGACGGTGGCTATGGCCTGTTCCTCTTCCCCGATGCTGCTGCGGTGCGCGCGCTCTCGCCCGACTTCGCCGCATTGAAGGCGCAGGGGGACGTGATGCTCATCGCCACCGCGCCGGGCGACGATAGCGATATCGTCAGTCGCGTCTTCGTACCGGGCGGCGGCGTGGATGAAGATCCCGTCACGGGGTCCGCCCATGGCCTGCTCACCCCCTTCTGGGCCAGGCGCCTCAGCAAGACGACGCTCAGCGCTTTTCAGGCCTCTGCGCGTGGCGGGCGGCTTGGCTGTACGCTCGATGGCGACCGGGTGATCCTGACCGGCCAGTGCCGCACGGTGATCGAGGGCCGCTTCCACCTTTAGCCTGGAAATAGCCCGATCACCCGCGCCAGCGCCGTTTTCACTGCGGTCCGCTGTTCCTTTTGCGGCGACATGCCGATGCGTACCACGGTCAGCCGCTGGCTGGGCGATACCAATATATATTGCCCATTATGCCCCACGCAGCCGAATAGGCTGGTGGGGGCCAGGCCCGGCATCAGCGCGCTTTCGCTGCCTTCGCGGTTGAGCCAGAGATGCGCGCCATAGGCCGGGTTGCGCGTGGATGGCGTGCGCATGAAGTCGACCCATTTTTCCGGCAAAATCTGATGCCCGGTGGGGCCGCGCCCCTGCCGCCGCAGCAATTCGCCAAAGCGGCCATAGTCGCGCGCGGTCATATGCATCATGCTGCCGCCGATCATCGTGCCCGCCGCATCATATTCGGGCGTCAGGCTGGGCAGTTTGCCGGGTGCCTTCAACCGTCCATCGATGAACATCGCCATCGCCCGCCGCCGCACGTCGGGATCACTGCTGTTGGTCAGCATCCGGGTCATCAGGTCGGACAGGATGATGCTGCTGCCGGTCGAATAGGCGAAATGCGCGCCCGGCGCATGGGCCAGCGGCTTGGCCTCGGCATAGGCGCGCATGTCCTGCGCGCCGTCGGTGAACAGCATCCGCACCGTGTCGCCGCTGGTGATCGGTTCGCCATCCTCGACATGATCGAGGCCGCTCGTCATCTGGAGCAATTGCCGCAGCGTGATCTTGCCGCGCGGGTCGCCTGGCTGGCTCCACGCCGCCACCGGCACCGGCGCATCGATCGCCAGTCGTCCGTCCGCCACCATCAGCCCGACCAGCACCGCCGTGACGCTCTTGGCGATCGACCAGGACAGGAGTTTGGTGTCCGGCCCGAAACCCGGTGCATAACGTTCCGCGACGATTTCGCCATCGCGCATCACCAACAGCGCGCGGGTGTCGCCCATCGCCGCATCCCCGAACAAGGGATCGATCGCGGCGCGCAGCGCAGCCTCGCCCACCGCCGCGTCGCTTGCCACATGGTAGAGCGGCTGCGGGTCGGCCGCGCGTACGCTCCACAGCCCGCCTGCGCCGACGAGGGCCACCAGGGCGGCACCAAGGCCAAGCCGCTTTACGCTGTTCCATTCGATCTTCATAAACCGCGCCCTTAGCCATCCCCAACCGAGTCGGGAATATGCCGGGCCGCCGGACCATCATTTATCTTGCCCTTGTGCTTATCCTGTCGCTGCTGGCCGTGCTGGGCTGGCATTGGAGCGGACTGCGCGATCGGGCGGAACTGGGCGCAGCCTATGGCGCGCGCCTCGCCTGCTCGTGTCGCTATGTCGAAGGGCGCGCCATGGGCAGTTGCGAGGATGACAAGGAGCCGGGCATGGCGCTCGTCACCCTGACCGACCGGCCCGAAGACAAGGCGGTCGAAGCGCGTGTGCCCTTGGTTGCCACGCGCACCGCCCGCTATCGCCCCGGCTGGGGCTGCCTGCTCGATCCCGTCCCTTAAGCGGCGGCAAGGCTGGCCCCCCGCGCTTTCCCCCGCTAAGGCTGCGTCATGCGGCCCGACATTCCCACGCTCCTCCACGACATTTTCGGCTTCACCCGCTTTCGCGGGGTGCAGGAACAGGTGGTCGCGCGCGTCATGGTGGGCCAGCCGACGCTGGCCATCATGCCGACTGGGGCGGGCAAGTCGCTCTGCTACCAGTTGCCCTCTGTCGCGCTTGATGGCTGCTGCGTCGTCGTCTCGCCGCTGATCGCGCTGATGCACGACCAGTTGCGCGCCGCCACTGCCGTCGGCATTCGCGCCGCCAGCCTGACCAGCGTCGATGCCGACTGGCGTGAGACGCAGGACCGGTTGCGCAATGGCGATCTCGACCTGCTTTATGTCGCGCCGGAACGCGCCAGCCAGGAGGGGTTTCGCAATCTGCTGCGATCGGCGAAGGTCGCGCTGTTCGCCATCGACGAAGCCCATTGCGTGTCCGAATGGGGCCATGATTTCCGCCCCGACTATCGCCTGCTGCGCCCGTTGCTCGACGAATTTCCCGATGTCCCCCGGCTGGCGCTGACCGCCACGGCCGACGCGCATACGCGCAAGGATATATTGGTTCAGCTCGGCATCCCCGACGATGGCCTCATCATATCGGGCTTCGACCGGTCCAATATCCGCTATGCCGTCCATCCGCGTGATGGCCTCACGCGGCAACTGGCCGATCTCGTCGCCGCCAATCCCGGCCCCGGCATCGTCTATGCCCAGACCCGCGCCGCGACCGAGAAGCTGGCGGAAACGCTGGGGCGGGGCGGTCGCGCCGTGCGCGCCTATCATGCGGGACTTGACCCCAAGGTCCGCGCCGCCAATCAGTCCGCCTTCATCGCCAGCGAGGATATGGTGATGGTCGCCACGGTCGCGTTCGGCATGGGGATCGACAAGCCCGACGTGCGCTTCGTCGCCCACGCAGGCCTGCCCAAGTCGATCGAGGGCTATTATCAGGAATCGGGCCGCGCGGGTCGTGACGGCGAACCGGCGGTCGCGCATCTTTTCTGGGGGGCGGAGGATTTCGCCCGCGCCCGGCAGCGGATACTGGAATTGGAGCAAAGCCGCCAGCAAGGGGAGCGCACACGGATCGCGGCGCTGGGCGCGCTGGTCGAGACGGCGACCTGCCGCCGTGCCATATTGCTGCGCCATTTCGGCGAAGATCCGCCCGCCACATGCGGCAATTGCGACAATTGCCTCTCCCCCCCGGCCAGCCTGGACGCGACCGAGACCGCGCGCAAATATCTGTCCGCCGTCTATCGCACCGGCCAGAGTTTCGGGTCCGGCCATATCGAGGCGGTGCTGACCGGCGCGGCGAACGACAAGGTGCGGGAGCGCGGCCATGACAAGATTTCGGTCCATGGCATCGTGTCGGGGGACGAGGTCGCGCTGCTGCGTCCCGTGTCGCGCGCGCTGCTGGTGCGCGACGCGCTCGAAACCACCGAGCATGGCGGGCTGATGCTTGGCCCCAATGCGCGCCCGATCCTGCGCGGGGAGGAGGAGGTGCGCATCCTGGTGCCGCCCAAGCGCGAGCGGCGGTCTCGCAATGCCCGTAACGGGGCGGACGCGAACCCGGTCGGCGATCCGCTGTTCGACGCGCTGCGCGCCTGTCGCCGCGAACTGGCGCAGGAGGCGGGCGTGCCGCCCTATGTGATCTTCCATGATTCGACGTTGCGCGAAATGGCCGAGCAGCGGCCCTCTTCGATCCGCGATCTCGGTACGATCAGCGGCGTCGGGCAGAAGAAGCTGGATGCGTGGGGCGATGCCTTTCTGGCGGCGATCCGGTCGTTCCTGTAGCGCCAAGGGTCACAGGTCCGCGCCACATTCAAGTTCACGATGTCGTGGGCGCCTATTCGGGCCGATTGCGACGGAAAAGTGCCGGAAAAGTGCTTCCGAAGACCCGGTAACGCGACACCGGCGCGACAGTGACGCGCCTGTGTCGCGACAATGACGCGACGGTCGATCCGGGATGCAGGGCAGGGCGGGGTGCGAGCGCGTTCCATCCGACAGTTTAGATCATCGCAAATCCTACATTGGAAGGGCTTTGCGCAACGACGGGAGGAAGAGGCCGCTCTTGAATCCTGATCCTGACCGGCGCATGGCCTGTGCCAAAGGAGAAGCCCCATGTTCCGCAAATTGACCGACCGCATCCTTGTTTCGCCGCAGATCACGCTGGACCAGGTGGCCGACGCCAAGGCGCAGGGCGTGACGATCATTGTCAACAACCGCCCCGATGACGAGGAACCGGACCAGGTCAACGGCGCGGAGATCGAAGCCGCGGCCAAGGCGGCGGGCATCGCCTATGTTGCGGTGCCAGTGGCGCATGGCGGTTTCGCGCCCTGGCAGTTGGACGCGATGGCGAGCGCGCTGGAACAGACGGAGGCAGGCGGCAAGATGCTGGCTTATTGCCGGTCGGGCACGCGCAGCACGTTGCTATGGGCGCTGACCCGCGCGCGCGCGGGCGATGATGGCGACGTGCTGGCGGCGCAGGCGGCGGCGGCCGGCTATGACATCGCGCCGGTGCGGCAGATCATGGATGCGGTGAAGGGGCAGTGAGAGGGGTCGGATTGTGAAACGCTTTTTGCTCGCTTTGCTTTTGCTGGGTCTGGGGCAAGCTGCCCAGGGACAGACCGCAGAAAAGATCACCAATCGGACAATCGGGATCGAAGTCGTCAAACCGGAGGGCTGGCATCATCTGAGCGCCGAGGCCAATCTCGACAATCTGCGTCGAGTGGGGCCTGATGATAAGGAATTTCAGGATGCGGCTGCCCGATATGGCAACGCCCCCGTAATTGCGTTCAGCAAATATGTTGAACCCTATCCTGACCTCAATCCCAGTTTCAAAATCAACATTCGTCCGCTTGGCGCTTTGGCGGGGCGATCCGCGAGCGACATATTGCAGGTTGTGCTGCCTGCCATGCTCCGCGTGTTCCCGGACATGACGATAGAGCAGGCTCCGATGGAAACAGTGATTGCGGGACAGGCAGGCAGTTATGCGCGTTTCAGTTATACGCTCAAAACCGCCGATTTATCTCTGCCTACGACATCCGAACTGTGGATCATTCCAAAGGGCAGCTATTTTTTCATGATCGGTGCAGGGACGCGGCAGGACGAAGCCAATGGCACGCGGGCGGAAATTCAGTCGATCCTCTCGACCATCAGTTTTGATCCCCAATAGGCGCTTGCAGACCTTTTACGTTTCGGTTGCGCCATTGCGTTGTTGATCCAATAAGATTAAATCCTATCGTAAGGATGGCGATGATGCGAACCACTCGGCAACTGAGCGTAACCCTGCCCAATGACATGGCCGATGATGTGCGGGCAAAAGTGGCGTCGGGCGAATATGCGAGCGAAAGCGAAGTTATCCGCGATGGTTTGCGGGCATTGCGCGCGCGCGACCGGGCGGTGGAGCAATGGTTGCGGGCCGAGGTGGGGCCGGCACTGGACGCTTACCGGGCTGATCCTGGGAGCGGCATAACGCTGGATGATATGCGCGACGACCTGACCCAACGGTATGAACAGGCAGTTCGGCACGACTGACTGTGCCCCATCATGTTGTTCTGACGCCCGAAGCGCGCGCGCAATTGACCGCAATTTTCGATTATGTCACGGCTGCATCTTCGCCCGATATTGCACGGCGTTTTACCGCCGCTATCCTCAATCACATGGAATCCTTTGCGGATTTTCCGCTGCGTGGCACCCCACGCGACGACATCCGTTCCGGTCTCCGTACCACCACATGGCGTCGGCGTGTCACGATGGCTTATGTGGCAGAAGGTGAGGTGGTTGTTTTCGTAGGCATTTTTTATGGCGGCCGCGACTATGAGGCGCTGCTCGCCGACATTTGATCGGTGAGACCTACCCGCACTCGACCGTTACATGCGCCATGCGGGGGAGCGCGTGTAGTCGCGCGCGGACTGCCGGGCCGTTCGCGCCGGGGGCGAGGCTGAGGATGACGGCGTGGGCGTGGGGGCCGATGCGCCAGACGTGGAGGTCGCGGATGGTGGCGCCTTCGGCTTCCGCCAGCGCGCGGACCTTGGCCGTCAGCGCGGGTTCGGCGGTGTCGAGCAGGATGGCGGCGGTGTCCTTCATCAGGCCCCAGGCCCAGCGCGCGATGACGATCGACCCCAATATGCCGACCGCCGGGTCGAGCCACCACCAGCCAAGATAGCGCCCGGCGAGCAGCGCCGCGATCGCCAGTACCGATGTCAGCGCGTCGGTCAGCACATGGACATAGGCGGCGCGCAGGTTGTTGTCGGCATGGCCATGCTGATGCCCGTCATCATGCCCGTGTCCATGATCATGGCTGTGGTCGTGGCCCAGCAGGAATGCGCTGATGATGTTGATGATGAGGCCGACGATCGCCACCAGCGTCGCTTCACCGAAGGCGACCGTCACCGGCTCCAGAAAGCGCATCCCCGATTCGATTGCGATGAACAGCGCCATGACGCCCAGCAGCAGCGCCGACGCAAAGCCCGACAGGTCGCCGACCTTGCCCGTGCCGAAGGTGAAGCGCGGATTGCGCGCATGCCGCCGGGCATAGCCATAGGCCGCCGCCGCCACGGCAAGTGCGCCCGCATGGGTCGCCATGTGAAAGCCATCGGCCAGCAGCGCCATCGAGCCTGTCATCCAGCCCGCGACGATCTCCACCACCATGGTCGCGGCGGTCAGCCAGACGACCCACAGCGTCCGTTTGGCATTTTTATCATGCCCGTCCGACAGATAGATATGGTCGAAATAATGGCTTTCCTCGCCGTCCATGCTGGCAGGCGATGGCGCGTGGTCGTGATGGGCGTGGCCGTGATCATGATCGTCGTGCATCGTCATTTCCCGTAGCGGCGGATCAGCGCCAGCATTTCTTCGGCGGCCGCGGCGCGGGCTTCGTCGGACAGGCCGGGGCAGGCGACATGTTCGCGCATATGCTGCTCGATCAGTTCCTCCATCAGGCTGCCGACGGCGCCGCGCACCGATGCGACCAGTTGCAATGTTTCCGAACAGCCCGCGTCGCCCGTCAATTGCCGTTCGACGGCGGCGACCTGCCCCGCAATCCGGCGCACCCGCGCCAATAATTTGTCTCGATCCGCGACGATATGCATAGGGTAGCCCCCTATACTATGCGCGCCATCCCTACTAGGTCCCTCACCTGCCCCAAAAACCATAGCGTGCCCCCACTTCGGCCATGGCTTTGCTACGTCCCCTCGCCTAACAGGGAGCGATGACGAACCGGTTGGACTGCGATTTGGCGATCCTTGGTGGCGGCCTGTCGGGCAGCCTGATCGCGCTTGCCTTCGCGGCGAAGCGGCCCGATGTCCGCATCCGGTTGATCGAAAGCGGCGCGGCGATCGGTGGCAACCATATCTGGTCCTTCTTCGACGGGGACGTGGCCCCGCAAGACCGCTGGCTGGTCGATCCGCTCGTCACCCATCGCTGGGCACAGGGGCATGAGGTCCGCTTTCCGGGGCATCGTCGCCGTCTCGATACCCCTTATAACAGCATCGCCTCGCCCCGGCTCGACGCGCATGTCCGCGCAACGCTGGGCGATGTGACGATGACGGGCGCGATGGTTGCCGCCGTCACGCCGACCAGCGTCCGCCTGACGGACGAGCGGGAGATCGACGCGGGGGTGGTGATCGACGCGCGCGGGGCGGCGGACCTGTCGCCGCTGCGCTGTGGCTGGCAGAAATTCGTGGGCCATGCGCTGCGGCTCGATGTGCCGCACGGCATCGACCGGCCAGTGATCATGGATGCGACGGTTGACCAGATGGACGGCTATCGCTTCGTCTATCTGCTGCCTTGGGACGAGCGCACCATCTTCGTCGAGGATACCTATTACAGCGACACGCCTGACCTGGACGTGCCCGCCATCGACGCGCGCATTGCCGCCTATGCCAGTGACAAGGGTTGGGCCGGCACGGTGATCCACCGCGAACAGGGCGTGTTGCCCGTGGTCCATGGCGGCGATTTCGATCTTTATTGGCCCAAGGATGATCCGGTCGCGCGCGCGGGCGTGCGGGCCGGGCTGTTCCAGCCGATGACCGGCTATTCGCTGCCCGACGCGGTGCGCTTCGCCACCTGGCTGGTCGATCAGCCGCTTGATCAACTGGCGGCCGTCACGCGCGCCCATGCGGCGGCGCATTGGCGCAGCGGCGGCTATTACCGGCTGCTTGGCAAGATGCTGTTCGGTGCGGCGATCCCCGACCAGCGCTGGCGTATCTTCGCGCGCTTCTACGGCCTGCGCGCGCCCCTCATCCAGCGTTTCTACGCCGGACGTTCCACCATGACCGATCGTGTCCGCATCTTGTGCGGACGCCCCCCCGTGCCCATAAGGGATGCCATGCGAACATTGTTGAATCCGCCCGCCTGATGACCAGGAAAGCGATAATCATCGGCGCAGGCTTTGGCGGCCTGGCGCTGGCCATCCGCCTGCAATCCGCGGGCATCGACACCACGCTGGTCGAGGCGCGCGATCGCCCCGGCGGCCGCGCCTATATGTGGCAGAAGGACGGCTTCACCTTCGACGCCGGGCCGACCGTCATCACCGACCCCGATTGCCTGAACGAGTTGTGGCGTTTGTCCGGCCATGACATGGCGCAGGACGTCACGTTGATGCCGGTCAGCCCCTTCTACCGGCTCAACTGGCGTGACGGCACCAATTTCGATTACAGCAATGACGAAGTGTCGCTGCGCGCCGAGATCGCCAAGCTCGATCCCGGCGATGTCGCGGGCTATGACCGCTTCCTCGATTATGCCGCAGGCGTGTTCGAAGAGGGCTATCGCAAACTCGGCGCGGTCGCGTTCCTCGACTTCGCCTCGATGATCAAGGCCGCCCCGGCGCTGGCCCGCTATCAGGCGTGGCGATCGGTCTATTCGGTCGTGTCTTCCTATGTAAAGAATGAGAAGCTGCGCGAGGCGCTGTCCTTCCACACGCTGCTGGTTGGCGGCAATCCGATGAAGACCAGCGCCATCTATGCCCTGATCCACAAGCTGGAAAAGGATGGCGGCGTCTGGTTCGCCAAGGGCGGCACCAACAAGCTGGTCGAGGGGATGGCCACCCATTTCGAGCGGCTGGGCGGCACGTTGCGGCTGGGCGATAAAGTCACGCGGATCGAAACCTATGGTGACAAGGTCACGGCGGTTCACACCGCGTCGGGTTGGCGCGGGGAGGCCGATGCGGTCGCCAGCAACGCCGACCTGATGCACAGCTATAGCGACTTGCTGGGTCATCATCCGCGTGGGGCGAAGCAGGGGCAGAAGCTGACCAACAAGCGCTGGTCGCCCAGCCTGTTCGTGCTGCATTTCGGCATCAAGGGCAGCTGGCCCGGCATTCCGCATCACATGATCCTGTTCGGGCCGCGCTATGAAGGGCTGCTGACCGACATCTACGATCATGGCGTGCTGCCGGAGGACTTTTCGCTCTACCTGCACCACCCGACCGTGACTGATCCGTCGATGGCGCCCGAAGGCCATTCGACCTTCTATGCGCTCGCCCCGGTGCCGCATATGGGCAAGCTGCCGATCGACTGGGACCAGTTTGCGCCTGCCTATGCCGAGCGCATATTGGACGAAATCCAGCATCGCTTGATCCCCGACATCCGCTCCCGCATCGTCACGCAATTCCATTATGCGCCGACCGATTTCGGCCGCGACCTCAACGCGCATCTGGGCAGCGCCTTCAGCCTGGAGCCGTTGCTGACGCAAAGCGCCTGGTTCCGCGCGCATAATCGCGACGATGTCATTCCCAACCTCTATCTGGTAGGGGCCGGCACCCATCCCGGCGCGGGCATCCCCGGCGTGGTGGGCAGCGCCAAGGCAACCGCCGCGCTGATGCTGGAAGATTTGGGCTAGAGACGATGAAGAAATTGGCGGTCTATTGCGGTTCGGCGACGCCGACCGACCTGACCTATATCGACGCGGCGCGCATGGTGGGCCGAACGCTGGCGGAGCGCGGCATCGGCGTCGTCTATGGCGGCGGGCGGCTGGGCCTGATGGGCGCGGTCGCCGATGCCGCGCTGGAGGCGGGCGGGGAGGTGATCGGCGTGATCCCCGACGCGCTGGTCGGCGCGGAAGTCGCGCATCGCGGCTGCACGGAGTTGCACGTCGTCCAGACGATGCATCAGCGCAAGCAGCTCTTCACCGACCTGTCGGATGGCTTCATCACGCTGCCCGGCGGGGTGGGCACGATGGACGAATTGTGGGAAGCGATCAGTTGGGCGCAGCTTGGCTATCATCAAAAGCCAGTCGGGTTGCTCAATGTCGCGGGCTTCTATGACCAGTTGATCGGCTTCAACCGGCAGATGGTGGAGGCGGGCTTTATCCGCCCGCAACATGCCGGGATTTTGATCCATGCCGAGGGGATCGACGAATTGCTGGATGCCTTAGCCGCCTATCAGCCGCACGAGACCATCTTCGCGATGAAGGCGGATCGGCTCTGATCCTGTTGCGCAGGCATAGGGATAAGGGATGACTTGGGCAGGCGGGCAGGGCATGGCGATGGCATGACCGACCTGCCCATTCTCGACCGCCCTGCGCTCGTCGCCCATGCCCGACAGAGCATTGCGCGCGGCTCCAAATCCTTTGCCATGGCGTCGACGCTGTTCGATCCGCAGACCCGCGAGCGCGCCTGGCTGCTCTATGCCTGGTGCCGCAAATGCGATGATATCGCCGATGGGCAGGATCATGGTGGCACGTTGCAGGGCGTCGTGGACGGGCAGGCGCGATTGTCGACCATCCGGGTGATGACCGACAGCGCGCTGCGCGGCGAACCGACCGGCGATCCGGCCTTTGACGGCTTTGGCGTGGTGATGCGCGAATGCGCCATTCCCGCCCGCTATGCCCATGATTTGATTGAGGGGTTTGCGCTCGACGCGCGCGAATGGCGACCGCGCAGCCAGGACGATATGCTGCGCTATTGCTATTATGTCGCGGGCGCGGTCGGGTGCATGATGGCGGTGCTGATGGGGGTCGATCCCGATGACCAGGCGACGCTTGACCGCGCCTGCGACCTGGGGCTGGCGTTCCAGCTCGCCAATATCGCCCGCGACATCAGCGAGGATGAGGCCGCCGACCGCTGCTATCTGCCGCAGGAGTGGTTGGCCGAAATGGATATGCCGCCGGGCGAACATATGAAGCCTTGGGTCCGGCCGCGCCTTGCCATATTGGCGCGGCGCATGGCGGACATGGCGGCCGCCTATGAAGACAGCGCTCGCCATGGCACTGGCGCGCTGCCGCCACGGGCGGCCTGGGCGGTGCTGGCGGCGGCGGGCATTTATGGCGACATCGCCCGCGAAGTCGCGCGCCGGGGCGAGCAGGCCTGGGACGCGCGGGTGATCACGACCAAGCCGGCGAAGCTCGGCTGGGTCGCGCGGGCGGGCCTGCAGGTGATCGGTCGCGCCAAGCGCTGGCCCGCCGATGCGACCCGGCCTGCCAATCTGTGGACGCGCCCGACCGTTTGATTGCCGCGCGTTCGGATGTTCTCCCGCGAAGGCTGGGTTCCAGTCCCATAGTCTGAACTGGACCCGGCCTTCGCCGGGGAACGGCATCTATTGCCTTCAGGCATGCGCTTTACCGCAAGCACATAAAAAGAGGGCCGATGCTTTCGCATCGGCCCAAGGG
>TARA_R110000787_G_scaffold20114_7_pt1 | contig 28070 bp, 29 predicted proteins | sample TARA_R110000787 | Tara Oceans TARA_R110000787 (sample SAMEA4397920) | marine metagenome | biome: Polar Biome; feature: [DCM] deep chlorophyll maximum layer (ENVO:01000326); material: water (ENVO:00002006), including particulate matter (ENVO:01000060) such as... | depth 35 m | reverse complement strand
AGGACGCTGAATGGCCAATCACATCGCGTATCAGGGCGAACCGGGCGCAAATTCCCACATCGCGTGCAACGAGGCCTACCCGCGCCTCACGCCGCTTCCCTGCCGTACGTTCGAGGACTGCTTTACGGCTGTGGAGAAGGGTGAAGCCGAATTAGCCATGATTCCGGTCGAAAACACGATCGCGGGCCGGGTCGGGGACATCCACTACCTGCTTCCAACGACAAACCTTCAAATCGTGGCCGAGCATTATTTGCCCATCCGCTTCCAGTTGATGGCCCTTCCGGGCGTAAAACTGGAGGAAATCAGGAAGGCACGGTCCCATATCATGGGGCTTGGCCAGTGCCGAAACTTCCTGAAAGCCCATAATATCGAGCCTGTGACGGCAGCAGACACAGCCGGCGCGGCCCGCGAAGTCGCGGAAGCCGGTAATCGCGCTGTGGCGGCCATCGCGCCCCGTCTGGCTGCCAAGGTTTATGGCCTGGACATTCTCGCCGAGGATATCGAGGACGCGGCCCACAATACGACCCGTTTCATCATCATGTCGCGCACGGCCAAGGATATCGAGGCAGGGCAGGGGCCAGCGAAGACGGCCTTCCTCTTCGAAGTGCGCAACATCCCGGCCGCGCTTTACAAGGTGATGGGCGGTTTTGCCACCAACGGCATCAACATGACCAAGCTGGAGAGCTACCAGATCGGCGGCTCCTTCACCGCCACCCAATTCTATGCCGAGATCGAAGGCCATCCGGACGAACGCCCGGTGCAGATTGCCCTCGAAGAGCTTGGCTTCTTCTCCCAGTCGCTGAAAATTCTCGGCGTCTTTCCCGCCAAGGCGACGCTTGGTCTCTAGCAGACAGGAGTCTCGAATTTCAGCGCGTCGGCGACATGCTCGGCGAACAGCTTGGCCTTGCCGCGCAGCTTGCCGGAGGTCCAGACGCAATGAATAGGGCTCGGTGTGGCCGTCCACTCGGGCAGAACGCGTACGAGGGTGCCGTCATTGACGCATCCATGTACGAGCCAGCTCGCCGCCAGGAAAAGGCCAAGGCCGTTCTGAGCCGCCTGTAGCAGCAGGTCGCCGGAGGATGCCTTGAACCGCCCATCTACTTTAACTGTCTCGGTTTCGCCATTGCGCGACAGCGTCCATTCGGTTGTCGCCATCTGGCGAAACGTGACGGCGTCATGTTGAACCAAGTCGCGCGGATGTTGGGGCACGCCCCGCGCCTCAAGATATTCCGGCGCCGCAAACAGGGCGCGCGGTGCCTCCCCAACTTTCTTCGCCATCAGACTCGAATCCACCAGCGTGCCGATCCGGAAGGCGAGATCCACGCCCTCGCCCACGAGATCGGTATAAGTATCGTCGGTCAGAACATCGACGCGGATATGCGGATAGAGCTTCATGAAGCTGGCGATCCTGGGCCCGATCACCAGCCGTGCCATGGACGATACGCAGGAAATCCGCAGCAGGCCGACCGGCTCATGGTCCAGCCCGCGCGCTTCGGCTTCCGCGTCGTCGAAGTCCGCCAGGATGTCCCCGGCACGTTTGTAGAAGCGCTCGCCAGCCTCCGTCAGGCTCAGCGAGCGGGTCGTGCGCATGAAAAGGGCGGCATCCAGCGTCGCCTCAAGGTCCTGTATCCGCCGCGAAACGGTCGGTTGGCCAAGGCCGAGATCACTCGCTGCCTTTGAAAAACTGCCTGCATCCGCAACGCGAATGAACAGGCGCATGGCATCAATACGGTCCAACCCCGGGCCTCCTATGCATATTCAGAATGAAGCATATGGGGTCTCTCGGCGTTCTGCGAAGAGCCAAAGCGCCTAAATCCTTGATCAACAGGGACGGACATTTCTCCGCCCGGCGATTGATCCAGGAAAGCCACGCCATGAGTGAGCTGAAGATACACGACGAAACGACTGCTCCCGCTGCTTCAAGGGACACGCTCGCCAGCGTCAGGAAAACCCATGGCATGGTCCCCAACATGCTGGGTGTACTGGCAGAGAATCCCGCCGCGCTGGAGGCCTACCTCTCCCTGTCGAAAAGTTTCGAGCAGTCCGGATTCGATCCGCTGGCGCGTCAGGTCGTCTTGCTCACGGTCAGCATCGAGAATGCCTGCCACTTCTGCGTAGCGGCCCATTCGTCGGCAGCGGCGAAAGCGGGGCTCGATCAGGCAGTCATTACGGCGGTGCGAAACAACCAGCCGATTGCCGATGCCCGTCTGGAAGCGCTACGCGTCTTCACAAGGCGCATGGTACGTCAGCGCGGCTTCGTGTCGGATACGGAAGTCTCGGTCTTCCTGAATGCCGGCTGGCACAAGGCAGACATTCTGGGCGTTATCCTCGGCGTTTCCCTGAAGACGATCTCCAATTACACCAACCATGTCGCCGAAACACCACTCAACAAGGCCTATAAGCCCTTTGCCTGGGCACCCTGCACGCGGGCCTGCCTCGCGGGTTAGCGGTTAGGTGTGGCCTTTCGCGTTTCACAACCGGTAATGGGCCGCTCACGGAATTGTGGGCACGCGTTACGCCGGTTTGCTTTGTCAGGTGGAGGTCTTCCATGGGATATTGCCTCCATAAACAAGGAGAGGGACGCGCAAATGCTCGCCAGGATCAAGACTTACGCACCCATCATCTTCAGCCTCATCGCTGCGGCGGTGTTTCTCGATAGCCTGCGGTACAAGTTTACCAATGCGGTCGAAACGCAGGTTATCTTCGGTCGGCTGGATGCCTGGGCTGCCAGTTTCGGGGCAGGGGGCCTGTTCGCGCAGACGGGCCTGTTCAGCCAATATGTGATCGGATCAGCCGAGCTTGTGGCCTCGACACTCTTCCTGCTGGGGCTTTTCCCGGCCCTGCGCCGTCTACAGACGCTGGCGGCCCTGATTGCCATGGCAGTGATGAGTGGCGCCGTCAGTTTCCACCTTTTCACGCCGCTCGGCATTGATCCGAATAATGATGGCGGCGGTCTCTTCGCCATGGCTGTCACGGTTTGGCTCGGCTCGCTTGCCCTTCTCATCTACAGGCACGAGACGCTGTTCAGCATCCTCGGCGGCATCCGCGACGCAATTCTTCCCGGTATGCATCGTGGCCCGTCATCACACGTTACGGGAACACAGGCGAAAGCCGTCTGAGTTCCTTCTGGTCGCCGGGGATTTGTTGGCGAGGCATCGCCCCTTCCTGCCTCGCCCACTCTCCGCCCCGGCGACCCTCTTTTTCAATCCACATCACGAGTGCCCTCATGAAATTACGTTCCACGCTCTTCCTCGCCGCGCTGATCCTCGCCCCAACGATGGCCTATGCCCCGAGTGCTGCCGCTGAGCCAGCGATCTATACCGGCCGCTTCTCGACAACTGCCCTCCAGGGGTATGACCCGGTCGCCTATTTCGAGACTGGCGCGCCCGCCAAGGGATCAAAGGACATCGCGACCGAATACAAGGGCGCAACATTCCAGTTCACTAGCGCTGAGCATCGCGACGCCTTCATCGCAAATCCTGAGGCCTATGCGCCGCAATATGGCGGTTACTGCGCCTGGGCCATGGCGGATGGCAAGTATGCCAAAGGCGATGCGCGCTACTGGAAGATCGTCGATGGGAAGCTCTACCTGAATTACAATTCCGACATTCAGGGTAAATGGAATGCGGACATTCCGGGCTTCATTTCCGAGGCCGACACGGAATGGTCCGCGCTTAACCATTAAGGCAGTTTTTGCCACACATCTGAATCGTATTTTTACCGTCGCCCGTCCTCATTCCGTGGGCGGGCGACGTGTTTTTCCGTGTGTTCTCAAGGTGCCGATTCAGGGGCGTTGCGCGCCGGCCACACACTTTGGCCGTATGCAAACATGAATCGGAATTCACGCACCTTGCCACAATCCCTCGCTAGATTCCGGGTTCCCGGAGACGGGATCAACATAAGGAAATACCTCCCATGAAACTTGCACTCACCACGGCCATGACTCTCGTCGCTTTTGCTGCCGCTCCCGCCTTCGCGCAGGACAGCGGTTTCTACGGCACGGTCGGTTACGGAAATTACAGCGCCGATGATGCCGACCTCGGCGCAATCCAGCTGCGTGGAGGCTATAACTTCAACGAATTCCTGGGTGCCGAAATCGAGGGCGCGATCGGTGTTGCCGATGAGTCCACACGGATTGCCGGCATCAACACGAAGGTTGAACTGGACAATTCCTATGGCGCCTATGCCGTAGGCCGGATCCCGTTTTCCGAGAAGGCTGACGTGTTCGGCCGCGTCGGTTACGTGAGCACGGAAATCAAGGCATCTGCTGGCGGCTTCTCGGCTACCGCGGATGATGATGCAGCGGCCCTCGGCATTGGCGGCGACTATTACTTCGCCCCGAACCAGGGCGTGCGTCTCGGCTATACCTATCTGGACTATGACGACTCTGTCGACGTGATCGACATTGCCTATGTCCTGAAGTTCTAGCCCGCTTCTGAGGGTCCGGCCGCGCGGGCAGCCCTTGAATTGACCGCAAGGCAGGACGGCCCCCGTGCTCCGAGAGAGTGCGGGGGCTTCTTTTTCAGAAATTCCATCAATGCTTTGAAAATGCATAAAAAAACGGGCGAGACATGCTCGCCCGTTCTTCGAATTATCGTCCGTAGACTTATTTCTTTTTGGCGGCCGGCTTTTTAGCGGCTGGCTTCTTCGCGGCTGGTTTCGCAGCAGCTTTTTTCACGGCTGGCTTGGCAGCGGCTTTCGCAGCAGGTTTAGCGGCCGGTTTTTTCACGGCTGGTTTCGCAGCTGGCTTTTTTGCAGCTGGTTTAGCAGCAGTCTTGGTCGCAGCTTTTACGGCTGGCTTAGCGGCCGGCTTTTTTGCTGCTGGTTTCTTCACGGCCGGTTTTTTTGCGGCCGGTTTTTTCGTTGCAGTCGCCATTTCCAATCTCCTGTCAGTGGCGAGCCAATAATATTGTGATTCGCGGGAAATCAACTCTTGATTTTCACCTGAGGCGCGAGCGGAAAACGAATATCCGTATACGTCTATTCGTCGCGAAGGGCCCAAGTCTTCAATATATGATGCGCAATGGCCATCGGCGGCGGTGCATAAATTTCAGAATGTTTGCCGGAAAGAATTTCGCGTGCTTCGGCGCGTGTGATCCATCGGGCTTCATCGAGCTCCGTTTTGTCGACCGTAATTTCCGATGTTTCCGCTTCAAGAATGAGTCCCACCATGAGCGAAGAGGCGAAAGGCCAGGGTTGGCAGGCGACGTATTCGGCGCTCGCCGGGTCACATTTTATCCCGGCCTCCTCGAACAGTTCGCGGGCGGCTGCCTGCTCGATTGTCTCTCCCGGTTCGCAAAAGCCCGCGAGGCATGACATGAACCCTGCCGGCCACATTGCCTGTCGTCCGATCAGGCATTTCCCGTCCTTCACCGCCAGCATGATGGCGACCGGGTCCGTGCGCGGAAAATGCTCTGTGCCGCACGCCTGGCACTGGCTTTTCCAGCCTGCGTCGACAATGGCGACCACGCCGCCGCACTTGGCGCAAAAACCATGACTCGAATGCCAGGCGAACAGGCTACGCGCGGTTGAGGCGAGGTTGGCCTCCATCTCTGCCATCGCGCCCACAGCACCGCGAAAATCCATGAATTCGCCCGTCCCGGCGATCAGCGAGGCACCGACGTCAAACCGCTCCGGCAGGTTCATCGCGAACACCGGCGCGCCGGTCTTGTCCTCGCCCATGAAGAGTACCGGCGACCCAGGTGACAGCTTGCGCGCTTCCGGCCCCATCCAGAACAGGCCGCGTTTTTCCAAGAAGGGCTCACCGGCCCGCATCAGGAAGAATAGCGACGCATCATCCTGCATCGCTTTTTCCAGCCAGGCTTCATCGGTGCGCCTGTGGGCAGCGCGATCAAGGGGTTTTGCCGCCAGCGGCATATCATTGGAGTTTGTCATGGAATGGGACACTAACTGTTTGCCAAAAGAAGGGAATTCCTTACCCGGCGTCGGCAATCCTGCCCATCCCCCATGGCCAAAAGCTCCATGTTCGGCTAGTGGGCGCGCCAGACACCCGATTCCTCCTCCCGAAAGCCTTTATATCCCTATGTCCCAGTCTATCGAGAAAATGCGCAATATCGCGATCATCGCCCACGTTGACCATGGCAAGACAACGCTGGTCGACGAACTGCTCAAACAGTCCGGCACGTATCGCGAAAACGAGAAAACCGTCGAACGCGCCATGGATTCCAACGATATCGAGCGCGAGCGCGGCATCACCATCCTCGCCAAGACGACCTCGGTCGAATGGAACGGCTACCGTATCAATATCGTCGATACGCCAGGCCACGCAGACTTTGGTGGTGAGGTGGAACGTATCCTCCAGATGGTCGATGGCGCCATCGTGCTGGTTGACGCTTCGGAAGGCCCGATGCCGCAAACCAAGTTCGTGGTCTCCAAGGCCCTGAAAGTTGGCCTGCGCCCCATCGTGGCCGTCAACAAGATCGACAAGCCCGAGCGCCGCCCCGACGAAGTCATCAACGAAGTGTTCGACCTCTTCGCCAACCTCGACGCCACTGACGAGCAGCTGGACTTCCCGATCCTCTACGGGTCGGCCAAGCAGGGCTGGATGAACACCGAATACGAAAACCCGACCACCGACATGGACGCGCTGTTCCAGATGGTTGTCGACCACGTGCCGACCCCGAAAGTCGAGGAAGGCCCGTTCCGCCTTCTTGCCACGACGATCTCGTCCGACCCGTTCCTCGGCCGCATCCTGACGGGCCGTATCTCATCCGGCACGATCAAGCCAAACCAGTCGATCAAGGTCCTCGCCCGCGACGGTACGCTCGTCGAGCAGGGCCGCGTGTCCAAAGTGCTCGCCTTCCGCGGCCTTGAGCGCGTCCCGGTCGACGAAGGCATGGCAGGCGACATCGTCTCGCTCGCCGGCATGACCAAGGCGAACGTCGCCGACACGTTCTGCGATCCTTCGGTCAACACGCCGATCGAAGCCCAGCCAATCGACCCGCCAACCATCTCGATGACGTTCCGCGTCAATGACTCGCCCTACGCGGGCACTGAAGGTACCAAGGTCACGTCCCGCATCATCTGGGATCGCCTGGTCAAGGAAGCCGAAGGCAACGTCGCGCTCAAGGTTGACCGCGCCACCGACGCCGAGGCGTTCACCGTCTCAGGCCGCGGCGAACTCCAGCTCGCCGTGCTGATCGAAACAATGCGCCGCGAAGGCTTCGAACTCGGCGTCTCGCGTCCGCAGGTCGTCATGCAGGAAGGCGAGAACGGCGAGAAGCTCGAGCCTATCGAGGAAGTCATCATCGACGTTGACGACGACCATACCGGCATCATCGTGCAGAAGCTTTCCGAGCGGAAGGCCGACATGCTCGACATGCGCCCATCCGGTATCGGTCGCACGCGCATGGTGTTCCACGCGCCGACACGCGGCCTGATCGGTTATCAGGGCGAGCTCATGTCCGACACGCGCGGCACGGCCATCATGAACCGCATCTTCCATGAATACGCGCCGCACAAGGGTCGTATCCAGGGCCGCCACACCGGCGTGCTGATCGCCATGGAGCAGGGCGAAGCCGTTGCCTTCGCGCTCTGGAACCTCGAAGACCGTGGCCCCATGATCATCCACCCGGGCGACAAGGTCTATGCCGGCATGATCATCGGCGAGCACACGCGCGACAATGATCTCGAAGTGAACGTGCTCAAGGGCAAGAAGCTCACCAACATGCGCGCCTCGGGCACGGACGAGGCTGTCCGCCTCACGCCACCGCTCCAGATGACGCTCGAGAAGTCGCTGGCCTATATTGCCGATGATGAACTGGTCGAAGTCACGCCGCAGAACATTCGCCTGCGCAAGATTTATCTCGACCCGCATGAGCGCAAGCGCCACGCCAAGTCGAACCACGACTACTAGGCCGCGCGCCTATCCCAGCTTGAACTTCATGAAGGCCTCCTGGAATTCCGGGAGGCCTTCGCATTTGTCGGTATGTTCGCTCAGCGCTTTCCAGGGCGACAGGTCGATGTCATCGACCAGGGCATCGCGCATGAATGTCACCGCGCAACTGACCATTATATCGCCATGCGCCATGTGTTCGCCAAACCAATAGGGCGTGTGCTGGCCCGCGCGCTCGACTTCCAGCACGTTCAGCACGCGGGAAATCTGCCCGGTGCACCTTTGGATCCATTTTGGGTTCGGGCGATTATGCACGTGGCGTTCATAAACAAGCGACACGGCCTTGTCGGCCATGCCAGAGGCCAGCGCGCACAGTTTGAGCGCTGCCCGCCGTGCGGCACCGTCGGTGGGCGTCATGGCGCGCTGCGGGCCCACCATGTCGTCCAGCGCATCTAGGATGGCTGCGCTCTCAATCAGCACCTCACCGCCGTCCAGCATCAGTGTCGGCACGCGAATGAGCGGATTATAGGCCACGATTTTCTCGGCATCGCCGAACGTCGACCAGGACTTGTGCTCGAATTTCATCCCGTAGAGTTTCATCGCGATGGCGACACGCCGAACGAAGGGGCTGTCATACATGCCGATCAGAATCATTGCGTTCTCCCGCGATCCTCGCCCGACTTTGCGCCCCCTTGTGGGGCCTTACAAGTCTGGCTGAAAGATTTGATCGTCCGGCGAGGGATGTTAGACTCCTGCGATACAGGAGGCCCTGATGACCAAACCCATGACGCTCACGCAGTTTCCCGTTCATCTCGGCCTCGGCGCCACAGCGCATGTCCTGCCGGAAATGACGGGTGGGATGGAATGGTACGAAGCCTATGGAAAGCTCCATCCGAATGATGGCATCGAAGGGCGGCTGGTCTCAATGTACACGTTCACTGAGGACTGGTCCGGCTGGGAGGTTCATCCGCATGGATCGGAGCTTGTGCTCTGCACCGCCGGCAGCATGATCCTGCACCAGGAATATCCGGACGGCAGCAAGCAGAGCGTCACGCTCTCGGCCGGCGAGTATGCAATCAACCCGCCCGGCGTCTGGCACATCGCTGACGTTCCCGAGAGCGCCACAGTGGTTTTCATCACGGCAGGTGAAGGGACAGAGCATCGCCCGCGTTAAGTCCGCCTGTCAGGCGCGCTGGTCCTTGGGCGAGCCCATCACGATGTATGACGTAATCGAGCTGACCTGCGGCACGGTGCCGAGAACTTCCGTATGAAAATGCTTGTAGGCCGCAAGATCGGCCACCTCGACCCGCAGCAAGTATTCAATCGTGCCGGTCACGTTATGGCACTCGCGCACTTCCGCTGCCCGCTGCATGGCCTTCTCGAAGGCCATCTGATGGGCTTTCGTGTGTTGTGACAGGCCGACAGTAATGTAGGCGAGGAAGCCACCGCCTACGGCGTTCCTGTCGACGACAGCGCGGTATCCCTGGATTACGCCGGTGCGCTCCAGCTCCTGCACCCGACGCAGGCAGGCGGAGGGCGACAGCCCGACCTTCTCGGCCAAATCAAGGTTGCTGATCCGCCCGTTGGCTTCAAGCTCGCGCAATATGTTGCGATTTATGGTGTCAATTTCAGGCATGGATTGCATAAATACTACTTATGCGCCCCAAAAAACAAGCACATTGCGCCATAGTCCGCATATTATTGCGAGCATCATGCCCATACAGCTTCTTCTTGCCCTCGCGGCCTTCGCGTTCATCACCTCGATCACACCGGGGCCGAACAATCTGTTGCTCATGGCGTCCGGCACGAATTTCGGTCTGAAGCGCACCCTGCCGCACATGAGCGGCATCATTGTGGGCCTTGCGATCATGATCATTCTGGTCGGGCTTGGGCTCGCGCGCGTGTTCGAGACCTTTCCCGTTGCCCTGATGGCCCTGAAGGCTGTGAGCGCGCTCTACCTTCTCTATCTTGCCTGGAAGATCGCGAATGCTGCGCCTCCGCCCGAAGCCAGCATGGGCGAGGCGAAAGGCAAGCCGTTCAGTTTCCTTCAGGCGGCTGCCTTCCAATGGGTCAATCCCAAGGCCTGGGCCATGGTTCTCACGGCGATCAGCGCCTACACCCTGCCGGAGCATCCGCTGGTCAGCCTCGCCATCATGGTGACGGTGTTCGGCCTGGTCGGTCTCGTCAGCACATCGACATGGGCTGCTCTGGGGACGCAGGTTCGCCGCTTCCTCAACCGTCCGGCCCGGTTGCGCGCCTTCAATATCACGTCGGCGCTGCTGTTGCTTGCCACGATCTGGCCGATCCTGACCTCCGGCGGGCTGGGAGCGCACTAAAGCGATATCCTGAGGGCAGGGAACCGGGACGACGGAGCGGCGTTAAGCTCCCAGTACAGTCAGACCCCGAAGGTATTCCCCATGTCCTCTTTTGCGCTCTATCTCATCGGCTTCATTATTCTTATTGCCGGCCTGGCCTATGGCGCATTCATGCTGGGCGTCGCGCTTATCTGGATAGGTGTCTGTTCCGTTATTCTAATTGGCCTCGGCATTATTACCGGGGTTGCCAAAACGAGGACGAAAGATGAATCGCCAGCCGACTAAATCCCGCCCCAAGCGCAAGCGCGGTGTCGACCTGTTGGCCCGCAATGGTGTCCAGCGCCTGACCAATCATATCGACCTTCGCCTCAAGGCGATGACTGATGAGATCATGCAGGAAGCCGTCATGGGCCTCTTCACAGCTCTCATAGCGCGCAAGCAGGAACGTGCCCTCGTTCCCGCCCGCACACGTCGCAAGACCGGCCGCTGATCCAGCCGGGGACTATTCGTCCCCGGCTTTTTCGTCAGCTTCGTCCTTCTTCGCCGGATCGTATTTCGCGAACCAGCCCATGATATTGTCCGTCTTGGCAATCAGGCGGCTTGGGCGCGACGCAATATAGTGCGGCGATCCCGGCACCCTCACATAAACCGTATCCACACCGCGCATTTTCAGCGCCGTATAGAACTGCTCGGCTTCCCAGGCTGGCGTGCGGTAATCCTCTTCGCCCACCATGATCATCGTCGGCGTCACAACCTTGTCGACGAAACGGATCGGCGAATGCTTGAGGAAGGTTTCCGGGTCAGACCACGGTTCGGCACGTATCCAGTGGCGCCGCACGACCTGCGCGATATCTCCGGCCAGGGCCATCGTCATCCAGTTGATGACTGGCTTGACCGAAGCGGCCGCCTTGAACCGGTCCGTCTGCGTCACGATCCACGCCGTCAGGATGCCGCCGCCTGATCCACCCGTCACAAACAGGCGTTCCGGGTCGGCATATTTGCGCGCGACCATCTCATCGACGACCGTCATCAGGTCATCATAGTCATGGCCCGGATAAGCCTGGTCGATCTCGAGCGCGAAATCCTCGCCATAGCCGGTCGACCCGCGCGGGTTCGACCAGACCGTGACATAGCCCTCTGCTGCATAGCGCTGGATCTCGCTGGCGAAGAACGGCCCGTACATGGAGTAGGGCCCACCATGGATTTCAAGGATAAGCGGGAAGCTGCCATCGGCCTTGAAGTCCGGCGGCAGCGCCACCCAGGCCTCGATCTCCTTGCCGTCATGCTTCGAGCTGACCTTCACTTCTTCTATCTTCGCCATATCCAGATAGGGCAGGACATCTGCATTGAGATCGGTCAGCACTTTTGCATCCTTGCCATTCGTGCCGATCACGCTGATTTCAGACGGCTTGTCCATGAACCCGGCCGTATAGGCGATCACCGGCTTCTTGCCGCCGCCGACCGAAAAGCTGCCATCCGCATAAGGCCGCCCGATTGATGCGCCGCCAAGGCCGGTCACCACTTGAGACACTTTGCCCTTGAGGTCGACCTGATAGACCGACAGCACGCCGTGGTCTTCCGACAGCACGAACAGGCTCTTGCCATCAGGCGCCCACACGGTTTCGCCAACGTCGCCAGCAAAGTCTGCCGCCAGTGCCCGCTTGTTGGAGCCATCGGCATCCATCAGGTAAAGGTCGGCCTGCTGGTAGGAGAGCGTCTTGTCGTCAAAGCCGCGATAGGCAATCGTCTTGCCGTCCGGGGACACGACGGGAGATATGTCCGGCCCGTCGCGGGTCGTCAGCGGCTTGACCGAAAGATCGGCCAGCTCCACCGCATAGATCTCGCTCTCGATCGGGTCGAGGTCGCGGTCGTCGGCCGTGTTGCCCGAAACGAGCAGCGTGTCATTGTCCAGCCATTCCGGGCTCTGCATGTCGGCATCACCAAACGTCACCTGACGCGGCGTACCACCATCCACCGGCAGCACGAACACCTGCGTCGCGCCGTCTTCGAGATAGCCTGCGCCATCAAACCGGAAGGTCAGCTTGTCGATCACCTTGACGCCGTCATTCCACTTCGCGCCTTCCGGCGGCGTCGGTGCCTTGGCGAAGCTCGGCGTCTCGCCCTTCACGAACATGCTGAACGCCACATGCTTGCCATCCGGCGACCAGACAGCTTCTGACGGGCCTTCCAGGAACTGGGCGAGCGGGAAGCTTCGGCCGCTGTCCAGATACAGCAGGCGCACTTCCGGTTTGCCGTCGGTGGCGGTCGCATAGATGAGGCGCGTGCCGTCCGGCGACCAGCGCGGCGAAGACGCGCCCGTGCCGCCACTTACCAGAGGGCGGTTGGAGCCCGTCGCAAGGTCGATCATCCAGATCTGGCCCGTGTCCTTGTCGGTCATCCGGTCCATCGAATGGCGCACATAGGCGATGCTCTTGCCATCGGGGGATACCTGCGGGTCGGTCGCATATTCCATGTCGAACACGCGGTCCGCGGTGAAGCGCCGGGATGGGGCCTCGTCCTCTTTCGCCACGGCGCTACCCGCCGCCAACATGACAGAGACGCCTGCCAACAAGATGTGTCGGAATGTCATCGCTTCCCCCTTCTGGTTTTTCGCGAGAGCGAGACCTACCAGCAGCCTTTGCCCCGGACAACTCAAAAAGGGGCATGTCTTGCCCTCTTTAAGGCCTCCGCGCCGCGTGTTAGGGTCTGACCATGGAGCGCAAGCCTGATCCGTCCGCTACCGTGCCCACCGGGGCGCATGCGGACCATGTGCGCGAAATTGCCCTCTCGCGCAGCGCCGCTGCCAGGTCTGCCATCGCGGCCTCCTGGGCCCGTTCGCTCACCACGCACGGCCTCGCGCCCGATGCCCCGCACAGGGATGTTCGCATCGATGAAGCGGCCCTCACCGAACGCCGCGACGTGCTCGGCCGCATGCTCGCTATTTCCAATCCCGTCATGGACCGTCTCCATGCCAGCCTCGGCCTTGCCGGTTGCAGCATCCTCCTGTGCGACACCGGCGGCATCGTGCTCGACCAGCGCACACCGGGCTCGGAGGAAAACATGTTCCGCTCCGCCGGCCTCTGGCAGGGCGCCGACTGGTCAGAAGCCACCCAGGGCACGAACGGCATCGGTACCTGCATCGCCGAGGAACGTGTCGTAACCATCTATCGCGACCAGCATTTCCACGACAGCAACACGGTGATGACCTGCATGGGCGCGCCCGTCTTCGACGAGCATGGCGAACTTGCCGCCGTGCTCGATGTCTCCTCCTGCCGCTCGGACCTGACCCAGCCCTTCGCCACACTGATCGCCCAGACCGTGGCAGATGCCGCGCGCCAGATTGAAGCCGACCATTTCCAGAGTGCCTTTGCAGGCCAACGCATCGTACGCGGGCAGGGCGATGGCCAGCGCGGCGCCGTGCTCTTCGCCGTCAATGGTGATGACCTCGTCATCGGCGCCACGCGCGCCGCCCGGCAGGCTTATAATCTCGGGCAGGGCGCGTTCGCCACCCCGCGGCCCGCCGGTGACATTTTCGGCGATTCCGCCCAACGCGGCATCGGTCTCGACAGTGCCGAACGGCGCGAACTGAAACGCGCCATTGCTCGCGCCGACGGCAATATGGCCGCCGCCGCGCGCGCCCTCGGCATTAGCCGCGCAACGCTCTATCGTCGCATGGATCGGCTCGGCCTCAGCGCAGACTGACGTTTCCGGCGCAACCTGTCTCAGTTCTGAGACACTTGGCCCTCAAGCCCGCTCGCGCCCCACCTGACAGCGCATCCTTTCAAGACAATGTTGAACTCCAGTCTTCGCATCACGACGAAGAAGCCAATGGAGGATACATCAACATGGCCGACACCCAGTTTCTCGATTCCACGACAATGACGTCTCCGTTCAAGGAGCGTTACGACAATTTCATCGGCGGCAAATTCGTCGCCCCCAAGGCCGGGCGCTATTTCGACAACCCGTCGCCGATCACAGGCAAGACGATCTGCGCCATCGCGCGGTCGGATGCGTCAGACATCGAACTCGCCCTCGACGCCGCTCATGCTGCAAAGGACGCCTGGGGCAAAACATCCGTCGCGGAACGCGCCCTGATGCTCAATCGCATCGCGGATCGCATGGAGGAAAACATCGAACTTCTCGCCACTTGCGAAACCTGGGACAATGGCAAGCCCATCCGCGAGACGATGGCGGCCGACCTGCCGCTCGCGGTCGATCACTTCCGCTACTTCGCAGGCTGCATCCGCGCGCAGGAGGGCGGCATCAGCGAGATCGACAATGACACCGTCGCCTACCACTTCCACGAGCCGCTCGGCGTCGTCGGCCAGATCATCCCTTGGAACTTCCCCCTGCTGATGGCTGTGTGGAAACTCGCCCCGGCGCTCGCCGCTGGTAACTGCGTCGTGCTGAAACCGGCTGAACAGACGCCTGCCTCCATCCTTGTCTTCGCCGAGCTGATCGCAGACATCCTGCCACCGGGCGTGCTGAACATCGTCAACGGCTTTGGTCTCGAAGCCGGCAAGCCACTCGCCTCCAGCAAGCGCATCGCCAAGATCGCCTTCACGGGAGAGACGACGACCGGCCGCCTCATCATGCAGTACGCCTCCGAGAACATCATTCCGGTCACGCTGGAACTGGGGGGCAAGTCGCCGAACATCTTCTTCGCGGATGTCATGCGCGAGGATGACGACTATCTCGACAAGGCGATCGAAGGTTTCGTCATGTTCGCCCTCAACCAGGGCGAGGTCTGCACCTGTCCGTCCCGCGCCCTGATCCACGAGTCGATCTATGACCGCTTCATGGAGCGCGCCCTGAAGCGCGTCGCGGCCATCAAGCTCGGCAATCCGCTCGATCCATCCACCATGGTCGGCGCGCAGGCCTCCTCCGAGCAGAAAGAGAAAATCCTCTCCTATTTCGACATTGGTCGCCAGGAGGGCGCGGAAGTCCTCATCGGCGGTGCGGCCATGGATCATGGCGGCGACCTTGCGGGCGGCTACTATATCCAGCCGACGGTCCTGAAGGGCCACAACAAGATGCGCGTTTTCCAGGAAGAGATCTTCGGCCCGGTCGTCTCGGTCACCACGTTCAAGGATGACGCTGAAGCGCTCGCCATCGCCAATGACACGCTCTACGGCCTCGGCGCCGGTGTCTGGAGCCGCGATGCGAACACCTGCTACCGCTTCGGCCGCGCCATCCAGGCGGGCCGCGTGTGGACCAACTGCTACCACGCCTATCCGGCCCATGCGGCCTTCGGCGGATACAAGCAGTCGGGCATCGGCCGCGAGAATCATTCCAAGATGCTGGATCACTACCAGCAGACCAAGAACATGCTGGTCAGCTATGCCCCGCAAAAGCTCGGCTTCTTCTGATCGCCTGAAGGCTACCTTTCAGGCCGATAAGCGGTTCCGGCGCGCACGCCTCCCTGTCGCGCGCCGGAACACGCCCAGGCCTTACCAGTTGCCGGAAAACGGAGGTCGCATGACCGACGCCCAGACCATTCCGCCGCGCGTCACCGCCACGCCGGCGGCGCTGAAACTCATCGCGGAGATTCGCAAGGATCATCCCGAGATCATCTTTCACCAGTCCGGCGGCTGCTGCGACGGGTCGAGCCCCATGTGCTACCCGGCAGGCGAGTTCCGTCTCGGCGACGTTGATATCTGCCTCGGCGCAGTCGACGGCGTGCCCGTCTACATATCGTCCAGTCAGTTCGACGCCTGGCGGCATACCCAGCTCATCCTGGATGTCGTGCCGGGCCGTGGCGGCATGTTCTCGCTCGACAATGGCCGCGAGCAACGCTTCCTCTCGCGGGCCCGCGCATTCTCACCCGACGAGCGCGCGATTCTTGGGGATACCTGAAACCGACTCATCCTCGCCCTTGCGATTCGCTGTCTCTCCGCGCATATAGCCCGGAGGAGGCAGGTGGCGGACGGGCCATTCGCCAATCGGGTCAGATCGGGAACGAAGCAGCCCCAACGAGTTCCGCCCGGGTCGTTCGCCTGTCTCCGCCTTTTTCCCCCGATTTCTGCATTGACCCTGCCGGTCGCCTGCTGCACGAATAAGCAGTGGCGCAATTCGCCTTTGGGGGCGGGTGATCCGGCGCCGCGTTAAGGCTTTGTTAACCCGAATTCCACGCCAAATTTGACAGATTTGAGAATTGTCCCGTTGACCCAGTGTTAACCTTCCGACACTATATGTTGTGTCAGGAGAGAAGTTGGGCGCCATATCTGGCGACCGGGGGCTTCAGTTCCTATATTTAACAATGAAACTGGAGGGCTGCACATGTCTGCATCCGAGGCCAAGTCTGTGACCAAAAATTCGCCGCGCAAAGGCAAGCCAAAGGCCGGTGCCGAGGCGGTTTTGCGCGTGGTCGAAGGCGCGCCCGTGCAGACGGATCCGTCGCGTGACGCCCTGCTGACCGAGTTCGGCAAGACGACCCTGCGCGACCGCTACCTGCTGCCCGGTGAGTCGTATCAGGACATGTTTGCCCGCGTCTCGCTGGCCTTTGCCGACGACGCCGAGCACGCCCAGCGCCTTTACGACTACATGTCCAAACTCTGGTTCATGCCGTCGACGCCCGTTCTCTCGAATGGTGGCGCCGCGCGCGGCCTGCCGATTTCCTGCTTCCTCAACCAGGTTGGCGATTCGCTTGACGATATCGTCGAGACCTGGACCGAGAATGTCTGGCTCGCTTCCAATGGCGGCGGCATCGGCACCTATTGGGGCAATGTCCGCTCCATCGGCGAGAAGGTCGGCCAGAACGGTCAGACGTCCGGCATCATCCCGTTCATCCGCGTGATGGATTCGCTCACCCTCGCGATTTCGCAGGGCTCGCTGCGCCGCGGTTCGGCTGCCTGCTATATCGACGTGCACCACCCGGAAATCGAGGAATTCCTCGAAATCCGCAAGGCGTCCGGCGACTTCAACCGCAAGAGCCTCAACCTGCACCACGGCATCAATATCACTGACGACTTCATGGAAGCCGTCCGCAATGATGAAGACTATGGCCTGATCAGCCCGAAATCAGGCGAAGTCCTGCGCACGATCAATGCCCGCAAGCTCTGGCAGAAAATCCTCGAGCTGCGCATGCAGACCGGCGAGCCATACCTCCTGTTCACCGACACGGTGAACAACTCGATGCCCGCCCACCAGCGCAAGCTCGGCCTCAAGGTCACCCAGTCGAATCTCTGCTCCGAGATCACGCTGCCAACCGGCGTCGACCATCGCGGACAGGATCGCACGGCGGTCTGCTGCCTCTCCTCGGTCAATGCCGAGAAGTTCATGGAATGGTCAAAGGAAGAGCACTTCATCGAAGACATCCTGCGCTTCCTCGACAATGTGCTCGAAGACTTCATCGAACGTGCGCCGCCGGAAATGGCCCGCGCCGTCTATTCCGCCAAACGCGAACGCTCGGTCGGTCTTGGCCTCATGGGCTTCCACTCCTTCCTCCAGTCGATGAACGTGTCGATGGAAGGCGCGATGGCCAAGGTCTGGAACGAGAAGATGTTCAAGCACATCCGCCAGGGCGCAGATGCCGCTTCGGTCAAGCTCGCCAAGGAACGTGGCCCCTGCGAGGACGCGCGCGATGTCGGCATGATGGCCCGTTTCAGCCACAAGCTCGCCGTGGCGCCAACCGCGTCGATCTCGATCATTTGCGGTGGCACGTCAGCCGGCATCGAGCCGATCCCGGCCAACGTCTACACTCACAAGACCCTGTCGGGCTCCTTCACGGTGAAAAACCAGCAACTCGAAACCCTGCTCGACCAGAAGGGCCTCAACACGGACGAGATCTGGACCTCCATCCTCGAGCATGAGGGCTCGGTCCAGCACCTCGAATGCCTCGACGAGCACGAGAAGAACGTCTTCAAGACCGCCTTCGAACTCGACCAGCGCTGGATCATCGAGCTGGCGGCCGACCGCACGCCCTATATCTGCCAGTCGCAGTCGCTGAACCTCTTCCTCAAGGGCGACGTCTCCAAGTGGGACCTCCACATGCTGCACTGGACGGCATGGGAACGCGGCCTCAAGTCGCTCTATTACTGCCGTTCCAAATCGGTGCAGCGGGCTGCCTTTGCCGGTTCCGAACGGGTCGAGGGCAAGACGATGGACACGCCCAACACCGATTATGACGAGTGTCTTGCCTGCCAATAGGCGGGGCCTTGAATTCCACCCATGACAAGGCGGTCAGTCCAACCGGGCTGGCCGCCTTTCGCGTTCAGGTGGAAGGTCTGGTTGGCTGAAATTTGCTCAAGGCCTTGCCGGGTTGCCGTAATTCGAACAAAAATTCATACGGATTAACAAGATTTATGGGCCCGCTTGCCCACGTTTTGCGGGAAAAATCGAAAAAAATGCGGGTTGTGGAACCGTAACTACAGGAAGGCGTTCAATCGGGCGTAATTAATCTTTTACGAGCGAAAGGCATTTGGGGATCCTGTGTCCTTTATGCTACATTAAGTCAGGTAAGGTGTAATTCTCGACAAGCGTGAGCGTACGAGGATTAGCCATGAAGGGTGTCAGACGTATGGTATTCGCAATAGCGTCAACAGTTATGACAATGGCCTGCCAGGGCTGTGTGTCGACATCTCCGCATGATTTTGTCCGGAGTGAACCGGTCGTGCCGCCAAGTCTTGGCATGAGCATGGCAGTGCCTTCGGCGCTCGGAACCCAGAACATTCAGGCCGAACAGCCCGCTGACGTGTCGGTTCACGTTGTGGACGGCGCCCCTGCGCATTTTTCAGGCACTGTGCTCGGTGTGCTGCCAGCCCCGGTGGCACAATTCAATAACGGATCAACCGCCAGTTTCGACTCACTCTCCGGCATCGCCCCGTCTGATCTTCCCGAACTCTCCTGGACCGGCAGCCCCGCTCTGGTGGCAATCGCAGCCGAGCGCGGCAAGCTCGGCATGGGCGTGCCAACTCAGATCGAAAAAGACATCGCCGCCGAAGTGGCCTTCGCTGCGCCCCGCGCCCTGACCGGCCTCAAGTTTGACGTCGGCGTCGCCCCGCGTATCGCCGTGCGGGATGATGGCGAACTGCTCAGCCAGCGCGTCGGTGGTGAAGTCCGGATCGGTAAGGATCTGAACATCCTCGACAAGAACGGCCAGCCTCAAGGCTGGTACATCTTCGCCGGTGCCGATGGCGAAGCCTTGGTCTGGGATACCGGCAATACCAGTTTCGCACCGAATCTCAACGACATGTCCCTGACAGACCAGGTCACGGTTGGCGACCTTCAGGCAGGCGTCTCGATCCAGCGGGCGGGCGGCGAGCTTTCGCTCAGCTACATCCGCCGTGAAGTGAAATACGAAGACCGCAATGGCAGTTTCAGCAACACTGAAGATTTCGCAGGTGTAAGTTTCACGATGCGTAGATAGATGCTAGTTCACCGGTCATGAAGTTGACCCACACCTGTTCACGGGTCGCGCTTGTCGCGGCCCTTTTTGTTGCGCCCCTGGCTCATGCCCAGGAGGTGAAGAAACCCGCTGTCATCTCGCTGACGGTCGAGAACGACAAGTTTGGCGGCGGCACGGATCGCAACTATTCCAACGGTTTGCGCATCGAGCGTGTGTCCGGCGCCGACGAAATCTTTCCGGCGCTCGAATGGGTTGCCGACCGCATTCCCTTCCTCGATCTGAAGCGTCAGGAACTGCGCCAGGGCTTTGCACTCAGCCACGTCATCTTCACGCCAGAGGACAAGACGCTGGTCGTGCCGGACCCGACAGACCGGCCCTATGCCGGCTGGCTCTACGCCTCGGGCACGATCGTCGGCACGAATGGCAACACGCAGGACACTTTGCAGGTCAATCTCGGCATTGTCGGTCCGTCTGCGGGCGGCGAATTCGTCCAGAACAATTTCCACCGCATCATCGGCGTCGCCGAGGCGCAAGGCTGGACCAGCCAGCTGAAAGACGAGCCCGGCATCGAGATCATCGCCCAGCGCCTCTACCGCTTTCCCGGGCCAACCCTGCCGCTTGGCGTTGAGACAGATCTCGGCTTCGACCTCGGCGGCGCGCTCGGCAATGTGCGCACCTATGCGTCGTCCGGCCTGACAGCGCGGATCGGCTGGGATCTTGATTCCAGCTTCGGCCCGCCGCGCATCCGTCCGGCCCTGTCAGGCGCTGGCGAGTTCATCCCCGGCACCGAAGAGAATCCGATGGGCGGCTACTTCTTTGTCGGTGTTGCCGGCCGCGCCGTCGGCCGCGACATGTTCCTCGATGGCAACCTGTTCCGCGACAGCCCGCGTGTCGATGATCGCAAGACCTATGTCGGCGACCTTCAGGCCGGTCTCGCCATCCACTACCGCGAAGTCCAGCTCGCCTTCACCTATGTGAACCGCACCGAGGAATTCGACGCCCAGATCACGCCTCAGCGGTTCGGCGCCTTCTCCATCTCGGTCGCCCGCTAGAGCGTCGCCATATCAATCACGAACCGGTATTTCACGTCGCCTTTGACCACGCGGTCATAGGCGGCGTTGATATCCTTCATCGCGATCACTTCCACGTCGCTGGTCACGCCATGCGTCGCGCAGAAGTCCAGCATCTCCTGCGTCTCGGCGATGCCGCCAATGCCGGATCCTGCCACGCGCTTGCGTCCGCTCAGCAGCAATCCGCCATGCATCGGCTCCAGCGGTTCGATCGCGCCGACAATCACCATCGTGCCATTGCGCGCCAGCAGCATCAGATAGGGGTTCAGGTCATGCTTCACCGGCACGGTGTTCAGCAGGAAGTCGAAACTGCCGCGCTGCGCCTTCATCGCGTCCCTGTCGGTCGACACCAGAACGTCGTGCGCGCCCAGCCGCTTGGCATCGGCGCCCTTTTCGGCGGAGGTCGTTATCATCACCACTTCGCATCCCATCGCCACGGCAAACTTCACGCCCATATGGCCAAGCCCGCCCAGCCCGATAACGCCCACTTTGTCGCCGGCCTTGACGTTCCAGTGCTTCAACGGCGACCAGCTCGTGATCCCGGCGCAGAGCAGCGGCGCCACTTCGGCGGGGTTCAGCTTGTCGGAAACCTTGAGCACGAACTCATCGCGCACCACGATCTGTTTTGAATATCCGCCATGCGTCGGCCCGCCGATCACCGGCTCGGTGCCGCCATAAGTGCCCGTCGATCCCTTCTCGCAATACTGCTCGTCGCCATCATGACAGGCGCCGCACGTGAGGCAGGCGTCGACAAGGCATCCAACGCCAACCGTGTCGCCCACCTTGTGCTTGGTCACACCCGCGCCGACCGCGCTGACTTTTCCGATAATTTCGTGCCCGGGCACAACGGGATATTTCGTCCGCCCCCATTCATTGCGCGCGGTGTGGATGTCGCTATGGCACACCCCGCACCAGGTAATGTCGATCAGCACGTCATTCGGCTGCAGGTCACGGCGTGTGATTTCGAGTGGCTCAACCGGCGATTCCGGGCTCTTGGCAGCATAGGCGGCAACTTGCATCGTCTTCTCCCTTTTTCTTTGTGCTCATCGTGCACGGCCTGCCGACAGGAGTCGAGAAGGGAAGCGGTTGCCGCACGGGTATGCGCCGGATAGACGTGATGGCTGCAGTCAGTGATGGAATATTCTCTATGCGGTCAAAGGTCATCATCCTCAACGGCACCAGTAGTGCAGGCAAGAGCTCGCTTGCCCGCGCCCTACAGGCCGTCGCGGCGCAGCCTTTCCTGCATGTGCAGATGGATACCTTCCTTGAGATGATGCCGCCGCGATACGCTGATCATCCGGAAGGGCTGCAAATCCTGCCGCTGGAAGGTGTCGACCCGCCGGAAGTCATGATCAGGACGGGTCCCTACGCTGCCCGTGTCCTGCGCGGCATGCGGCACGCGATTGCTGCCATGGCGAATGAAGGGATCAATCTTATCGTGGATGATGTCATGCTCGATAAGGAGCAGGGCGAGTATCAGGCGCTACTTGCAGGCCATGACGTCGCCTACGTCAAAGTCCACGCTACGCTTGAGGCGAGCGAGCGCAGGGAAGTCGCGCGGGGGGATCGTGAGATCGGTCAGGTTCGCTGGCAATACGGCCGTGTGCATGCCCATGTCAGCTACGACCTTGAAGTCGACACGACGGATCGCTCGCCAGACGCCTGCGCCCGATACCTTGCCGCCGCCCTCAATCTCTGAATCTCACCCCGCCTTGCGAAATGTCAGGCTGATGCGCCGCGCGCCAGTCATCGGGTGATCGCCTGCCTTCACCGGCAGCACGCCATGATAGGCAAGCCGCGCCTCCCGCCCGAACACCAGCGCGTCGCCATGCTCCAGCAGCACGGTCTGCTTCGGCCCCGCCCGCTCCGTCCCGCCAATGACGAACCGTCCCGGTAAGCCGAGCGAGACCGACACGACAGGCTGGCACAGGTCCTGCTCGTCCCGGTCCTGGTGTGGCGTCAGGCGCGCGCCCACCTCATAACAATTGATCAGGCAGGCATCCGGGGCAAAATCCGCCGCCCCGAACGCCGTCGCCGCACGCACGGCAACATCGCGCAAGGCGTCCGGCATGTCCGGCCATGGTTTCTCGCTCAACGGGTCCATTGCCTGATACCGATAGCCCAGCCTGTCAGACACCCAGCCCACCCGTCCGCAATTCGTCATCGACACAGACATGGTCTTACCGCCCGGCGTGACGAGATGCCGGAACGGCGCCGCCTTCAGCACCGGCTGCAGCGCGGCCCACACCTCCGCCGCATCGGCAAAGCCCGGCAGGTGCAGCACGCCCTCGCCATGCCATGCCTCACCCGGCCTCAGATCGCTCAGCAGGTCAGCCATCACGTCGCCTCATGGAAGATGATCCCCGTGGCAAATCGCGCCCCGCGCGTCAGCGTGCTGACGCCATGGCGCATCTTCACGCGATAGTCGCCACGTGTGCCCTTCACCGGGCGCTCGTTCACCGCGAACACGACCGCTTCACCCGCGCGCAGGGACACGACATGCGCCCGCGACTGCATTCTCGGTCTCTGTTCGGTCATCACGAATTCGCCTCCGTCAAAATCCTCAGGCTCGCTCAACAGGATAACGATCTGGAGCGGAAAAACGATCCCGCCATACAGGTCCTGATGCAGGCAATTATAGTCGCCGGCGGTGTAGGACAGGATCAGCGGCGTCGGCCGTTTCTGTCCTGCCGCATGGCAGGTCGCGAGAAAGTCGGCATGCTCGGCTGGATAGCGCGGGTCCGTCCGCATCCGCTCGGCCCAGCGATTGGCGATGACCGCGCAGCCCGGATACAGCCCCTCGCGTAGCGCCGCGATGGGGGCGGGCAGGGGATAGCGGAAATACTTGTACTCGCCGCGCCCGAACCCGTGCCGCGCCATGTGCACATGGCTGCGATAAATCCCGCCTTCGCCATAGGCGCCGATCAGCGCCGCCCGTGCATCCGCCTCCAGCAACAGGCCCAGCGAGGCAAAGCCGTTCGCATCTAGTCCTGCCTCGACTCGCGCCCAGTCAATCGACGCAACACTCACGCCGCCGTCTCCCCTGCCAGCAGCGCCCGCTTGCGTGCGACGCCCCAGCGATAACCGCTCAGGCCACCATCGCTGCGCACCACCCTGTGGCACGGAACGATCACCGCCACAGGGTTGGCCGCGCAGGCGGCCGCAACCGCACGCACTGCACCGGGCTTGCCCATGGCCGTCGCCACTTCCGCATAGGAGGCCGTGTCACCAGCCGGTATTGCGCGCAGCGCATCCCACACGGCCCGCTGGAAATCCGTGCCCCTGAGGTCCAGCGCCAGCTCGCCCGCTGGCGCCTCGCCGCGCATCACCGCCACGACCTGCGCCATCGCGCGGTCCATTCCCATGCCTGCGTGCACCAGCTCAGCCGCCGGGAAGCGCGCCGCCATGTCTTCCACCAGCGCTTCATCGCCCGCACCGAACAACACCGCGCAGATGCCACGCTCACTCCTGGCCACGACGATCCGCCCGTGCGGCGCGTCGCCAAAGCCGTAAACCAGTCTCTCAAGATCTTTCATGTCAGTCTCCATATTGGCCTTGATGCCGGTTTACGCCTGCCGCCGAGACGCCGCATTCCGATACATGCTGTCCCGCAAGGAACTGTGTTCTCCGCCCCTGCGCCTGAGGCTCTGCCATTGCTCACCATGGCGACGCGCCCCATATTGATGGGGCAGCAATCCTCCGGCCCGGGCCGGGGATAAGGGTCTCCCCATGACGCCAGATTTTCTGACGCCGGAACTCATTCAGGCGTTCTTCGCCGTTATCGCAATCGATCTCGTTCTGGCGGGCGACAATGCCGTGGTCATCGGCATGGCGGCGGCAGGACTGCCAAAGCACCAGCGCGCCAAGGCCATCCTGATCGGCATCATCGCCGCCACGGTGCTGCGCATCGTCTTCGCTCTGATCGCGGCAGAATTGCTGTTGATCGTCGGCCTCCTCTTTGCTGGCGGTGTCCTCCTTCTATGGGTCGCATGGAAGATGTGGCGCGAGCTTCAGGAACATGCTGCGCACAATGCGGCTGAAGCCCTTGCGGCGGAAGACCTTGACGGCGACGGCGCCATCGCCGGGCAAAAGCCCGCAAAATCCCTGCGCGCTGCCGTGATGCAGATCATCCTCGCCGACGTCTCCATGTCGCTCGACAATGTACTCGGGGTCGCCGGCGCCGCGCGCGAACATCCCTGGGTGCTGGTCTTCGGCCTCACGCTGTCCATCCTGATGATGGGGCTCGCCTCATCGCTGATCGCGCGCATCCTTGGAAAGCATCGCTGGATCGCCTTTGTCGGCCTTGGCATCATTGTCTATGTCGCGCTGCATATGATGTGGCAGGGCGGTCTGGAGCTTTGCACCGAGGGCCTGCCCATGCTCGGCGCGCATGTGCCGGCGGCCTGCGCGGCGATACACTAGCGATCTGATGAATACATCTTGCGGGCCGTTCGGGACAGGCAGATAATAGAAGCTGTGCCAGCGCATGCTGGTGTTTTCATGGACAACACATCTCATGGGCCGCTTCCTGAAAGCCCTGGTCATGACGCTCCTCATCATGGAGATCACGACCATCGTCGACCTGACCGCCGTCTGGACCCTCCTCGCCGAACTCCATGTGCCTCAGACCTTCGTAAACATTGCCCTGGCCCTGTCCGTGGCCGGCCTCGCCGTACTCACAGCCGTCGTCTTCCGCCGCGCCATGCGTGCAGAGCGCCGTCTCGAATCCGAGACGGAAGTGATTGATTGGGAAGACGCGCCGCTACCTGCGTTTCAGGCCGTCATGCCGGTCAATGCCACAGCGCCGGGCCAGCCGCGCCCCGTGCTGCAGGCCGAGCCGTCTCCGTCATCTCGCCACGCCCGCTAGCGCGACAGGCCTCAGGCCACTTTCGCGCGGTATTCTACCAGCCACGCGTTCATCTGTTCGTAAGGCAGCGGCGGGGAAAACAAATAGCCTTGCATCAGGTCACATCCGATGGAGGTGATGAAGGTGGATTGCAGCCGCGTCTCGATGCCCTCTGCCACAACGCGCACATGCATCGCCTTGGCGAGTTCCATGATCGAGGTCAGCAGATTGCCAACCTTTTTGTTGGTTCCAAGTGCACGCACCAGCGACTGGTCCAGCTTGAGCTTGTCCAGCGGCAGGTCCAGCAGGGCCCGCAGGTTTGAAAACCCGGTGCCGTAATCATCCAGTGCAATTCTCACGCCTGCGGCGCTGAGTTGCTCAAGGTTCGCCTGCGCGCCCTCAAGGTCGCTGACGATGGCGGATTCCAGGATTTCAACGCAGATACTCTTGGGACCAATTCCCATCGAGGCCAGGCGCGCCAGGAATTTCTCTGCAAAGTCCTCGCAGACAATATCCTGCGGCGAGATATTGAGCGACAGGTAATCGATCAGCTTGCTGTCCAGCCACGGCTTCACCTGTTCGAACGCGATGCCGCGTAGCCGCTTGTCGAGATCACCGGCCATCCCGCACATCTGGGCCAGTTCAAACAGCTCGGCCGGGTCAATTGGGCCGAGCTCCTTGTGCGTCCAGCGGGCCAGCGCTTCAACACCGCGCACAGTGCGCTTGTTCGTGCAGATGATGGGCTGGTAATAGGGAACAATTTCGCCATTCGTGATCGCATCCGGCAGATCTCTCATTATCCGTGTGCGGCGTTTTTCGACATCATTGAGCTTGTGATCGAAAATCAGAACGCGCCCGCGACCAGACTGCTTGGCCCGGATCAGGGCAATATCGGCATAGCGCATCAACTCTTCGGCGTCGGTCGCATCATCGGGATAGACGGACATACCGGCAGACCCGGAAATGCTGATCCTGCGATTACCATCCTTGACCGGACGGAAGGCATATTGGCGCGCCTCTTCAAATCCCTGGCTCAGGGCTTCCAGGCCGATATTCGGCAGTTCTGTCAGCAGGGCGAATTCGTCACCGCCCCAGCGGGCCACGGCGAACACATCAGGCAGCTCGTTCAGGCGCCTGCCGACGACGGTCAGCACCTTGTCGCCGGATGCATGGCCAAACCGGTCATTGATCTGCTTGAACCGGTCGACATCGATGAAAGCGACGCCGAAGGGCTTGCCGCTTTCCTTGGACGTAAGGATGGCTTTTTCGATCTCGGCATCAAAACCCAGACGGTTCATGAGACCGGTCGTCGCGTCCGTCCGCGCAATCTGCAGCGTACTGGAATGCATGCTTTCAACTGCGGTCAGGCGCTGTTGCAGCTCCTCATTCCGTTCGGACCAGGAGGTTTCCAGATGCTGTTTCTGCTCTTCCGGTTCCCGGCGCAAGGCTTCGGATATCCACGCCCGGTCTGCCGTCTCTGCATCAGATTTGAGTGTGGCAAGAATGATCGCGACCAGGCCTCTCGACCCGTCAGGCAAGGTCAGCGGTATCTTGCGTGTCAGCGCAAAAAGGCCCTTGCCGATCTCTTCCTCGTTCAGGCTTTCCTCGCCGCCAAACACGCGGCGGTCCTGGGTGCGGAACACCTTGACCTGCTCCATCGTGAAATAGGCAGAATCGTCCTTCCCGATATAGTCATCGGTGCCGATAAGTTGCTCGAACGCCTTGTTGCCATAGATCCATTGATGCTTCCCGTTCTTCGCGAAGACCGGATAAGGCAGGGCATCGAAAATCTGCCGAAGATGTTCAAGTGCGGAGATCATGGGGGCTCTATTGCGTCCGCGCTTGCGTGCACATTATCGCAAGCCATTCAGGGTCGTAAGAAGGTTCATCAATAAAACGCATCGTGCGTGTATATATTATATATAATAAACAATAAGCTAACGTGACGTGCGAATAAATCCCGAGATGCGCATTAGGGTTGTGCGTTCGTCTTCCTGAAAAATGCCCCGCGACTTACAGGGGACTCGCATCGGAATCGGGCGTATAAGAAATTTGGGCACATTTGCCCGCAAATCCGTCGCCAGCGCTTTTCCTGTGTGCAGGCCTGTGGACAAGTGTCGCAATCTTTACCGGAACATCTTGCGGCATTAACCTGAATGAGGCACTATATGTGGTGTATACTACTCCAGACATCGACACGAACACCAAGGAGGCCCCCATGGCTGACGGACACCAGAATTTGCCAGGACTGCTGACACCCAGCTTTGCCTACAAGCCGTTTCGCTACCCGTGGGCCTACGACTTCTGGAAGAAGCAGCAGCAGGTTCACTGGATGCCCGAAGAGGTGCCATTGGGCGAGGACTGCAAGGACTGGGCGGTCAAGCTGTCGGATGGCGAGCGTAACCTTCTGACGCAGATATTCCGCTTCTTCACGCAGTCCGACGTCGAGGTCGGCGCGAACTACATGACCAACTACATGCCGCTCTTCAAACCGACCGAAGTGTCGATGATGCTGGCCTCTTTCTCCAACATGGAGACCATCCACATCGCGGCCTATGCGCTGCTGCTGGAAACCATCGGCATGCCCGATTCCGAATTCTCCGCCTTCATGGAATACCAGGAAATGGCGGCCAAGCAC